>WNFT01000972.1_pt1 | contig 24315 bp, 22 predicted proteins | sample 5400191 | NCBI WGS metagenome assembly WNFT01 (sample SAMN13153359, study PRJNA577476) | soil metagenome | isolation source: 80 cm saprolite under Madrone tree | place: USA:California | collected 2016-06-14 | reverse complement strand
TCTCCAAACCTCGACATGCTTGTTGATTGCCGTTAATGCAGTTCGCGCTTTCTGTTGCTTTAACTCGATGACGCGAATCCCTGCTCGAGGCGTGGTCCGGGAAATCGGCCCGCTTAGTGCGTGAAAAATAATAGAACAAAACGCCATTCCCTTCTCCACACGGAGCGTTCGAGTCCCTGCATTGAACAATGCGACATCAAGTCGATCTGAGAATAAGGGGTCGACTTTTGTGTTTGGAACGAGGAAGCCGAGCGCCGCCAATGAACCCTTGGCACACAGGGTGCCGAATATGTTATTCGGTAGAGAAATTACCTCTTCTGTGCGAACAACAATGCAAGCACCTTGGTGGAGTAGATACGGCTTTTCAAATGGGTATGACGAACTGCTCCCTGCTTCCATAAAGCTGTCGCCCACGTGGAGGTCGATGCAAACCTCTTCTTTAGTATCGGTCGACTGCGGATGGATGCTGACATTGGATTTCTGAAGATCAACTATTCTGAGTATCACTTCACTTCCTCTACGGATGGTCCCGGTGCGCGCGTAAACGTCTTCGGCTTTTCCACTCCCGTGGCACCCAGCGGCACCCAAACAATTGGAAAATACGAAAGGCCGCCCGAAAGGCGGCCTAACTTTTTGATTCTAGAGTGGACCTGAGGGGGTTCGAACCCCTGACCTCATGACTGCCAGTCATGCGCGCTCCCAACTGCGCCACAGGCCCGTTGAACAACAATCCATCGTAGCGGAAAGAGTGAAGGGCGGTCAATGTGTCCGTGGTGTCGTAGAATGGCGCGATGTGGCTTGGGCCGGTCCTGTATCTGAGCGTCAGCGTTTTCCTGTGGTGGTATGCAGGCGCCGTATTCATGCCGCTTTTGGTGACGCGGTCCGTGGTGCGGGCAGTGCCGCTGCTCGAGGACCTGCAACTGGTGGTCATCATTAATGCGGGCCTGATTTATTTCGGCGGTTATCTTGTCTTTGCGATGTTCTGGCAGTGGCTGAAGCCATATCTCCGGAATGCGTTCATCGCGGGCCTGGTTTTGTGGCTGGCGAACGTTCTGGTTGTGTATCCCGTGCTGGGGAGAGGCGTGCTCGGATACATGTTGCCGCAGGGATGGATGTCGGCAAGTTTTCCGCTGCTGGTTTCGCATTGGGTTTTCGCGAGAGGGCTGCAGTTCCAGGAGACGCGCAGATGAGACTCATCCTCGGAGTCTTTGGAATTGCGGCAGTCTTGATCGTGGTGTGGGTGTTTTTCGTGGTGCGGGCGATGAAGGACAGGACCTGATCAGACGCTTTCCTCCGAGTTGGCCAGGATCGATGAGTGGTGCAGGACCAGAAGCCATCGATCGTCTTCAAAGATGAAAATATTCGTCGCATAAGCCTGGGCACGGCTCATCGTTTCATTGTTTGCCATCGTCATGTTTTCGAGGCATGTGACCCAGGCGACGGTTCCCTGGACTTCGACGGATACTTCCGAAACATCGATCCGCATGTATGTCGTGTTACGGAAAATCCGTTCCCAGCTTGCGCGGATGTTTTCCCATCCCGCCAGACGGACGGAGCCGGGGTGAACGCAGATGGCACTCGCATCGGTGGCCCATACCTCATCCATGAGATCGACGTCGAGGCTTTCGAGCGCGAAGTAGAACTTGAGATTTGCCTCCACCACTTGTTCGGGATCAGTCATGAGCAAAGTTGTTTATCACAGATTGGCATGTCACTCCACCCTCACACGTCCCGCAATATTCACGATCACGCGTCTTGATCGGCTGCGGCTGTCCGAAATGCTGATCGTGGCTGTTGGCGACGCATTCCCGCGCCGGTGGAACCGGGGCGAGGCATTTGCTGCAATCCGGATTCCGCGTGGCAGGACGATGCTTTCTTCAGTCACCCATAACGGATCCTCGCATTCGATCAGGTATGAGACTTCGGAAGTTACACGGACCCGGCAATCCCGATTTCGGCTCACTGCCAGGATGCGCGCCGATTGCATTTTGCCGGCAACCTGCCGGGCGGTTGCGTCCAACTCGTAGATCTCCCGGGATCTCACCAGCGAAGGGACGGCCACCACAGCCGCAATCGAAATAATCGCCACGGCGACACATGATTCAAGGAGTGACATGCGCGTTTATGAAGCGCGAAGGGGTTGTTGTTATTTCCAGATTTCGATCAACTCCAGAGTGAAACCCGGAAGTTCGGGATCGCTTGAGACGGATCGGGGTTGATCCAGGCGCTCAGGGTGCCGGCCGGGGCGATAAATGTGAACCTGTTGGTGCTTGGGATCGATGAGAAAGCCGAGATGGGCGCCGTTGGCAATGTACTCTTCCAACTTTGCTTGCAGGTCCGGAATTGTGTCGCTGGGGGACCAGAGCTCAATCACAAAGTCCGGGCAGATAGGCGCGAGGGTTTCCTGGTCCGCGGGCGTGAGCGCATCCCATCGTTCGCGTCGAATCCAGGATGCGTCGGGCGCCCGCCTGGCACCATTTGCGAGAGTAAAACCTGCATTCGAATCGAAGGAAACGCCGGAACGGTCGCTTACGGCCCAATTTCCAAGTTGTCGACAGATCTCGGCATTTCGAAAGCCCGTCTTGGAGTTCGTAGGAGACATGATTTCGATCTCTTTCCGGGCCGTGAGTTCGATACGAAGGTCGGGATTGTCGCGACATAACTGATAAAATTGTTCGGCGCTAAGTCCGACCGACTCGGCGTTAAGCACGAACTTGCCTGTATTTACCTGGGGGGCGATGAGCGGAACCCGTGCCATGTCTGCTCCTTACAGCAATTATATTGCCGCCCGTCATTGTATAATACCGCTCCGATGAAACCCGTTCTCCGAGCGGTAGGGGCCAGTGGTTTCGTGGCAGTATCGATCCTCCTGCTCTCGTGGACGACGTACTTCGCGCAACTCAACTCCACCGCATACGATTTCACGCTCCGACTCGCCGGCTCGGTTACGCCGAGCAGCCCGATCGTCATCGTCGCCATCGATGACGAGAGTCTCTATCGTAACGGCGCGTGGCCGTGGTCTCGCGTAAAGCTCGCGCGTTTGCTCGATGGCATCGAAGCCGGTGGGCCGCGAGTGATCGGGATGGATCTGCTGCTGGACGAGAACAAAACCGAGGAAGAGGACAATGCGCTGGCCGCAGCGATCTCGAAAGTGCCGTCAATCGTTCTGGCCACCCGGATCATTTCAGATAACGGAGTGAAGCACTGGCATCAACCGAATGAGCAATTTGTGCAAAAGCACGTGGCACTCGGCCACGTCCATGTCGATCCGGATTTTGATGGCATCAGCAGGAGAATCTTCTCAGCAAAAGTTGCCGAAGGCCGCGTCGTCCCTGCGTTCGCGGCGGTCGTGCTTGACGCTGCGGGTCTGCCCGGGAAAGGCGCCGGGGAACTAAGGGCCGGCCGTGCCAGGGTTGTTCGGCCGCAGGCTTTCAACATTCGATTCATCGGGGACAACGGAAGTTTCAAACACGTTCCGGCATGGAAGGTCCTGGATGGAGCAGTGAATCCGGATGAGTTCAAAAATGAAATTGTTTTGATCGGATTTACAGCCGAGGGATCGGATCTGGATCAGTGGTTCACGCCTTTCGCGCAAAGCGGACAGAAAATGAGCGGTGTCGAGATACACGCGAATGCGATCGAGACCCTCTACAACGGAAGCGCCATTGCCGAGGCCTCCGATATCGCCGTGCTCGCCGGGCTGTTCCTCTTGGTGATGGGCCTCTGGTGGGTGGATTCGCGATTTGAAGGCCGGCGGTTTTATGCGGCCGCGGTCATGGCCGGGCCGTCAATTCTGGCATTGTCATGGCTGCTCATAAAGTATGGGAGCTTGTGGTTACCGTTTCCGCCGTTCTGGGCGGCAATCGTCGTGGTGGTGCCGGGACTGGAAGTCGCCAAGCTGGTACTCGTGAATCGCGATCTGGACAGGAAGATAGAACGACTGACTGTAGCGGCGGTCTATGACCGCCGGATTGCCGGCGGTCATAGACCGCCGCTACAGTCGGAAGCGCGTCAGAAGATTCTCACTCATCTTCCCGCCGGGAGCGAAAGAGACACATGGGTGACCGCCCTCGACGCCTACGAGCGGGAGTCCAAAAGCCGCGACGAACATCGGGAAAACCTCTTTGGGACACAGAGGCGAAATTCGCGCTGGAAGCTCGACGCCGTGGATTTCTTCAGCGAGGAACTCGTGCGTTTCCTTGCCTTTAATAACGCCATTCTGGCCAGCATCAAGGACGTCATTATTGTGAGCGATCCTGCCGGACGGGTTGTTTATCAGAATCCGGCAGCGACCCGGCTGGAAGGCTACCGTAAGGACCCGCCGTTCGCTCCGGAGTACTTTGCCTCGCTACTCGATGGGCGATCCTTTGTGACTGAATTTGCAGGGGTTATGGCAGAGATAGAGCCGGTGGTGATGGAGTTTGTCCCGGCAAAAAACGCCAGAAGTTTCTATAATGTGGTGCTGTCGCCCATTCCCGGAGCCGGCGTGGTATTCAGCATGCATGACGCCACGGCACAACATGAATTAAACCAGGCGAAAAGCGACATGGTCTCATTAGTTTCGCACGAGTTGAGGACCCCCCTGACCTCCATCCGCGGCTACAGCGACTTATTGCTCAAGTACGACATGGTCCAGGAGAAGGGCAAAGCGTTTCTCGGCACGATCATCGATGAGAGCCAGCGGCTGAATCAGCTCATTCAGTCGTTTTTGGACATAGCGTATATCGAGTCGGGACGTCAAAAGATCACCAAATCCGATTTTGAAATGGCACCCGTTTTCCGCGACATGCTCAACGCGATCGGGCCGGTGGCCGCAGAGAAGCAGATTGCCATTGAGATGCCGGCCGCCGGCGAAATGCGCGTTCGAGCGGACAGGCTGTTGCTTTATCAGGCGCTGATGAATCTGATCACGAATGCGATCAAGTACAGCCCCGCGGGCACGACAGTGCGGATGGGTTTCTCGAACGGCAATGACCGGGTTCGATTCCAGGTGACCGACCAGGGGTTCGGGATTCCCCCGGACGAGACATCCAGAATTTTCGAAAAGTTTTACCGCCGGGGAAACAAGGAGACCCGGGAACAAAGCGGGTTCGGTCTCGGACTGGCGTTCGTGAAAGAAGTCGCAATGCGGCATGGAGGCGACGTTGTAGTGGAAAGTGAGGTAGGTAAAGGCTCGGTGTTCACGCTGTGGATACCGAACTGAGCTGTAGCGGCGCTCTGTGAGCGCCGATCGGCGGTCATAGACCGCCGCTACAGTAAAACTTAGTATGAGTAAACCCAAAATCCTTGTGGTCGACGACGATCGTTCGATCTGCAAACTCATGGGATCGATCCTGGAGATGGAATCGTATCCCTTCCGTCTCGCGACCAGTGGTGAACAAGCGAGGCGAGCGATCGAGGAAGAGTCCTTCGATATCCTCGTCAGCGATATTTATCTCGGCGACGATTCCGGACTGAATCTGCTGGAGCGGATGAAGGCCGTCAACTCCGACGCCGAAGTTGTCATCATGACGGCGCATGGATCGATGGAAACCGCCGTCCATGCCGTCCACAACGGGGCATTCGATTACATCAGCAAGCCGTTCGTCGTCGATGAAATGCTGGGAATTCTTCACCGGATCGAGGAAAAATTCCGCATGGTGGAAGACTCGGCAACGACTCCGGAGCTCATCGAGAGCTTTCCGAATACCGAAATCATCGGGACCACGGCGAAGATGGTCGATGTCTATAAGAAGGTCGCCAAGATCGCACGCATCGAAGCTCCCGTCCTGGTGATTGGTGATAGCGGCTCGGGTAAGGAACTTATCGCGCGCGCGCTTCATGCCAACAGCGCGCGGGCGTCGGCTCCGTTCACCGTTATCAACTGCGGAGCGCTGACGGAAACGCTGCTTGAGAGCGAACTCTTCGGTCACGAACGGGGAGCATTTACCGGCGCCACCGGGGCTCGCAAAGGCCTTCTGGAGAGCGGGTCAGGAGGTACCGTCTTCCTGGATGAAATCTCGGAAACCTCGCTGACGTTTCAAGTGAAACTGTTGCGCGTCATCCAGGAGCGTGAGATCCGCCGCGTCGGATCGAATGAGACCACCCAGGTGAACATCCGGCTGATTGCCGCCACCAATCGCGATCTCCGAGAGATGGTCCGCAGTAACCAGTTCCGCGAGGACCTGTTCCATCGGTTGAACGTCTTTACCATCGCTCTGCCGGCCCTCCGGGATCGTGTGGAAGACATTCCAATGCTGGCCAGCTACTACATGAAAATCTTTTCTGAAAAGAATGGCAGGACCGTCCGGTTGGCCCCGGAAGCTCTGGACGCGATGAAGCGGTATTCCTGGCCAGGGAATGTGAGAGAGCTAAAGAACATGCTGGAACGGGCGATAACCTTTAATTCCACCGGCGTGATCCAGTTCGGCGAACTGGAGTTTGGAGAAGCGTGCCCGGGAGCCGAAAAGCCTTCGGCTTCGCCTTCCGCCGCTGTCATAGGACAAGCTCCGACAGGCTCTCTGGACGAGATGGAAAGAGAGCACATCATCCGTATCTTGAAGGAAACAGGGGGCAACAAGAAGAAGGCGGCCGAGATTCTGGGTATCGAACGGCGGACGCTTTATAACAAGGCAAAGCGCTTGGGCATTGATTTCAGAGCAATCTAGGGAGTAACATGAGCGCGGTTTTATGCGCTATATCATGAAGATAACAAGAACTTTTCTCGGCCTCATCGTTGTGTCTCTGGTTTTCGGAATGCCTCTTTTTGCCGGCAACGGAAAGCCGGAGTCTGACGCGACGCTGAAGGATGTCATCGCGGCTCTGGACAAAGAAGACGCGCAGGATGTGGAACGTTCCTTGCTACTGGCTGACCTGGTCCAGAAAGAATTCGGTACTCGACAGGAAGAATTACGCTGGGCTGTGAAACAATCTTTAGGCTGGGGTGAGATCACCACTCTTGCGTATATTGAAGCAACCATCGGAAAAAGCTTTGCGGAAATGACCAGAGAAAATGCTCGTGATGATTTCTGGTCGTATGCCGAGAATGCCGGGATGAGTTGCGAAAAAATGACTCGCGCGCTGGAAAGTTTTATGAAGCGGGCAGAGAGGGAACGAAACACGCGCATCTTTGAAAAATTGCGCGCGTCCCGGAAAGTCCATCCGCTGCCGGATCTGGGCAGCGGCTTTGGATTATTCCAGGAAGCTCTGGACTTCCACCGCCTTGAGTCGCCATCACCCACCAAGATTCACGAGGGTGTAGGCGGCCTTGCTAAAGGGGAGAAATGAGAAAAGTTCTACCGTTTCTATTGGCGCTGCTTCTGCCTTCAGCAGCATTGGCGCAGGGAACATTGAAGGTTACTCACGTGAGCGGTTCGGTCCAGTGGAGGTCTGCTTTCAGCGGAGCATTCAGCCCGCTCACAACGTCCGCACAGACCGTTCAGGTCGGCGACGAATTGAAAACAGGGCCGGACGGAAACGTTTACCTCGAGGTGCCGGACGGCTCCTACATGGTCGTTTCCGAAAATACAACATTGACCATCCAGGATTACTGGAGCTCGAATCTTCGCAGCCTTGTGAACCTGATGATGGGTAAAGTCCGCTTCTATATCCAACGCCTCGGCGGCAGACCGAATCCCTATCGCGTGACCACGCCTACTGCTCTGATTGCGGTCCGCGGAACGACTTTCGAAGTGAACGTCGATGAGGCGCAGTTTGCGGAAGTCCGCTGCTTCGAGGGCCGCGTTACCGTGGAATCCCTCGGCCTCTCGGATCGCGAAGTCATTCTCGATCAGGGTCGCAAGACGCTGGTTCGTCCGGGCGAATATCCCCTCCCTCCAGTCGGTATGGATGAACCGATCGCGCGGAATCGCGTCATACGCCTTGTAAAGAAGGATGGACCGAATACAGATTCCAAGGGCGCCCCTTCCGGGGTTGACGTCTTTGCACGCGATAATGACCGCTCGAACCGGGCGGCCGATCCGCTCCGCGGTCCTGCTTCGCGCACGAGCGATAGCGTCGAGCGTGGAAAGCCCACGCTGAGCTTTCCGAATAAGTAACGGGTAAAACACAAAGACACAAAGGCACAAAGAAAGGCCGCATCAAGAAATTTTTTTGCGGCCTTTCTTTGTGCCTTTGTGTCTTTGTGTTTTACCCTAGCAGTATGTCCCTGAGGCACCACCTGGACACATTCCTCGACAATTTCCCGAAGGAAAAACACCTTGGCAGCGATCCTGTTCAGTTCGTGCACCGTTATCAAGACCCGGTAGACCGCGAAATTGTCGGCCTCATTGCTTCCGTGTTCGCCTACGGCAATGTGAAGATCGTCCTGCGAACCGTGAACAATGTATTGAGCTATCTCGGCCCGGCTCCGTCACGGACAATAGCCTCTTTCGATCCCCGCAGGGATAGCCGCCGCCTGCGCGGCTTTTATCATCGGTTCAACACCAGTCGTGACCTCGCTGTCCTGTTCTGGATCATTCGGCGCGCCCTGGAAGAGTACGGCTCCCTGGAATCCGTCCTTGTTTCGGCGCTCTCGCCGAACGACACGGATGTTACCGGCGCGCTGGAGAACTTCTCCGGCACTCTGCTCGGCTTTGGCCACGAGCGATTCTATCCACGCGGCGAACTCAAAAGGCGGGTGGGCGTCCGCTTCTTCTTTCCGGCTCCATCGCAGGGAAGCGCCTGCAAGCGCCTCAACCTTTATTTAAGATGGATGGTGCGTCCGGAGGATGGCATCGACTGCGGTGTCTGGATGCGCATCAAGCCGCGCCAGCTGGTGATTCCGCTGGATACGCACATCGCTCGAATATCGAGTTACATCGGGCTGACAGATATGCGAAGCCCTGGTTGGCCGATGGCTCTGGACATCACGCGAAGCCTGCGAAAGCTTCATTGCGACGACCCGCTGCGGTACGATTTCGCGCTTTGCCATCTCGGCATTGCGGGCGATTGTCCGAAGAAGCGGGACCTGCAAAAGTGTGCCCGTTGCCCCATTTTGGCAATCTGCCGGCTGTAGCCGGCGGTCATAGACCGCCGCTACAGCACGGAGCTGGATTTTTTTGGAAAAATACACTTTTTTATTGCATTGAGGATGGCCTATGAGAATAATCCCTCCCGTTTATAAAACGCCCCATGAAGGGAGTTTCAATGACCAGGGAAGGTACGGGACTCGCTGCTGATACACAATTGATAACCAAACTCTTCGCTTTGATTCCGATTCCGGTCGCGATTGCCGAGGAAAGCGGCCGCATCATTCTCTCCAATTCGGCGTTCACCGATCTTTTTCCGGGAGTTCAAAATATTCAATTGATGCTGCACCATGAGGTGGAAATTCCGGGCCGCGGAACCTACGAAGTGGAAACCGTGCCCCTGAATGATCAGGGAATGAAGATCGTGTATGCGACGGAGATTACTAATGAAGTCCAGCTTCGCCGCCAGGTTGTCCACATGGAAAAGATGGCCTCTATCGGCCGGCTTGTGTCGGGTGTTGCACACGAGTTGAACAACCCGCTGGCTGGGATTCTGGGATACGCGCAACTGGCTTCGCGGTCCGATCTCGATCCATCCACGGCACACATGATCGCCGTCATTCTGGCGCAGGCCGAGCGAGCGGGGAAGATCGTCCAGAATTTCCTGAGCCTGGCCGCAAAGACGGAGCCGAAGCGCGTCGGGTTCGATCTGAACGACGCGATCCGGAACGTCATGCAGTTGCGGGAATACCAGGAGAACGTCGACAACGTCATCATCACGACCGAGTTTTCCGATGGTCTGCCGCCCGCCTGGGGCGATCCGCACCAGCTCGAGCAGGTTTTCCTCAATTTGATCGTGAATGCGGAAGACGCCATCGACGACATGCAGCGGCGTCCGGGATCTATCCACATCAGGACCACCGTGGAGGCCGGTCATATCCAGGTAACCGTGACCGACAACGGCAGCGGCATTCACGCCCGCGACATGGCGCGCATCTTCGACCCGTTCTTTACCACGAAAGAAAAGCACCGTGGCACGGGCCTCGGCCTGAGCATTTGCGCGGAAATCGTAAAAGACCATGGAGGCGAACTCTACGCCTGGAGCACCTACGGGAGCGGTTCAACGTTCACGCTGGAATTGCCGATCAGGAATGAAATCGAAATCGAAGAAATTCAGCCGATTCGCGCATCGCAGGCCCATTCTCTGCGCGGCAAGCAGTTTCTTGTGGTCGATGATGAGATCCATATCACGGAGCTCATATTCGATGTCCTTGCCCGCCAGGGTGCGAGAATCGATCTCGCCAACAGCGGCGTGGATGCGCTCGAGCACATAAAGAAAAAGAACTACGACGTGATTATCTGCGATCAGCGCATGCCGGGCCTCAGCGGCCAGCGATTGTATCGGATGGTCGAATCGTTGAATCCGGACCTTCAGCACCGATTCCTGTTTGTGACGGGAGATGTGGTGAACGACCAGACGAAGCGGTTCTTTCTGCAGGCCGGCGTTCAGTATGTCCGGAAGCCCTTCCGGATCCAGGAACTGGTGGAAGCGATTGAGAAGGTACTCAGTCGAACTCAGCCACAGAATTTCTGAGCAAACCGATCCCCTCGACCTCGATCTCGACAATATCACCGGGCTTCATGAAAACCTGAGGGTTCCTCACGAAGCCCACGCCTCCCGGCGTGCCGGTGGCGATCACGTCGCCGACTTCCAGGGTCATCACCTGTGAAATAAAGGAAACCAGGTCGGGCACCTTGAAAATCAGATTCCGGGTGTTCGATTTCTGCATGGTTTTGGCGTTGAGCCGTAGTTCAATCGCCAGGCCGTCCCCGTCGCGGAGTGTCTCCTTGGTAACGAGGTAGGGACCTATCGGCGCAAATGTATCGAACGATTTTGCCCGGAGCCACTGGCCGTCGGAGAACTGAAGGTCTCGCGCGGAAACATCGTTCACGATCGTATAGCCGGCTACGTAATCGAGGGCATTTTCAACTCCAACGTGACGGGCTCGGCGGCCGATCACAACGCCCATCTCAGCCTCGTAGTCGACCTGACTGCTCATTGGCGGAATAACAATCGGCTCGTTCGGTCCGATGATGGCGTTCGCGTACATGCCGAACAGGAGCGGCTGCTTCGGAGTCTGCGCCTTGATCTCCTCGACGTGGTCCTTGTAATTCAAACCAATCCCGATGAGTTTTTGAGGGTGAGTGATGGGCGCACGGAAGATGATTTCGGATGCGTCGAAGAGATAGCTCTGAATGCCGCTGGACGAGCGCTCCAACCCGCGGAGCTGGTCTTCGAGAAGTTGAAGTCCATCCTTCACCGGCAGAACTTCTTCAATCGTAAACACGACTCGCGGAAATTCCAGGAGGTCGTCCCCGATCGCCTTGGTAACGTCAAAGCATGTGTCGCCGAAAGCGCACCCCAGCCGGACCAGGGTTGGGGAATTTTTCCGCGAAAAATTCATGAATTTCACGCCTTCCTCCTAAGAATTGGCCTAAAAGTCAATACAGGTGTCAAAATATAAATGTACCAACAGAATGCCACCTCTTGACTACAAACCAAAGTTCCAAGAAATCGACCATCGAAAAGCCATCCTGTCCCTCCGCTGGCTGGTCATTATCCTGGCTTCGTATCTTACGCTGTTCAGCTATCTCGGCACCGAACGATTTCCGCTGGTTTTTGCCGCTGCCGCAGCTTTTTCGTTGACCAACGTCCTGCTGACATTGATTCCTCGCCGCTACTTCCTGATGAGACGAGTTCAGCAGGGAATCGCTTTGCTGGACTTCGTATTCGTTTCCACGACGTTCTATCTTTTGCGCAATCCCGAGACCTACCTGTACCTGGCGTTTCTTGCCGTGTTCCTGCTTGCCGTCGTGTGGCGCGACTTGAGGCTCGTGCTGTTCTCCTTGTTTGTTGTGAGTCTGCTCTTCGGTGTGTTCAGTTATTTCCGTCTGTTTCGCTTCCAGACGGATGTCAACATCGAGCAGTTCCTCAGACTGGCGCTGTTTTTTGTGGTTTCGATTTTCTACATCTTTCTTTCAGAACGGCTGACCCAGGATGCAAAGGTTTCCGACGCACTGCTGGAAGAGAACCGCCTGGCCGGGGTGATGGTCGAAATTACGCGTGCGCTGTCCTCGTCGCTCAACAGCGTGGAGGTCCTGTTCGCGATTGTCTCCAGGCTGCGGGAAGTCCTCGACGCGCAGGAGTGTTCGATTGTACGTATCGATCCGAAGAGCGGCACGGCCCAGATCCTGGTGAAGTCTTCCGATCCGGCCTGTCGCAACGTCCCGATCGAGCTGTCCGACTACCCGGAACTCAAACAGGCTTACGACTCCGGGGAACTGCTTTATCTTCCCGACGCCAGCCCCGAGGGCATCATCGCAGTTCCCATGATCGCGCACGATTCGGCTCTGGGACTGATTTACATTCGCTCGACAACCCTTGGCCCAACTTTATCCGAATCCAATGTCCGATTCTTCGAGGTGATTGCGAGCACGGCCGCAAATGCGCTGCGTAATGCGCAGCTATTCGAAGAAGTCGAACATCGCGCTCGCACGGATTACCTCACAGGATTGTCGAATCACCGATTCTTCCAGGCGACGCTGTCGGTGGAGCTGGGCAGGGCACAGCGGCACAATCGATCCCTGTCACTGCTGATCATCGACCTGGACTTTCTTAAGGAAGTTAATGACCGGTTCGGACATCCCGCCGGAGACACAGTCATTCGATCGGTCGCCGAAACGATCCGCAACAATTGCCGCGAAATTGACTTCGCGGCCCGCTACGGGGGCGAAGAGTTCACCGTGATTCTTCCGGAGACGTCGTTGCCCAGCGCCATTCAGGTGGCAGAACGGATTCGTGAACGAATCGCGGCCGAGGTCTTTTCGGGAATCGGAAGTATCACGGCATCGATCGGCGTTTCCAACTATCCTGTGAACGCTCTCAGCAAAGAGGACCTCATCCGCGTGGCCGACCAGGCGCTCTATATCGCCAAAAACGGCGGCCGCGATCGCGTCGGGTATTTCAATTACCAGATGATCACCCGGTAAGAACAAAGACAAAGAATCAGCCGCGAATTACGCCGATTACGCGAATGGGGCGCATCAAGAATTGTTTTTGCGCCCCATTCGCGTAATCGGCGTAATTCGCGGCTAATTCTTTGTCTTTGTAACCTGGTTTTTACACCTCCGTTGACAGGTCCCCCTCGCATTACGTAAGGTCTGCGCATGCCGGCCAGTTCATTTCTGAAGATCCGCGGAGAGGTGCCGCGCGGAGCTTCGATTGTCCTCGGAGCCCTCCCGATTGCTTTCATCTTTCTGTTATGGTGGCTGTTTACCTCGGGAGCGCCGGAGGAGCGCAGAATCGGGCCGACGATACTGCCGAGCCCCGTCGAGGTTGTACGGAGCGTCCCGGAGCTCGTTCAGAATCGCGATCTCCTCCACCACGTCTGGGCAAGCGTCCGGCGCGTGGGACTCAGTTTCCTATTGTCGTTGACACTCGTGCTACCGCTCGGGATCCTGATGGCTTCCTTTCGCAGTGTCGGCGCTACTTTCTCTCCCGTCGCGACGGCGAGCGGATACATCCCGATCGCAACACTCGTACCACTAACGATGTCGTGGTTCGGAATCGACGAACTTCAAAAGATCATGTTTCTCGCGATGGCTTTCGGAATCTATCTGCTCCCGCTCGTCGTAAAGGCCATCGAAAACGTTCCGGATATCTACCTCCGCACGTCTTATACGCTGGGGACAACACGCCTGCAGGTGATCTACCGCGTTCTGATTCCGATCGCTCTTCCCGACTTGTGGCACGCGATGCGACTGGCTTTTGGCGTGGGCTGGACTTATATCGTTCTGGCGGAAGTGGTCGTGATGGTCGATGGCCTCGGCTTTCTCATCCAGAATTCATTCCGCCGAGGTCCGCGTGAGCACATCTACCTGGTGATTCTCGCCATCACGCTGATCGCCTGGATTGCGGATCTTGCCTGGGAGCGCCTGGGGCGAGCGTTGTTTCCCTACCGCCGGAGCCGCTCGTGAGCGCACAGGATTCCGGAAGACCGCCAATCGTGGAATTTCGTGGCGTCACCGTTCGCTTTGGATCGGTCACGGCAATACATGATGTGTCGTTTGCAATCGAGGATTCGCCGAATCGCGGAGAGTTCATCACCATCATCGGTCCCTCAGGTTGTGGGAAAAGCACGGTCCTCAACCTGATCGCGGGATTTTTGCGCCCCACGCAGGGCGAGATTCTCGTCCACGGAGTGCCGGTTTCCGGTCCTGGACGAGATCGCGGAATGATTTTTCAACAGTACAGCTCGTTCCCCCACCTGACGGTGATGGACAACGTGCTGTTTGGGTTAACCGTCAACAAGGCCGAAATGGGGCTGGATCACGCGGGACGCGTGAATCGAGCGAAAGAGTTGATCGCTCAGGTTGGTCTCAACGGTCACGAAGCGAAGTATCCGCATCAGCTTTCGGGAGGGCAGCAGCAGCGTGTCGCGATCGCCAGAACGCTCGCCATCGAACCACGAATTCTGCTTATGGACGAGCCTTTCTCGGCGCTCGATGAACCTACGCGCTTGGAGATGCAGGAACTCCTGGTCGGCATATGGCATCGTATCCAGCCTACGATCTTCTGCGTGACGCATAGCGTAGCCGAGGCGGTATACCTTGGGGAGCGGTTGTGGATCTTCAGCCAGGCTCCTGGGCAGATCGCCTATGACATCCGCGACGAGATTCCGTTTTCCGCCGGCATACCACCGTTGAAAGCTCAAGAGCAGCCCGAATTCAAGATTGCGACCGCCGCCGTTACCGAGGCTTTCCGGCGAGTTTTGGAAGAATGAAGAACGGACCGTAGAATGGACACTGTGGCAACCAACATTCTTAGCCGCGAATTACGCGAATTACGCAGATGGGCGCTTCTAACGATTATCTTAAGCGCCCATCTGCGTAATTCGCGTAATTCGCGGCTAAGAAACTTTACCAACACGCCATGAAACCCACTTTCTGGGACTATGTCCGGTCGGCGTTCAATGCCCGCCCAATGGGCATGTTCGTTCCGCCCAATTGGATTGGCCTCGGTGTGTTTGGTTTCCTTGGTCTTCTGAACCCGGGGTTCTGGATCATTGGCCTTGGACTGGAGCTCGCCTACCTCGGCCGATTGGCCACGGATTCTCGATTTCAAAGGCTGGTTGAGGGCGAAAGACTGTTGGGCGAGCGGCGCCGCTGGCAGGAAAGACTCGCCGATTTGATCCGCGAGCTGCCGGCGGAAGATCAACAACGTTATCGCGCCCTCGAGCGGCGTTGCGGCAATATCCTGGAGCAGCAGCTGCGGGGAGCTACGCTGGCGCCGGCACTGGAGGAACAGGGTGAAGGTCTCGGGAAGCTGGTGTGGATTTATCTGCGGCTGCTTCTCACACGGGAATCCATCAAGAAGATCATTCAGGAGTCTTCGGGGTCGCAGGAGGACGCCGCGCGAATGGAAGAACGAATCGAGAAGCTGCAGCTTCAACTCAAGCAACCTGCAATCAGCGAAGATCTGCGCAAGAGCCTTAGCGCGCAGTGCGAGATTCTGCAGCAGCGGGTCGAAAAGAAACGCGAAGCGGTCGAGAAGCTCGCATTTCTCGATGCGGAGCTCACCCGCATCCAGGAACAGGTGGAATTATTGCGCGAGCAGGCGGTCCTTTCAACCGATCCCGAGGCCGTTTCTCAGCGGATTGATCAAATCACGACAACGCTGGGCGGGACAAGTCAATGGATACGAGATCAGCAGAAAATCTATGGCGCGATGGAAGATCTTCTTAATGAACCTCCTCCCCTCGTCGTGTCCAGTTCGAAGGAATCGCAATGAACAACGAATTGCCCGGCTGGGCGGAAGAGATGCGCGAGCTTTTCAGATCCGGCTCGGTCGCGCAGTTTCTGATTCACGGAAACATTTTTGACGTTGTTCCCGCCGGGGAACCGGCGAGCCGGCGGCTTCTATCGGTGAAAGCATTCCTCGAGGGCGTCATGTTCGAAGCCTATGACGCCGTCCTGGAGTACGACCGCGGCAGAGGAATACGGCTGATCAAGGGCGGCGAGGACTGGGGAGACTGGTTGAAGCAGGTGCTGGGAAATGAAGCTTCAACGTTGCAAACGCGCGAACCCGGAGTGGCTCTCGAGATGATCGACCGTTATTTGCTTCGCACCCTGAACCTTCAGGCAGTGCGAGGGCGGGAAGGAGCTCCTCAGAAGATTGCCGTGATCATCGATTTTGCGGAATTTGTCGTCCCGCGTGGGGACCCGATTCAGCTCACTGGTCCATTCAGCGCGAACGTGGTCAAAGTTCTCGGGTGGGCGAACGATCCTGCCATCCTTCACTCGAACATCGTCACCGTTCTTCTAACAGAGGGCCTGCACGATCTCAACCCGCTGGTTGTTGAAAATCCTCATGTCGCCACCCTCAAGATACCGCTGCCGGACGAAGCGGAGATGCTCGACTATTTGCGGACGCTCATCACGACACAGTTTCCCCAGCTTCCTTCGAAGTGCGAGGTTTCCATCGAAGTTCTGGCACGCCGGTTGACCGGCTTGAGCCGCGTCGGCGCGCGGAAAGTCCTCTCGACCGCCCTAGCAAACGATCGTGCAGTCACCGCTGCGTGGCTGATGCGAATGAAGAAGGACCTGATCGAGCGGGAATGCCAGGGGCTTCTGGAGTTTTTGGAATTTCCCTTCACGCTGGACCAGGTCGCCGGTCATGATGCGGTGAAGGCATGGCTGCGCGAAGATGCGGTGTTGCTCCGGCGCGGATTGATGAACGCTCTCCCGATGGGCTATCTCATCACCGGCCGGATCGGAACCGGAAAGACATTCATCGTTCAATGCTGGGCGGGCGAGTTAGGCATTCCCTGCGTGGTCTTCAAGAATTTTCGGGACCGCTGGGTCGGAGCCACGGAATCCAACCTCGAAAAGATATTCTCAGTCCTGCATGCGCTTGGCCAGGTTGTGGTGTTCATCGACGAGGCCGACCAGGCCGCCGGGAAGCGCGGGGGCGAGGATGGCGACAGCGGCCTGTCGGGACGCGTGTATGCCATGCTCGCCAAAGAAATGTCAGACACGCGGAACCGCGGACGCATCGTGTGGGTTTTCGCGACATCGCGTCCCGATCTCCTTGAAGTGGATCTGAAACGTCAGGGACGTCTGGATGTACACATTCCATTGTTTCCTCCACAAACGTCGGACGAGACTCGTGCCCTGTTGCTGTCGGTCGCGCGAAAACTGAAGCTTCCTCTCGATGACAGCGACATACCGCCGCTTCCGGAAGGGATTGTTCTCGGCGGTAACGAAATCGAGGGCATCCTTGTCCGTGCCTTGCGAGCTTATGAACTGTTACCCGAACCGCGTTCGACGCTGAAGGAAATACTCGGGAAAGTATTCGGCGAGGTTCGCCCGAATGCTCACACGCGAAAACTCGAATACATGGACCTGGTTGCCGTAAGGGAATGCACGGATTCCCGCTTCCTGCCGCCGCGCTATCGCGAGCTTAGCCCTGAAGACCTGGAGCAAAGGATCGAGGAAACCAGGAGATTTGTTTAGCATATGAATCTGCTTGGCATGCTGCGAAAGTTCGGCGATCGCGTGGGCATCATCGAGCTGGCGCCCGAGGCGCGGTTGGACGCTCCAGTCAAGATACAGACTCGTGCCGTGACGCTTTCCGAACTGGCGACAAAAATACAAATCGCCGGAGTGGGGAAGCTTGCCGAATTGCCGGCCGAATTGTCCGTGTCGTTCGAAGACATTTACAGGGCTGCCGGAATCCACGACACATCGACGGGATGGACCGTTGAGCGGCTTTACGAATTCCTGAACAGCGATGCGATCCGCGCGATGGACCGGCCCACGGCGCAGCAGGAAGCGCTTCGTGTCCTGGCTGCCGAGAAAGTCGATGCCGCGGATCTGATCAAGGATGCTGTGGCCCGTGATCAAGCGCTGGATGCGTACCAGGACTTCATGGCCAGGAAACGAGAGCCACGGATTCGGGCCCTCGAAGATCAACGCAAACGGCTCGAACAGGAAATCGCCGCTGAAGAAGAGAGCTGGCGGGAGTGGCGGCGGCGGAAACGAGCGCGCGAACATGAAATGGCCCATGCCGTCGGGTATCTGATCGATGGGCCGGTGATTACGACGGATGAAGAGTGAGGATGAGGCACAGTTTGGCAAACTCCCCTCCTGAGTCAGGAGGGGTGGATGCGCCATGAATAAAAAGCCGCGAAGCCACCTTTGAAAGGCGCAGACGGGGTGGTTCTCTTCAGGAACCACCCCGCCGTTCGCTAAAAAGCGCGCGAACGGCACCCCTCCTAACTTAGGAGGGGAGTTAAAGATAGCCCATTCCTGTTACTTTAAATGGAACTATTCTAGAATGCAGTTCGTTTCACAGAAAGGGTGAGGGCACTATGGCCGTGATGGCTCGTATTGGCAGGCTGTTCAAGGGATTCTTCGGACTTTTTATCAGCGGGCTCGAAGAACGTAATCCCGAGGCGCTTATGGAAGCGGCCCGTCAGGAGTTCCGCGACAAAATGACGCACTACAACCTGGCGCTGGCCCAGATGGCAGGCGTGGCCGAGCGCCTGAAAAGCCAGATCAAAGGGAAGATGGGGCGCGCGCAGGAGCTCGAGAGAAGGATTCTGGCGAACCATCAGGCCGGAAACCTGGAATTGGCCGGCACGCTTGCTCGTGAACTTCAGGAATTGAAGGCAGATCTGACGACCGATACTCAAGAGCTTCAGGAAACGGAAAACGCCTACCAGGGCAATCTCCGTCAGGCCAAACTGAGCCAGAAGGAATTCGAGGAGAAGATCAACAGGCTTCAAAAGCAGCTATCCCAGGTCAAGATCAAGGAGGCCCAGGCCGAAGCGGCCGCAGCTCTCAGCAGCGTGGCTTTCAAGGTAGGCGACCTCGGGGATTCCATGAAGACCGTAGAAGAGATCCTCACCAAAAGGTACGAGCGGTCTGCAGGCAAAGCGCGGGTTGCTGCGGATCTCGTCGACATGGACAAGATCCAGGAAAAGGAAAACGAAAGAAAAGCTCTCGAACAGACCGCTCTTGCCGAATTCCTCGCGAGCCAGGGAATTCAGTCTGCAGCGGCCCCAGAGGGTTCTGCTACGGCGAAAGAAATTGGTCCGGTGCGACAGGGAAGTTGAGCTAATGGATGAACGCGGGCTTTAGCCCGCGACTGGAGGTTGGCCATTTGTCGCGGGCTGGGAGCAAGAACTCCCCTCCTAGATTAGGAGGGGTGCCGCGAGCGATTAATAGTTCGTTAGAAAGCGAGCGGCGGGGTGGTCGATCAGCGTCGCGAAGCCACCTTATAGGTGCCCGCGAAGCGAGCCGAATAAAAAAGGAGGGCTTCGCCAGCATCTATAAGGAGGCTTCGCAACATTGATCGACCACCCCGTCTGCGCCGGCTAAGGAGGCTTCGCGGCATTTATTGATGGCGCAGCCTCCCCTCCTAATCTAGGAGGGGAATTCAGACTTACGTTTCGTGTGCATGACCGCTCGCACAACGAAGTGCAAGAATTGGAGACGTCAATGCGGACACCATTGCTCACAACATCCGAAAAAATGGCCAATCTCCAGACGCGGGCTTTAGCCCGCGTTCATCCATGCTGCAACACTAAAAGGGAGGAATGAACCATGGCCGAGGAACGGGCACGGCTGACACTGGCAGGCAAGCTCCTTTCAATCCTGCTCATTTTGGGTCTCATCGGAACCGGGGTTTACGTTGTCGGTCGACGAGGAATCGGAGGCGGATCTTCGTCCGCCCCAGCCGCAGAGTCGCCTCAGACCGAAGCGCCGGACACCAAGGGCGTGACGACGGTCAGCGAATACAAGTACGTGCCGGGCGATCGGCTTCCCGCCGTCAAGGGAGTGAGCCAGTACAAGTGGGATCCCAAGGAAAAAATTCTGCGTTTCTCCTACAACGTCTGGTCGGGATGGCTTCCTGTCATCGCTGCCAATCATGGAACGAAGCCGAACGCGGAGAGCGTGTTCTCGAAGAAGTACGGCTTCCGGGTTGAAATGGTGCTCATGGACGACCCGGTGGTCGCCCGCGACGCATTCGCCTCAGGCGAAGTCCAAACGCTCTGGGGAACCGCCGATATGATGACGCTGTTCGCGCCGGAACTTCAGCGTGACTCCCGCACATCCCCGCGCGTCGTGCAACAGATCGACTGGTCCAGCGGCGGCGACGGAATCGTCGTGCGCAATGCCATCCGTTCGGTGAGCGATCTAAAAGGAAAAACGATTACGCTCGCACAGAATTCGCCCAGTGAATATTACCTGACCTCGCTGCTCCTTTCCGCCGGACTTCGTCCCAGCGATATCAAGGTGAAATACACGGCAACCGCTTTCGAGGCCGCAGCAGCATTTGTGGCGGACAAAAGTGTGGACGGTTGTGTCTCCTGGGCGCCCGACATTTACAAGATCCCCGAGCGCGTTGCCGGCACTCGCATCCTCTCGAGCACCGCGGATGCCAACAAACTGATTGCCGACGTGTACGCGTTCCGTGCCGATTTCGCGCGCGACCATCCGGATGTTGTCGAAGGGCTGGTCGCCGGCATTTTCGAAGGCATGGACATGGTGAAGGAGAAACCGGAAGAGCCCGCAAAGTGGATGGCAGACGCCTTTGGAATGAAACCCGAGGACGTCATGGGGATGCGCAATGACGCTCACCCGACGAACTTCGCAGAGAATGTGCAATTCTTCCTGAATGCGTCCAACCCAACCAATTTCGAGCGCACGTGGAAGGGCGCAGCTTACGTGTATCGCGAGCTGGGACGAATCAACGCGCCGGTCCAGTTCGATCAGGTAATGGATTTTTCGGTCATTCAGAGCCTTCAGAAGAAGGGAACATTCGCCCATCAAACGGACGAGAGTGTTGCGTCCTTTACTCCAGCCAGCTTTCGGAAAACTCCGGCGGAAGCGCCACTCCTGACGCAAACCATACGCATTAACTTCTATCCGAATTCGGCGAACCCCTATGAGCCTGCCCGTGACGAAGTCGGCACCGCAGTCGCGGGCAAGCTGTACGACCCGAACGTCGATCCCACGCTGGAACAGGTCGCGCGACTTTCCGGGCAGTTCGCTCGCGCTGTCATCCTGATCGAAGGTCATTCGGATTCCAGCATGAAGGGGAAGGTTCCCGTGCAGGCAGTGCGGGATCTTAGTCTCGCCCGCGCGGAGGCGATCAAGCGGGCGCTGATCGATAAATATAAGTTCGACCCGAACAAGTTCAGCATCGAGGGAAAGGGATGGGATGTTCCCGCGGATCCCGCCTCTCCCGGAGATCAGGCGCTCAACCGCCGTGTGGAGATCAGTGTTTTTCCACCGGAACAGAAATGAGGGCGCGTCGCCAATTCGGTGGATTTTCGAATGCCCTGCTCTTGTTTGCGCTGATCGTGGCGATCAATCAGGCGAGGAGTTGCGAACAACGTCAGCCGCCGGCCTCGTCTCGCGTGTCCACACCGGTGAGGAATCCCGTTCAGGATATGCTTCGGCCCGTGGCTCCGGCCCAACGCCGCGAAGGGATTGCTGCCGCCATCCTCATCGATACGTCCGGCAGTATGCAGGACCGCGTCCAGGACACCGATGGGATCCAGCGGCGCAAGATCGATATCGCACAGCGCGCCGCGATGAAGCTGGTGAGCCAGTTCGACACATTTGCCAGGGAGCATCCCGACCAGGTTATCAACCTTGGGATTTACGAGTTCAGCCAGCGTTACAGAGGCTCATCCACCAGGACCGTCGTCAAATTGGGTCCACCCGATCCGGCGGCCGCCGGGCCCGCAATATCGAAAATGGTTGCGGAGGGCGATACTCCGATCGGGGATGCGATGATTGTTGCCAAACGCGACATCGATGCGACGGGCCTGTCGAAGCGGCACATTCTGGTAATCACCGACGGTGAAAACAACAAAGGATATTCCCCTCAAAACGTGACTCAAATCATTTCAAGCCAGGCCCCGGAGGAACGCGCTTCCATTTATTTCGTGGCGTTCGATGTTGCAGCCACAAAGTTCGATTCCGTCCGGGATTCGGGTGGACTGGTTCTGGCCGCATCGAATGAAACCGACTTGCAGGGAACGTTGGACTATCTGTTGTCCGGCAAGATCCTCGCGGAACAGCCCCTCGCGAGATAATTCGGGGACAGACAAACAAATCAGCCGCGGATTACGCGAATTACGCAGATGGGCGCATCAAAGATTCTTTAATGCGCCCATCTGCGTAATTCGCGTAATCCGCGGCTGATTTGTTTGTCTGTCCCCGAATCACACTTTCATGTACGCAAGCCTCGTCTCGAGAAGCCGGGACAGCCGCGCGATGGGCAAACCCAGCACGAAATAGATTGCGGCCGTGAGCAGGCCGATGCCGATGTAGTCGTAGTTGGTGGCGGCGAGCTGACCATACATTTTCGTCAGCTCGACCATCGTAATTACGGACACGAGTGACGAGTCTTTCAGCAGCGCAATAAAGTCGTTCGTCACCGGAGGAATCACAAGCCGCACTGCCTGCGGCAGGATGATTTTCCGGATGGTTTGAATGCGCGTCAGGCCCAGTGCCAGGGCGGCGTCAAGCTGGCCGCGCGGTATGGACTGGATGCCGGCGCGGTAATTCTCCGCCTCGTACGCCGCGTAATTCATGCCGAGTCCGACAACCGCCGCCCAGAACGGCGAGAATCGGATGCCGAGCGACGGCAGACCATAGAAGATGATGAACAGTTGAATCAGCAGCGGCGTCCCACGGATGATTTCGATGAAGCCGATGACCAGCCACGATAAACTTCGGGGCCCAAACACCCTTAGCACCGCCAGGAACAGGCCGAGGCTGATGGCAACCGCCATGGAGGCGGCGGAGATTTCGAGAGTCACAAGGGCGCCGAGCAGGAGCAACGGCAGATATTGCCAGTACTGCGCCAGCCGTTCCCTAAACGTTCGCTCCGTTCGAATCGCGTCGAGATAGTCGCGGTAGCGAACGGCGTTGTCGTTGGTGACGGGATCGCGGTCGCCAAAGGTCTGGGCGGTGGCAGCGTTGTAAATGCCCCAGTCGGTGTAGATCTTCCTTAATGTGCCGTCCCGTCTCAAGGAGTCGAGCGCCGCATTGATCTGCTGCAGCAATTCATCGTCGCTTTTGCGGATGCCGATGCCGAAGGACATCCGCGCGGAAGCAAGCTCGAGGTTCCGCACGCGCGGTCCGGTTGCGTAATAGAGCGCGATCGGCGTGTCCATGACAACGGCGTCCACGCGCCCGAGATCGAGATCGATGTACGGTTGCACCTGGCTGTCGTAGCTGCGCACGGTGACGCCGCCGAGATTCCGGACGTACTTTTCTGCGAATGTCACCTTGAGCACTCCCACGGTGCGTCCCCGCAAGTCTTCGGCGCGCTGGATGCGCAGGTCGTCCAGACGCGAGGTCATCGTCAGCGTCGAGTAGAAGTAGGGAGTCGAGAAATGAATCCGCTCAGCGCGCTCCGGCGTGATCTCGAGGCCATTGATGACGACCTGATATTCACCGCGCTCCAGCCCGGGAACGAGCCCGTCCCACTGGTTTTGCACGAACCGGGCGGTACGTCCCATGCGTGCGGCGAGCGCGTTGGCCAGATCCACTTCGAACCCGATGATCTTTGCAGGATTGCGTGGATCCGGAAAGGTATACGGCGCTCCGCCTTCTGCATCGGCCGCCCAGACCAGCTCCTGATTCTGAGCCGATGCAGCCGGCACGGCGGCTATGAGAAAAGCAATCCAGAGGTAAGCAATGACTTTCATAATTTCCCGAATCTACAATAGACCTATGGAGAACGGAACGCCGTATTTCATCGAATTCATTGACGTGTACAAATCCTTCGGCGACAGGAAGGTTCTTGACGGCGTTTCATTCGGCGTCAGGAAAGGCGAAACCTTCGCCATTCTGGGTCCGAGCGGCGTTGGAAAGACTGTCCTTCTCACCCACGTCGTGGGTCTCAACAAGCCGGACAGGGGAAAGATTATCGTCGCCGGCGTCGATATCACGAATCTGGGGGAAGACGAGCTGGCAAAAATTCGAAGGAAGGTGCAGCTCGTGTTTCAATCCGGCGCCCTGTTCGATTCAATGACCGTTTGGGAGAACGTCGCGTTTCCGCTCACCGACACCGGCCGTGCGGATGAGGAAGTGGAAAGGCGCGTGGCAGAGATCCTCAAGCTCGTGGAAATCGAGGACCTGGCGGACCTGATGCCGTCGGAGCTCAGTACCGGGATGAAGCGCGCCGTTGCCATCGCCCGGGCAGTGGCCGCCCAACCGGAGGCGATCCTGTACGACGAGCCAACGACGATGGTGGATCCACTGATGTCTCAGACCATCA
>WNFT01000970.1_pt1 | contig 24326 bp, 12 predicted proteins | sample 5400191 | NCBI WGS metagenome assembly WNFT01 (sample SAMN13153359, study PRJNA577476) | soil metagenome | isolation source: 80 cm saprolite under Madrone tree | place: USA:California | collected 2016-06-14 | reverse complement strand
CTGAAAGCCCGGCGTGAGGGGCAGAACGCCCTTCGAGATGGCCGTCTCCAGATTCATGTAGTTGACGCCGAGGTTCGACACCTGTTGGGCTTCGCGATCCACGGATCCCGGCGTGTTCAGAAATGCCAGCTCGTAATCCAGGAAGATGGGTTTGCCTGCGTAATTGACGCCGTAACCGCCGCGTACAACTGTCGTGCGGCCGAGCCCCGGTATCTTGTAACTGAAACCGACGGCGGGCGCGAAGTTGTTCCAATCGTTCGGATAGAACGGCTTCGGGTGAGGCGAGTGCTTGCCGACAAGTTCGATCTCGGTTATCTTACCGGCCGCCGCATTGGGGTTCCACAGGGCGCCATAGTCGGTCCCGGATATCCCGAACGCTCCTGCCTGCCCGCCCACAGCATTCGGAAGGATGCCATTGGCTTCATACAACACGCCGAACTTATCGTAGCGCACACCGAGGTTCAGCGTCAGGTTGGCCGTCGCGTTCCAGGTGTCCTTGAAGTACGCCGACCAGTCTTTCTGCGAGAGCCACCGGAACCGGCGAGACTCCGCCTTAAAGTCGAACCACTTGGTCTGATCCGATTTGTTGATGATATAGCCCTGAGTAAAACCTCGGACCGAACCCGCCAGATCATTCAGGATCTCTCTGGCGGTAGTGCCGTCATTGGCGTCCAATCCCGGAAAGCGGGCGCTGGTAATCGAGGCCGGCGTCGGGCCATCGCCGAGCACCGCCTTGGGAAATTGTTCGACCGTCGTATTCCAACCGTTGGACCAGTAGGTCAGGAATTCACCGCCTACTTTGAACGCATGCTTGCCGCGGACCCAGCTCAGCGTGTCGCCAATCTGCCATGAGGGGTTATAGTTGCCCCGTGTCGTGGCGAACCCCTCACTGACGTAGACAGCGGGGTCCAATGTATTCCGTGCACCGAAGCCCGCATTCGTCGCGGCAGTCGTGACATACATCGGGAAACCATTAATCTGCGGCAACGTGTCCATCAGTTTCTGCGCCTCGGGAGAGCGGTCCGTAGAGGTCGAGCCGCTGCAACACCCCAACTGGAATGGCGAGCGCTGGTGGAAGCCGCTCTGGATCCGGCCAATACGGAATTCATTCAAGACAGCCGGCGAAATAACCGAGGTCCACTGCGTGGTATAGACGTGCGGGTAATAGGCCGACGTGCCGTCATATCCGGTTGGCCAAAACCTGGGCTGTACGGAGTCGTCTTTTTCCCGGCTCATCGAGAACGATACCTTGTTGTTTTTCGTGAGCTGGTAATCCACACGCGCGTTGAGTTGTTTCCTGTTATTGTCGTTGCCCACACTGTTGCCTCCGTTCGAGCCATCAATGCGGCGGTTCCAGCGAATACCGGCGATGTTCAGCCCGTCGCCGACGGTGAAGTCATTAGCCGACGGCATGTATTTGGTGAGGATGTCCCGCCAGTAAGGAACTGTCGTCATACCCGTGCGAAACGGATCCCTGACGTCGCTAAACAGGTTGAAACTGGTCACTGGACCCAGGGGATTGCCGGCCAGATCGACGCTGGGCCGCGCCGCCTGGGCGTTGGCGTTCCGCTGTCCGGGGGAGTACCGGAAAATCCCCTGGCGCGCCAGATCGGTAAACACGTTGGTTACAAAGCTTTGTTTTGCCAGGTACCGCTGGTTGTCGATGAGCACGAAAAAGAAAGCCTTGTTCTTGATAATCGGACCGCCCAGGCGCCCGCCGTACTGTGTCCGGTTCAGATAAGATTTCTGCGCGCCTTTAAGATTGTCGAACCAGTCCGCCGCATTGAAGGCCGAGTTGTTGTTCGCGTAGAACAGGGCGCCGTGGAATTGGTTGGTTCCCGAACGGGTCTGCAGCCGGACCTGCGCGGAACCGTTCGCCGCTTCCGCATCGGCCGCCGCGGTCACAACCTGCACCTCTTCCACCAGGTCGGCACTAACGAACGTGGCATTCTGACCCTGGAAGTCGGTACCGACGCCATACCGCGTATCGTTCACAACAACGCCGTCCCTAGTGAAGTTCACCGCGCGTATCCCCTGGCCGGCGAAGCTTCGCTCCGGACCGGTGCCGGGCGTCGCCGAGATCAGTTGAAGCACGTCGCGGACGGCCAGAGGCAGGTTTCGAACTTCGATTTCGGGAAGCACATCGCCGACCGAGGCGGTCGTCGTGGCCAAAGTCACATTGGCGTCCGTGACCACCTCCACGGTCTGTCTGCTTCCAGCTACTTCCAGCGTGAAATTCAATCGCACCTGCTGGGTCTGGCTGAGCGTCATGTTCTGGAACGTCTGCGTTTGAAAGCCCGGCAGTGAGGCGCTGAACGTATAGGTTCCAGGTTGAAGACTGGCAAAGTTGTAAGTCCCGGTCTCATTCGTCAGTTGATTGGACACAATCCCCGTGTTGACGTTCCTTGCAGTCACCTCGACGCCTGGAATCACCGCTCCCGCCGCATCGCCGACTGTCCCGCCCACTGTTGCATTGGTCTGAGCAAGTAGTGCGACCGGTAACAGCAACACGAGCGCTCCCGTCCAAATGTGTTTTTTCGTCATAGAACTCCTCCCGTGAAATTTTCCGCTGCACCGCATCGAAAAGTGCATGTAGAAGCGGAGGAGTTTCAGCTGGAGGACAATTTTCAATTGAACCCTCCGGTGAATCCGCCGATCAACCTGGAACAGTGGAAAAAGTGGCTACAACGTACTGCCGGTCAATTCCAATGTCAACTTCGAACGTGGAGTGAATGAATGCTATTGTGCGGACGAGTCTGCAGCGGCTCTTAACAATTCGATCTCTCGAGAAAGCCTGGACGCCTGCTGCGGATTCCTGAGAGCAGTCGCACGGACTCCATCTCTGTAAAAGGTCAGGATGTCGTTGCGAAGGTCGGCACAAACGCCCGCAAACTGGCGGGCGGCCAGTTTATCGATCAAGTCGGCGTAGGTTTTATCGGCGAGTTCGTATATCCCAGGCGCCGTATCTTTTCCCAGATCGAGATTCTTGTTTGGCAGTCGTGTTTGCCCGGAGGCTTCGACGGAGAGCAGGGAACTATATTGGTTAACGGTAAGGTTGAAGCTGTTCAGGAACAGTTTCTCGGCCTCGGGAGTGGGAGTGCGGAATCGCAGAGCCCGGAATGGACCGATTTTTGGAATAATGCGAAAAAGGAAACCCATAAGATGCGTGGTGAAACCCGGCTCTCTGTAGTCTTTTCCCCACTTCATTTCATATGCAGATCGCGACAAGTTATAGAGAAACTTTTCGCGTGTAATTCCCGGGACGCTTTTCTGAATCTCATCGTGTTTAATTTCCCACGCCACTTTGGTCATCTTCGGAATGATCGAGCTGACGCTGCGCCGGTATGAACCGATTGCGAGATCGAGCGCGCGGAACACGTCCTTGAGTTCGAGCGCGTAGGTATGCTGGAACGCCCTACCTAGCAACGGTTTCGAAACCTCGAATCCGATAAAGTCCCGGTAGGCGTCGGAAGCATAGCGACCGCGGGCTACCTGCAATACGTCGAAACCAAATTCAGTCTTCAGGTGGGCAGCCGGATCGTCTTCATAGCTAACTTCGTTTCCATATTTTCTTTGAAGCTTGGGATAGAGGATGGGCACCGCACGGTTCGTTGCCAGAGGATGGCCGATATCGTCCGCGGCATAATGGGCGAGCGCTCCCAAAGCGAATGCATACTCATTGAGGTCTCGGGAATCCCGCAGCATCTCGGCGACGAAGTCACCACTACGCACGTAATGGGTGATATCCGTGAAGAGATGCGAACCGAACGGGTAATAGCCCAGATCCTGGATGAGGCATCCGCCATACGCGTACGCGTGGGCGGCTTTCAACTCTTCGGCAGTCGCACTGGGGAACCTCTGCCGAAGCAGTTTCACAATCGATTCATTCCACACCGAATCCACAATTGCTTCGTGGGCGAGTACGGAATAGCCGGACAGACGAGTGGCTGGGAACAGCAGGACGACAAGCAGAAGTGACGTGGGAAAGGCTTTCAATCAATCAACAGATTGCAAAACGTGTACCGGGACACAGGCTTTGTATTTGCAACGAGATCGGCTTTCCTTGTCGCGCCGGTGAGGGCATTCACGTACCACTCCTGGCTTCGTTTGATCCACGAAACTTTCGGATCGAGCAACTGTAGCGGCGCTCTATGAGCGCCGGTTTTCCTGGAATCAACGAAATACCGGCGGTCATAGACCGCCGCTACAACACTCAAAGGCGAATCCCAAAAAATCCCTGAAGACTGAGTGTTCGGGAGACGACATTGAGCGAGGCGTTCTCCAAAAATTCTCGCCGCAGAGAACGCGATCGTATAGTATTGGCACACTTTAAAACAGCCAGACAAATTTTGGGGATGCCGGTAACTTTTTTCCGACGTGGAGGACGTATGGTGAATAGCAAATCGGTCGTGTCAAGTGTGTTTCTTCTCATCCTTTTCTTCTCGCTCGCATTTGCTCAACTCGACACGGGAACCATTTCCGGAACAGCAGCCGATCAAACAGGCGCAGCCGTGCCGGGAGCATCGGTCGCCATCAAGAATGTGGATACCGGCATTGTCCGGAGGCTAGTGACCAACGAAGCCGGCCGCTACGAAGCTGTTGCGCTGCCGGCGGGAACATATGAGGTCACGGCATCACTTGTGGGCTTTCAGACATTTGTCCGAGGCGGCATCGGGCTGACGGTGGGAAGAAACGCAGTCGTCGATATTGCGCTTCGCGTTGGGGATGTAAGCCAGGCCATTACCATTACGGCCGAAACCTCGCAGGTCGAGACGACGACGGCGACGGTTACCCAGTTAATCGATGAACGTAAAGTCCTGGACATCCCGCTCAACAACCGGGACCTTACGCAGCTGGCATTTTTTGACGCCCTGGTAATGAGGACACCGACCGGCGGCGGAGGAGGACGGAATGCCGCAGGCGGTTTAGGCGATCACCTCTCCGTGGCGGGAATGCGCGGGAGCAACAACATGTACCTGCTGGACGGCGTGAGCAACGGAGATTTTACCAACAACGCGCAATCGGCCACCACGGGCTATGTCGGCGCCGAGACGGTGAAGGAATTCCAGGTCATCACCAACAACTATTCGGCGGAATATCAAAGCAAGCCCGGCGCCATTGTGAGCGCCGTCACCAAGTCAGGGACCAACGCGTTCCACGGTTCCTTGTTCGAGTTTCTGCGGAATGACAACATGGATGCGTACAACTGGGCGACCAAAGCCAGGGGCGGCGCGAACCCCGTAAAACCGGAGTTCAAGCGCAACCAGTTCGGTGGCTCTTTCGGCGGGCCGATTATCCGGGACAAGACCTTCTTCTTCGGCAGCTATGAAGGAACGCGGGAGAGAAAAGGCGAGACACTCGTGCTGACCTTGCCGACGGCGCGCGGCCGAATGGGATTGCTGGGGCCGAATCGCTACGATCCGGCGCGGCCCGAGCGCTTCAATCGCGCGGAATACGATGCCGGCATAACCCCGATCAAGCTGGACCCTAAAGTCGTTCCTTATCTGGGGCTTCTTCCGTTGCCGGGACAATCGAATACCGTCCTGTTAGAAGAATTGCGCGATCCGGTTACCGGCCTGCTGGACGGATTTGCGCGCGTTTCCGGTCCCAGGCGCAACGTCGCGAATGAAGACTTTGGAGCGGCGAAGATCGACCACCAATTTGCCAACCAACGCAAAGGCTCGATCGCAGTCACCTATAACGTGGACCGCTCCGATCATAATCTAATTGACCCGATTCCAGGTCTGTCGAGCGCCGTCGGGGAAAAGAGCGACAAAACGGTGCTTTCGGTGCGCCACACCAGCATTCTCAGCCCGACGATGTTGAATGAGTTTGCGTTCGGGTTCAATCGGAGCCAGCCCGCACAGTCGTTTACAAACAATGAACCGGACTGGAAGAATTTCAACGGCGTGAATCTGCTCTTCATACCGGATCGAGAGCGCATGGGACAGCTCACCTACGGGGACGGCGTGGCGACTATGGGATTTCCGAGGGACCGCGCATTGTTCCTCCAAAATTTGTACACCTACCGAAATAACCTGTCTATCACGCGAACCAATCACACGTTCAAGATCGGAGCGGAGTACAATCCGATGCGCCTTGTGATGGACCAGGTCGACGGCAGCTACAACGGGCTCTATACGTTCAACACTTTCCACGCCTTCCTGACTGGCGAAGTGAACCAGGTGGAATCAGATTTGCCGCCCAGATTCCCGCTCAGGGGTGGACAGACTCACCAGGCCATTAAACTGTTCAATTGGCGCCAGAAACAATTCGGCGCTTATTTCCAGGACAACTGGAAGGTCAGCTCGTCGTTCACCCTGAATCTGGGGCTGCGTTATGAGTTCATGACTATACCCAAGGAAGACGACGGGCATGTCTCGAACTTGTTGAACATTACCGACCCGGTGCCCACGATTGGGCCCAATCTGATGTTCAACAATCCAACGAAGAAGAACTTCAGCCCACGGTTCGGGTTTGCGTGGGCGCCGGGAAGCACCAGCCGGAGCGCCATTCGAGGCGGCTTTGGCATTTATTATGACTTGCCTGGTCCGCAATACTGGAGATCCCATTCTCAGGAGAACGTTCCGTTTGTGGTCGCGGGATTCTTCAACAAGTCAGATGTGATTCGGCTGCAGGGACCGAATGCTTCCATCGACTTCCCGAGGGCCACGCAAACGCAGACAGCTCTGCTGGCGCAGGTGCCCAGTTATCGCTTGTGGGAGTTGAATAACAAACCTTCCTACGTGTATCGCTGGAGCTTGAGCCTGGAGCGGCAGCTTGGCAGCTGGTTTGGACAGATTGCGTATAACGGTTCGGCAGGCAGGCATCTCTATACTCAGGCCGACGCCAACCAGGCCAAGTGGATCGGCTATCCGAATATGCCTGGTCCGGGACAGGAGTTGCAGTGGGCGCCGACGCCGTCAAATATCCTGGGAGAGGCGATCAACCCGGCCTTTGCCAACATCTGGGTGCTCGCCCCACGGGGCAGCAGCTACTATAACGGTCTTTCTGTGAGCGCACAGCGGCGGGTCGCCCGCGGGCTGCAATTCCAGGCCGCCTATAACTTCTCAAAAAACATCGATTATGGGTCGGGATCCTCGAACGCGCAGGACAATCTACCGCAAAATCAGCGGATCAATATGTACTGGGACTGGGGCCGCACCAAGGGGCTCTCGCAGCTGAACGTGAAGCACAACTTCGTCAGCAACTTCCTCTATGACTTCCCTCAGACCGGCCGCAACGGCGTCATTGGAGCGGTGCTGAACGGCTGGCAGATAAACGGGGTTCTCACCTTGAACAGCGGCACTCCGTTCACTGTGACCGATAGCAACACGGCGCAGAGCAACGCGATGCGAAGGGCATCTCTCACGCCGAATCTCGCCGCCAACGGGAACCATAATCCGGTGACTGGTAACCCGGACGCCTGGTTCGATGTCAACAACTTCGTCCCGTCGGTCTGCCGCACCGGGGTGTACTGCATTGGCAATGTTCCGGGCACTTCGAATTACAATCCAAGTCTTCCCATGGGGGTAACCGTGCCGCGGCCCGACCTGGGTTACCAGGTAGGTTTCGTCGGCAATGTCGCGAGAAATACCGTCATTGGCCCGGGCCTGGCGCAGTTCGATTTTTCCACCATGAAGAATTTCAAGATAACCGAATCTCAGCGGGTCCAGTTCCGTGCGGAGTTCTTCAACCTGACGAATCATCCGAACTTCCGCATTCCCAATTCCGCCCTGTTCAGCGGCGGCGGAACGCGGAACGTCACCGCCGGCCGGATCGACTCAACCCGCTCTCCGGAGCGGCAGGTTCAGTTTGGGCTGAAATATATCTTCTAATATAGGGGAACAGACGCCGGATGCCGGGAGACCGGCGCAGAATCAACCGCTGTCAGTCGAGATCCAACCGTCTCGCTTCGACTGCAAGCGGCTGCGGATGATTAATCTTGATCGGCCCTCCAGGCTGTTGCGGCGCCGCTCTAATATTGAACCGCCTCCGTTCAAGCCTGAGCCGTCTCCGTCAGAGATTCTCTGGCCTCTAAGCAATGGTCTCGCGTCGTTCTTGGATATTCGTGACCGGAGCTTCAAGTCTGGCGAGCGGCCGTCACAATGCCGGCGGCCTCCGGCCAACCTTCGAGCCCGTCTCCCCGCCGGTCTCGCCCGGCCCGGCAGGCTCCGCCGGCCGCCGCAAGGGTATTCTCAGGCGTCGCACGACCGGTGGAGCGTCGTTACCCGAGTGCCGCCGTTGGCCCTCCGTCGGTCTACGGTCATTACTGGACTATCGCCGTTTGTTATCAATTGGAGAGGGTTGACTAACCGAGTATCTCCGTCGTCAATTTGTTGGAGAAGCTTCGCCGAAGAGCGGTCGCCTTTCGTCGCTGTTGCGGCAACGTTGGTTATTCGAGTGTGGACGTTCCCTGTTCAAGGTTCGTTCGAGATAAGAAAAGAGCCATGAAACAGGCTTGCGTATTGCTTCATGGCTCCGGAATGGCGACACTTCATGCGCCGGTGGTGAGCGATGGTAAAGGCGGAGGCTTCCCGATCTGTGGTTGAAAGGGTTGCACTTGCTGTGCGGCAGCAACACATCGATTGGCCGTGCCTCCAGCTCGGCTACCGGTCCAGCGGCATTGAAGTTTAGATGAGGGATACGAGTATGTCCGCTCCCGCCGCCCTTGCTCTCCTACGCTTGAACGAACCATCGGCGATACCACGACAGCCAAAGGACATCATGATGTGGCAAAACAAACGGCGCCGAGAATTTTGATCACTGGCAGTCCGGGATCTGGTAAGTCGACGCTCATGGCCAGGCTCATTGAGGATGTTCAGGCTCGGCGGATTGCCGGATTGAGCACGCCCGAGGTTCGTCGTGGGCGCAATCGCGTGGGATTCAAGATGATCGATCTCGCGACTGGTGAGGAGGAAGTCCTTGCATCGACGTCAGGCAAGGGGCCCACAGTCGCGAAGTATCATGTGAATGTGGAGGGCATTGACGAGATGGTGCGCAGGATCGAAGCATCGATAGATGCAGCGCATTTCATCTTCGTGGACGAGATCGGGAAGATGGAACTCTTCTCCAGGAGCTTTGAGAAATTCATTGAGCACGTGTTCACGCTCGACAAACCGGTTATCGCTGTTGTTCACAGGAACCTCGTGTCTCGATACGGCAATAAAGGCAAAGTGTTTGTGTTAAGGCGCGATAATTTCGAAGAGGTGCGGCAATCGATTCTGGCCGAACTCAGACCTGCAACGTGAGGCACTCATGCCTCCTTGGTCTGGGTAACCTGAACAGCCTGATCAGCCATCTCTTCGATTGAAAGCAGTATTTTTCTTCTTCGTGCTCATGCTCGCACCCTCGCTTTCACTTGCCTTACGGACGTGCCGCTCTCCACTGGTTATGGGAAAGCCGACACTGTCATGGAATGACCGGTATGTCAACTTCTCGAGCACACGGAATTTCATATCGAAAACTAGAGCCTCGAACTCGTGCTCTGTCGAATCGTTCTCACGGCTTCGGGCACAAAAGGGGGACGAAACGCGGATTACGCGGACGACGGTTTGATGAGAGAGAAATGTGTCGGAGGCGTTGAGCTTTGCTGGATCTGCGGAGACGGCGTCGCGCACTGCCTGCATATCCTGCTCCTGTTCCTTGGAGTATCTCGCGCATCCCGCTGCCAGCGTACCCAGCAGGACTAGAGCGGCAAGCAGCGTCCGGCCGCTCGCTGCGTATGTTCGTGTATCTGCGTTCACAAGAACCAGCTTAGCGTCTTGCCGCCGCAGAAAACAGCCCGCCAGGAAGTCGAAGCGCGCGGCCCGATTGAGGACTGGTACACGCCAAAATTAAGAATACGAACACTATATCCAATACGTTGAACATATCTAATTAAGGTGGTAGGCTACGCCGAAAAAAGGTACATCTCTTTGAATAAGTGGGGGATGGTTCATGCGTTCATTAGAACTGTAGCGGCGGTCTGTGACCGCCGAAAACCGGCGCTCGTAGAGCGCCGCTACAGTTGGATTCGGGCGTGGACAAAAGTGTATTATTTAACGTAGTTTACAGGCCAATGGTAATGCGACTTTTCGCTACGTTGTCCGTTCTGACAATTTCCGCCAGTGCTACGGCTGCGGTCGCGCCGCAGGCCGGCGATTACCGCGCGGTCCTTAATCAGTACTGCGTCACGTGCCATAACGAGCGGACCAAAACTGCTGGGCTGACGCTCGACACGCTGAATCTCGCCCATGTTGAAGAGAATGCAGACGTCTGGGAAAAGGTCGTCCGCAAGGTGCGGGTCGGGATGATGCCCCCAAAGGGCGTGCCACAGCCCGACGACACGACTCGTCGAGGCCTGGTCGCCTGGCTCACGACTGAGCTCGATCGTGACGGTGCACGAAACTCGAATCCGGGCCGCCCGCTCCTGCGGCGGTTGAACCGCACCGAATACGGCAACGCGATCCGCGACTTGCTGGCGCTCGAAGTCGATCCATCGGTCCTGCTGCCTCCGGACGATGCCGCCTACGGCTTTGACAACATCGGAGATGTCCTTGGAGTTTCTCCCGTCCTGCTCGAGCGTTACATGGACGCGGCGGGAAGAGTCAGTGCGCTTGCCATTGGGGACATGGACATTGCGCCAGGCAGCGAAACCTATCGTATTCGGCAGGACGCCTCTCAGGACATCCATCTTGAAGGCATGCCGATCGGCACCGTAGGTGGAATCCTGGCGAATTTTACGGCTCCGCTGGATGCAGATTACGTCTTCACCGTCCGTATGTTCCGCACCAACCTGGGAGTGACACGCGGTCTCGAGTACGAGCACCAGATCGAATACGCCGTCGATGGACAGCGGGTACATCTCTTCAGCATGGGTGGAGAGGCTGACTTCAAAGCAAACCTCGTCAATATGACCAAACTTGGCGACGAGATCGATGAGCGCGGCCACATCCGCATACCTTTGAAGGCGGGTCCGCACGTCATTACCGCCGCATTCCTCGAGCGAACCGCAGCCCCGAATCCAACCCGGTTGCAGCCCTTTATTCGGAGCTCGACCGACACGCGAGACACGTCCGGGCATCCCCATTTTGAAATGTTCACCGTCACGGGCCCCTTCAAGGCCATGGGACCCGGAGACACACCGAGCCGCCGCAAGATCCTTATCTGCCGCCCAACCGGGCGCGCTGACGAAGACCCGTGCGCACGAAAGATCATCTCGACTCTGGCGCGGCGAGCCTACCGCGGCGATGTGAGCGATCGAGACCTTCAGCGTCTGTTTGGGTTTTACCAGGAGAGCCGGCGCAACGGAAATTTCGATAAAGGCATTCAAATGGCGCTCCAGCGGATCCTGGCGAGCCCCAAGTTCGTGTTTCACGTTGAAGCCGAGCCGCCGGACACTGCCCCAGGCACGGTCTATCGGATCAGTGACCTCGAGCTTGCCTCGCGGTTGTCATTCTTTCTTTGGAGCAGCATCCCCGACGATCAGCTCCTGCAGGTAGCCGGCAAGGGGTTGCTGCACACGCCGGCGGCGCTCGAACAGCAGGTACGGCGTATGCTGGCCGATCCGAAATCGGAGGCGCTCACGACGAACTTCGCCGCGCAGTGGCTCTATCTGCGGAACTTGAAAAACATGCAGCCGCTCTCCGAGGAGTTCCCGGATTTCGACGACAACCTGCGGCAGGCTTTCGAGCGGGAGACCTCGCTGTTCTTCGAAAGCATCGTACGCGAGGACCGGAACGTCCTCGATCTGATGACCGCGGATTACACCTTCGTGAATGAGCGGCTCGCCAGGCATTACGGCGTGCCGAACATTTATGGGAGCCGTTTTCAGCGCGTGACACTCGCCGATGAGACGCGGAAAGGTCTGCTGGGGAAGGGAGCCATCCTGATGGTGACCTCCCACACCGACCGGACTTCGCCTGTCGTCCGTGGCAAATGGGTTCTGGAAAATCTGCTCGGCACGCCCCCTCCACCGCCGCCGGGGAATGTGCCGCCACTGAATGAGAATCCTCAGCGCGAAGGCAAGGTGCTGACGATGCGCGAGCGTATGGAGGAACACCGGGCGAATCCGGTTTGCGCCAACTGTCACGCGCTCATGGATCCGATCGGACTATCGATGGAGAACTTCGACGCGATCGGCTCGTGGCGCACGCGCGACGGCGGCTCGGTCACCAGTCTGGGCACTCCGATCGACGCATCCGGGCAGCTCATCGACGGCACTCGGGTGGACGGCGTGGTAGCGCTGCGGAATGCACTGCTGCGAGATCCTGAATTGTTTGTCGGAACCGTAACCGAGAAGCTGTTGATCTTTGCTCTCGGCCGGGGATTGGGTCATTATGACATGCCGGCCGTGCGCTCGATCGTCCGGGAATCGGCCAGGCAGAACTACCGGTTTTCGTCGCTTATTATGGGTGTTGTGCGGAGTACTGCGTTTCAGAAGAGGATCAAGCCGGAACTGTAGCGGCGGTCTATGACCGCCGACAAAGCCGGCGCTCATATGAAGGTGTGAATGAATTGTCAGGACAAGGGTGTTCCCCTCCTGGAACAGGAGGGGTGGCTGCGCCAGTAAGAAAAAGGCGCGAAGCCTCCGAAGCGGCGCAGACGGGGTGGTCATTATGGTAAATGTTGATGTTCTAAAGTTATCCGGGACTGACCACCCCGTCTGCGCCTTCATAAGGAGGCTTCGCAGGATTTTCTTGATGGCGCAGCCACCCCTCCTCTTCGAGGAGGGGAACACCCTGTCCTGCAATTCATTCACACCTTCATAGGGCGCCGCTACAGGGCCATTAGGAGACCCCGTTATGTTCATTATGAAAAGGTTCATGTCCCGTCGGACCGTTCTACGCGGTATGGGCGCCGCCATCGGGCTGCCGTTTCTGGAAGCCATGACGCCTGCTCTTACGGCAACCGCGCAGACGGCTGCAACTCCGCTCAAGCGTTTCGGGGTAGTCTTCGTGCCGCTCGGCGAGAGGCCCGGTTATTGGACACCCTCCAGGGTTGGCGCGGATTTCGAGTTCACGCCGATTCTCAAGCCTCTCGAGGCATTTCGCAATTCGATAACGGTGGTGTCCGAGTTGTGCAACCCGCTGGACGGGCACGCCGTGAGCGTCGCCGCCTGGTTGAGCGGATCAGTTCCGTTCCGGACAGTTGCCGAGAACGTCCGCGCAGGAATCACGATCGACCAGGTGATCGCCAACAAGATCGGCCAGGATACGCCGTTCCCCTCACTCGAAGTGGCCACCGAGGATTTCACAGGATGGATTGGCGGATGCGACACGGCCTACAGTTGCGCGTACATGAACACGATTTCCTGGAAGTCGCCAACGACGCCGCTCCCTATGGAGATCAATCCGCGTGTGCTCTTCGAACGCATGTTTGGGCGTCCGGGCACCAGCGCGCAGCGCCTCCAGCGCATGCATGAAAACCGGAGCATTCTCGATTCGGTCCAGGAAGACGTGGCGGATCTCGAAAAGAAACTGGGAACCAAAGACCGCGGGCGGTTGGACGATTATCTCGGCCACGTCCGCGAAATCGAACAACGCATCCAGAAAGCGGAGCAACAGGCCGGCACAACGGCGACCGTACCCGATGCGCCGATCGGCATTCCGGAGTCGTTCGACGAGCATGCCGCATTGATGTACGACCTGCTGGCCGTGGCCTGGGAGGCGAACATCACTCGCGTGTTCACTTACATGAAATCACGCGATGCCAGCCAGCGCGTCTATCCGAACATCGGTGTCATGGAACCGCATCACGCTATGTCCCATCACGGCAATAACCCCGACAAACTTGCGGGACTTGTGAAGCTGAATACGTATCACGCGAGCCTGTTCGCCAGATTCCTCGAAAGGCTGCGGTCAACACCCGATGGAGACGGTTCCCTACTGGATCATTCGCTGATCCTCTACGGCAGCGGCATGAGCGAGAGCGACACACATTCTCGTCTCAATCTTCCAACCCTGCTGGCAGGCGGACTCGCCGGACAGATGAAGGGCAATCGTCACATTCAGGCAGCAAAGGAGACCCCCATCGCAAACCTGATGGTATCGCTGGGGAACAAGTTCGGTTGCGACCTGGAGAAGTTCGGGATCAGCACGGGAACCGTCGAGATTTAGCATTAAACGCGGGCTAAAGCCCGCGACTACATTCAGGACGAACCTTGATCCCAAATGTAGTCGCGGGCTTTAGCCCGCGTTCACACCTGGAGATACATATTGATGCATCTGAGATACACCTGGCTGGTGGCCGTGCTGGCGTCCGCCGTCAGTTTCGGCGCCGCCGGCATTGACGTGAGCCTCATTGAGGCAGTCAAAGCCGGTGACGGACAGACCGTACGGACCCTGCTGAAGCAGCGCTCAAACGTGAATGCCGCAGAACCGGACGGCATGACAGCGCTTCACTGGGCGGTGCGTGCGAACGACACGGAGACCGTCCAGTTGCTGCTTCGTGCGGGAGCGAATGCGAAGGCCGCGAACCGCTATGGCGTGACTCCGCTGTCGCTGGCTGCCGTGAATGGCAATGCGGGATTGATGGAAGCGCTGATAAAGGCCGGAGCGGATCCGAATACGGCGACGCCTGAGGGCGAAACGGTCCTGATGACGGCGGCCCGCACCGGCAATGCCGATGCAGTGAAAGTGCTGACCCGCCATGGCGCAAACGTGAATGCCAGGGAAAAATGGCAGGAGCAGACGGCTCTGATGTGGGCCGCCTCCGAAAACAATGCCGCCGCAATCAATGCGCTGGTCGAAGCCGGCGCCGACATGAACGTCCATTCAAAGGTGTGGGACTTTCCCGAGTACAGATACGAGACGAACGGCATGGCCGTCTTTCAGCTCCCGCGTGGTGGTTGGACGGCACTGATGTTCGCGGCGCGCCAGAACGCCAAAGATGCAGCCGCGATGCTGGCCGATTTGAAAGCGGACCTTAATGCCGTCGATGGGGACGGAACGACCGCGCTGCAGTTTGCGATCATCAACATTCATTACGATCTCGCCGCGCTGCTGCTCAGGAAAGGCGCAGATCCCAATATTCAGGACAGTACTGGTATGACGGCCTTGTATGCCGCCGTCGACATGCGCTCGCCGGCGGGGATGATGACGAGGCCAAATCCCAAATTTCCAAACCAGGAAGAACTCGACGCTACCGGTATGGTGAAGGTCCTCCTCGAACGGGGAGTAAACCCGAACATCGCGCTCAAGAAGCCGATCATCGGCCGGCATAACAACCTCGTCGGCGACACTTCTTTGGGCGAAGGCGCGACACCGCTGGCACGGGCCGCCAAAACGAATGATCTTCGAATCATGCAGCTCCTGCTCGACGGCGGCGCCGACCCAACCATCACGTTGAAAGACCGGACGACCACCGCGATGATTGCCAGCTCGCTGGACTCGATCAAACTGCTGGTGGAGCATGGCGTGGACGTCAACGCCTTCAACACGAATGGACAAACGATCCTGCATAGCGCCGCCGGGCGAGGCGCAAACCCGATCATCCAGTACGTGGCCGGCAAAGGCGCGAAGCTCGACAAAAAGGACAAACAGGGCCGAACCCCGCTGGACATCGCTCTTGGCGCCGGCGGTGGCGGCCGTGGAGGAGCCGGCGGCGGACGCGGCGGCGCGGGGCGAGTCAACGAGAGTACAGCCGCTCTGCTCCGAGAATTGATGGCTAAGAAGTAGAGCGGAATATGCGCGCAAGATCAGTTTCTTTTTTCGTGGCCGCAGCAGCGCTCGTTGTAACGGCGATTGCTACAGCCACTCCGCAAGACGGCACCGGTAAGAAAATCTGGGACGGTGTATTTACCTCCGAACAGGCCGCGCGCGGGAAAGCAAATTTCGATCTCAGCTGTTCCAGGTGTCACAACGTAGCGCTCATCGGATCCGATAGAGGACCCGCCATCAAGGGCAACACATTCCTCTCGCACTGGGAAAAGGACACCATTGCAGGTCTCTTTACCAAGGTCCGCGACACGATGCCGGAAGGCGGTCCCGGTACCGTGACCGACGATGTCAAGATCGACATCCTTTCTTATATCCTCCAGCAGAACGGCTTTCCGGCAGGCACCGCAGAACTCACGAAGGATGTTTCTTCCCTGGAAGACATTCGTATGGCGAAAAAGGGCATCTGGGACGGCGTCTTCACCACTGCCCAGGCGGATCGCGGAAAGGCGGCATTGCTGCAGAATGGATGCAATGGATGCCATGGCGCAGAGCTGGCTGGAGACCGAGGACCGGCGCTGAAGGGTGACCGCTTCATCGCCGATTGGGAAAACGGAAGCTTGAACCGGCTCCTGACAAAGATTCGCGAGACGATGCCACCGCTCAATGCCGAGCAGGTTCCTGTGCCAACCAAACTGGACATCGTGGCGTACCTGCTGCAGGTTAATGGCTTTCCCGCGGGATCGACGGATTTGAGTCTGGACGCGGAAACCCTCGAGGGCATTCAAATCGTCAGGAAAGGCGCCGAATCCGCGGGGCCGGCAAACTTCGCTTTGGTTCAGGTGGTCGGTTGTCTGACCGAGCGTCCGAACAACCGATGGGCATTGACGAATTCTACCGAGCCTGTCGCTACCAGAGAAGAGAGCCCCAATCCGGCTGCGATAGGAGCAGCGGCTGCCAATCCGCTGGGAGCGCAAATGTTCGAGCTCGTGAGCGTGCGGTCTGCCTTCAAGCCGGAGTCCCACAAGAGTCACAAGATGGAGGCGAGGGGGCTTCTCTATAGAGAGCCCAATTACGCGGAGCTGAATCTCACTTCACTGGAAATGGTGGGTACGAGTTGCACGAACTGAAAATTGGGTGAACGCGGGCTAAAGCCCGCGACTACATTGGTGGTTGCACGTTTCAGATGTAGTCGTGGGCTTTAGCCCGCGTTCGTCCCTGCCTAGAAATCCCACCTCATACCAAACTTGAATATCCGTCCCTGAATAACACCGGTGGGTCTTCTCCACGCGCCGCCGTTGACGCCGGCGTAGGTAGTCGTTTCGGAGAGCACGGCATCCGAATTCAGCGAGTTGTAAATATCGAAGTTCGCGTCGATCGTATTTCCCTCATTCAGCCTGAAGATCTTGCTGAAGCGCAAATCGAGCTGGTAAAGCCGATCTCCGAAGAGCGTGTTCGCGTCGAATACATTCACCGTTTTGCTGGCTCCTCCGCTGGTTCCGCGGCCCAGGGACGATGTGACGTCGGCGCTGGAATAGATAACACCGGCCTGTAGAGCAGGACCCGGCAGGCTCTGGAAGTTACTGCTGAACCGCAGGTCCTGCCACGGCAGGTCATAGGAGCCGATCATTTTGAACTGAGGCTGCCAGCCCGTTTCGTTATGGCAGAACTCCAGCGGAGTGCTAAGGAGGGCTGGTGCAGCACTGGTGAGGACTTCAGGCAAACGCCTGGCGACTGCACAGTTGTCCGACATTGTCTTACCGAATGTCACCCCGCCTTGAACGGTAATTCGTTGAAGCCGGAAATTGCTCGAGACGTCGACGCCATTCCAGTGCCGATACTGGTGCCCATAATCGGAGGCGAACTTCGTCACGTTTGTAGTGGCACTGAAAGGTTGGCCGCTGGCCAGTGTGGGATTGATGTCGAAAACCGTAAGCTTTTGGCCGGAACCAGGCAGGCGGCTGTCGGTTGGAACGGTCACGGTGAACTGTTTGAAGTCATCGGCGGTGTTCGCGATATTGTCTGTCACCAGGAAGCCGCCGTTGATGCGCCGGTAGTACGTCATACCCGCCGAGATGCGCGGCGTCAGTTCGTGCTGGAATCCCGTAGAAAACTCCCAGTTCCACGGCCGAACACCCCATCCGCTGAGCGTCCGCGGGTCCTGCAGGGTGATGGGAATTGTGCCGCCAAAGCCGCTGGTCAGCCATGGCCCGCATTCTCCATTGGCTAAAGGATTGAACAGATCGCAATCCGGCACGTTGTTCAAACGGCGAGGATCGCCGGCCGGATATGTAAGCTCATTCACGGTTCTCGCGGTATTTGTCGCCAGGGCGACGGCAGGATGAATGCTGTCGGCGGTATTGATTCCTTCCTGCGCCACTCCGCGCGCGGCACTCGCCTTGATGGCAGTTTTGCCATTACCAAACAGGTCGTACGACACACCGAAGCGGGGATTGACCTCTTTCCACCGCACGACGTCTGCGCCGGGGAACGACAGACTTCGCGCCGGCGCGTACTTTGTCGGGCCGGCTCCATAAGCACTGTTGGATTCCTTCTGGAATTCGAGCCTGACGCCGGGGCTCACCGCCAGGCGCCCGATTCTCCAACGATCCTGGAGGAAGACACCGAGGTTGTAGTTCAAATCCGTACGGTAGGTTCCAGCGGGGGCATAAACGGTGACCTGGTTGAGCACGAAATTCTGCGTGCGGTACTGGATGTCGTTGGAAAAATTTGCTCCGATGCGGCTGCGGAACCCCCGCTGCAGGTCCATTCCAACCTTGAAGTTGTGGCTGCCCGTCACGTAGCTCATCGCGGCGCGGGAGCCATACTGATGCATGGGTGTCTCATACAAGCTCGCGCCGAATGGCCCGTAGGTAATCGGAGCGATGGCAACGCCGTTGAACGTGCCGCCTTGTTCCACGATCCGGATGGGCGCTCCCAAGCCATTGATCTCGCCAGGGCGAGGCAGGATCGTGTCGCTGCTGTCGCCATAATTGGTACCGGCTTCGAAGAGCAGACGGTCCGTGGCCGTCCAGGTCCAGGACACTTGATACAAACGGCCCGGCCAATCCACACGCCCGACGGATTCGGGTGAAGTCGCGGCCGTAATCGTCCAATGCGGCCACCATTTGTGCTGAATCTGGATGAACCCGTTCAACCGCATCTTCGGTGTAATCGCGGCAGTCAATCGCGTGGTGAAGTCCCAGAGAAATTGATCGTCGAAAGCCTGCCGGCTCTTGTCATCCGTGCGGATCCAGGATTTGGGATCGGACGGAAAATACAGGCCCGCAATGTAGCTGGTATTGGTCTGATAGCGGCCTGTCGAAAAGAACCACAATCGATCTTTTGCGATGGGCCCGCCGAAGCCACCGTTCACGTCATAGACGTTTTTGAGACGAGTCGTATCTGTGAGCCCGAGTGCCTTGAGCTTGCTGGTCAGATTATCGCTCTGGAGGCGGCCCGAGGAACCGTTCACCAGAAACGTGCCGTGAAAGCTGTTACCGCCGGTGCGCGGAATGAGATTACTCTGCACACCGATGCTCGGCGCGTCTCCAGCGTGCCCGGAAATCTGAACGTCGATCTCTTCGAACAACAGCGGCGACAATGTTTGATTGGTCCTGCCGCTGTTGCTCATCATGTTTCCGACTTTCAGTCCATCGATCATCTGAACTTCGTCTCCCGCGGCGCCACCGTGCGCACTGAGCTGCGACTGCACCGGCGACCCCGACGCGCCGCCGACATCTACGACAGCGGCGCCGCCCCCAATCGTGACTCCGACCATCATCGCGGCGAGCTGATACATCGTGCCGCCGGTCGGAATGTCCTTGATGATGTCCTTTGTGACCGCACGCGCCACGGCCGCGCTTTGCACGTCGACGAGGGGCGTTTCGGCTGTGACCTCGACCGTTTCCGTCACTCCACCCACTTTCATGTCTGCGTTCACCTGTGCGGTGAAGTTCGCGAGCATTTCAATGCCTTCACGCCTGGTTGTGCTGAACCCGGGCAACGTAAATGTCACGCTATATACGCCCGGCGGCAGACTGACAATGGTGTACTGTCCGGACTCATTGGTGACCGCCATGCGCGATTTCTCGATCAGGGCGGGACTTGCAACCTCCACGGTAACGCCGGGTAGTACGGCGCCCGATGCGTCTTTGGCGACACCGGAAATGGTGCCGAGACCCTGGGCGTGGCCAAGGGCCGACACTGTCAACAATAGGAAAATCAAAAACAACGCTCCTCTTATCTGCCGCATACTTTCCTCCACTCATTTAGGGTTTCGTTGATGGGGCGGTATACCACACTACTTAAGGAGGGACAATCCTTTAGATATAGGGTTCGTATTTCGAATTGAGGAGCACAGAAGAGTAAGCATCAGGAAAAGGGTGTTCCCCTCCTGGTACAGGAGGGGTGGACGCACCATCAATAAAATGCCGCGAAGCCTCCTTTTGAAGGCGCGGCCGGGGTGGTCAGTTCGGAGAAACGTTTCGTGTGAGCGACCACCCCGTCTGCGCCGCTTCGGAACGGGAACTTTTCTTAATCGGCGCAGCCACCCCCTCCTGTACCAGGAGGGGAACATGCTCGCCTGATGCGGTTCGCTGACCACACAAATAAAAGGAGCGCCTTATCTCGCGGAGCAGGGAGTCGGGTTCCAGCCGGAAGCGTCTCGCTGTTTCTTGTATTGATAAGTCTTGATGTAAGGCTGCTGCAGGTACGGTCAGCATATCCCTGTAATACGCCACGTCAGCGGAATCGGTGACGCGCCCATGTCCCGGAACGACCAGGGTGCCGCCTGTATATGAAACCTATTGTTAAATAAGGTCATAGTAAGGCAGTGGGGACGGGCACTCCCAGCAGTTCCTGTCGGGTCCGGCGCCTGGAAGGAAGATTAATTGGAATTAATGTTCAACTAATGCCGGCTTAATCAACGCCCTTTACACTTTCTTGAGCTGTCGGAGATTGTTACTGACGGCCAAAAGGTTCAATTAACGAGGGAGAAATTGTAAATGAAGAGACTCACGACTTTGATTTTCGCTGCCATCATTGCCGTTACGCTGTCCGCACCGGCATGGGCTCAGTCCACGACTGGCGCTAACACCCAGGCGAAGACGCAGGCCAAGAAGGACGCGAAAGAGGACAAGAAGGACGCCAAGAAGAAAAAGCAGGCCGACAAAAAGGCTAAGAAAGACGCTAAGAAACAAGCAACAAAGAAATAAATAGCCACAAAGAGCACAAGCTAATAAGGGCGCGGGCTAAAGCCCGCGACTACAGTGGAAACCGGGTTGACCCCAAAATGTAGTCGCGGGCTTTAGCCCGCGCCTTTATTAGCCTGTGCTCTTTGTAGCTTTTTCGCTTGAGCGGTGGACAATAACATACATCGCCGGCAGTACGAGTAGAATCAGCACGGCTGACGTCATCATTCCGCCCACCACTACGCGAGCCAGCGGTTGCTGCGTTTCCGAACCGATACCAGTAGCAATCGAAGCTGGAAGCAAGCCGATGGCAGCCGACAAGGCTGCCATCAGCACCGGCCGCAGTTGCAGCTCTGAACCGCGGACCACAGCCTCCGCCAGCGGGATATCCTTCTCCCGGAGCTGCTGGATCCGTGAAACCAGAATCACGCCACCGAGAACTGAAACTCCGAAAAGTGAAATAAAACCGACAGCCGCCGCGATACTGAAATTGGTATGCGTTGCAAGCAGTGAAAGCATCCCGCCGATCAGCGCCAGAGGAACCGTCCCGAGAAGGAGGAGCGCGTCGCGAAGATTGCCGAAGGCGCTGTACAGCAGGAAGAAAACGATCAGCAAGCTAACCGGCACAACTATCTCGAGGCGGGCGAGCGCAGCCTGGAGCTCTTGAAATTCACCTGCCCATTCATAGTGGTACCCCGGCGGGATGCGGACCTGCTCGGAGAGTTTCTTTTCGGCTTCGGCAATCGTGCTCTGGAGGTCGCGGCCGCGAACGCTGAACTTCACGGGAATATAACGGGCATTGTCTTCTCGATAGATGAATGAAGCCCCCGTTTGCTTGACGATCTCGGCGACTTGCTTCAGCGGAATGCGTCCACCATCAGGCGTGCTCACCGGAATATCCGAGATCGCTTCGGCACTCTCCCGGTACTGGGGAAGGAACCGGACCACAACGTCGAACCGCCTCTCGCCATCGAGCACCTGAGTTACGGCCTGGCCTCCGATCGCAGCCTGTACTACGCCGTTTACGTCACCAGGCAGTATCCCGTACCGAGCAGCCCGCTCGCGGTCCACGCGAACGAGCAGGTTGGGTTGCCCCAATTCCCCGATGACGCTCAGGTCCTCCACGCCAGGAACGGTTCCCATCACTTTTGCGATCTGGTTGGCCGTCGATTCGAGATCGTCCAGGTTATTTCCGAACAGCTTGATGGAATTTTCGCCCTTTACTCCAGACATGGCTTCCTCGACGTTGTCCTGGATCGTCTGAGAAAAGTTGTAATTGACGCCGGGAATCTGCCGCAGTTCGCTTTCAATTTCCTGCACGAGACTGGCTTTCGTCACTCCCGGACGCCAGTCCTCACGCGGCTTGAGGTTGACGAAGAACTCGCAGTTGAAATAGCTCGTCGGATCCGTGCCGTCGTCAGGGCGGCCCAGCTGGCTCACAACGTCGGTGACTTCCGGATATTTCTTGAAAACCAGTCTCATCTGATTGGCGAGCTGGCTTGCGTATGAGAAGGAAACAGTGTTGGGCATCATCGACCGCACCCATAGGTTTCCTTCTTCCAGCTTCGGCATGAATTCTCCGCCGATGAAAGGCAAAGTCGACAGTGTTCCCACCAGCGCCAGGGCCGCGAGCGAGACCGTCATTACGGGATGCCCAATCGCACCCCGCAGCAGCCGCGAGTAAACACGCCGGATGCCGCGAACCACAAAGGTCTCGTGGTCATCCGCCTGGGGCTTGAGTACAAGCGAGGCCATGACGGGAGAAAACGTAAGCGCGAGCAGGAGGGCGCCGGTCAAGGCGAATCCGTAGGTCAGCGCCATCGGGCCAAATACCTTTCCTTCAACGCCCGTCATCGTGAACAGTGGGAGGAAGGCGGCAACGATAATCGCGGACGAAAAAAAGATGGGTTTACTGACCTCCTGGGCGGCCCGGACGGTTGTCCGGCGTATGTCGTCCCGGAAGGGATTCGGTTCGCAGAGATGGCGATGGATATTTTCGACCATCACTACCGACGCATCCACGATGATTCCGAAATCGATCGCGCCCATCGAAATCAGATTGGCCGATTCGCCTCGAAGCACCATCACGATAAATGTAAAAAGCAGCGAAAGCGGGATCGACAGGGCCACAACCAGTGAAGCGCGCAAATCGCCGAGAAATGCCAGCAGGATCAGAGCCACCAGGACCATGCCTTCCAGCAGGGTGTGCGTGACGGTGTGCGTGGTAATGTCGATGAGATTGGTGCGGTCGTAGTAAGGAACGATCCAGACACCTTTGGGAAGGATTCCGTTATTGAGCTGCGCCACTTTCTGCCGCACACGCTCGAGCGTGGGAAGAGACTTCTCACCGCGCCTCATGAGGACGACGCCCTGCACGATATCGGACTCTTCATCTTTTCCTACCCGTCCAATGGGCACCCTGGCTCCAACGCTGACTTCTCCAAGTTGCTTGAGATAGACAGGAATGCCGTTTTTCGCAGTGACGGCAACATTCGCGATGTCCGAGCTGTCTTTGAACAGGCCGATGCCGCGCACGTTGTAACTCTGCGTGCCGATCTCCAGATAATTTGCTCCGACATTTGAATTGCTGGCGGCGACGGCGTTCATGACCTGCGAAACCGACACGTTGAATGCGATCAACTTGTTCGGGTCCAGATCGATGTGAAACTCCTTCGTTTCGCCGCCGAAACTTACCACGTCGATCACTCCAGGCACCTGTTTGAACTGTCTTTCAAGAATCCAGTCCTGCACGACCTTGAGATCCATCAAGCTGCTGTTTTTCCCGATCAATTGATAGCGATAGATCTCGCCTACCGCAGACGTCGGCGACAGTTCCGGCCGCACGCCGGCCGGCAGGTCCGCCATCTGCAGCCGGTTGAGAACTTCCTGGCGATCGAAGTTGTAGTCCGTTTCGTATTGGAAGTAACACTTGATGTCAGTCAGACCGAATAGCGAGATCGACCGGATGTGATCCAGTCCAGGCATGCCGTTGAGCTGGGTCTCGAGCGGAACCGTGATCTGCCGCTCCATTTCTTCGGCGGACCAGCCTGAGTTCTGAGCAATGATCTCGATGGTCGGTGGTGAAGGATCAGGATAGGCCTCGATGTTGAGAGCCTTGAATGCGTACAGACCGCCCACCACCAGGATGACCGAACAACCTATGACCAAAAACCGTTCCCGCAAAATGAAATCAATCAGTCTGCCTACCACAGCTTCTGCTCCAGTCTTATTGTTTTGATTTGCCCAGTTCGTTCAGCAACAGAGCGCCTCGGCTCGCTACGATCTCGCCGCCCTGTAGACCGGCATCGACCACGAAGCCACCTTCGACTTCCTGACCGGTCTGAATCTTGCGGCGTCGGAAGTGACCTGGACTTTCCTCGATGAAAACCAGCGAATCATTTCCGTCAACCACCACAGAACCCGCCGGTACGATCGGCATTTGCTGTTGTGTCGCCGCTGCGATTCTCACCGTGGCGAACATGTCGGGCTTCAGTAA
>WNFT01002073.1_pt1 | contig 24339 bp, 16 predicted proteins | sample 5400191 | NCBI WGS metagenome assembly WNFT01 (sample SAMN13153359, study PRJNA577476) | soil metagenome | isolation source: 80 cm saprolite under Madrone tree | place: USA:California | collected 2016-06-14 | reverse complement strand
TCGCCAGGGATTTGTTGGAAGCGGATCGGTCGCTGCAGCACCTGGGAGATGATTTGTGCCATGTCGTTGAAGGACAGGTCCTCGGGGCCGAGGACCGGGACGCTGTCCTGTCCGCTCCAGGAGTGATCGAGCAGCAGCTTGGCGGCGACGGCGGCGATGTCGCGGGTGGCGCAGGTCGGGAGCTTGCGGTCCCCGGAGATCGGCGAGAAGAACATGCCCTGGCTCTTGATCGGCTCTATCTGGTTGAGCATGTTGTCCATGAACGAGGGCATCGTCAGCGCCCGGTAGCTCACGCCGGTGCTCGCGATCAGGTCGTCCATCGCCAGCGACGCTGACACCAGCCCGGCGTTCCTGGCTACCCCGCGGCCGAGGGCCGAGACTCCGACGACCCGCTTGACCCCCTGGCTCTTGAAAGCGTCGCACGCCGGCCAGGTGAAGTCGACATAGGCACCCTCGACGCTCTCGGCCTGGGGGTCCGGGGGCAATAGCCAGAACACGGAGTCGGCGCCTGCGAACGCCCGGGCGACGACGTCGATGTCACCGTGCGATCCTTGCACGACCTCAACGCGCTCGCGTGTGTGCGCGGGAAGGCGGGAGGGATCGCGTGCAATCACGCGGATCGGCTCGTCGCTGTCGAGGAGGTTGTTGAGGACCTGGTGGCCGATCAGGCCGGTGGGAGCGGTGACGACGATCATGAAAACCACCTCCAAGTCGGATTGACAGATGTTGCGTGGATCTTGACGAGGAACTCATGGGCTTGCGGGCGGAGGACTGGGAGTTCCTTTTCCTCAATGACATCGGGTCCTCCAAATGGTGTTCTCACCATTGCTTTCACACGACTCATCCTTTCTTTCTGTTCCATTTGTGACTTCCTTTAAAAACCTTTTTCTCGTGTGAGAAACACATGTTTGTGTCTATCAACAGTTTAGCTTCCAGGAGGACGAACCAGCATCATCCACAAAGATGATTGGATGCATGATTGCGGGGATATGTTGGGAAACATGGAATCACGACAAAGAGCTTGCTTTTCCTCTGGGTGTGAATTGCCTGCGGCAATTCACACCCAGAGGAAAAATCATGAAATGAGATGGAGCTGGCGGGCGACCTCGACAGCCGCCGCGCGATTATGGGCATCGAGCTTGCGATAGATGTTCTGAATGTGAGTGCGCACAGTATTGACGGAGACGACCAGCTCGCGCGCAATCTCGGCGTTGGAGCGACCAGGGACAAGCAGGAGCAGGACACGCTGCTCCTGCGAACTCAAAGGCTCGGGCAGGAGAGTGGCAGGAGATGTAGCCAGCGTGCCCTGTGACCTGGGAAAGGCACGCATGATGCTCTGAAGATAGGCAAGTAAAGGCTGCTCGCGTATATGAAGCACGAGGGCGCGCAAGAGAACCGCCATTGCTTCCCCCTCATCCAGGAAGAGACGCAGATACCCCTCAGTGCAGGTTTGCGCCAGCAGCGTCAGGAGGATTTGCCGGGCCTGCCCCTGCTGCTCGTGCGCCGCATAGGCCAGGGCAAGCAGCACCTGAGCCTCAAAGGCGCTGCGCCTGCGCCCCGTTTCCTGGGCCTCTCGTAACAGGTCCTGCAAAAGCTGAAGCGCCGCCTCTCTTCTGCCCTGGGCAAGATTCCAGCGAGCAATAATCAGCATTTCTTGCTCGGCAGCGAATGGAAACAGCAGCCCACCAGACCGATCAAAACCAGTTATCCAGCGCTGCACAGCAACAAGATCACCGTCTGCCAGCGCCAATCGGGCCTGCAATGTCAGAATTTCGCGGGATAACGGCCACGCGTGGTCCGGCTGCGTGGCGGGTATCCTGGCAAGCAGCGCGTCCAGGCGCTGCCGGGCCGCCGCGGTCTCGCCGCGCGCATGTTGTATACGAGCCAGCAGAAGGATCGCCTGCACCTCGTGAAACTCCTGCGCGAGATACTGGCTGATGGCCAACACCTCTTCCGCCTGCTGCCAGGCCATTTCTAGCTCATTTCGTTCATAGGAGATGCGCGCCAGGCCAAATAATGTATGGGCCATGTCGTCACTATGGGCGTGCCCCTCTCTGGCCTTGTTAAGCGCCTCCTGGTAATACTCGAAGGGACGGTGCAGTTCTCCCTGCTCAAAAAACGCCCTGGCAAGCATGTTGGTCGTTGCTCGACTGAGCCTGAAATGTCGATTGTCAGTCGCCTCACACAGCGTATATGCTTCCTCCAGCATCCCACGAGCCACATCCACGCGCCCATTGTAGAGCAGCTCAGCTTTTCCCACCACACTCAGACTCAGGCCGCGCCAGGTTTGCTGTTCTTCTGATAACCAGGTGAGCGCCTGCCGGGCATAGCAGGCCGCCTGAGTGGCATCATCCTGCCTCCAGGCGGCCAGAGAGCGAAACGCAAATACCTCTCCCAGTCGCGGCAGGTCGTGCTCCGCGCGGTAGCTCTCTTCTGCCATCTGGAAAAGCTTCTCAAGTAGAGCCAGCGTGGCTTGAGCCAGCTGCCACGAGCCTGCCACGAATAAGAGCGCTCTGGCATAACCCAGGCAGAGAGCGGGATACTGTGCGAGTAGCGCCTCAGGCAGCTGTTCCAGCCAGTTGTACAGGGTGTGATATTCATTGGCCTGATAATATGCATGCGGCTCTCGCAGTATCCGTTCAATCAAGACAGCCGCACGCGGGTAGTCCTGAGCGTAGAGGGCGGACTCGACAGCCTCCGCGTAGAGATGATGCGCCTCATACCAGCGACTGGCATGAGCGGAGAGCTCGCGAAGTTTCTCCTCTCCCAAACGCCGCCGCGCCTCGGCCCGCATCGCTTCAGCAAAGAGCCCGTGATAACGATACCACGGCTTCGCTGGTGGCGGATGAAGCGTGGAGCTATTGAGCGGCTCTAGAAAAAAATTCGCGCGGGCCACTGTTTCGAGAATGCGCTCACTATCGCGCTCTCCCGTGATGGCAGCGCAGAGCGATCCAGTCAGACGAGCAAGCACGCTGGTCTGGAGTAAAAAGCGCTGCAAGGGCTCTGGCTGAGTATTGAACACCTCTGTGAGAAAATATTCTTGCAGCGCATGCTGGCCGCCCGCGAAGACTCTTAAAAGAGGCTCGCTCTCTCGAGGTGTTGCAGACTCCCGAAGCGCAATCAGGAGCAGGCGAAGTCCGGCGGCCCAGCCTTCCAGGTATGCATTGATGCGCTGAACTATCTCCGGCGCGAGCGGAACAGGCAGCGTTTGCTGGAGAAAGGCCGAGGTCTCCTCCTGTGAGAAGCGCAGATCAGAGGAGCGCACGTCGGAGAGTTCGTTGTGGGCTCGCAGTTGTGCCAGGGAAAACGGTGGATCGCTGCGCGTGATAATGATTACGTGGATACTGGCGGGAAGATAGGCGAGGAAAAAGGTCATGGTTTGTTGAATGCGCGGGGATGTGATGGCATGGTAATCGTCCAGCAGCAATATCCCTCCCTGCTCACATTGCGCCAGCGCGTTAAGAAAAACCGTGAGGGCTGTCTCAGTAAGAGACGCTTCAAAGGGCGGCTGTGGCATGCTCCGCAATAGAGCCAGGGCTTCCCGCGCCACATTGCCGCGAAAAACCTGGCAGGCGGTCATAAGATAGCGCCAGAAGCGCACAGGATCGTTATCGCCTCCATCCAAAGAAACCCAGGCAACCGGCGGAAAATGCTGCTGTTTGCTACGTTCAGCCACCCACTGGCGCACCAGCGAGGTTTTTCCAAAGCCCGCTGGCGCGGATACCAGCGTGAGCCTGTGCTCCAGCGCGCGATCAAGCAGAGCCAGCAAGCGCTCGCGCGGGACCAGCGAGGGATGCAAAGGGGGCAAATGGAACTTGGGGACAAGCAAGGGAGTCTGAAGTGAAGACGATATGCTGTTTTGATGCTGCCCGGCCATATCTGTTGCTCGCCAATCTCTTCCATCGCCTGCTCCCCTGGCATCTCCGTTGGACAGGACCTGGTTTATCTGCTCCGGTGAACACCTGAGCGCTCTGGCCATATGTTCCAGGCGCGCAGCGGTCAGATCAGCCGTACGCCCGGCGTACTTTTTGGCCGTGCGTTTTCCCTGGCGTCGATAGGCATACCAGTAACCATCTCCTCCCCGCGGTCGCGCTTCTTTGAGCAGGGTGAGGTGTCCCTCTCGTCCTTGAAAAGAGAACGAGGTGTATGCAGCCAGCCGCTTGAGCCATGCTTCCGGCTCCTCGCGTAAATAAATCGTATCCGTATAGTGCTCGTCACGCCAGAGATACTGCTGATCTTCCTGTGACCAGATCAGCGCTGCCTGTCTCGTTTTTGCCATTGTGCTTCCTAAACAGAGAAATAGGAGAGAGATGTTCCCCAACAATTCTCTGAAAAGTATATCTCCTGACGTCCACATGATGCAAGCGTTCCCCAACATATTCTTTTTTTAAAGAAATTGCCGCAGGCTATTCTCAGTAAAATCAGTAAGCCCGGAGTCCACTTTGCTTAACGGAAATTGCGAAGGAGGATATGCTGAGATGAACTACACGCATCTTGTACCGACATTGCGGGAGAGCGACAGGACTGAATCCAGTAGCAGTTTGAAACAGGAGCAGGCAGTATGGCATTAAGCGATCTGGCGAGTCTTGCGATTATTGTGCAAGGAATGCTTTTCGTCGTCTCCATTGGCCTGGTCTGGTATCAGTTGCGGGAGAACACCAAACTGGTCAGGGCAGCCAATACCCAAAGCCTCGTGGAGTTATCTTCGCCCTTCTATCTCCAACTGGCCCAAGATCGTGCGTTGACAGAGCTCTGGCGACAAGGGACGCAGCGCTTTGACGAGCTAGATGAGATTGACAAGGAGCGCTACTTCTACTTACTGACGTGGTGGTTAATGCTGCACGAGAACATCTACCACCAATGGAGGAAACAGTTGATCGACGAAGATACGTATCGCTCTTGGACGCGTGATCTGGAGTATTTTGCGAGAAGACAGCAGCTCGGAAACCACTGGACCCAACTCAACGGCTATTTTGAGGCATCCTTTTCTGAGCATGTGACGACGATCATTGTTCGTCAGACGAAAGAGGTGGAGTAACCCCTGCTACCTTCTCTTCGTCACGACACCACAAACATCACACCCACCGTCACCGACTTCACCCCCGAACTCGTCTGCAGCGTAAACGTAATATGTCCCATATACGTCCCCGGTCGTAGAGCGTTGGAAACCGAGACACCCACATCTTGAGAGGCTCTGGCATCCAATGGGCCACTCTTTGAACTGACACTGAGCCAACTGGCCCCATCGTCCGTGGAGACTGACGCCGACCATGTACCCGCGTCAGCACAATTGCTGATCGTCAGCATTTGCGCCGCCGGAGCGCCTTGCCCGTGGGTCGCCGCAAAGCTGAGTGACTGTGCACTGGCCTTGATGCACGACGCTGGTGGTGGCTGCGTTGGTGTTGGCGACGCTGGTGGTGGCTGCGTTGGTGTTGGCGACGCTGGCAGTGTTGTTGACGGCGGCAGCACCGGAGCAGAGACCGTCAACGTCACGTCCACCTTCACCGTGCTGGACCCCAGCGTGAAGATGAGCTGATCGCTGTGCGTGTTGGGATGGAGGTTTCCTGGTGCGACAGAGACGCTGACACCTTGCGTTACCCCAGCGTTCAATGTGCCCTGCCCTGGGTTCAGGCTGAGCCAGTTGGATTTATTGGCTGAGGAGGCTGACCAGTTACCGCTGGGGCCACAGTTGGTGAGCGTCAGCGTTTGTGGCGTTAGATCAGCTTGCCCCTGGGTGGCAGTAAAGCTGAGCGACGGTGTGCTGGCCTGGATACACTGTGCCGGTCCCCCTTGCGGCACCGGCGTAGCCGGTGAGACCGTCAACGTCACATCCACCTTCACCGAACGAGACCCCAGCGTAAAGGTAATCACGTCGTGGTAGGTCTTTGGAGCGAGACCTGTGGTTGAAACGCTGACGCTGACATCTTGCATTGCCCCAGCATTCAACCTGCCCCTCCCAGGTTTCACGCTGAGCCAGCTTGCGTTGTTGGCCGATGCTGCTGACCAGTTGCCGCTGGTGCCACAGTTGGTGAGTGTCAGCGTCTGCGGCGCCGGGTCGGCTTGTCCCTGCGTCGCCGCAAACCTGAGCGACTGTGTGCTGACCTGGATACACTGCGGCGGTGACTGCACTGTGAGGATGACGTCCACCAGCACCGAACGGGACCCCAGCGTAAAGATGACCCGGTCGCGGTACGTGCCCTGGTTGAGGTGCGCCGTTGAGACGGTCACCAGGACATCCTGCGTCGCGCCAGTGTTCAATCTGCCCTTTCCCAGGTTTAAGTTGAGCCAGCTTGAGTCGTTGGCTATGATAGCCGACCAGTCGCCGGCAGGACCACAGTTGGCAAGTGCCAGCATTTGTGGGTCAGGATTGCCTTGCCCCTGCGTGCTGGTAAAGGCCAGTGACGCTGTGTTGACATGTAGGCATGGCTGCGGTCGCATCTGTTGGACAGTTAAGAAGACATTCACCGTCATCGTACTGGACCGCAGCTTAAAGGTGACCCGTCCTGCATACGTTCCGAGTTGCAGATCGGCGCTTGTCACCCCGATAGAGACATCCTGGGCAGCATTGGCAGTCAACGTGCCATGGGTAGGAGTAACGCTCAGCCAGTTGGCTCCGTCAACCGTGCCGGTGGATATCGACCAGTCGCCCGAACTCCCGCAGTTGCCGATGGTGGTGGTTTGTGGTGCAGGATCACCCTGCCCCTGGGTCGCCGTGAACGAAAGCGCTTGTGAACTGGCAGTGATACACGAAACCTGCGCGGGTGGTTGGACGGTGAGCGTGATATTTATGGCTGCTGTGCTTGATCCCAGCTTAAATGTGACCTGACCTGTATAGGTACCTGCCCCCAATGTTGTGCTGGCAACTGTGATCGAAACGTCCTGAGTGGCCTGGGCCTGCAAATCGCCTGCCGTTGGGCCAGCGTTGAGCCAATGTGCCCCATCATCGGTCCTGGTCGATACACTCCAGGAGCCAGGGTCCCCGCAGTTGGTGAGCGTTACCGTTTGCGGCGTTGAATTGCCTTGCCCCTGGGTCGCCGTGAAGGAAAGTGCCTGTGTGTTGCTATTCACGCACGTTGTCGCCTGCGCCGGACGTACCATCAATGTGACCTGGAGCACCAGCTTGAGGTTGCTGCCGGAACTGCTGAAGTTCACCGTCGCCTGGTAGGTCCCCGCTTTCAATCCAGCGGCTGATGCGCTCACCTGCAGTTGCTGCATCAGAGGGGCCGGGATTTTTCCAGAGGAGGTCAGTACTATCCCTGAACCCGTTGTACAAAGCCTGAACGGCGCGGTCACCGTTTGCTGTTGGCCCTCGGTAACGGGACCTAACGTCAACGTGGTGGTCGTTGTCGATTTGGAGCAACTTGCCAGGGCTGGTTTCTGTGGGATCGTCAGTGTGAGCTTGACCGATTGCTTACTACTCTCCTCGGTGGCGATCAGCGTGTGCGAACTGCCGACAAGCCAATTGGGATCGGTCTTGATCGTGATATCGAATGTACCGTCATCCTTGACGGCGATCATTGTTCCTGAGGAAGGTGCGATTGTTGCCTGGTACACCCCCAGTAAGAATGATGTTCCCGTCTGGGTAGCAGGTGATGCCTGGCGGGCAACTGGGCTGCCAGCGCTGGCGATAATCGCCGGTTGCCCATCGAGCGTGAGCGAGACCGTCCCGCCTGGGGTGAAATTACTCCCATGGATGGACAAGGCTCCGCCCGGCACAATATTCCCGTTCAGGTTGAGCATCGCGGGGAGTTGGCTGTGTCCGAAGGGGGAAAGCAGTGCGTTCCTGAGCCCTGGGAAAAACAGGACAATTGTAACGAGCATCGTGATAATAACGGTACCGGTGATAGCCGTCGTCAGGCACGACGGGCGGCAACCGCGCTGCGCGTGTTGTGATGCGCGTGCCCCGCCTGATGGTTGGTGCGATGTTGCGCTACCAACCTGTCGCTGTGGAAACTGGTGCTGAAGCTGTTGGTAGTGTTGGGGAGGTTGCTGCCCATGATGGAAGGCCTGCTGCTGGTGATGTTGGTGCAAAGGTGATTGCGCGTGGTGAGCAGGCTGGTAATGCTGGGGCTCATGATGAAAAGCCTGCTGCTCGTGATGAGGTGAGTCGTATGTGGCAGCACTATCAAACCTGAGCGGAGTGCCTGGTACCGATGGAACTCCTCCTGCCTGTGGGGTGCCTTGTATTGACGGCACGCCTCCTTGCGCCAACCTGGTCGATTCACCCACAAGCGGCAGAAATCCAGCCCCTGTATCGGCGAGATCGGCAATGGTAGAGCCGATCTCTCTCTCTGGCTCAAGAGGCTCATGTAGGGTAGGCAGAAACCTGACTCCCGAATTGGTGGGTCCAGCGATGGTAGAGCCCTCGGTGTCAAAGGATTCACGCAGATCGGGCAGAAACCCAATAGGCTCACCCCGAGTAGAGCCAAATAGGGAGTCTGGCTCAGTAGAGCCACTCAAGTCAAACTCTGTAGGAGAGCCAATGGTGGAGCCAAACCCCCGCCCAAAATCAAATGGTGGTTGTTGTTCATTGTCCTGGTCATTCCCTGCTACTACTGTTCCACAACGTCCACAGAAGCGAGCACCCGCCGATAGTGTAGATTTGCAGAATGCGCATTGGGTCATACTCATAGTAGCACTCCTTTTAGAGATATATCATCAAGAAGATAGAATAGATAAGAATCATCGTTTTCTGACTGGTATTGTTGTATTACTTGCTTGGACGCGAAAGCGCAACAAAAACAAAATGCTATCATCACTCTCCCAACGTACCCTATTTTGTGCAATAATGCAGTGACTTCGGTCACAAAAGCGAGGTTGTTGGTCCCACATGAAAGAACGCTAGAGCACTTATAAATAGCGGAAAGGCTGGCGAGCGAGTTTGTACGAAAAAAGAGTCACGGGAGAGCATACATGAGCACACATCCCGGCCTGCAAAATGGCCCTATCTACCTCGATTACAATGCCACCACGCCGGTGGATCCCGCTGTCGTCGAGGCCATGATACCATATCTTTCGCATCACTTTGGCAACCCATCAAGTACACATCGCTACGGACAGGCCGCCCACCAGGCCGTAGACACTGCGAGAACTCAGGTCGCCCAATTGTTGGGATGTGCCCCGGCTGAAATCATCTTCACCGGTGGCGGTTCGGAGAGTGATAACCTGGCTATGCGCGGAGTTGCCCTGGCACAGCGCACACGTGGTGATCATATCATCACGCAAGTAACCGAGCACCCTGCCGTGCTCAAGGCCTGTCGTGCACTCACACAACTGCATGGTTTTCGCGTCACTTATCTGCCGGTCGATGGGAGCGGGTGTGTCAATCCCGCGGATGTGGCAGCAGCGATTGACGAAAAAACGGTGCTAATCACTATCATGCACGCCAATAACGAAACGGGAACGCTACAGCCCATCGCCGAGATAGCACGCATCGCACGACAACATGGTGTGCTGATGCATACCGACGCCGCACAATCGGTGGGCAAGATTCCAACGCAGGTCGCCGAGTTAGGTGTGGATCTGCTCACTATCGCAGGCCACAAGCTCTATGCTCCCAAAGGTATCGGTGCACTGTACGTCCGGCACGGTGTGCAACTCGAGCCCGTGATCTACGGTGGCGGGCAGGAGGCGGGACTGAGAGCAGGCACGGAGCAAGTCGCCAGTATAGTGGCATTGGGAACTGCCTGTATGTTAGCACAACAGCAACTGGCGGAGAGCCTGCCGCGTCTGCAACGGTTGCGCGATCAACTGCACAAGCAACTGGAGCAGCGCCTCCCTCGCGCACTCTATGTGAACGGGCATCCGAGCAAACGCTTGCCCAATACGTTGAATATTAGTGTAGAGGGTATCATTGGTGAAGAGGTGCTTGCTGCTACACCGGAAATAGCTAGTTCGACCGGCTCGGCCTGTCACGAGGGCAGCACGGAGCCTTCAGCAGTGCTCATGGCTATGGGCTTATCACGCACACGAGCGCTCGGTGCATTGCGTTTGACGCTAGGCCGTTGGTCCACAGAAGAAGAGATAGCGCAAGCGGTAAGATTGCTGGCACGAACTATAGATTCTCTACGGCGGAAGGATTAAAATAGAGGATACAAGGGGCAATACTGCCATGGAACGCTGTTATCGGCTTCTGTAACTACTAAGGGGTGCGTCTGATATGATTACTGATGATTCCAGGATGCAACAACCGGTCCCGATTGCCATCGAAAATCCAGAATTGGTCTCGTATCGAGCAGAGTTCCCCATCCTGCAACGAAAAACCTACATGAATAGCTGCTCCCTGGGAGCGCTCTCGCAACGTTCAATGCAAAACGTTGCCCAATTTATGGAAATGTGGAACGAATGGGGGGCGCATGCGTGGTACGAAATCTGGCTGGGTGAGATTGCCAGGATGCGCCAAAAATTTGCCAAGCTCATCGGCGCACAACTCCACGAGGTTGCAATTGCTGCCAGCGTCTCGGCTGCGCTCAGTTCAATCGCAACAGCCCTGGACTACAGTAAGCGCAACAAAGTCGTCATGGCCGACATGGACTTCCCGACACTGGCCTATCAGTGGCTCGTCAAAGAGCGCCTGGGCGTCCAGTGCCACTTTGTCGAGAGTCCCGATCGTGTCTATGTCCCACCAGACTTGTTTGAACCTGCCGTTGATGACAAAACCGCACTGCTAGCTACCTCGCATGTGTTCTTCACCAGTGGCTACATTCAGGATCTGCGAGCAGTGGCTGATATCGCACACAAGCAGGGTGCTCTTCTCGTGATCGATGACTACCAGGGCACAGGTCAGATTCCCATCGATGTCGTTGCCCAGGATATCGACTTTCTCGTCACGGGTACACTCAAATGGCTCCTGGGGGGGCCTGGACTCGCGCTTGTCTACATCCGCGAAGGGCTATTGCCCCATCTGCGGCCAACCATCGCGGGTTGGTTTGGTCACCGCGACCAATTCGAGTTTAAGACGCGCGAGTTTGAGTTCCGCCCCGAAGCTACCAGGGTTGAGATGGGAACTCCCGCGGTGGCTGCGGTTTATGCGGCAAACGGCGGCATGGACATTGTGCAAGAGATCAGTGTGGAGCGTATCTGCGAACGCACACGCTACCTGACCAATGACTTAATCGCCCGTGCGCGTGAACATGGTTGGAAAGTTCGTGCCCCCCAGGAGCCGGAATGTCGTAGTTCTATTGTGATGCTGGAACTTGAAGAGCCACAGGAAGTCGTGAAAGAGCTCGTCGCACACAATATCATCACCGATTCGCGTCCTGGCTTGTTGCGCATCTCACCGTACTTCTATAACACCATTGAGGAAAATGGAGTTGTGACAGATGCAATTGCTGAGATACTGGAAAAGAGGGGGAAAGGTAGCTGATGGGCTGGTGGAAGCCGTTCTCCCCGAGTCGTTTCTGTTCGGCGTTGCCACATCAGATCACCAGTGCGAGGCCTATGACCCGAACTGCGAAGATATTCGCGACATCTGGGAGCAGCGCCGTCACTTAACGAAACGAGGGCAGGCCACCGACTTCTGGAATCGCTATCCCGAGGATATACGCCTGGCGCAGGAGCTCGGCTGCAAGGCCTTCCGTTTTTCCCTCGCCTGGTCGCGGCTCGAACCAAGACGCGGGGAGTTCAATGAGGAAGCGTTTGCCCATTATCAGCAGGTGATTGAGACGATACGTGCGGCAGGCATGGAGCCGATCATGACGCTGCACCACTTCACCTGGCCGGTACACGTTGAGGCGCCTAATAGAGGAATGATCGGCGAAGACTTCCCTGCTATTTTCGCCCAATACGCAACTGAGGTTGCCGCTCGGCTCGGTCAGCACGTGCGCTACTGGATCACCTTCAATGAGCCAAACCAGCTCATCTATGGCTACGTCAAGCCCTGGTGGGAGTCCGACTACTTCGTCCCACCGGGCCTGCCGGGAAACGTCACACTAGCCGATCAGATGAAGACCGTTGGTCAGCTGATGCGTAATCTGTTCCTGGCGCACACCGCTGCTCGCGAGGCGATCAAGCGTGTCAATCCTGGGGCCCAGGTAGGTGCCAACTCATTGCTACTTGGCCTGCCTGCCTGGCTCCAGAGCCTGATCGATTGCAACGCCACCAGATGGCGCTCTACTGAACACTGGCTGCGCCGGGGCCAGAGGTTCAGCAGGCGCGGGGTGCTTGAGCATGGGAGGGTAGACGTTGTTGTTTCCACCATGACCATGACCCCCGAGCGAGCCAGGCAAGTCGATTTTTCCGAAGCCTACTTTGTCGCCCACCAGGCGCTGCTCGTCCAGGCCAGCAGTTCGATTCGGGAGCCACAGGAACTCGCCGGGCAAGCAGTAGCCGTCGTCAAAGGCTCTACATCCCAGGATGCCATCTCCACGCTTCTGCCCAGGGCCCGCGCCCGGGTAATGAGCACCTATACCGATGCACGCAGTGAGCTGGATAGTGGGCGAGTAGCGGCTCTCCTGGCCGACGATGCCATCCTTCTCGGCACCGTGCAGCAGCACCCGGACCGCTACCGGCTACTCGACAACCTGCCCGGCGCCGAGCCGGAACCCTACGCTGTTGCAGTGGCGAAAGGAAATCCTGAACTGCTGGAAGCTGTGGACAATGCAGTGCGGCGCTTCAAAAGCTCGCATACCTGGGCCTCGGGCTTCGCGCAACATTTTGCGGGGCGGCCAATTCCCCAACTCCCCCAACTCCCCACACGAGCCACCCTCGCCGACATCAACGGCATGACATTTGCTCAAAGCAGGGAAGAGGCCTCAACATCTCCAGGTTCTGGAGGCCCTTCAGGCAGGAAAAAGACGGTGTTAGAGCGTATCAAGGCACGAGGCTACCTGGTGGTTGCTGTCAGGGAAGACGCGCCTGGCCTGGGCTATCGTGATCCCGCGACCGGTGAACGCAGTGGGCTGGAGATTGACCTGGCGCGGGCTATCGCGCAGGAGATCTGCGGTGACCCTGACAAGATCAAGTTTCGCTCTGTCCAGACCCGGCAACGCCTATCGTTCGTACGCTCGATCCTGCACTTCTTCGATCCGCTGTTCAAGCTGTATAGCATCCTTTCGACCACCCTTACCAGCAACTGGTGGTATCTTGGCATGGCCGGGAAATTGCCGCCCGATCTCTGCCCTCGGGAGTGTGTCTGCCAGCTGGATTTTGTCGGTTTCGATTACTACTGGGGGACCAATACCTTGCGATTCCACCGCATCCAGCAGCTTATGGATGCCGCGCTTGGCCGTTATGACCAGGCACCGGTCTGGCCAGAAGCACTCTATGGAATGCTCCAGTACTACGCCGGTCTGTTCCCAAATAAAGAGATTCTCGTCATCGAAAACGGTTGTGTCGATGAGGCAGATGGCATAGAGCGTGCGCAGTATATCAGCGAGCATATCGGCCAGGTTCAGCGTGCCCGTCGCGACGGTATCAACGTCGTGGGCTACACCTGCTGGAGCCTCACTTCAAACCGCGAGTGGGGCCTTGCGTTTGGCTCGAGTAGCAACTTTGGCCTCTACCACATCGACCTGGACGCTGATCCTGAATTGAAGCGCGTGCCAAGCGCTGCTGTCGCGACCTATCAGGAGATCATCAAGAATCGCGGCGTATTGAGCTAACCTGGCTCTTTGCTTCACTCTTGCTCTCCCCTACGACTGCCCACACCCAGGCAGAGCCAATTGCTGGAAGATCCTCGGTACGTACTCTGGTGCATACAAAAAATACGTAAAAGATACGTAGTTCTCCTGACTCTCTGCTGAACTTAATCATGTTAGACTTCTAACAGAACCGTTAAGGTGGGAAGTCAGACAACATCCCTGTTGCCGAATGATGAAAGACAGGCGGCTTGTTATGGGCTCAGAACCTGATCTTCGTGCGATGAAAATATCCGTGCTGGCAGAACACTGCATGATCGAGATCAACGACTATCACCATGGTCGTCCGTCTGGAGACCGGCATTGTGTAGAGATGCTGCGACGTGCCACAGTGCAATGCGATCACCTGGCTTGGCAATGGTTCCAGCAGAGCTTCAGCGATCTGGTGTGTAGTTGGGTGCGCCGAGACCCTCGCCGAGACCTGGCCTACCGTTTTGACAGCGAGGAGAACTATGTTACCGAGGCTTTTGCGCGCTTCTGGCATGCAGCCGTCTATAAGCAAAAGCGCGAGTTTTCTACACTTGCTGCCGCTTTGAAGTATCTGCATGCAAGTTTGAATGGAGCTATTCTGGATACACTGCGAGCCTATACGCGACTGCGTGAGGAACCATTACCTGAGCCTGATTCGCCGGGAGAGCCATTTGTGGAGGACGAGGAAGACGATACCCAACTGTGGGAGTTCCTGCGCAATATGTTCCCCCTGCCTCGCGAACGACGCCTGGCCTACTTACTCTTTCACTGTGGGCTCAAACCCAGACAAATTGTCCGCTACTGTTCTCAAGAGTTCAGTGATGTGCGAGAAATTTATAGCCGTCGTCGCAGTATGCTTGAACGGGTCCTGCGCAATGCGGATCAACTTCGCCAGCATCTGGGACCGGCCTGAGAGCGAAAGAAGAAGCAGGTGCTATTTTGGACAACGAGCATTTTGACGCAGTCATCGTTGGGTCTGGATTTGGTGGGTCAGTCATGGCATACAGACTTGCAAAAGCGGGTCTGCGGGTCTGCTTGTTGGAACGAGGGAAGCCGTATCCTCCTGGTTCATTCCCTCGCAGCCCATACCGTATGAAGACCAATTTCTGGGACCCTAGCAAGGGTATGTATGGCCTGTTCAGCTTCTGGTCCTTCCAGAGCATGAATGCCCTGGTTGCCAGTGGCCTGGGTGGGGGGTCATTGATTTACTCCAACGTGATGATTCGCAAAGATGAGAAGTGGTTTGTGCACGAGAACCTCTCCCAGGGTGGCTATGAAAACTGGCCCGTCGCTCGTGCAGAACTCGACCCGCACTACGAGTGTGTTGAGAAAATGTTGCCGGTGCAACGCTATCCATTCGACCAGGCTCCCTATAACAAGACGCCAAGAACACTCGCCCTGAAAGCTGCCGCTGAGGAGCTTCAACTGGATTGGTGCCTGCCGAATATAGCCGTCACCTTCGGCAATGCAGATGAGCCACCTGCTCCTGGTGTGCTGATTCACGAAGCGTATCCAAATATCCACGGGCCTAACAGCATCCGCACCACCTGTTGCCTGTGTAGCGAGTGCAATATCGGCTGCAACACCGGAAGCAAGAACACGCTTGATTACAACTATCTGACCGAGGCAAAGAGGCATGGGGCAGAGATCAGAACCGGTTGTGAAGTGCGTTCATTTCAGCCGGAGAATGATAGCGGCTACTCTCTCTCCTATGTTGAGCACGATCTCAGTCGCCAAGGACAACCTACGGATACCCATGATCCAGCCGTGCTTCCTCCGAAGACCATAACCACGAAGCGGCTGATCCTCTCGGCGGGAGCGCTAGGTTCTACCTACCTGCTGTTAAAAAATCGGTCAGTCTTTCCACAGATTAGCCGACAATTGGGCACACGCTTCAGCGGTAATGGGGATTTCCTCTCATTCGTTGTGAGATGTGACGACAGTACCAGTGGCGAACGGATACCCCGCATTATTGATCCCAGTTATGGGCCTGCTATTACAAGCACCATACGCATTCCTGATAAAGAGGATGGTGGTGAGGGGCGAGGTTTTTATATACAGGACGCAGGCTATCCTGAGTTTGTGAACTGGATGTTGCAACTCTTCGATGAGCCAGGCGCACTGGGGCAACAGTTTGGGGTCGTCAGACAGCTTATTGGGAAACAGCTCAAAAGAAAGACGGTGAGCGATGTGAGTAAATACGTCAGTAAATTGTTCGGAGCTTGTGAACTTTCGGCGGGACTGCTGCCTCTCGACGGGATGGGGCGGGATATTCCGAGTGGAAAGATGAGGCTGCGCCAGGGCAAGCTGGAACTTAGCTGGCCCAAGGAGGACTGTGATGCCTATTATGAGGCAGTGCGGCAAAAGATGATTGAGATCAGCCGTGTGTTAGGTGGAGACTTTGTTGATGATCCCCTCTGGTATCTCAACCGGGTCATCACGGTTCATCCGCTGGGAGGTTGTCCGATGGGGCGGAATAGCACTGAGGGTGTGGTGAATGAGTATGGGGAGGTTTTTAACTACCCGAATTTCTATATTGCTGATGGGTCGGTAATGCCGGGTCCCGTCGGTGCAAATCCGAGTTTAACGATTGCGGCCCTCGCCGACCGCTTTGCTAGCGGCATTATTGAGGGCCGGGGAGGAAAGAATGCATGAACAACGTGAATAGCCAGCAGAAAAAGCGTTCACTGATCCTGGCTGGAGGCGGATTGAAAGTTGCCTTTCAGGCGGGGGTCTTGCAGGTCTGGCTTGACGAGGCAGGCTTGACGTTTGACCATGCTGACGGTACGAGCGGTGGCACATTCAATCTGGCTATGTACTGCCAGGGCTTGAGTGGCAAGGAAATTGCTGATAACTGGCGCAACCTGCCGGTGTCTCTCTTCGGTGATTTCAATTGGGAACAATATACCAAGGCTTTCAATGCCGGGTCGATCCTGACGTTTGAGCGCTTTCGTGAGCACGTCTTCCCCTGTTGGGGACTCGATTGGGATAAAATCCGTGCCTCGAAACATCTGGGCACGTTCAATGTCTACAACTTCAATAAGCACGAACTGGAGGTGCTCACTCCTGATATGATGACAGAGGACTACCTGGTGGCCTGCGCAACGCTGCCAATGTGGTTTCCACCGGTGGTCATCAATGGGAGTACCTATATTGACGCCGTGTTTATTACTGATGCCAATATCGAGGAAGCGATCCGACGTGGGGCCGATGAGCTGTGGGTGATCTGGACCGTGAGTGAAAGGGGTATCTGGAACCCTGGCTTTATTGCAAACTACTTCCAGATCATTGAGACCACGGCAAACGGCCAGTTCAGACGGATGGTGCAGCGGATAGAGCAGAACAATGCAGCTCTGGCAGTAGGGAAAACCGGAGAATTCGGTCGCCATATCGAGCTAAAGATTCTCAGAGCGGAGGTGCCATTGCACTATCTGATTAATCTGAGCACTGATCGCATAAAAGAATCGGTGAACCTGGGTGTAGAGATGGCACGAAAGTGGTGTGTTGAACAGAAAATCCCACTGGCTACGCCCCGCGAGCCTCCCAAGCCCGACACTACTTCGCTGAGTTTTACCGAGGAGATGAAGGGATTCATCGCCTTTGGTGAAACAGACTACGTTGCTGGTTTCAGGAAGGGCCACGAGGATAAAAACTTCCTGATGGTTCACCTGACGATCAAGGTAGACGGCGTAGATCGTTTCATTACTGAGCCAGAACACGATGCTGCTGCGGAAGGGTATGTTGCATGTGAAGCGTTTGGTGGGAACCTGGCGGTCGAGCAAGGGTCTTTTAATCTCTTTGTGGATCAGGGAGACCCGACGGTCAAGAGAATGCTCTACCGGCTGTACTTCCACGACGGCGCAGGACATCCATTGACCTTGAGCGGATTTAAACTGATTCGCGATGATCCGCACTTTGATGTCTGGGCGGATACCACCACCCTCTTCACGCGCATCTTGCGAGGGCATGTCTCGGCAGAAGAAGAGGCGAAGTCTGAGATAGTGATAGTGGCATCAGGTATTATCCGCATCCACTTTATGGATGTCCTCAAGCAACTGATGACTTTGCATGCCGAGGGACCAAGCGTTGCAGAGCAAACCGCAACGCTTGCCCGTTTCGGAGCCTTCTTCCTTGGGAAGCTGTGGGATGTCTACGCGCAGCGAGTGCTGCTCTACGGGCCGTTCTAATGAGCGGCCTGACATCAGGTCAGATGATGATCGAGAGCATAACGTGTAGCTGCACTGCGTGAAGGAACAGAGATCTTCCCGTAGATCGAAGTGAGGTGCGTGCTAACGGTGCGCGGACTGATGGATAATTCCTGGCCCACCTGTTCATCAGTTTTTCCCTGAGCGACCAGGCGCAACACCTCCACTTCGCGCCTGGTCAATCCGTTGGGGTAGAGGGTAGGTACAGGCGACTTTGCTGGTGCGGGCGACGGTGGTGAGGGTAGAGGAGCCGGTTCGGCTTTCAGTAATGGCCCGCGCGCGATGAGGACTTGCTCCACCGTCATCTCGCGTCCCTCTGCCCATGCCGCGGTAAAGTCTTCATCACCAAGCTGAGTACGGGCAGCAGCGACGGTCTGCTCGTAAATGATCCGTGCGGCGGGTGGCATGGAGGCTCCAATGGATGCACGTAGCATCTCTGCTACACCGCAGAGACGTGCTGCCCATGCTGCCTGTCCCTGCGTGGCTACCGTACAGGCCAATCCTTCCAGGGAGAGCGCAAGAAACCACTGATGCTCCAAATCTTTGAGGATCATCACGCTCTCTTCATATGCCGCCCGTGCCTGCGCGTAATCACCTCGACCAAGAGCAAGCCAGCCTATGCCATAGAGCCCCGAGGCGATACCACGCTGGTCTCCTATCTCTCGGTGAAGTGCCAGGCCTTTTTCGAGTGGCGGTGCCATCGCAGCATACCCACCTTGAAAAAAGGCCACATATCCTAGAACGACAAAGGCATCAGCTATTCCTCTTTTATCATTGGCCGCCTGCGAGAGTGTGAGGCTTTCTGTGAGCATGGCATGTGCCCTCGCATAGTCGCTTTGGTACAAGATCAGAAGCCCTAAAAGCCAGAGCGAGTGGGCAATATGCGCTCTATCTCCCACCTCGCGTGAGAGCGCCAGAGCCTCCTGGGCAAGCGAGTATGACTTCACGTACTCGCCCCGGTTTAAGGCCACCGTCGCAAGGGTGTCAAGTGAGGAGGCAATCCCCCATTTGTCACCTGCCTCCCTGGAAAGTTCCAGCGCTTCCTCCGCCAGTGAGCGTGCTGCCGCAAATTTACTTTGCCAGCCGGCCATCTGCCCTTGCATCTGAAGAGCGGTTGCGACACCTTGTTGATCGTCGAGTGCTCGGAACAAAACCAGGCCTTCCTGGCAGAATTGCTTAGCTTGAGCATAGTTTCCCTGCAATCCATTGAGGATGCCTGCTGCATTGAGTGATTTCGCTCGAACGGTTGCCTTTGCTCCCCTATCCGCACGTAGTGCTCTCTCAAGAAAGTTCCTTCCCTCGGTCAAGTAGCCACGGGCCCACCAAAATCGCCAGAGCGCTCCACCTATACGCAGCGCCGTCTCTACGTGCTCGTCTGCATGCTCTAATGACCAGTCAAGTGCAGCTCTCAGGTTCTCATGATCTTGCTCTAACCGATTGAGCCAGCTGTCCTGCTCGGCACCAAGCAAGTGAGGTTCTGCTTCTTGGGCGAACGCGAGATAACAGGCAGCATGAGCCTGGCGTGTAGCCTCTAACTCACCACGAGCAGTCAGAGTTTCCAGGCCATATTCACGAATCGTCTCCAGCATCCGCAGGTGCGGTTCGTCACCCTCCTGCTCCACTTGCTGTAGCAGACTCTTATCCAGCAGCGATTCCACCGCATCCAACACAGACAACTTCGGACCATCGACCTCCTTGCATACTTGCTCCAGAGCTTTCAGTCTGCAATCACCAACGAAAACAGACAAGCGTCTAAAGACCTGCTGTTCACCTGGAGTGAGCAACTCGTAGCTCCAGGTAAGCGTGTTCCAGAGGGTTTGCTGTCGAGCAGAGGTTTCGCTTGCACCGCCTGTTAATAGCTGTAACCGGTGTTCCAGGCGCTCCAATAGAGCACGTGGTGAAAGGATCTTCATGCGGGCTACTGCCAACTCTATCGCTAGTGGTAGCCCGTCCAGGCGAACACAAATCTCGGCGATTGTCTGCTTATTGCTGTTGGTCAGCTGAAAGCCAGGTTTGACTGCCCTGGCACGCTGTAAGAAGAGCGCCACGGCTGCATACTGCTCCAAGTCCTCGTCATGTTTCAAGTCGGGGAGGACCAGGGGCAGCACGGGAAAGATGTGTTCGCCCTGCAAGTGCAATACTGCGCGGCTGGTCACGGCTATCTTCAGGAGAGAGCAAGCATCCAGTAGCTCGCAGAGGTTCGGTGCCGCCTCCTCCACCTGCTCAAAGTTGTCAAGTACCAGCAGAAGCTGTTTCTCTCGTAGGAGTTCTTTCAGCAGATCGAATGGTTGCCGACCTCTAGCCTCTTTGATGCCGAAGGTTTGGGCAATGGTCAGCATGACCAGGTCAGGATCACTGATAGCGGCGAGAGGGACAAAATACACTCCATCAGCAAAAAACTGCTCTAACTCGCTTGCTACCTGCAGACCCAGGCGTGTTTTGCCAACACCGCCTGTGCCGGTAAGGGTCAGCAAACGTACTTCTGGGCGCTGGAGACAAGTGCAGATGTTTTTCACTTCTTGCTCACGCCCAATCAGTGGAGAGGCCGGTAGAGGCCCATAGCCAGAAATAGTGTGCTCTGCTTCATTTCCATAATTGCTCATCTTCACCCCCCCTGTTGGAAATCTGTTAAAAATATGTAACTGCTCAGGACTCCTCACCACCTTCGGTGGTTCGCAAGGGTTTTCGTGCTGCGGGCTTGGCAGCCTGCGGCTGCCAAGCCCGCAGCACGAAAAGACGCGAGCCGCTGTAGAGTGCCGATTTATCCGTAGAGTGCGGATTTATCGTAGAGTGCCGATTCATCGAGCACGTCACGTCACGTGCGGCGAGGAATCAAGCACCTGAATAGTTACAAAAATATTATGGCGTAAACGAGACCTCGATAACAAATACCTGTAATACGCGCATTATTGTCAAAAAGAAGGGCCCCATGTGCAAAACATCACTATTATACCCTAAGATGGCCTTTGAGGGTACTATCTTTGTGGGACTTGGGGATCACGACGTTGTATAATGTAGAGAAGGGTAACACTTCGGATCTCTTCTCTCTGCGAGACTCCTCCCACCTGCGGTGTCCACTCGATAAATCGGTGGCCTACCGTGCGACGAGGAGTCCTGTTGCGTGGCAAGAGAGCCCGGGGGCTCTCAGCCAGGATCAGGAACTATTAAGGAGAAACATAATGTTATGCCCAAATTGCCGTGCTGCCTGTTCGGTGGATGATCTCTCCTGTCGCAACTGCGGGGCAGACCTGACTAAGCCTTCGACTAGCCTGGTACCTATACGGAGACACCTGCCAGCGGTCCTGGGTAAACCAGGCCTGCAACGCCTTGCCGCAGGTGTGGGGGTCATCGCAGCCAGCGCAGGGCTGGAACTGCTACGTCGTGGCCTGCTGGCCCGCATGGCAAAACCTGCAAAACTTGCCAGACCAGTAGCCAATGCTACGCCCACACTCGGCGGACTGCGCGACTTGCTCATGCCGCAAAGCAACGAGAAGCTGCCGAGGGGCTACGAGGTGCAGGAGACCATCGTCTACATGCGCCGGGTTATCCGCAAGCAAGAGTGACGTAGGGAAAGAAAAACGCTCATGGCATTGGTGCTACGTGAAAAGGATGTGCGTTCCCTGTTAAGCATGCCTGATACCGTCACGGTGCTGGAGCAAGCGTTTACAGCGCTAGCGCAGCGCAATGCATTGAATCGTCCGCGCACCCGACTTGTCCAGGCCAACGGTGTGCTCCACATCCTCTCTGCTGCCGCCCCCACCCTTGGCGTCCTGGGCCTCAAAGCGTATACCACTTTCCGAGAAGGAGTACGCTGTGTAGTCATGCTCTTCGACGCGCGGGACGGACAACTCCTAGCCATCATTGAAGCCGATTGGCTCGGCTCCATGCGAACAGGCGGGACCAGTGGGCTTGCCACGAAATATCTAGCACGCTCCGAGGCAACAGTGGTGGGTCTCATTGGCGCTGGGAAGCAGGCAATCACACAACTCATGGGCATGTGTGCTGTGCGCCCGGTCTCCACCGTCTACGTCTACAGTCGCCATCGTCGCGCATGCGAAATCTTTTGCGATGAAATGACGCGGTTGCTCAAGCTGGAGATGCATCCCGCTGCCACTGCACGGCAGGCGGTCGAGGCTGCTGATATCCTCGTCACGGCCACGACCTCTCCCGAACCGGTATTGCATGGCGAATGGCTCAAGCCGGGAAGCCATGTTAATGCCATTGGCTCTAACTGGCCGCAGAGACGAGAAATCGACTTTTCAACACTCCAGCGCAGTGACCTGATTGTCACCGACTCCTGTGAGCAGGCACGTGCGGAGGCTGGCGATCTCATTATCCCTGCCAATGAAGGTCTCTTCGACTGGCATCGCGTCTATGAGCTGGCCGACATTGTGAGCGGTCTTGAAGCGGCACGCCAGGCACCCGAAGAGATCACGCTCTACAAAGGAGTAGGTATCGCCCTCGAAGACATTGCAGCGGCGGCTCACGTCTACGCATTAGCGCGAGAGCAAGGCATAGGTGAAGAACTTGATATACTCACGTAGGATGTGTCTATGCGCACCATAGTTGAAATCGATAAGCATCACTCTTTCTATCTTTCTGTCGTCTTACTGCTTCTCCTCTCTCTGTGTCTCTCAGCATGTGCTCCCAACACGGGCCTGCTGGCCGGTGGAGATTGGCAAGTGAGCGGATTGCAGCATCAACATATTCATGTCCTCGAGGTAGGTTTCAACAATACCCAATTGCTCTACGCTGGAGATACACAGCAAGGTGTCTTTGCCAGCGCTGACAGTGGGCTACACTGGACGCAACAGAGCACAGGCCTGCCTTTACCCATTGACGTTTATGCGCTCTCCTTCGACACCACGGGCAAAAAGCTCTATGTCGCCACGGATAAAGGTCTCTTCGTCAGCAATGATGCAGCACAACACTGGCAAGCTGTCGGAACTGGCCTACCTGCTGATATGTACACCGCGCTGGCTTTTGACTCTAATGCTCCCCATACCATCTATGCTGGAACAATCCGGCATGGTGTACTCGTCAGTACCAATGATGGCGCTAGCTGGTCTCCTAGTGATAGTGGTTTTCCCACGAACGATGCTGTCAACGGCTTAACCTTCGACCCTGTTCAGCATCAACTCTGGGCGGCGACCGTCCTGGGTATCTACCGCTTTGACGAGAGAGACGCAACATGGCAGGCCTTCAATGCTGGCCTACCAACAGGTACCATCGCCTATACTGTGCAGGTGGCATTTCTCAGTGGGGGAGAGCAGGGTCTCCTTTTCGCGGGTACTAACCATGGCTTTTTCCGTTCGCAAGACGCGGGTGCGCACTGGACTAGCAGTGAAGAATCGCTCTTAGGAATAAGCGTACGTGCTATCCTCATCGATTTTCGCAGTCCAACCACCATCTATATTGCTACCGATATCGGAGCATTGCGCAGTGATGACAGCGGACAATACTGGCGGGGGATCGGCCCTGGCTTGCCCAGGGACAAACCGGTGTATGCGCTCAAGTTGGGTGCAAGCAACTATTCACAACTCTATGCTACCGCCGATGATGTCTATCTCTTCCCCGGTACCAGTAGTGGCATCGGCTTCACGCACTTAGTTCCAATAGCGCTCGTCCTGATTTTCTTCTATCTGCTCTATCGCATAGCTCTGCGTGGCAGAAACCGTCGAGGAGAGACACTCAAGCCGGAGCGTACCGGCGAACCACCTGCTCCACCATCCTCACATGACGCGGGCTAGGAAGCCCCGCCCATTCATGGCGGGGAGGAATAGCCCGTTCCTTATGGGAGTGGGGACAGGGTGCGGTTCATTTTTTGCACAGCTCTACAATTGTGAGCGTGACAGATTTGACTCATCCAAATCTCCCTGTGCATAATAAACTCATCTTTGCAAAAAATGAACCGCACCCGTGGGGACACGGGGACTTGACAAACGTATGGAGCTATGATATACTTCGTGCATGAAGAGAACCACGGTTTTCCTGGCAGAAGAGGATATAGCGGCTATTCGGCGCATTCAGGAGCGCTATGGCGTTTCCACTGATAGCGATGCGATTCGCTTGGCCGTGCGTGTATTGGCACAAGCCGAAGCCATTGCGATGACACCTCTGCCGAAAGCGGCAGCGAAACGGAAACCACGATGAGCAAGAGAGCCAAGACACCCACCTTCCTCCTCGAATTGCCGCTTGCTGTGAGCAGTCAGCAGGCCAAGCATCTGCGGGCGCATTTCGAGGTGGCTCGTTGTCTCTACAATGCGCTGCTTGGGGAAGCGATGAAGCGTCTCAAGCGCATGCGTGCTGATCCGCGGTGGCAAGAGGCACGCACGCTCCCCAAGACACACAAGCAGGAACGGCAAGCCGTCTTCGCGCAGCTTCGGACGGAGTACGGGTTCTCAGAATACGCCTTGCATGCCTATGCAACGGGTGCCAGGACCGCTTGGATTGCCGAGCACATTGATAGTAATACCGCGCAAAAGCTGGCCACTCGTGCCTATCAAGCTGCCAATCGCGTGTGTTTG
>WNFT01003301.1_pt1 | contig 24340 bp, 20 predicted proteins | sample 5400191 | NCBI WGS metagenome assembly WNFT01 (sample SAMN13153359, study PRJNA577476) | soil metagenome | isolation source: 80 cm saprolite under Madrone tree | place: USA:California | collected 2016-06-14 | reverse complement strand
CCGTCTGCCAAGTGCGACAAGATCCTATTCCTCTACCCTTCGCACCACCGCTCCACCCGATCGACGCGCGGCGTCGCGATGCCGGGCGCGGCCACCGTCAGCTTCGCCTCGTTACGGCCTCGGTGTCCTCGGAGGGGATTATTTCGGGGCGGCTGGAACTCCACGGAGGCCGGGAGCTGTTCGTCCGCCCTGCGGGCCGCCGGCGCGAACTCCGGCGCGGTCCCAGGCAGGAGCGCCGTGATCGCGGGCAGGACTGGCGCGCCCGGCGGAGAGGGTTGGCCCGTGCCTTTATGACACCCAGCAACGAGTTGTAAACGCCGCACGGGCCTCGTACGTTTATGTGAGTGGTAGCAGTGCCGGGAATCCGGGAGGACCGGAGAGGGGAGAGTCAGCGCAATGAGGCTCCGGATCGTATTGCTGGTCGCTTTGGTCCTGCTCGTCGCAGGGGCCCAACCGGCGCTCGCGTGGCGCCATGGAGTCTTCGTCGGTGTCGGCCCGCTGTGGTACCCGTGGCACCCGTGGTACGGGTACCCCTATCCTTACCCGTATCCGTACGCGTACCCGGCGCCACCTGTCGTCATCGAGCGGCCCGAGCCGCAGGTCTACGTGCAGTCTCAGCCGGCTCAGCCGCCGGCGCAGAATTACTGGTACTACTGCGAGGACCCCAAAGGCTACTACCCTTATGTTTCGCAGTGCCCGCGGGGCTGGATGCAGGTCGTCCCGCAGGCGCCATCGAGGTGACGAATGCGAAACACTACGATCTTGGCCTGTGTGGTGCTCCTCGCCGCCTGCACGACTGTGCCCCCGGGCCCGAGGGTGATGGTGCTGCCGGGGGCCGGCAAGTCCTTTGACCAGTTCCAAACTGACGACGCGGTCTGCCGTCAGTGGGCCTCCCAGCAGGCTGGTACGACCGCGCAGGCCGTCTCCGGCCAGAGCACGCTGACCGGCGCGGCGGTTGGCACGCTCCTCGGCGCCGGGCTGGGTGCGGCCATCGGCGCCGCGGCGGGTCATCCCGGTGTCGGCGCCGCCGTAGGCGCCGGCGGGGGACTCCTCACCGGCACCGCGGTCGGCGCCGGGGCGGGCGATACATCCGCCCACGAAGTGCAGCGGCGATACGACAACGCCTACCAGCAATGCATGTACGCCAAGGGTAACCAGATCCCAGTGAGCGCCGTGCCAGCCGCGCGCCGGTCTCCCTACCTCGCTCCTCCTCCTCCGCCGCCTCCGCCGCCACCAGCGGCCGCATTGCCGCCGGGCGTGGCGCCTCCTCCGGGCGCGGCGGTGCCCCCGCCGGGCACGCCGCCGCCGTTGCGCTGACGAATCCGAACGAGACCGGGGCCCGTCAGCGACGAGCGCCGATCACCGGATTACAGGAGCCGCGATGGACACGAAACTGACAGAGTGGATTGTCCGGGTCGGCATCCCGGTGGCACTGGTAGCGCTTCTCGACTTCACGCTGGCGCCGTGCGGGCTGGCGGAAGAGCGACGAGGGCGCGGGGAGGAAGACCGGCGCGGACACGAGGTCCAGCGCTGGCGGCATGGAGATATCGGACGCTTCCATGAGGGCGATCGGGACCGGTGGCGCGGCGGCCGCTGGGTTCATGACGAGCATCTTGGGCGGTTAGGCTGGTGGTGGATCGTCGACGGGGTGTGGTACTTCTACCCGGCCCCGGTCTATCCCTATCCCGATCCCTACGTTCCCTCGACGGTGCTGGTGCAGGGATCTCCACCACCGCCCCCGCAGGCGGCCCCCCAGTACTGGTACTACTGCGCGAGCGTGAAGGAGTACTATCCGTACGTCTCGCACTGTCCGGAGGGCTGGATGCAGGTGGTCCCCCAGCTGACCCCGCCCGGGCGGTAGGGACTCCCGCAACACCGTCACGGGGCCGGCTTCGGGACCCCTTGGGCTAAGGAGGCCCTTGCCCGCCCCAGCCCGACGGCGGCGTCACGCGTCTCGTGGTCTCCCGCTGGGTGGTCAGCCGCCCCGGCGGTCAGGCGCTTTTCAACTCATCGGGCCGGATCGGTAGCGTCCGAAGGCGCCTGCCTGTGACCGAGTAGATCGCGTTGCAGACGGCTGGTGCGACGCTCGGCACACCTGGCTCGCCGATGCCCCCAGGTGCCTCGCCCGAGTCGACGATGTGGACCTCGATGCGGGGCGCTTCGTTGATCCGCAGCATCGGGTAATTGTGGAAGTTCGACTGTTGCACGCGGCCGTGCTCGATCGTGATCTCCCCGTAGAGGGCCGCGGTCAGGGCGTACACCGCCCCCCCTTCCATCTGGGCCTTGACCTGGTCCGGGTTGACGGCGATTCCGCAGTCGACCGCGCAGACGATCCGGTGGACGCGCACCTTGCCGTCGGACGCCACCGTGACCTCGGCCACGTGGGCGGCGTAGCTGCCGTAGGACGACGCCACGGCGATGCCGAGCCCGTGCCCCCCAGGCAGCGGCGCCCCCCAGTTAGCCCGAGTCGCGGCCAGCTCGAGAACCCCCTTGTGCCGGGGTGATTGGCGGAGGAGGGCTCGCCGGTACTCGTACGGATCCTTGCCGGCCAGGTGCGCCAGCTCGTCGATGAAGCTCTCGGTGATAAACGCGTTCTCCGAAGAGGCGACTGACCGCCAGAATCCGAGTGGGACGCCGAAGTCCTTGTTGGTCCACTCGACCAGGACGTTCGGGATGTCGTAGGGGATGTCTCGGGCGCCGCCGACCGCGGTCGGGTCGATCTCGTCAGGCTTCGCGCGACCCTTGTGGATGAGGATGCCGGGGCCGACGATACGGTTCCACCAGGCGACCGGCGTCCCATCCTCGGCGAGCGCCGCCCTGAACACATTGTGAGTGGTCGGGCGGTAGAAGCCGTGCGTCAGGTCGTCCTCGCGGGTCCAGACGACCTTCGCCGGCGCGCCGACGGCCTTGGAGGTCTCGACGGCGTCGACAATGAAGTCTACCTCGCCTCGTCGCCCGAACCCTCCGCCGAGAAGCGTCGTGTGGACGGCGACCCGCTCCCGCGGCAGGCCGGCGAGCCGCGCCGCGGTCTCCTGCGTATCGCCCGGGTTTTGGGTCGGCGCCCAGACCTCGCAGGTGTCGGCCCTCACGTCCGCGGTCGCGTTCATCGGCTCCATACATGCGTGCTCGAGGAAGGGGACCTGGTATATCGCCTCGAGCGTCTTGCCGTGGGCGGCCGTCAGGACCGCCTCGGCGTCGCCGTCCTTCCGCACCACCCGGCCCGGCTGGGCGCCGAGCGCCTCGTAATCTCGCAGGATCTGTGCGCTGCTGACCTCAGCCAGCGGCCCCTCGTCCCACGTGATCTTGAGAGCCTTCCGACCGGTCAGGGCGACCCAGAATGAGTCCGCCACCACGGCGACGCCGCTGCTCACCTGGACGACGTGGCGCACGCCTGGCACCGCCCTGGCCGCCTCAGCGTCGAAGGCCCGGACCCTGCCTCCGAGCACCGGGCACCGCTCGATCGACGCCACCAGCATGCCCGGGACCTTCACGTCGATGCCGTAGACGGCCGATCCGTCGACCTTGGGCCGCATGTCCCGCCGTGGGACGCTCTTGCCGATATAGCGGAATTTGTCGGGGGTCTTCAGCGTTGGGTGGTCCGGGACCGGGAGCTGCGCGGCGCTGTCAACCAGCTCGCCGTAGGGCAGTCGGCGTCCCGTGCGCGGGTGAATGACCGCGCCCGGCTCGGTCTCGACCTCGTCGATCGAAACCCCCCACTCGTGGGCCGCGGCCTCCATGAGCATCTGCCGCGCCGCGGCGCCCGCCTTACGCCATATCTGGAGATGATCCCGGACACCCCGACTGCCCCCATAAGCCTGGCGGCCGGTGACGGGGTTAGCGTAGAGCGTCGGGTTGGCCGGCGCCTGCTCCACGCGGACCTTGGCGAGGTCGGCGTCCAGCTCGTCGGCGATGATCATCGGCATCGTGGTCAAGGAACCCTGTCCCATCTCGGGAACGGAGTTGACGATCGTGACGATGCCGTCGCGGTCGATCGCCAGCCACTGACTTGGCGCCAGCACCCCCATCCCCTGGGCCACGGCCGAATTGCCGATGGGAATGCGGAGACCGAGCCCGAGCCCGGCGCCGAGCGCAAGCCCTCCCCTGAGAACCGCGCGGCGGGTCAACAGGGTCTTCATCGTCCACCTCCATTCGCGCGAGCGGCCGCCCGATGCATCACGGCCCGGACCCGCTGCTGATCGGTCTCGCACGGCGGATGTTACCGGACTGGCGCCGTCGATGTCGACGGCCTGATCTGTCCCGGCTGGCGAGCGAGGACTCCGTGCCTTCACGGCCCGAAGTCCGGCGGAAACCCTCGGCGCGCGGTGTCGGCGCCGCTGGACGGGGACCGCCAGGGCATCGTGGGAAAGATCCGAAGGAGGGTCGAAGGGGAGGTGGCGGGCCCGGCCGGTCGCCTCGCCTGTCCGGGTGATCGCCCGGCCTGACGGATCCGCTACCCCGACAGCCTCTCTTCGAGGCTCCTGAGGCTCAGCGCGGAGACCACCATTTTGAGCTGGTCCTCCCCGAAGGGTTTGGTCACGAAGTCGAGGGCGCCGAGCTCGAGGCATCGGGCCGCCTCTGCCTCGGCGGTTGGGCCCGACACCACGACGACCGGGATCCGGACCTCGCGTGCCGCGAGCGCTTCGAGCAACTCGATCCCGCTCGTTCCGGGAAGGCCGAGATCGAGCAGGATGGCGTCGACCCGATCCTGGGCGAGGTAGGCCAGGGCCTCCTCCGCCGTCGAGAGGACGAGCGCCGCGTGCCCCTCGCGTTCAACGTAGTCCGCCAACACCCTCGCGGCAGCGCGGTCGGCCTCGACGATCATGATCCAGAGCTTCGTGTGCAGGAGGAGGCTGTCCACGGCCTGCCGGACGAGATGATATTGCGCCCGCGCGAGGTCGACGAAGGCGAACGCGACTCCGTCCGACTCGCTTCGCACAGCCAGGGCCTTGATCGCGAGGGGCGGCCCGCCGCCCGGGAGGTCGACCTCCAGCCGCACCAAAGTGTGGAGCCTGACGTGGCCGTCGCGAATCTTCGCCCCGAATGGGCTCAGGTCATGCCCCTCGCTGATCCAGACCTTTCCGGACGGCTCGACGACCCGAACCGGGAAGGCCGCCTCGGCACGTGGATACCGCCGGCGAGATCGCGGCATGTCAGATCACCAGCCCCGGCGCCGTCGAGCGACGAGGTCGCCGGGTCCCCTGTCGACGCGAATCCTCGACCGCGCGTTCGGTTCTCCGGACGAGTCGGCGGTCGAGGCGAACATGGCGCCCACGCGCCTGACGGGGCTGCCGCGGACCGACGACCTCATCATCCCACCGAACCCGCCCGTGGAACCCCCCAGATCGCCGTCCCTTCGATGTGGACCGCAGAACACCGCACGCCTCATCGAAGGCTCGGCGCCGGGCTTGGGGCTTCGCGTGAGCGATCGTCGACGGTCCTCGCGATGGCGCACAAGTGGAAGACGCGGTCCCGAGACCCGGCAGCGGGCGCTTCGTTGGGAGCCGGCGAGCGCTGGGCTCGCTGCCAGTCGAGGTGCAGCGCGCGGTTCTCGATCTTCTCGAGGATCGCCTCAGCACGCCGGATCCAAAACCGTCCGAGAAACCGAGACATCCAGACGGCCTCATGAAACTTCATGCCGAGGTGGCACATCCGGACGTCTCTTAGCACCGCCCTGTCGGCCCGCCCCAGTCGGATCTGCTCTCCGACCGCACACGTATTCCAATCACCGGCATGGAGGCGGTCGAGCTTGGTGAAGCCTCGCACGAAGACCCCGCCGGTGGGCTGCCTGGCTGCCGCGACGCGATCACGCCAAGATCTCATGGCCGCGTACCCCTGGGTGTTATCGCCCCCGCGCCTAGTGTCGGCGTCCCTGGTGAGGAAGCCACCTGCGGGGCCCAGACTTTGCCCTCCTGGGCGGGGCGTTGTCAAGGGGCCGATCTGCCTCAAAAGAAGTGCTACCGAAACTGACGGCGGTGTTTCAAAACCGATGCCTCACGGCGTGTCAATCGTCTCTGTCAGTCCCTCTCGACAGTAGATAGCCGGCGAGCGTGCCGAGAAGTGCCGCCAGCGCTTCGGAGTGGAAGGGTGTCGCCACCGCGAGAATGAGGATGGTCGGGATGAAGAGGATCGTTCCCAGCGCTTTGATCGAGTTCGGACCGAACCCTTGGTTTTTGGCCCTCAGTCTGGAGAAGTAACCGACGAGGGCTGCCAGCATGGCGAGCCCCGCGATGACTACTGCGAGCGTTGCAGGTGTCATGGAACTCCTCTCGCGCGTTAGTCAAGTACCCTGCGTGACCGCCTCCGAGCTCCTCGATTGGCCCCGAACCTACAACACGCCCTGATTGCACACAAGGAGTGATTCCGGGAATCTTTCGACCATATCGGGTGTCGCAGGGCGCGCCACCCCGGGCGGAGGCGTGCGGACGGCGCGACATTTACCCGGCTTCTCGGCGCCGAGCGTGCCCGTCACCCTGCCCGCTCGGCCGGGGTGCCGGTCGGCGGGCGGCGACGGCCGCCAACACGTCCTCCGCGTGCCCGTCTACCCTCACGTCATCCCAGCGCCGTACCACCCGCCCGTCCAGGCCGATCAGAAAGGTCGTCCGCGCGACGCCCATGAAGGACTTCCCGTAGAGGCTCTTTTTCTTCCAGGCACCGTATTTCTCAGCCACCGCGTGGTCCTCGTCCGCCAGGAGGGGGAATTTGAGCTCGTGCTTCGCGGCGAACTTGGCCTTACTCGCGATGTCCAGCACGCTTATCCCGAGCACGGCCGCGTTGCTCTTCTGGAACTTCGGCAGCGCGTCCCGGAACGAGCACGCCTCCTTGGTGCAGCCCGGTGTGTCATCCTTCGGGTAGAAGTAGAGTACGAGCGGCCGGCCCGCGTAATCGTGGACCTCGTGGGTGTGACCCTCTTGATCCTTCAGCGCGAACGCCGGTGCCTTGTCGCCGACCTTCACCATGAGCGCCTCCGCGTCGCGGTCGCCCGGGCCGCGCGGCCACGATCGAGGTATCGGTCGCCGCGCTTCCACCGGAGCGCCCACTTCTGCCGACCAGCGGAGTGCTGAGCGCGGACCCGTCGGGTGGGTCGCCCCCTGCTCGCCACGTCGGCCGACGAGGAGGACGATTCTCCGTGCGAAGCGTCGGCAGCCCCATCAATAGTGGGATGGACGTCCTGCCGAGCTCGAGCGCCTCACGCGTAGCCGGGTCGCCACCGCCACACCCACCTCGCTGTTTGCAGTTCGGTCAGAGGGCACCCAGACCGTTGGTGCCCACGGGGTCGGTGCCTACCGCTGATCACGCTCGCGGGACGGGCCCGGCGCGGGCTCCGGGTGACCGCCGACGGGTCTCGTCTCAGGGCGGCCACGCCCGGCCTCGGCCCGACCCGGAAAGAGCCGGTTCGCCGGCTCACCCGGGAGCGGCCGCGCGGCCTGGGCCCGCTGAGGTGGCGACGCGGCCGCCGGCCGGCCGGGGCTCGGCGCCTGCGGGGCCGACTCCATCACGGTTCCGCGATGCTCCACGGCCGGCGCGGGCTGAGTGCTCGGCGCGAGCTCGCGAGGTCCAGCCGGGGCGGCCTCGGCGCGAGGCGTCCCGAAGCGGGGGGGCAGTGTCGGGCGTTGACGCTCGGCCGGGCCGGCGCCGAACGGCGGCCGAGCAGTCTCGGTTGCCGGCTGAGCCGTCCTCGCCGTAGGGACGAGGCTCGGCGCCGGGATGCTGACGGCCGGACTAACCTGCTGGACCTCATTCCGCCCCGCCCCCGCGCGGCCGGCCAGCGGCCGCGTGGCGACGACGGGTCGGGTGGGCATCGTCTCGGGCGGGCGCGCGGCACGGCCGCTCGCGGCGACGAAGCTCGCGGCCTCGGGTGCCACGCGGAGCGGCCCGTGCACGGGCTCAAGCCTGTGCACATCCACCTGACCGATCCGCACCTCCTCGACCGGCCGCGCGCCGAAGTGATCCTGGCGGACCGCGACGACCGAATTCTGGACGGTCACGTTTCTGTAGACCGTAATGTTGTTGACGTTGACGACGGTCGTTCGGTTGATGACGACGTTGTTGACGACGCGAGGGCCGCCCCAGCCGGCCCACCGGGGTCTGCCAACGAAGCCGGTCGGGCCCCACCACGGCACCACGGGCTCGCCCCAGCTGAGCGCGACCCAGCTGACCACGGGGGCGCCGGTGCTCACGGCGATCCCGGGCGCGCCGAAGAACGCGACGAGGGCGGGACAATACACGGGTCGGGCCACGACGGGCCCCGGCGCCCACGCCCAGAAACCATCGACGACGACCCAGCGGCCATAGTGGTAGGGCGCCCAGCCCCAGGGAGCGGTGTCGACCCACGTCCAGCCATAGTGCGGGTCTAAAATCCACCTGCCGGTGCTGTAGGGCACCCACCCCGGTGTCACCGCTTCGGGGACCCAGACGGGCCCGTAGGTCTGTACGACGCGCCAGGTGCCGTAGTGATCCAGGTCGTCCACGCCATACACGTCGGGCGGCACATAGCGCGCGCTCACGGACTCGAGGAGGTGGTCCGTGCGCGCGTAGTTCCACTGGTCCCAGGCATCGAGCTCGGGGGCGACGTAGCTCTGCGCGGTTTCGCCTTCGAGGACCACTTCTTCGCTCGGGACGATGGCGACCGCCTGGCCCGCGGCGGGCCTCATGGTAGCCCGCCCCCCGCGGCGGGTAATGAAGGAGGTCCGCTCCGGCGTGACGTCCACCCGGTAATACCCGGGCTGCTCGATGGTGAAGGCCGCGTTCGGCGTGTCTAGCTCGACGCTGTGGCCCGGATCCAGGCCACGCAGATCGACGGAGAGGTGCCCGCTGGGGACCGTGAACTGTAGGAAATCGGGCTCCTGGTTCGCGAGCCCGAGCCGCGTGTCGCCCCAGGCTCGCACGAAGGCTCGCGTGCCCGCTTCCAGCTCGAGGTCGCCCTGAGTGGCCGTGTAGAGTTCGTCGCCGGGCGCCAGTGGGATGTTGATCTGGCCTGGTGTCCAGTCCTGGGCGCCCGGCCGCCAAAACGACACCTCACCGTTGATGTAGCTCAGACGGGGAGGAGTCCGCCCGATCGCTCCGGGCTGGCTCGGTGGCGCGGCAGCCCGTGTGCTCGACGCGATAGCGAGCAGCAGGAGAGCCGGCAGCGTCACTCTTAGCCACTTCGCGTTGGTGGCCATTGCTGGGATGCCTCCATTGGGTGATCCGCAACCCCCAGCGGCCTCGCGCCGCGAGTGGTCACCTGATTCGGCTTGCAAACACGCTTCCGCTAATATACACGTTTGGCCCACGGGCGGTTCCGGGCCGCGCCCGTCTCCGCCTCTCGGTGTCGCTGCCGATTGGCGGTGGGAATCCGGGGCCCGATTTGGGCGTGCTGGGCACCGTGGCCCGAGGAGGCCCATCCAGTTCGGCGGACGTCGTACTTATCTTCGTCACGCACCACCAACCTAGAGGAGGCTGCCATGGAAGTCAGTCGACGCAATTTTCTTGCCGCAGCAGCCGCGACGGCGACCGCCGCCGCGACCGCGCCACTCGCATCGGCGGCAGATAAGTTCGCCCGTGACCGCGACTGGACAGGCGAGACCCCGGTGACCTACCCGGAGCCCGCGTTTGAGGTGCACGACAAACGTTTCACCGCGCGACAGGGCAACGCGACGCTGCAGCGCATCTGGCACGGCATGGGCAACGACCGCGCGCTCTGGTGCGAGGGCCCGGTCTGGATGGGTGACTGGGGCTGCCTCGTCTGGAGCGACATCCCGAACCATCGCACGCTGCGCTGGTCCGAGGACGACGGCCACGTGAGCGTGTACCAGACCGAGTCCGGATATTCGAACGGGCACACGCGCGACAACCAAGGGCGCCTGATCGCCTGTGAGCACGATACCCGGCGGGTGCGGCGCCGCGAGTATGACGGCACGTGGACGGTGCTGATGGACACCTACGAAGGTAAGAAGCTCAACGCTCCCAACGACGCGGCCGTCCATGCCGATGGCTCGGTCTGGTTCACCGATCCGGGCTACGGCATTCTGGGGCCGTACGAAGGGCACAAGGCTGAATTCGAGCTGCCCACCCGCGTGTATCGCGTCGATCCCAGCGGCAAGGCAACGATCGTGGCCGAGGGCCCGATGCGGCGCCCGAACGGGATCTGTTTCTCACCCGACTTCAAGAGGCTCTACGTCGTCGATACCGGCGCGACCGATGGGCCCCAGTACCCCGCCAACATCATGGTATTCGACGTAGTGAACAACGGGACCGGCGTGAGAGGCGGCAAGGAGTTCGCCGACTTCAGGCCGGGGTTCACCGACGGCGTCCGCTGCGACACCGACGGCAACGTCTGGTGCAGCTGGGGCTGGGGCGGAATCGACACCGACGGCGTGCGCGTCCATGCACCGAACGGCGATTTGCTGGCGTTCCTCCACACCCCGGAGGTCTGCGCCAACCTGTCGGCGGCACGAAGCGTAACCGTCTGTTCATCGCCGGCAGCACGTCGATCTATGCGATCTACGTGAATGCGGTTGGGGCGGCGCTGAGTTGAGGTGACGGTAGGAGAACTCCGCCTGGGTGGTCTCGGGCGGGGAGGTCATTGCGGGGCAGGCTGACCGCGGGGCGCCCGCGCCGCGACAGACGGCGCGGGCGCCGTCAAACGTCGGCGAGGCGGGTCCGTCGGGCCACCCGCCCTCGGCCTCTCCGGCCAGAGGCGCGGGAGTAACAGGCGGGCAGCGCCCCGGCCTGGGGGTCACGGCGACTGTGCGATCGGTCGAGGCCCGGCGCCGTCGTCCCGCGAGGGACGTCCGTGGACCGCCAGTTTGGTCCAGGGAGGTAGCTCGCCCCCCCTCTCGAGCTTCAGGAGACGTTGCCGGATCACTTCCATCCTCGGGCGCAGGTAAAAAACCGATACGGTCCCTCCCTCTCTCAGCTGCTGGTCGATCCAGTCGACGATCTGTGGGGTGGTGTTCTCGCCGAACGGCGCGATTCCGTAGGTGAAACTCACGTTGTGGTCACCACGGGTCGCAATCCCGAACGTGAGCTCGCGCGCCATGTCGCCCGACAAGAGGTACGCGCTCAGGTCGTGGACAAACATCGAGGCAATCGCCAGATAGGTCTTGAGATAGGGGTTCCGTTCGCCGAACGTCCGCTGCAGTTCGGCGAGGAGCGCACCTTGGACCAGGTTATGGATGCTGAAGGCCCGGCGGCGTCCCTGTCCGCGTCCTGACCGTTGCGGCTTCAGGAGGCCGCGCTCGACCCAGCGCTCGATTCGGCGCGCGGGCGTGTCAAGGAGCGTCGCTATCTCCCAACCCTCAAAGCACGGGGCGTCGCTTCCTCTCGCCAGGGGTGGCTTCCCCCCCGGTCCTTCGTCCGTTCGCGCGCCCGGGGCGACGGCCCGTACGGTCATCAGGGCGCCGATAGATTGGGCGGGCCGCACCCCAGGGGTTCCACAGCCACAAGATACTGCATAAAACTATCGTTGACATACAATTAAATCAATATCTAGTATGATTATGTGACGGATGACACCCCAGGTTGTATGTATGGACCCAGTTAGAGCGCTGGAGTGGCGATTGACGGCCTGCCATGTACGCAGGCGGGGCAAGTCTCGGCCGGCGCTCGCCTCGTGGCCGACCGGGCCGCCGAGTTGGCCCGAAGTCCGTCAGCGTCAGGCCGCGGCGTCTCGGAAGACGGTTGTTCTAGCTCGTCTCTCCTTCTCGGTCCTCTCGCGCTCGTCCCCGGCGAAATATGGTCCGACCACACAAGGAGGAGACCATGACGCGAACATCGCTACTCTCTGCGGCGGCCCTTACGTGTGTGATGGGCGCCGGCCTGGCGTCCGCGCAATCCCTGTCTGACATCGTGAAGGACAGCGAAGGGGGTCGGATGCCGACCCGGGCGGAGTGGCAGCAGCGGCCGCCCGCCGGCGCGGATCCTTCGACCGGGGCTCCCGCGCCGAGCGGCGTGCCGTCGACGGCCGGGGCCCCGCCGGCGACCTGTACGCCGCCGGGGATGCCGGCTCTCGATGACCTCATCAGCGTCGGTCACGAAACGCTGATCGCGCCGGTCGAGGGGACGAATGAGACCGTGGCGGTCACCGCCGTTGGGCTCGTCCGGAGAGACCACCTTGCTCGGTATCGACTGGGCGAGGTGCCTCTGGACTTCATCACCTACTTTGTCCGCGGTCACCTGGCCGCCGTGGACGACCATCCCGGCGACCCGTCGGAGCCGGATCTCGTGGACAGCGGGATGGTGAGTCGGCGGGGCGCGGCGCTGGCCAAAGGGACGCCGCTGTGTCAATGGGAGCGTTTGCCGCGGACGCGGCGCGGCGAGGACAAGGCGTCGACACCAGCGACCCGCAACGGGCCCTGTCTGGCCCGCGGGCGAGCGTCGAGCAGCGGGGGTGGCCCGGGCATGCTCGGGGCTCTGGGCAGCCGGCCGCGCTCACTCGTTCCACATCCTCTCCGGCCTGGGTCCGGGGAGGCCGGCCCGCCACGAGAGGAGGGACACCGTGCTTGACGTGCTGATTGCCGCGTGGCTCACTGCCGCAACCGTCCGAGAGTTGCCCGGCCAGCCCCCGGTCGTGCTCGCGGTCGGCAGGACGGTTCCGGCGACGGGTGGGTGGCCCGATCTCGCGCGCACCGTGGCGTGCCGAGCGTTCGCGGGAGAGGTGCTCACATACCTCTTGGTCTGGCCGCCGGGGGAGTCCGAGTCTCCGGTTCCGGTCGCCTTCTACAGGGAAACCGTCTCGTGCCCGAGAGCCGTGTGACACGTCGCCTCGACGGGCGTCTTGCGTGGAGACCGGCACCACCGAGCGTTGGCGTTGGGGCCGGAACGGGCCAGGCGGTCGCCCCGACGCTCCCCCCGACCACATGGGTACGCCGCGGTCATCATCGTCTGAGTTCCCCGCGGATTCGCGAAGCGTCCTAAGGCGGGATCGCCCTTAGGCCCGGGCCCCGCCCGTCGGTGGCAGCTTCGGCGGGCACGAGCACGGTGAGTGCGCCGCCCGAAGGCCGCCCCGCCACCGCGACGATCCGGTCGATCACGCTGAGCGGCTGGGATCTCCGCGGGCCCGGATCGGGCGGTCCGGCCGCGCGATCCTTGGAATTCGCCTCGCGCGGTAGCAATATGAACCCACGAGCCTGACCGCACCGCCGGATCGGAGGGTCGCCATGGCAAAGCTGGCTCCGCTCGACCTCAAAGCCTGGATCGACGAGCATCGCCACCTCCTCGCGCCGCCGGTCGGCAACGCCATGGTCTGGAAGGACTCGGACTTCCAGGTCATGGTCATCGGCGGCCCGAACCAGCGGAACGACTATCACGTCGATCCGAGCGAGGAGCTCTTCTACCAGCTCGAGGGCGACATTGTCCTCCGCGTCATCGAGGACGGCCAACGCCGGGACCTCGCGATCCGTGAGGGCGAGATGCTGCTGCTCCCGCCCCTCGTCCCCCACTGCCCCGTCCGCGGGTCGGGGACGATCGGGCTGGTGATCGAGCGTCAGCGGAAGCCAGGGGAGACGGAGGCCCTCCGCTGGTACTGCGACCGGTGCGGCAAGGTCCTCCACGAGGCGACGCTGCGGGTCACCGACCTCGGTGTCCAGCTCAAACCCGTGATCGAGAGCTTCTACGCCGACGAGTCGCTTCGGACTTGCAAGAAATGTGGCGCCGTTCTGCAGCCACCGGCTCGGGTCCGGTAGCCCCGGCCCGGCGGCGGCGAGCGCATCCGCGGTGAAGGTCGACGTCCACACCCACATCCTCCCGAAGCGCTGGCCCGACCTCCGGGCGCGCTATGGCTACGGGGGGTTTGTCCGACTCGAGCACCACGCGCCCCGTCGGGCCCGGATGCTGATCGACGACACGTTCTTCCGGGAGATCTCCGACACCTGTTGGGATGCCGCCGCTCGGCTTGAGGCGTGCGACCGCGACGGCGTGCGGGTTCAAGTGCTCTCGACCGTGCCCGTCATGTTCAGTTACTGGGCCGAGCCCGCGCACGCGCTCGAGCTCTCCCGCCTCCTGAACGACCATATCGCGGCCACCGTCGCCGCGCATCCCGGGCGCTTCGCTGGCCTCGGCACCGTGCCGCTCCAGGCGCCGGACCTCGCCGTCGCCGAGCTCGAACGGTGTGTCCGGGAGCTCGGGCTCGCCGGTGTTCAGATCGGCAGCCACGTGAACGAGTGGAACCTCGACCATCCGGCGCTGTTCCCGGTGTTCCAGGCGGCCGAGGAGCTGCACGCGGCTGTCTTTGTGCATCCGTGGGACATGCTGGGACGGGAGCGGATGGCCAAGTACTGGCTGCCGTGGCTCGTCGGGATGCCGGCGGAAACCGCGCTCGCCATCTGCTGCGTGATCTTCGGCGGCGTGCTGGAACGCCTGCCCCGGCTCAGGATCTGCTTCGCCCACGGCGGCGGGGCGTTTCCCGGCATGATCGGGCGGATCGAATCGGGCTTCCGGGCGCGCCCCGACCTCTGCGCGGTGGACAACCCAGTCAATCCGCGCGCCTACCTCGGCCGGTTCTATGTCGACTCCCTGGTTCACGACGCCGAGGTCCTGCGCCATCTGCTGAAGCTCGTCGGCGCGGAGCGGATCGCCCTCGGCTCGGACTACCCGTTCCCGCTGGGCGAGGCGTGTCCGGGCCAACTGATCGAGTCCCTCCCGGAACTCCTGCCGGACACCCGGGACGCGTTACTTGCCGGAACCGCCCTCGAGTTCCTGGGCCTGCAGCGGGCGTCCTTCGTATGACGGCCGGGGCCCAGTGGAGCCCCGAGGAATCCTTCGCGCTCGAGCTCGACCGCGACGACCGGCTCGCGTCCTGTCGCACCCTGTTCCACATCCCAACCCGCGCCGACGGTCAACCGGTCGTCTACTTTTGCGGCAATTCCCTGGGGCTCGCGCCGAGGACGGCGCGAGCGCTGGTCGAGGCGGAAGTCTCCGCCTGGGAGCGGCTCGGCGTCGATGCGCACTTCAAAGACGAGACGCCCTGGTACAGCTACCACGAGCTCTTCCGGGAGTCCGGGGCCCGGTTGGTGGGCGCTCTGCCGGGCGAGGTCGTCATGATGAACGGGCTCACCGTGAACCTGCACCTGATGCTGGCGACCTTCTACCGCCCCACCCCGACGCGCCACAGGATCCTCCTTGAGGGCGGCGCTTTCCCGTCGGACAGCTACGCCGTGCGGTCCCACATCGGGCACCACGGCCTTGACCCCGCCCGATCGCTCCTGGTCGCCCGGCCGCGGTCCGGAGAGGATCTGATCCGTCTGGAGGACGTCGAGGCGCTGATTGAGCGGCACGGCGGCGAGATTGCGCTGGTCCTGATGAGCGGAGTCCACTATCTGACGGGCCAGGTCTTTGACATGGAACGGATTGCGGCCGTAGCCCGGCGGCACGGATGCCGCGTCGGATTCGACCTCGCCCATGCCGTCGGCAACGTGCCCCTGCGGCTTCACGACTGGGAGGTCGATCTCGCCGTCTGGTGCTCCTACAAGTATCTGAACGCCGGCCCGGGCGCGGTCGCGGGCTGCTTCGTGCACGAGCGCCACGGCGGGAACGCGGCGCTGCCACGCCTCGCCGGCTGGTGGGGCACCGACCCCCAGAGTAGGTTCCTGATGCAGCCCGAGTTCGTTCCGCGCGAGGGCGCCGACGGCTGGCAGCTTAGCAACCCGCCGATCTTCTCGATGGCCCCCCTCCGTGCCTCACTCGCGATCTTCGACGGGGTCGGCATGGAGGCCCTGCGGGCCAAGTCGGTCGCGTTGACCGGCTACCTGCAGTACCTGGTCGACCGGATCTCGGGGTCGCGCATCGAGACGATCACGCCGCGCGAGCCCGCGGCGCGGGGCTGCCAGCTCTCCATTCGCGTCCGCGATCGCGCCCGGGACGTGCTCAAGGCGCTCACCTCGGAGGACGTGGTGGTCGACTTCCGCGCACCCGACGTGATCCGGGTCGCCCCGGTGCCGCTCTACAACACGTTCCACGAGGTCTGGCGGTTCTCCGGGATCCTCGGCCGGACCTGCGGCGCGGCGACCGGATAGCGGGCGGATGGTGGCACCGCGCGAGACGGCAAAGTTCGTCGTGCTGGGCGCCGGCCTGGGCGGGGCGCTCATGGCCATCTATCTCGGCCGGGCCGGTTACGCGGTAGAGGTCTACGAGAAGCGCGACGACCCGCGATCGGCTGCGCCGGAGGAGGGGCGCTCCATCAACCTCGCGATCTCCACTCGCGGCATCGAGAGCCTCCGCGAGGTGGGCCTCGCCACCGAGGTCCTCAAGAGCGCGATCCCCATGCGGGGTCGGCTGATGCACTCCCCGCGCGGCGAGCTCGCCTTCCAGTCCTACGGCACCGAGCCCGGGCACGTGATCAACTCGGTCGGCCGCGCCGCGCTGAACGCCGCGCTCGTGACCGCGGCGGAAAAGAGCCCGAACGTACGGATCGCCTTCGGCCAGCGTTGCACGGGGGTCGACCTGGAGAGCGCCGCGGTCTCCCTGACGGACGCCCGGACCGGCGCGACGTCGACGGCCCGGGGCGACGCGGTGGTCGGCGCCGACGGCGCGTTCTCCGCCGTGCGCGCGCAGATGCTGCGGCTGGACCGGTTCGACTACGAGCAGGCCTACCTGGGGCACGGCTACAAGGAGCTGGCGATTCCACCCGGGTCCGGCGGCCGGTTCGTGCTGGACCCGCACGCCCTCCACATCTGGCCGCGCGGGGGATCCATGATGATCGCGCTGCCCAACGCCGACGGCTCCTTCACCTGCACGGTGTTCTGGCCCCTCGAGGGCCCGGGGAGTTTCGCCGCGTTCAAGACCCCGGAGGACGTCTTGCTCTTCTTTAGCGCCACGTACCCCGACGCCCTCGCCTTGATGCCGACCCTGACGTCCGACTACTTCCGGAACCCGACCGGCACGCTCGTCACGATCCGCTCGTGTCCGTGGTATTACCGGGACCGCGTCGTCTTGCTCGGGGACGCCGGCCACGCCGTCGTCCCCTTCTACGGCCAGGGGGCCAACGCCGCCTTCGAGGACTGCGCCGTCCTGAGCGAGGCGCTCGCGAGGCATGCCCCCGACCGGGAAGGGGCCTTCGCCCAGTACGAGTCGCTGCGCAAGCCGCACACCGACGCGCTCGCCGACCTCTCGCTCGCAAACTTCGTAGAGATGCGGGATCACGCCGCCTCCCGCGCGTTTCGCCTGACGCGGCGGCTCGAGCAGGAGCTCCACCGGCTCTTCCCCAGACGGTTCGTCCCGCTCTACACGCTCGTGACCTTCACGCGCACCCCCTACGCCGAGGCCGTCGCGCGGGCGCGGCGCCAGACACGGGCGCTGAAGGCCACCGCGGCGGCGGCCGCGGTGCTCGTGCTTGCGGTCGCGCTCTGGCTCCTCCTCGGTGGGGGTGGAGGGAGGTAACGAGCTCATGCCATCCGACGATCTGACCTATACGAGCTACCTCAAGCTCGACCGGCTCCTCGCGCTCCAGGAACCCCGCTCCCAGCGGGGGGAGCACGACGAGCTCCTGTTCATCGTCATCCACCAGGTCTACGAGCTGTGGTTCAAGCTCCTCCTCCACGAGCTCGACAAGATCAGGCGGGACTTTACGGCGAATGACCTCTTCGGCGCGATCGCCACGTTCAAGCGGGCGCGGACGGTGATGAAGACCGTGGTGGGCCAGCTGGACATCCTGGAGACGATGACGCCGATGTCGTTCGCGGCATTCCGCAGCCGACTGGAGACCGCGTCGGGCTTCCAGTCGGCCCAGTTCCGCGCCCTCGAGTTTGTCGTGGGCCAGAAGCGCGCCGACCTCCTGAAGGGCTTCGAGTCGCGTCCGGCCGAGCACGTCGCTCTCGTCCGGCGGCTCAATGAGCGGTCGGTCGTCGACCACTTCTACGATCTGCTCGAGCACCGGGGCGTGGCGATACCGGCCGAGGTGCGGGCCCGCGACGTCACCCTGCCGGCGGTCGCGAACGAGGCGGTGCAGGACGGACTCTGTCGGCTCTACCGGGAGCAACCGGACATGGCGATCCTCCTCGAGCTGATGACCGACTTCGATGAGGGTCTGCAGGAGTGGCGGTACCGGCACGTGAAGCTCACCGAGCGCACGATCGGCAACAAGGCCGGCACCGGCGGATCGTCCGGCATCGAGTTCCTCAAGGCGACGCTCTTCAAGCCGGTCTTCGCCGACCTCTGGGTGATCCGCCACCGGTTCTGACCTTGCGTCGCCCGGAGGGGATCGTCTACGCTGTGCGGCACATGCGGCGATGGCAGCACGGGCGCTGAGCGAGGGGCGCGGGTGAAGTTCGGCATCTTCTACGAGCATCAAATCCCGCGGCCCTGGTCGGAGCGGAGCGAGTACGAGGTCTTCCAGAACTCTCTCGCCCAGATCGAGCTCGCGGACCGGCTCGGCTACGACTACGCCTGGGTGGTCGAGCACCACTTCCTCGAGGAGTATTCCCACTCCTCGGCGCCGGAAGTCTTCCTCGGGGCTGCCAGCCAGCGGACCACGCGTATCCGGCTGGGCCATGGCGTCGTCCAGCTCCCGACGAACCATCCGATCCGCGTCGCCGAGCGGGTCGCGACGCTCGACCTCCTCTCCGGCGGCCGCGTCGAGCTCGGCCTCGGGGAGGGGCAGGGGCCGCTCGAGCTCCATCCCTTCGGCCGTCGTGTCCGGGAGAAGCGTGACGTGTGGGAGGAGGCGGTCAAGGCGCTGATCCCGATGTTCTCGCGTCCCTCCTGGGAGTGGCGTGGTCAGTTCTTCGACTTTCCGGCCCGCAACGTGCTCCCGAAGCCGTACCAGCGGCCGCACCCGCCGCTCTGGGTGGCGTGCTCGAACATCACCACGATCGCGAGCGCCGGCCAGTGGGGAATGGGTGCGCTCGGCTTCCAGTTCGTCTCGCCGGATGCCGCCCGCGCCTGGGTGAACCGGTATTACCTCAACCTGACCCGTCACCTCGCCAAGCTCGCCGACTACCCGACGAACCCGAACATCGCGATGGTGAGCGGCTTCATGTGCGCCGAGACCGACGAGGCCGCGCAGGAGAAGGCGTCCGGCTGGACGTTCTTCGTCTTCTGCCTGAGCCACTACGGCCGACACGGCATTCCCGCCCCCGGCGCGGGCGACATGTGGGAGCTCTACCAGGGGTGGCGTGAGACGCCCAAGGCACAGGAGACGCTCCGGACCGGCCTGATCGGCTCGCCGGACACAATCCGACGGCGCCTTCGGGAGTTCGAGGGCGCCCACGTCGATCAGGTGATCCTCCTGAACCAGGCTGGACGCACGACCCACGACGACATCTGCGCGAGCCTCGAGTTGTTCGCACGAGAGGTGATGCCGGAGTTCCACGCGCGCGACGGCGAGCAGCAACGCTGGAAGGCCGACGTCCTCGGCCGCCGCCTCGAGCTCGAGGAGGTCGACACCGAGGCGTACCAGGTCTACGCGCACCAGAACGAGGACATCGTCCGGCTCACGGCCGCCGAGCTGAAGCGGAAGATGGCCCTGAAGGAGGCCGCGCGCCGGCCGGATGCCTGAACCCCGTCCGTTCGTCGGTCTCACGGTCGTCGAGTTCGGCCAGTTCATCGCCGTCCCCTACTGCGGCCAGCTCCTGGCGGACGGCGGCGCGCGCGTGATCAAGGTCGAGCCGCTCGCGGGTGATCCCGTGCGGCAGCTGGCCCCGCTCGCCCCCGGCGAGTCGAGGCTGTTCGTCTGCCGTAATCGCGGCAAGCATTCGCTTCCGCTCGATCTCAAGCACCCGGCGGCCGCGCGCATCATCGAGGCGCTCGCCGGCTCCGCCGACGTCGTGCTCACCAACCTCCGCCCCGGTCTCGGCGCCACGCTCGGCCTTGACGCGGCGACGCTCGTGCGCCGCCATCCCCGGCTCATCGTCGGCAACGTCACAGGCTTCGGGACGCGTGGGCCGGACGCCGGGCTCCCGGCGATGGATCTCGTCGTGCAGGCGCGTAGCGGGCTCATGGCCGCGGCCGGCCGGACGCAGGACGGCGTCCCGGTGTCCGCCGACCCGCCCATCGCCGACTACATGTGCGCGGTGACGCTCGCCTTCGGCATCGTGTCTGCGCTCTTCCGCAGGACCGTGACGGGACGGGGCGGCGAAGTCGACGTCTCCCTGCTGATGTCGGCGCTCGTCGTGCAAAACAATGCGATGGTCCGGGTTCACGGCGTCGACGGACCGACGCACGCCGCGTCACTCCAGACCCTCGCGCGGCTCCGGGCAGCGGGCGCGCCCGTCGCCGAGCAGCATGCCGTCACGCCCTCGTTCCGGACGCCCGCGATGACCGGCGTCTACTATCGAACCTACGCGACGAGGGATGCCGCGATCGCGGTGGCCTGCGTGAGCCTGGGCCTCCAGCGCGCGCTCATGCGGGCCCTGGGGGTGGCGGACGAAATTCACGAGAGCCCGGCGGGCGATCGTGAGGCCGAGGCGCGCCACTATGCGACGTTGCGGACGCGGATGGAAGTGGTGATGGCGTCCCGTACCACCGCCGAGTGGAAGGCGATCTTCGACGTCCACGGGATCCCCGCCGCCGGCGTCAAGATCCCGCTGGAACTGCTCGATGACGAGCAGGTTCTCGCGAACGGGATGCTTCACGACTTCGAGCATTTCGCGCTCGGACCTGTGCGCGTCGTCTCGACGCCTGTGCGCTTGGACGGCGCCGGCTTCACGCCTGCTCCGGCCACGCCCGCGTTCGGTTCGGAAGCCTGCGAGATCCTGCGCGGGCTCGGGTTCACGGAGGCCGAGATCGACGGGTTTCTTGCGGCGGGGGTCACGCGCACCCGGCCTGCCTAGCACCGCACGGGTCGGCTCTCGGAGCGCCGGGGCGCCCGGTCAACAGCTCGGCCCGCCGACCGCCCCGCCGTCCCCTACGACGAGGGCACCTTGGCGCCGGGGTGCCGTGGTTCAGGCGCAGGGGCGGGGCATTCTCGTCTCACTGCGCCGTCGAGGCCGAGCGTCTAGTCTGAAGTTCCCGCGTCACTCGCGTGGAATTGTTCGTTGAGACATGGGGATAGCTCATCGCCGATCTGCGGAGCTCTGTCTACACCGTGATCGTCTTCAGGAGTTCGTAGGCGCGGTGCTGGGTGGGTGTGGGCGTGGTGGTGAGCTCGAAGGTGGGCGCCTCCGCTCCCGCGCTCCGCGGCCGGCACACGTTGCGGACGATGCTGCTTAGCTCCTTCAGCAGCGTCGGGAAACTGTGCACGGGCGTCCCATCGTCCAGGACTTTCGTGTGGACTTTCCGCAGCGCCGCCGGCGAGCGCTTCGCCGGAGCGACGGGATCTCGCGTGCGCTTGGCGGCCTGATCCTCGTCGCCGAACAGGAGCGGACGCCAGGCCTCGCGCATGTGCCACTCGACGTAGTAGGCCAGCAGGCAGAGGAAGATGTGGGCCCGGACGCGCGCCTCGAGACGGTGGCGGATCGGCCGGACCTTGAGATCGATCGTCTTGAGGGCGCGGAAGGCCCGCTCGACGTCGCTGAGCTGCTTGTAGTGGCGCACGGCATCCGCCGCGCCCAGCCGCGCCGCCGGCACACTCGTTCGGATCACATAGATGCCGTCGAGAGCCGCTTCCGCGGCGACGCGCGCCGCGTCGATCTGGAAGGCGAAGCGATCGTCGTGGATCTCGAGCTGGACATGCTTCGCGACCTTGTACTTGTTGACGACCTTGCCCACCCGCACGCCGATGGCGTCTCGCCCCTTCAGGGTGCCGCGCGCCACCATGACGCGGACCTTCTCAAGCTCGGTGACCGTGGCCTCGAGGAGCGCCTGCCGCTTGTGTGTCCTGAGCTTGGCCAACTCCGGATTGCGACAGGCCACCAGCCGCTCGCCCGGGAAGTCCGGATGGGTGAGCTCGAAGAGGTTGCGTTCGTCGAAGAGCCCGAGCTGGAGATGGCCGTCGGCCATGAGGGCGCGGAGCGCGCCGGTCTTCAGGGCGGTGATCCAGTCCACGCCCTCGAGGCTCTGGAGCGCCGTGATCTGGGTCTGCGAGATCATGCCCCGGTCGCCCACGATCACCAGCGTCTCGATCCCAAATCGCTCCCGCACCTGCCGCACAGCGGGCAGCAGCGTGGGGGGATCCCCCGTGTTGCCCTTGAACACGGAGACGGCGACCGGGCAGCCCCGGCCGTCGGTGAGCAGCCCGTAATTCACCTGGAGCTTGCCCTTCTTGCCGTCGCGATTGTGGCCGAAGGCGGCCAAGGGGCAGGTCGTGCCCTCGAAGGAGCTGGACGTGAGGTCGTAGAGCACGAGGCCGCCGGCCCGCAGATGGCGCGCGGCCAACTTCTGCTCGATGCGAGCCTGGCGGTCGAGCAGCCAGTCCATGGCCTCGTAGAGCGTGTCCTCGTCGGCGTCGCTGACCTCGAGGTCCGCCGGCAGCGTCGTGGTGTGCCACCACCGCGTGGTGGCCAGCTTGCTGTCCGGTTCGAGGATCCGGGCGGCGACCATCGCCACGATGAGGTCGCGCTCCCGCGAGGGGCGAGAGGCGATCAGCGTGTCGACGCCCAGGTGGTGCATCGCGGTGCGCACCGCCTGGACATGGCCATGGTGGCGAGACGCCAGCACCTCGAACAGCGTGGTGCTCGGGGTGAGCGGCTCGTCGCGCAACACGCGGCGCAGCAGGTCCACCTTCGCCGGTGGCCAGTGGCTGAGATTAGCGAGGGTCCGGTTTTTGACCTTCCCGCCGTCCCGGTACCCTTCCCGCAGGAGAATCGCCGGCGGCGATCCGCGGTTGGGCACGGTGGCGATGTACATGCCAACTCAATACGACTCCTCGATGCCTTGTGTCAAGCTAATTCTCGCCCGTGTCGATCTATTTACATGCCAACATAACCTCACTCGGGACCCTGGCAACCTGCTGATTTGCCGTCATTTCTTCAGAAATGCGAAGCGGGAACTTCAGTCTAGTCCAACTTGTACTGCTTCTGAAGCCGCGCGATTTCGGCGCTGATCAGTCGCTCCGCAACCGCCGGAACGATCTCCCGAGCCAGGGCGCGGACCGCCTCGTCGGTGTAGGCGGCGATCTGCTGGCGGACAGCGGCGCCGATGCCTTCGACCTGTTCCTTCGTTCCGGCGTCGGCGATGCGGCGGGCTTCCGTGAGGACCTGCCCCTGAATCTGGCGGAGGAGCTCGTCGATCGCGGCGGCGGGGCTCGGGAGGCGCTCGAGCTGCTGGCGGATGAGGCGCTCGACGAGGGCTGGCACGATCTCCCGGGCAAGCGCCGCCGCCGACTCTTCCACGCGGCCGCGGCCTTCCCGGAGGATCTGCTCCTTGAGCTGCGGCAGGAGCTGGTCGACCGCGGCGGTGGGGTTCGGGAGGCGCTCGAGCTGCTGGCGGACGAGGCGCTCAGCCAGCGGCGGCACAGTCTCCCGGGCGAGCGCGCCAATGACCTGCTCGACGACAGTCCGGCCGTCGCCCACAAGGTGCTCGCGGACTGCCGTCTTCATCGCTTCGCGCGCCGCGCCCGGCTCAATCCCCGGCGCCTTGGCGCGGGCCGCGGTTTCGGCAGCCTGCCGGGCAGCCACGATTGCTCCCTGCATGGCAGCCACCGCCGTCTCGAGGCGCTCGAGCCGGGTGATCGTGTCCCCGATGGCCTCACGCGCGATCGATGCCATCTGCTCGGCCTGACCTCCCGTCTTGGTCGCCGCAGAGCGACGGACCGCCTCCTCGGCGATGGCCCGGCCTTCGGTCTGGGCGAAGGCCTTCAGCGCGGCCTCGCTGGTGCGTCGAACCTCTGCGAGGAGAACTTCCCGGAGCTGGGCGAGTTGCTCGACCGGGAGCGCTTGCGCGGGGGCCGCCGCTCCCGCAGCGGTGTCGACCACCCCGCCCGCCCGGCTCATCGCCGCGCTCAGCGCGCTCCCGAGGCGGGCGGCCGGCCAGGCGTCCACTTCCACCGCTCCGTCCACCTTCGCGCCTGCGGGGGCGACGATGCCTGCGTGGAGGAGAAAAAGCACCGGGATCTTCCGGAACTGCGCCGCGGCCTTGATGGTTCGGGCGATGTCGACGCCGGACACGCCGGCCGCCTGCACGTGCGGGTTGATGAGGACGAGATCGACCTTGGTGTCGCGCACGACACGCAGGACCTGAAATCCAGACTCGACGGCGATCAGTTCCCATCCGTGCCGCTCGCAGAGCGGTTCCAACACGGTGCGGGTCGTGACGACCGTGTCGGCGACGAGGATCCGTACCGTGCGGTCGCTTGACCCACGGCCCACCGAGGCTGGGACGGCGACCCGGGAGGCCTCCTCTGCGGGCTGAGCGTCCTCCGAGCCGGTCATCATGGCCGTATCGGCGACGAGGATCCGTGTTCCGGGCGCGCTCGGTACGGCGCTCAGGGAGGGTGGAACGACCGCCAGCGCCGGGGGCGCGGGGCTCTCCTCGGCGGTCCGAGGGTCCT
>WNFT01001077.1_pt1 | contig 24380 bp, 20 predicted proteins | sample 5400191 | NCBI WGS metagenome assembly WNFT01 (sample SAMN13153359, study PRJNA577476) | soil metagenome | isolation source: 80 cm saprolite under Madrone tree | place: USA:California | collected 2016-06-14 | reverse complement strand
CTGGCTTCACCGGATGCTTGAACTGCTTGTGGCTCCCAACATGCGCAACCTCATACCAGCCGTCCTGCTTCAAGCGCTGTATGACTTCTCGGCTGGACATAAGACACGATACACACTTTCTACACACTTGTCAAGTAGGGATTTACAGGAGCGACCGTCGGGAGCCCTCAGCACATTGGCGGAAAAGGGTAATACTCTCGAGAGAGGGCAATAAAGAGAGTAGTAACTTGGCTTGCTTCGTCTCCCGCTGTGATTGGAGTCGGCGGTAATCTCAGCAGCTATCCTCGACCGGGTCCTAGAACGAGGACGCTTCATCTATCTCGACGGACCCCTGGGAGAACGCGTCATCTCAACCTGCAACAGATCTTGCCGGCGAGTACAGACCGTGCCAGAATTTCCGGAACACCCATTAGTTTGTTCGCAATCTATTTAGCAACTGGCGTCCAACAAGCGTCCAAAACCCCTCGTTTTGGGGGTGGTTTTGGGGGTCAACGAACCGTAAGGGCCATTGAATCATCAAGACTTACTGAGTGCCCTCCGGGCTCATAACCCGAAGGTCGTCAGTTCAAATCTGACCCCCGCAACCATGGGCGCTTACAAGGAAAATCCTCTAAGCGCCCTTCTTATTTACGGTTACGAGTTGAGCCGTAACAATTCCTTCGCCTAATTTAGCGCCGCAAAGTTGTTCCTGTTCTCGATATTGGGAACAACTGGAACAAATCGCCGTAGATTGCCCGTTCTAGAGCGATTGCAGCGTCGCGTTCCGCTTCCACAAGAAGAGCCTTCGAGAGGCACAGCGTTCGGGGTAGATTTGAGCAGTTTGGTCCAATGCGTCCTGAAAGAATGGCTCTTACTTCCGAAGCTCATAGCGTCAAATTATCCTCAACAAGCGAGCTTCCAAAAAACCAGGACTCGGAGGAACGGCCAGCTCAGGGCCGGAGGTTGCGCCGATGTCGCCACTCGCCGCATCCGGGACCCGCGATTCCGGCCGATCTCGAATGGTCATTGCTTGATGTTCCGGAGGTGCTCGCAGGCACGGTGACTCGCGCGTCTTGTCAGCGTGGGGATTCATACTTGCGAAACCCGAGCGCTCCTGCTCCTTGGCGCGGGGAACCATTTACGCTACGCTAGGTGCAGTTTCACACATCATGGAGAATACCCAATGAGTGAACAAGCCCCAGTGCAATCGGTTTTGGCGTGTTCGCAATGCGGACGGACGTTCGCGCACTCTGACTTGGTTCAGATCGCCGGGAGCTGGGTGTGCGCCGATTGCAAACAGGCGTTTCTGAGCCGGGTGATGGCGAGCGGCGCCGCTGCGGCATCGCCACTCGGCTGGCATTACGGCGGATTCTGGATCCGTTTTGGCGCCCGCATGATTGACGGCATTGTGCTGGGGGTGCCCCTTCTGATCCTCGCCGCTGTGCTGATACCAAATCTACTCAGGGCGCAGGGCGATGCGTCCAACCCGGCCTTCGGAGCGTTCGCGACCTTCAGTCTTATTTTCTTTCTAATTTATTTCCTCGTGGTGATTTGCTATGAGGTTGTGTTGCTGAGGTATCGCGGTGCAACCCTCGGAAAGATGGCCTGCGGGCTAAAAGTCGTGCGTTCAGACGGCAGCACCCTGGGATGGGGAGTGTCCATTGGGCGCTTCGTGATGTGGAATGTTGTCACCAGCGGCATCCCTTATTTAAATTTCGTCCTCATGCTGATTAGCGGGATCATGGCGGGGACGGATGGCGAGAAGCGAGCGCTGCATGATCGGGTGTGCAACACGCGGGTGGTCTACAAGCAGAGCATAGCGTGAACTTCAACATCAATCTTTTCACCCCTACTGCTGGCGACTCCAACGCGGCGGACTCTCCAACACGTGGGGCCCGGAGGTTATCGCCTATTGCAGTGGGGGCTGTGACCTGCCCCAGTTGCAACGGGGACGTGGCGCCAGTTGAGACGAAAACAGGATGGCAGAGCTGCCCCTACTGCGAGAAGCGGCTACAGATCCGCGTCTGGGGCGTGGTCCGGCAGAACACAAATGCGGCGGCCGCGCTTTCGGATCAAGCGACATGCTTCTTTCATCCGGACAAGGCGTTTCAGGCTTGCTGCCAGCGGTGCGGCCGCTTCGTGTGCGCATTGTGCGATTTGCAGTTGGGAGCGGAGCACGTCTGCCCCACGTGTTTCGAGCGTGGGCGCGCCGATTCCGGTGTGGAGGCAGGCAAGTCGGAATGGCGGCATCGCGACGTGCTCTATGATTCCATTGCGGTGACGATCGGGTGGGGCTGGATTCTCTTTTGGCCCGTGATCGTAGCCGCAATCCCGGCCGCGATTTTTTTGCACGTGAAGTATAGGAAGGCCCCACGTTCGTATTTGATTCCGCGGTACGGATGGCGTTTCTGGGCGGCGTATGCGGGGCTCATCTGGCTCCCCCTATTCGTCGCCAGCTCGGTCTTCATACGCTGGATGGCGGGGAGGCACTGATTGAAGAGTGCATTCCGCAAAATATCGCGCGTTGGCAGCATAACCGGCGGAACGAAGTGGCACTTGAGTGAGGACTGCTTGCTGGCCGCGAAGCGCACGATGTACGCGGTCGAGTACCGGCGGTTTTACTTGCGCGACCTGGAATCCATAGTGGTCTGGCCCAGCCGTTTATGGTTGTGGCGGCTGGTCATTCCGGGGGTGCTGTTTGCGGCGCTCGGTGTTGCGTTTTGGCAGTGGGTGGATTCCACCGTTGGCGCGATTTTCGGCGGCGTGGGTCTCGCGTGGGTGGCGACGGAACTGGCACTCGGGCCAACGGCGGCGGCGCGCATTCGCACCACGGGAGCAAGCGTTGACCTGCCGTTGGTGGCGCGAACGCGCCGGGCACGCAAGGTCCTTGCCAAGATTGATGCGGCGGTTCGCGCCGCGCGCGGCGTCGAGCAACCGACCCCTCCTGTAACCAGCGTCCAACCGGCGGAGCTCTCCGTGCAAACGAACTCCGAAGCGCCATCCGGAACCGTTTCCATCGCGGATGCCACACAGACGCATGGCTCCTGAGACGCCAGCTGCGCCCTTCGACAAACGCGCCGCGGCGGACTTAGGCCATGCTCGCTGCCTGTTTCACCCGCTGCGTGAAGCGGCGGCGCGGTGTCCGCATTGCCGAGGAACGTTCTGCCGGGAATGCGTAACCGATGAGGAGGGAAAGCTCGCCTGCCCGCCTTGTCTGCGCCGGATGGCGCGTCCGCCCGCACCGAAGCCGTCGCTGGCGCGTCGTCTCCAGCAGATCGTGGCGGGAATCACTGCTCTTGCCGTCCTGATGGCGCTCTTTTTCGCACTGCTGCGTTGGCGAATGAATACGCCGGAGGGGCATCTGGACTTCGACATCGCCGACGTCGCCGAGGACCGGACGACCGGGGAAAGCCATGAGTGAAGCGGCCCTGGCGCCGTCCACTTTGCAACGTGGACGCGCGGCGTCCTCCGCGCGCGGCCGCCGGAACCGGCTGAACGCACTGGAAGCGCTCGAACGCGGGTTCGCACTGTTTAAGTCCACGTTCGCCTGGGAGGCGTGGCGATACTACAGCGGGGCAGCGCCGCTGGTCCTTTGTTTCATACCGATGTGGGTCGTCAACGGTCAGATTCGGATATCCGATGCCGTGCTGCTGACGGAGGCGGCGCTGCTCACAGGCGCATATCTGCTGCGCGCATGGAGCGTGTCGAACTACATGCAGCGCGTTCGGGAGCGCGCGTTCGGCGTTCCGAGACCAAGACCCGAGGACGCGGCCGCACAACTGGCAGCCATGGGACGCTTACTTGCGTGGAAAATCGTCTTGAGCGCTGCTACTTTAGTGGCGCTTACAACCTTCGCCGGCGCGCCCTGGTGCTATAGCGCGTGCCAATTCGCCAGCCTTGAGGCGCGGGAGGATGGCTCCAAAAGACAGACCATTGGTGGCTGCCTGGCGCTTGCGAGTCAATGGTTCGGCGGCGGCTTGCTTCTCTTCCTGATGCTCTTCCCACTCTGGATCGCCGTGTGGCTGAACGGCTTGATCGTGGCGCTGCTTGTTCCGCAGCTTCTGCACTCGATTTTTGGGGTGAACACCCTGCTATCAACACCCACGGGGATGTTCGCGCTATTCCGCAGTTCCGCGTTCTGGCTCTCATTGTTCGCGGGCGCGTGGTTGGCACTTGATCCCATCGTCAAATGTTCGTTTGTGGTTGTTTATCAGCATTTGCAGTCGAGGCGCGAAGGAGACGACCTGCGCGGTTTACTGGCGAGCCTGCCACGCGAGCAGCAGAAAAAGGCGCAGATGATCGCATCCACCGCAGCCGGCGGCAGGGTGGCGATCGGCGCGTTGGTCGTGCTGGCTGCGATTCTGGCTGGCACTTCCCCGATGGCGCGCGCGCGCGCAGCGAAGGCGGCGCTAACCCGAAGCAGCACGAAGACGCCCGCCGAGATCGCACGCGAGGCACAGATTCAAAAATTGCGCCGCGCACTGGACGAGGAATCGCGGCGCGCGATTTATCGCTGGCATGACGCTGAGCACCCGAGCCCGCCTACCTGGTTTGACAAGCTACTGGATAAGATCCAGCACCAGAGTGAGCGCGCCTGGAATGCGTTTCGGAATTTTCTTCGCAAACTGTGGCCGCGTGGGCTGAATCTCTCTCCCGGAAGGGAAAAGAAGGGCCCCTGGAAGCTGAAGGACCTTCGACTATGGCTCACGCTGATAGCGATTTTGACGATCGGAGCGGGAGCGATGCTCTTTTGGCTGCGGCGGCGGCGCGAGGCAGCAGCGCAGCTTTCCATTCCCCTGGCAACAGCGCCTCTTCCCGATCTGAGTGACGGCGCGGTAGCGAATGAACGCTCCGAGGACGAATGGTTCGCGCTGGCGGACCGGCTGGAACGGGAGGGTGAACTGCGGCTGGCGCTGCGCTCGGTGTACCTGGGCCTGCTGGCCGGACTAGCGCGGCGCGAATGGCTGACAATTCGCCGCGATCGCACGAATCGCGATTACCTGAATGAATTTACGCGCCGGTGGCGGCGGCGTCCGCAAGCGGCGCTGGAGCAACGGATCGAAATACCGGAGAAATTGCGCGGCAGCCTGCGGCAGTTCGATCGCGTGTGGTATGGGTCTCATGTGCCGACGCCAGAGGCGGTTGCCTCCTACCGCCAGGATCAGAGGGAGTTGCTCAACCATGTCTGACAACAGGCCAAACGGAGGCATGGTGCTCAACTGGCGAGGCCCCTTGCTGGCTGGAGGGATTTTCGCGGCCGTATTCGCGATTCTGCTGCTCATGGCGCACCAGAATCAGTCGACTACGAGCGATATGGGATCCAGCTTACGCGAGGACCCTTACGGTACCAGTCTGTTGTTCGATGCCTATGCACGCGCCGGGTATCAAGTGAAGCGCAGCCAGGATGAGGACTCGCTGTCCGACCAGAACGCGGAGAAGGCAACAGCGTTCTTTATCGGAGGCTATCCTTATAACGACTGGGAAAGCCAGAAAGGAAACCTCCGGAACGCAGGTAAGTTCCGCGGGCGGCTGGAAGAGTTTCTTGCGCGCGGCGGGCGCGTCGTGCTGATCAAGCCCGCTTGGAAGCTAGAGTCGAAGTCTCAAGGGTGGGAAGTCGAGAACAACTGGAAGGAAACTCCACACGAATCCGGTCCAACCTGGATCTCTCCCGATCTCCGCGAAATGCCGGCGGGCAGCGAGATGATGTATCTCGGCGCGGATGCTCCCTGGCTCAAGACAGATGAGCACTGGACCCCGCTCTATGCGGGGCCCGCGAAAGCCGCCGCGAAGGACACGAAGGCTGACACATCTGGGCGTGTTTATATGGCGATGCGGCGAGTCGGAAATGGCGAACTGATCGCCGCGAGCCAAGAGTCGTTCCTGTTGAACGAGGCGATCAAGAAACGTCCGAACCCTGTGGTGCTGGATTTTCTGACCGGCGGACGGCCGGTGATTTGGGTGGATGAGACGTTGCACGGACTGCACCAGAATCAAGGCGTGCTTTGGCTGGTGCAGCGATACCGGCTGCAGGCTGCGCTGATGCTTTTCTGGGCGGCTTTGCTGGTCCTGCTTTGGAGCATGAGCGGCGATCTGGTGCGACGCCCGAGGCGCGACCAGAATGCGCAGATCGTGCGCCATGGGGAAAGCGCTGGCGTGGCCGCGCGACACCTTCTTCAACGTAGCATCCCGAGCGCACAGGTAGTGGCGGAGTGCTGGGACCAGTACCGCCGCCGGTCGCCGCAGGATGCGCAGGCCATTTCTGTAGATCCAGGTAGAGGGCCGCGGCTGCGCGCCGCGCTCGCGCAGACCGCTCTAGCGGGGTACAAGGAACTGAGCGAGTTGATCGCCGAGCGCCGCGCATCCGCAAGAGGTCCGGCTCATGCCGACCGCGTTGCGCCTGATAGTTCGCGGGCCACACCGAAGAGGATTCCCGAGGAGGCTCGAATCGCATGAACGAAGAACCGGTATTGGGTTCGGACAGGCAGGCACAACCTGCGAGTGCAGCAACGCAATCGGCCGCGGCGTCCACGACGATCACAAGCGGGGCGCGGCGTGTTCGAGAAGCGCTGGGGCGCGTGATTGTCGGGCAAAGCGAAGCCATCGATCTCGCGCTGGTGACGCTGCTCGCCGGTGGACACGCGCTGATCGAGGGCGTTCCGGGCGTGGGGAAAACGCTTCTGGTGAAGGCCCTGGCGCGGGCGGTCGCCGGCGAATTTCAGCGCATTCAGTTCACGCCGGACCTGATGCCCGCGGATATTACCGGGACAAGCGTCTTCGACCTGAGGGCGCAGGAATTCCGGCTGGTGCGCGGCCCCATCTTCACGAATTTCTTGCTGGCGGACGAAATCAATCGCGCCCCCGCGAAAACGCAATCGGCGCTGCTGGAAGCCATGCAAGAGCGCCAGGTGACGATCGATCGCGAGACCCGCGAGCTGCCCCCCGTCTTCGTCGTCTTTGCGACACAAAACCCGATCGAGCATCAGGGCACGTATCCGCTCCCGGAGGCGCAGAAGGATCGCTTTCTGGTGAAAATCCGCATGGGTTACCCGACGGCGCAGGACGAAAACGAACTGGCGAAGCTTGTGGCAGCGGGCGAAGCGCCGGAGCGGCGACTGGCGGAGGATCTGCGCGTGCCGGTTTTGCAGCCGGGCGAACTCGAACAACTGCGCGCGGCCACAGCGCGAGTGCGCGTCAGCGATGCGATAAGCAGTTACATCGTCAGTGTGGCTCGGCAGACCCGGCAGCACGCGGCGATCTGGGTTGGAGCCGGGCCGCGGGCGACGCTAGCGCTACTGTCGGCATCGCGGGCGCTCGCAGCGCTCGAGGAACGCGATTTCGTGCTGCCCGAGGATGTAAAGACGCTGGCTGGTCCCGTGATCGAGCACCGCGTGCTGCTGCGACCGGAGTTCGAGATGGAAGGCGTCGAGATCCGCGAGGTCATTAAGGCGGTGCTGGAGGCGGTCGAAGTGCCACGGTAAAACCGGACGCGTGGTGGCGACAGTATGGAAGCAGGCGAAATGATAACGGCTGGAGAGATGAAGTCCGCGGGCGTGGGAGCGCGGGGCGCGGCTAGCGCTGCCGAGATCCAAGCCAGCGCGGAGCCGCCGCGCCGCAACCTGGAATCTCGCGACAAGCCCGCTCAATGGATCGCGCTTCAGCCGGTGGGAAAACTATTCAGTCCAACGGGATCGCTCGTGTGGATCATAGGACTACTGGGTGGGGCCGCGTGCATTGCGCCATGGATCGCGCGCGGATGGTTGTTGTTTGCGCTGATCGTCACGACTGTGGCGCTGCTGGCGTCTTTTGACGCGCTCGCGCTGTGGCTCGTCCGTGAAGAGTGCGCACCAGTCCTGTTGCCGCCGGGGAAAGGCCTTCGTGGACGCGAAGGGCAGACCATCAAGATCCCGCTGGCGCTCACGGGCTCCGGCTGGCGCCGCCTGCGCAGTGAAGTGTGCGTAGCGGTCATGCCGTCAACACTGGAAAGCGAGACCGCTACTCGGGTGAAAAGCGATCCGCAACGGCTGAAACTTGAGCGGCCGGAGCCGGCCGCAGGGGAATCAGCCTCAGCAAGCGCCGCGCACATCCATCTCTGGCCATGGTCGCCCCAGATTGCTTTGCTTCGTCGCGGGCTGTGGCCTGGGCCGCGCGTTGGCATCGAGCGGTCCTCACACCTCGGAATCTGGCGTTTGCGGCAATGGTTCGATTCGCCGGAGCAGTTGCGAATCGAGGCGGATTTGCGGTCCGGGCGGCGGGAGATACTGCGCAGCCCGGTTTACCGCAAGCTGGTGGCGTCGCGGCAGACGCCGTGGACGGGACACGGGCGCGATTTCGAGCGCCTGCGCGAATATCAGGCTGGCGACACGTACTCGGAGATCGCGTGGAAGTCCACGGCGCGTCGAGGCGCTCCGGTCACGCGACTGTTCCAATGGGAGCAGAAGCAGGAAGTCTATTTCGTAGTGGACCAATCGCGGGCGTCCGCGCTTGCGCTCGACCCAAGCACAGGCATCGAGAGCGATGTCCCACAAGCGTGCGCGCCGCGACGGCTGCTGGATCTCTCCGTGGAAACGGCGTTGGTGGGCGCGACGGTGGCCCTGGAACTGGGGGACGAATTTGGGCTGGTGACCTACGCGGACGAGCCGAAGTCCTGGTTACGCGCGGGAAGCGGTCAAACGCAGTTTCATCAATTTCGTGATCGCCTGCTGCATATCGAACCTTTGCCGACGACCGCGGATTACGAAGCGCTGTTCAGCGAAATCCGGGCGCGGCTGCGTCGCCGCGCGTACCTGCTGTTGCTGGCGGATTTGACGGAGCGCTCCGTTTCAGACTCGCTGCGCCGCGGAGTCGGCCTGGTGCGTTCGTCGCACGCGCTCTTGATGACAAGCATCTTGCCGGCTCACGCCCGGCCGGCCTTTTCGCCAGGGGAGGAGCTGCACACGGACCAGGACGTGTATGCGGCGCTCGCAGGTGAAAAAGAAAACCAGCGCCTCGGCGCGTTGGCGCGACAACTGCACCATTTGGACGTGCAGCTCCGGTATATTCCTGCGGAGATGTTCCTGCGAAAGGCCGTCGAAGGGTATCTCGAAAGCAAGCGGGAGCAGCGGCTGTGATTTTGGATCTCGAACGATTTCAGACGCAGGCGAGGCCGCGCTGGAGCAGCCTCGAATCGCTGCTCGCCGCGCTAGAAGGCCGGCCAGACCACCGGTTGAATCCGATGGAAGCCGAACAACTGCAGGAGCTTTACGCGCAGGCCGCCGCAGACTTAAATCGCGTCACACACGGAACGCTGGCGCCCGAGCAAAGACAATATCTCGAGCGGCTGGTGGCGCGCGCCTATGCGGAGCTGCATTTCGTTCCGCCGACGCGCTCCGAACTCTGGCAGCCGCGCCGCTGGCTGAGAATTTTCACGTTGTTCCCGGAAACATTCCGGAGGCAATCGCGCTATTTCGCACTGGCCGTGCTGATTACGGTGTTGGGCTGCGCGTTCGGCGGACTGGCAGTGCGCTACGATCCCGCCTCCGTGGACGTGCTGCTTCCGGCCGATTACCTGCGCAATCCGGAGCAACGCGTGCATGAAGAGGAGCAAGGGAAAAATCAGGATCTGCACTCGACGCAGTCCGAAGCCGCATTCTCGGCGCAGCTGATCCGGCACAATATCGAGGTAGCGATGCTCGCGGCGGCGCTCGGCGTAACGTTTGGTATCGGGACGGCGCTCCTGCTGTTCGAGAATGGCGTGCTGCTCGGGGCCGTGGCGGCTCGCTACACGCAGCAGGGCTTCGGGCTATTCATGACGGCGTGGCTGCTGCCGCATGGCGTCTTTGAGATTCCGTCGATCCTGATCGCCGGGCAGGCGGGGTTCTACCTGGCGCGCATACTGCTGCGCCGTCGCGAGGATCGCGATGTGCGTCAATCCATGCGCGAATGGCTCGTGCTGATCGCCGGGATGGCGATGATGCTGGTGTGGGCTGGGATGATGGAAGGGTTTTTTTCGCAGCATCACGCGCCGGTTCTGCCGTACGGGTTCAAAGTTGCGGTTGGCGGAGCGGAACTCGCGCTGCTGACGGTCTATCTGCTGCTGATCGGGCGAAGAAAGACTGATGCCGAAGCGCATACCAGAGTTCCTCCGGAGAACAAATGAGAAATTCTGAGCCAATCCGCTGGGCGACAACGGCCCAACTGACCATTGCCACGCCGGAAGGCGTGCTCTTTCGATTGCCCCTGGCGGGTCCCGCTTCCCGGCTTTACGCCATGCTGCTCGATATCGCTATCGTGCTGGGGACAGTGAATGGAGTTGGGCTGCTCGTTTATTGGATTTTCGCGAAAGCGCCGGGATTTGGAGTAATGGTGATCACGCTCGGGCAATTCGCGATCGGGTTTGCCTATGGCGCATTGCTGGAAGGTTTTTGGAACGGGCAGACGATCGGAAAACGCCTGTTCCATTTGCAGGTGATTGACCAGGCCGGACTTCCGCTACGGATCGAACAGGCGTGGGTGCGGAATCTGATGCGCGTGTTCGATGCGCTGCCGTTCGCCTATCTGGTTGGAGGAATTTCCGCACTGAGCAATCCGCTGATGCAGCGCTTCGGCGACCGCGTGGCGGGGACGCTCGTCATACGTCAAACGCCGCTGGTTGCCCCGGGGGAGGAATCCTGGACGCGGCAGAAGTACAACTCGTTCATGAATTATCCCACAATCGCGATGAAGCTCCGCCGAGCGGCGACGCCGGAACTGGCCAGTCTGATTCAAGATGCGCTGCGCCGGCGCACCGAACTGGCGGCTTACGCCCGGCGGGAAATCTATCGCGAACTGGCCACTTATTTGCAGAGCGAAATCTCCCCTTTCCCCGACGAACTGGTTGAGATGCTTAGCGACGAGCAGTATTTGATTAATGCGGCCGGAGTGCTGTTCGGGTACCAACGGCTGTCGAGACTTCACGGTTGACAATGGACGCTTGAAAGTCAACGGTTGAGGCGCCCGCATCGCTTAGAGTTCTCTACAGGTTCTGGAAGCAGCGAGCACGTCACCGGAAGCAGCTTAAGGCTCGTTCTTATCGCTGGCCGGCTAAGATCCGATCGAATCGGCTCGACGCTTGAACGTGCCACTTCGCGCGATCAACGATGAGCTCTACCGATTTCGCTGGCCAGCGTAAATCAAGTCAGATTTTGATGTTGTGGATGAAACACATGGGCCATTACCCGATGCTCGAGCAACCTGCAGAATTTCGATCATCTGGTCGCAGAGACCGTTGCGGCGGTGCTGGAACGGGCGCATCCCCCGACAGAATGAATCCCGCATTTGGCGTGAGAGTGGATCAGCTTTGTGTGCACCCTCCTAGAACGACCACTAAGCCATGTGCCGTAGAGACTGATTTAGCGTCACTCATGGGCAATCCGGAAGTTGGGCTCGGCTGCAGCCTGAGCGAGGACTAGTCCTGCCAAAGGCCGAAGCGTTTACGAGTTGAGCCGCAACAATTCCTCAGCCTACTTTATTGCCGCAGAGTTGTTCCCGTTCTCGATATTGCGAACAACTGGGAACAGATAGCCATAGATTGCCCGTCCAATGCTTGCGCCTCCTCGCGTTCTGGCTCCAATGGGAACATGCGCTTGGGCAAAGAAAGATTTTTTACTGCCATTGTGCGAGGCCCGCTCTGAAGACTAAGCTAGCGAATGGAGAGGGTCCTGTTAGGCCCTAGCGCGTAGTTTGCGTCCGATGGCGTTCTGGAGATGTAGTTCAGCGTTCCGCGACTAGGAATTCTGTCAAGGAGGTTCGGATGAGAAGAGGAATTCAGACTATTCTGGGCGGCGCAATTCTCTGCTTGGGAGTTGCTCTCGGGTCGCGCGCGGCGGGGCCGGCGACCGAAGTCAGCGAGCTTAAAGTAACGATCCGCGAATGGGACGTGCCCACGAAAGGCGCGCATCCGCATGATCCGGCGGTCGGCGCCGACGGGGCGCTGTGGTTTACCGAACAGATGGTAAGCAAGATTGGGCGGCTGGATCCGAAGACGGGCGCGTTCAAAGAGTACGCGTTGAAGATGGAAGACTCCGGACCACATGGACTGGTTGCCGATCGCGACGGAAATATCTGGTTCACGGGAAATTTCAAGGGCTACATCGGCAAGCTCGACCCGCGGACGGGAGCCGTAACGGAATACAAGATTCCCGATCCAAAGGGCGAGGACCCGCACACGGCCGTGTTTGATAGCCATGGGCTGCTGTGGTTCACGCTTCAGGTGGCCAATATGGTGGGCAGACTGGATCCAAGCAGCGGGAAAATTGATCTGAAGCACGCGCCCACGGCAAATTCGCATCCCTATGGGATCGCCATCAACAGCAAGGGCGTTCCCATTTTCTGCGAGTTTGCGACAAATAAGATGGCGGCGATCAATCCTCAAACGATGGAGATCAAGGAATATGTCCTTCCGGAGGGGGCGCGGCCAAGGCGCATGGCCATCGACGCGAGCGACCGCGTTTATTTCACGGACTTCAGCGGAGGCCATTTGGGACGGCTCGATTTAGGTTCTGGCGCGGTGAAGATGTGGGAGTCCCCTGGCGGCGCGAAATCAGCTCCGTATGGCATCGCGATTACGCCTGACGGAATGGTTTGGTACAGCGAGTCTGGGGTGAAGCCAAATACCATTATCCAATTCGATCCGCGGACGGAGAAATTTGCGCGGGCAAATATCCCTTCCGGCGGTGGCACGGTACGAAATATGGCGGCAACTTCCGACGGCCGGGTGTATATTGCCTGCAGCGGCGTGGACAAAGTTGGCGTGGTCGAACCCGCCCGCTAAGTGCCCTTCCCTGCTGCACCGTTTTTCGTGCCGTGGAGGATGCGATGAACGCAACAGCCGTAAAGCCCAAAGAACAACTCTGTCAGGCAGTTTCGCGCGTGGATGAGCCCTGCGACCATAGCGCTCAGCAGTATTGCGAGCGGTGCGGTCAGTGGTATTGCCGGGCGCATTTCCCTGACCCGGATTGGCATCCCTGCGCCCCCGAACAGGGTGTGGGCTGATTCCTTCCTGAATCTACTGCCAACCCGGCCGTTGGCGATTGCACAGCAGTCCTCGTGCGAATTCTTGACGGAGGCGCCCGCCTCCGTTAGCGTCAAAGGATACGGAGTGGCGCCGCTCTCCGTCTGCGCGTCATGCGCAATTTATCCCGGGTGAGAAAAATCCATTGGCCAACGCGATCATCACGCTCACAACTGACTACGGCAGCAACGACCATCTGGTCGGAACGCTGAAGGGCGTCATTCTGAAGATCAATCCCGATGTGACCATCGTGGACATCACGCACAATGTCACGCCGTTTGATCTGCTCGATGCAGCGCTGGCGATTGGCTCGGCGTATTCTTACTTTCCGGCGAAAACGATCCACGTGGTGGTGGTGGATCCCGGGGTGGGGACCGAGCGCCGACCGCTGCTAGTCAGCGCTCAAAACCAATATTTCGTCGCACCGGACAATGGCGTGCTATCTGTCATTTATGAGCGCGAGGCGGAAGGTCTCATCGTTCGCCATGCAAACGTCGAACACTATTACCTGCAGCCCATGAGCAAGACGTTTCATGGCCGAGACGTCTTCGCTCCGGTTGCTTCCTGGCTTTCAAAAGGCTGGCAAACGGCCAGCATGGGAGACGAAATCAGCGACTACAAGCGGTTTTCCATTCCGCGCCCCAAGGAAGCGGACGGAGCCGTGAAGGGCGCAGTGCTGCGCGCCGATGCGTTCGGCAATTTGATTACGAATTTCCGCGCGGAAGATTTGCCGGAATCGGCGCTGAACGGTGGCGCGATAAAGCTTCAAGTGGGGACTCATCAGGTTACGCGAATGGTGGATACGTTTGCGCAAGGCAACAACGGCGAGGCCATCGCCTATGTGGGGTCGAGTGGCTACATCGAGATTGCGGTGAACAAGGGGAATGCGGCGCGCACTTTGAATCTGGGCCGCGGCGCTCCAGTGATTCTCGCGAAGTAGAAACCAGCTGCATCCCAACCTTGCGGTTGGCGTTTCCCTTCTAAGGATCAGCGTACCGGGAGAATTCGTGAGCGGCCATTTGCGAACGCGTCCGCGGATCGAGCCAATCGCGCCAGGCGTCGCCGACAAGGTTGAATGAAAGTACGGCAGTCATGACGGTCAGCGCGGGAAATACCACCATGTGCGGGGGGTCGAAGAGATGGCCGCGCGCATCATTGAGCATGGCGCCCCAACTGGGAATCGAAGCGAGCACGCCGAGTCCGAGAAGACTCAGCGTGCCTCGCGCGTCGACCGGGCAGTGGCTCTGCGTTACGAGTAACTCATGGCTCTTTCAGAACCACAAGGAAGGATGAAAATAACCGCTCGCTGTTGAGCCAGTCTTTTCGATGAGATACGCGGCTATTTTCGCAGGAGTGAAGACTTTCCTAGGCAGCGGCTGGCGCCGGTTGCTTCCGCCTGTGCCAGTAACCCAATGCCGCGAACAGAAGGACCGCAGGCACGCCCGTCAGTCCGCAGACGATAAAGAAAATGCCGTAGGCGTGAATGAGGCCGTGCGTGGCGCTCAGGCTTTCGACCGCAGCACCGGAAAATCCCTTCAAGATCTTTCCCAGCCAAGCATAGGTTGAACTCAAGAGCGCATATTGCGTGGCGGTGTATCCCAGACTGGTGAGACTCGACATGTACGCAATAAGCGCAACGCCAGCAAAGCTGAGGCTGAAATTGTCACCTGCCATGACGAAAGCAAAGAGACGAATGCTCAAGCCCGCGAAAGCGAGAGTCGCAAATGCGGCAGTCGCAGCTGCCTGTAAGATACCCCCGATGATGAGCGCACGCATGTGGCCAAGCTTCAGCGAGCAGTATCCGCCTGCTGCGATGCCGGCAAACGTCGCGAAGAGCCCGATGGAGCCGCGCACCGCTCCTACCGTTTGCTTCGTAAGGCCGAGGTCGTGGTAGTAGGGATTCGCCATCGGACCCATCATGAAGTCCGGTATCCGGTAGAGACTAATGGCCGCTAGCATCACAAATGCGAGCCAGCCGTGCGCACGAAAGAAAGCGATGAACGGCCCCACAACGGCGTCGAAGAAACCACGAAGCGTCCAGAATTGCGCCTCGCTTTTTTTTTCACCTATCAACGCATCCGCGCGCTCCGGTTCATTCGCAAGCCAGGTGGCGATCATTCCAACGGCCATACATGCTCCGTAGATACCGTAGGACATGCGCCAGCCCACGACCGCTGCCACAATGAGGATAAGGGAATCAGTAGCCAGGAGAGCCAGTCGGTAGCTGAACTGATAGGCAGACGCGAGGAGGCCTTGTTCTTCTCCGTCGTCTGCCGATTCTATTCGCCACGCATCAACCACAATGTCTTGTGTCGCTGAGGCAAGCGCAACGACGAGGGCAAAAGCGATAAGCCGGCCTAGCCCGGCCTTTGTGCCGGTTCCGCCCATGGCAACCAGCGCCAGCCCGACGGCGATCTGTGAGAACATCATCCATCCGCGCCGATGACCAAGCCGTTTGAACAACGGCAAATCAACGCGATCTATCAAGGGTGCCCATAGAAATTTCCAAGAATAGACAAGACCTACCCAGGAAGAAAAACCGATCCACGTCAGAGAGGTGTGTTCATCGCGCAGCCAGTAGCCGAACGTATTGCCGACCAGATAAAAGGGAAGGCCTGAAGAAAACCCGAGCAACAACATCGCCAGCGTTTTGGGCCGCAGGTAATCGGCGAGCCGGTGCTTGTGCGGACTCACGCCTTCATTGTCTACCAGAGGGCGGGAAGGGCGAGGAGGATTCGTCTGAGGATGTAGCGGGTCATTAAACCCCTTAAGAGTCTCCCTCGGAAGATTTGGGATCTTTTGCAAATTGGAGCATAGCATCGGCGGCGTTCGAAGGCGTTGCCTCTGTTTCGGGGGGGCGGACGCGCTGAATCTTAACGCGCGCGACGCGCTTTCCGTCCATTTCCACGACGGAGAAGCGGAAATTGCCATACTCAAAGCTTTCGCCTCCTTTGGGAATAAAACCCAATTGGTCGAGCACAAAACCGCCAACCGTGGCATAAGCTGGATCTTCCGGCAAGGTGATGTTGTATTGCGTGTCCAGGTCCCGCACATTGAGGGCGGCATCAAAAATAAGCGCGCCGTCAGCAAGCGTGAGCGGCCGCTCGACAACGTCAAATTCGTCGTGAATCTCGCCCACCATTTGTTCGAGAATGTCTTCCATGGTGACCAGGCCAAGGATGCTGCCAAATTCATCCACCACCAGAGCCATTCCGACGCGGCGGCTGCGCAGTTCGAGGAGCAGTTCGCTGGCTGGCTTGGTCTCTGGGACAATCAGCACTTCACGCAGAACGCGGCGCAAATCGAACGGCGGTGGCGAAAGGTTTTCTTCGAGCCGGCGTTCGCGGTCGAGGAGGATCCAGATCATGTCCTTGATGTGAACAAAGCCAAGGATATGGTCCGCGGTGCCGCGATAGACGGGAATTCGGGAACGCTGAGTCGTCGCAAACACTCGCATCACTTCGTCCAGGCTGGACTCCACCGGCAACATGTGTATGTCCGGCCGTGGCACCATGATTTCCCGTACCTGGATCTGCGCGAGTTCCATCGCGCTGAGAATGAACTTTTCTTCGCCAGGGGCAATCAGGCCGCGCTCGCGGGCCTGCTGGATTTGGATTTGCAGCTCTTCCGTGGAATGGGCAACACCGTGAACCTGCGCAGAGGCAACTCCCAAAGCCCTGACGATCGCGCCTGAAATCCGGTCGAGCAAATGGATGGCCGAGTGAAACGTGTTGAGGAACCACTGGAAAGGTCTGGCAACCAGCAATGCCACGCGCTCGGCGCGAGCCAGGCTGAGCGTCTTGGGAACCAATTCTCCGATCACGACATGCAGTGCGCTCAAGAGGGCGAATGCGCAGCCTAAGGCGATGGCGTGGGCGAAGAGCGCGGTGTGCGCTCCGAAACTAGCGGGCCAAATAGTCTGAAACATCTTTGCAAGCGTGGCTTCGCCAAGAGCGCCGATCGCCAAACTGCTTAGGGTTATACCAAGCTGCACGCCTGAAACGACACGATGCAAATCACCGAGCAGGGCCTCGACAACGCGGGCGCGGGCATTTCCCTTTGCTACCAGCTGCCGGACGCGCGACAAGCGCACGGCGACGAGCGAAAACTCTGTCGCCGCAAAAAACCCATTCAACGCGACCAGCGCCAGAACCCCGATCAGGCGCACGGCAACCATGGCTAGATTTTGTCCCCCAGCCGCATTGTACCAGCACAACCGCGGGGCGCAGGCAACCGTTCTGTGCGGCGTGCGTCTTACTAATGCGGATCGATAAACGCCGAATTGCTGTGTCTGGCCGCCGGGAACGATCGAATACTTCTGCCGGGATATTGACATGATGTATGGGACGTTTTTAGGATATTGTTTCATAGTCGAACAGTACGAAGAACTTTCGGCTAGCTAGGGCAGCGCCGAGACGACAAATCTGGCTTTCAAAAAGAAAAATCTATGATTAGTGTGAAGGATCTTTCCAAGAGGTACGCTCGCAACACGGCGGTGGACCACATCTCGTTTGAGGTTGAGAAGGGCCAGATTGTCGGCTTTCTGGGACCGAATGGTGCTGGCAAGACGACTACCATGCGCGTGTTGACGTGCTTTTTGCCGCCTACGTCGGGCACGGCGACAGTCGCCGGATTTGATGTCCTCGAAGCCCCCATGGAGGTCAAAAAACGCATCGGCTATCTACCCGAGGCGCCGCCGCTTTATCTCGAGATGCGGACCGCGGAGTATCTGACGTTTGTTGGCCGGCTGAAAGGACTTTCCGGTGCTGACCTGCGGCAGCGCGTCGATGCCGTGTGCGACCGCTGTGCGGTCGGAGACGTGAAGAACAAACTGCTCGGAAAACTCTCGAAAGGTTACCGCCAGCGGGTCGGCTTGGCGCAGGCCATCATTCACAATCCTGACGTGCTCATCTTGGACGAGCCGACTGCAGGCCTTGATCCCAAACAGATCAACGAAACCCGCGATCTGATCAAAAGCCTCGCCGGCGATCACACGATTATCTTGAGCACGCACATCTTGCCGGAAGTCGAGCAAACGTGCGAGAGGGTCATCATCATCAACAAGGGCAAGCTGGTGGCCACGGATTCCGTGAACAATTTGCAGAGCCGGGCGCGCGGGGCGGAATTAGTGCTGGTCGAAGTCGCCGGGCGAAACGGCGCGCTGGATTCCGGCAAAGTTCGAGAGCGCCTCGAAAAAGTCGCAGGCGTGGGCCGAGTGGCATTCAAGGAAAAGAAGCAGAGCAGCGCCACATTCGAGGTGGAGAGCCTCAAAGACAAATTCGTGCGCGGAGATCTGGCTCGCGCCGTCGTGGAGGCGGGCTGGGATCTCAATGAGTTGCGCACCTCCGCGGTAAGCCTGGAAGAAATCTTCCTGCAGCTCACGGGTGACCAAGCTGCCGCAACATCAGCCGCGGAAGCCTTACCATCAAAGGAAACGCCGCAATGAAAAACGTCTGGGTAATTTGCCGCAAGGAGCTGCGCAGTTATTTCGCCTCGCCCATCGCCTATGCGGTGATGGCTTTGTTCGCGCTCATCTTCGGTCTGGTGTTTTATTCGGCGACGCGAGAATTTGTCAATTTCGCGTTTCGCTCGCAGATGAACGGGGGCGGTCCCCCCATGAGCGTCAATGAGTACATCATCCGCCCGTTGCTCGGCTTTGCCGGGACGGTATCCCTATTTCTGATCCCTTTGATCAGCATGCGGCTCATCGCGGAAGAAAAGCGCAACGGCACCATCGAGCTGCTTCTAACGTCTCCGGTCCAGGATCTCAGCATCATCCTCGGCAAGTGGCTTGGAGCGATGCTCCTTTATATCTTCGTCCTGGGCATGTCTCTCCCTAATATCGCCTTTCTATTTGCCTGGGGAAAGCCCGATTGGAAGCCGGTGCTGGTGGCGTATCTCGGCCTCATTTTACAAGGCGGTTGCCTGTTGGCCATCGGCACGCTAATTTCAGCAATGACCAGCAACCAGATTGTGGCTGGCGGCGCTGGCTTTTTTGTGAGCCTCTTGCTTTACATGTTGAGCTTTTTCACGGAGTTCGACAGCACTACGGCTTCGCGAGTTCTGAATTACGTCTCCATCGTCCCGCACATGGAAAACTTCAGCAAAGGCGTCCTCGATCTAAAGGACACGGTCTTCTATGGGACCTTCATTTTCCTTGCATTGTTTCTGACCGTGCGCCAGATGGAATCGCTGCGCTGGAGATCTTAAGATGGCCCCTACCTGGCTCAAGGCAAGACAAACGCAATACACGGCTTACGCGGGCGTCTACGTCCTCGTCGTGCTCGCGGTCCTTGCCACCGGCAATTTTCTCGCTAATCGCTACGACAAGTCCTACGACTCCACTGCCAATAAACAGTTCAGCTTGTCGGACCAGACCATCAAAATCGTCAAAGGCCTGAAGCGCGACGTCCAATTCAATTATTTCGGCCCGCAAAACGAATTCCGCATGGCGCGCGATACGCTGGATCGGTATTCCGGTTTGTCTCCCAAGCTGCGCGTCACGTACATCGATCCGGAACGCAAACCGCAAATCGCGAAAGCAGCCGGCTTCCGGCCGGATTCCACCGTGATTGTGGATAGCGGCACACGGCGCGAAGGCGCGAAGAGCCTTAGCGAGGAGGAACTGACCGGCGCTCTTATCCGCTCACTCAAGTCCGACGAGCGCACCGTATGCGTCCTCTCCGCGGCCGGAGAACACTCCATCGACGACTCCGACGCAGCCGGGTATTCCCTCTTCAAGCAACTCTTGGAGCGTGACAATTATAAGGTTCGCACCGAAACTCTTCGGCCGGCAGCGGCGGTCGCTGACAAACCGCTCGCTCTCGGCCAAACCCCCGCAACTTCCTCAGTGGAAGTTCCGAAGAGCTGCACGGTGTTGGTCATCGGCGGCCCCAAAAATGACTACCCTGTTCCAGTCGTCAACGCTTTAAAGACTTATGTGGAAGCTGGTGGCCGCGCTCTCTTCATGCTGGACACACCGCTGCGGCTCGGCGAGTCCAATCCCCCCACCGAAAATGAAGACGTTCTCAAACTCCTCGCCGGCTGGGGCGTAACGGCAAACAGAGATTTGGCCCTCGACCTCAGCGGGGTTGGCCAGATTTTCCGCCTCGGCCCCGAAGTTCCACTCATCCTAGGCTACGAATCGCATCCCATCACCCAGCCGCTCACGCGCGTTCCCACGGCCTATCCCCTTTCCCGCTCGCTGGAGACGCAATCCGCCGGCAAAGCCACGCTATCAAAACTGGTTGACACCACGGAAGCCAGCGTCGCCACGACTTCCATCAGCGCTCGCGGGGCCGTCGATCCAGCAAAAGGAAAAAAAGGCCCGCTTACTCTGGCAGTCGCGGGCACTCTCAGCGGTTCGCGCCAGGGACGCTTTGTAGTCCTGGGCACTTCGCTCGCGGCACAGAATGGCATAGTGGGATCGCGCTCGCTCGGCAACCGCGATTTGATGGCCAATATTGTGAACTGGCTCTCGTCGGATGAGGATCTGATCTCCATCCGTCCGAAAACTCGCGAAGATCGCCCCCTCAATATGACCAGCCGCCGGCTCAATGCCACGTTCTGGCTCAGCGTTGTCGTATTCCCGCTCTCCGTGATCGGATTCGGCCTAATTACCTGGTGGAGGCGGCGCTAGCTTTATGAAGTCCAAAGGTCTCTTGACCGCCAGCTTTCTCTTGCTCGTGCTCAGCGCGGTCATCTGGTGGTCCAACAAGAAAGCGGCCACGGCCGACAAAACACCGGTCGAGACGGCCTCTGTTAAGCTGCTGAACCTGCCGGAAGACCAAATCCAGAATATTGAGATTAAAAAGCGCACGGGCGAAACCTTACAGTTGCAGCGCAACGATTCCCAATGGCAGATCACTGCTCCTAGACTTCTCCGCGCCGATGCGGATGCCGTCTCCAGCATGCTCTCGACTCTTTCCTCTCTCAGCTCCGATCGCACCGTGGAAGAAAAAGCCACGACGCTGGACCAATACGGCCTGACTCAGCCGGCGATCGAGTTGAACATCGTCGACAAAAATAAGAAGACCACGATGCTGCTCATCGGCGACGACACGCCAGCAGGCACGGCTGTCTATGCCGCTATCGCCGGCGACCCTCGGGTCTTTGCCCTTTCGAGTTACAAGAAAGGCAGCTTCGATAAGTCATCCAACGACCTGCGCGACAAACGCCTGCTAACCTTTGAATCGGACAAAGTTTCCAGCATTGAATTGACAGCCAAGAAGCAAACCATTGCGTTTGGACGCAGCAAAGACCAGTGGCAAATCGTAAGGCCCAGACCATTCCGTGCGGACGGCCCTCAAGTGGAAGAGCTGTTGCGGACCCTTCGCGATGCAAAAATGGATTTGAGTGGAAGCGAAGACGACAAGAAACTGCAAGCGGCGTTCGCCTCAGGCACTCTGTTAGTGACGGCAAAAGTGATGGACGTCTCCGGCGCGCAGGAATTGCAGGTTCGGAAAAACAAAGACGACTACTACGCAAAGTCCAGCGCAGTCACCGGCGTTTATAAAGTTTCGACCGGGACGGGAACAGGGCTGGAAAAGGGCCTCGACGATTTCCGAAACAAGAAGCTTTTCGATTTCGCTTTTGCCGACCCGGAAAAAATCGAGCTTCACAATGGGCCCAAGAGCTATTTCCTCACGCGCAGCGGCGGCGATTGGTGGTCCAATGGCACAAAGATGGACCCAGGCACAGTATCAGCGTTCATTGACAAAATCCGTGATCTCTCCGCAAGTAAGTTCCCAGAGAGCGGATTCGCTACGCCGGTGATGGACCTGACTGTAACTTCCGACGGCGGAAAACGTGTCGAGAAAGTTCTGCTTTCGAAAAATGGCGACAACTACGAAGCGAAACGAGAAAACGAACCTGCTCTTTATGAGCTGAACGCGTCTTCTGTCTCCGAATTGCAGAACTCAGCGGCTGAGCTGAAGCCCGCCCCTGCCCCGGTACCCAGTAAGAAATAGTTCGGAAATCAATCGGAGCCGCGTTTCCTTTTGGTGGAATGCCTTTCTGGCACACCGTTCTCTCTCGCAGGTGTCTTCAACTCGGTTGCGCGCGCGAAGCGCCTCCTCTAAACTCAAATTTTGCCTAAATCGCGCGGGAGCGAACTTGCGAATCATTCTTCGGGTCTTCTACTGGGTTTTCACGATCTTGGTAATCACAACGGCCGCATTGACCTGGTGGTTTATCTACCGCCCTTTGCCGCAGACCGACGGAAGCATCTCCCTGCCCGGCCTTCAGCACGAGGTCGCTGTCGAGCGAGACGTTTGGGGTGTACCTCATATCCGTGCCGCGTCCGTGGAGGATCTCGCCGAAGCCCAGGGCTACGTCATGGCACAGGACCGCCTCTGGCAGATGGATTTGCTCCGCCGCGTCGCCCGCGGCCAACTCTCTGAAATACTAGGCTCCAGAACACTTCCTATCGACAAAGAGTTTCGAACCTACGGCTTCGCCCGCGCCGCTGAGCGCGACGCCTCGCTCCTCGACCCCGAATCTCGCAAAGTGATGGAAGCTTACGCCCGTGGCGTGAATCAATTCATTACCCAAAACAAGAAGAATCTCCCTCTGGAATTCTCGCTCCTTGGCTACGAACCTGCACCCTGGCAACCTTCCGATACGCTCGCTGTTTCCGGCTATATGTACCGAACTCTGACGGACACCTGGCAAAGAGAGCTGAATCGCGCCAAAGTCACGGAACGTGCTGGGCCAGACCGTGCAAAAGATCTCTTCTCGCAAGAAGCCGCGATGGATCACTTCGTCGTCGGCGACCCGAAGGTCATTGACGATGGCTCGCAGCGTTCTGCGGCGGATGGCGATGATCAAGAAGATGATGACGATCTGCAGCCGGATACCGTGCTGAAAGCTGGCAGTAGTGATTCCCAAATCCTCGCGCCTCGCGAAAGCGATCCGGACCTGACTTCCGCGCTCGCGCGCTCCATTCAGAGCTTCCTCTTCAGAGCTTCCTCGCGGAATCTCGTTCCGAGATTCGCCAAGGTCTCGGCAGCAACAACTGGGTGGTCAACGGTGCCCACACCGCCACTGGCAAGCCGCTGCTCGCCAACGACACTCACCTTGAACTCTCCATCCCGTCCATTTGGTATGAGATTCATCTCACGGCTCCCGGCTGGAACGTGAAGGGCTTCACCCTGCCCGGCGCGCCGATGATTATCATCGGCCACAACGACCGCATCGCCTGGGGCTTCACCAACAATGGCGCCGACGTTCAGGATCTTTACGTCGAGACGTTCAATCCCGCCTCGTCCGATGAGTATCGGGTAAAGGGCGCTTGGACAAAGGCGCAAATCATCGACGAGACGATCCGCATCAAAGGCCAGCAGGACGAACACCTTAAAGTCACCATTACGCGCCACGGCCCGATTGTTCATCGCGATGGTGACAAAGCCTACGCAATGCGCTGGACTGCGACGGAACCCGGCGGACTCGCCAACAGCTACAATTGGCTCGGCAAAGCCCGCAATTGGAAAGAATTTCGCGAAACCATGAAGCGCGTCTGGGGCCCGGGACAGAACGCGGTATACGCGGACGTCGAGGGCAATATCGGATACGTGATGGCCGCGCGCGTCCCAGTTCGAAAGAAGGGTCACGGCGAAGCCCCCGTTCCGGGAGACACGGACGACTATGAATGGACCGGCTATATTCCTTTTGACCAGCTCCCGCAAGCACTCAACCCGGAAACCGGATTGATTGTCACCGCTAATGCTCGTGTAGTGGGGCCGAATTACAAACCGTATCTTACAGACCGATGGGAAGAGCCTTATCGCACGGCGCGCATCTACGACCTGCTCCATGACCGCCACGATTTGCGCCCCGAGGATATGCTGAAAGTGCAAACCGACACTTACAGCTATCCCCATGTATTTCTTGCGGATCAATTATCAGCAGCCGCGAGAACAGTAAAGCCGAAAGACCTGCGCGCTCAGAAGCTTATCGAAGGCCTGAAAGACTGGAACGGAATCGCTGACGCCGACTCTCCAGAAGTTTCATTTCTTCACGCAGCGCGCCGGGCGGCGCTCGACCTCCTCCTCGAGCCGTTTCTGGGAAAAGACACCAATCTTTATCAGTGGCGGAGCACCACGTTCCTGCAAAAAACTCTCACCGATCGGCCCGCGAAGTGGTTGCCTCCTGCCTATAAGAACTATGACGAATTGCTTGTCGCCGCCGCCGACGTCGCCGCGACCAAGTTGGCCGAACAGAGCAAGAGCGAGCGCGTCGAGGATTGGGCGTGGAAACGTTTCAACTCCCTGGACATGTTCCATCCAATTGGCCACGAAGGATTGTTGAAGCGCTTCCTCAGTGTCACTGACAAACCTCAATCCGGAACGCAGTACAGCGTGCGCGCAGCCATGAA
>WNFT01000967.1_pt1 | contig 24409 bp, 32 predicted proteins | sample 5400191 | NCBI WGS metagenome assembly WNFT01 (sample SAMN13153359, study PRJNA577476) | soil metagenome | isolation source: 80 cm saprolite under Madrone tree | place: USA:California | collected 2016-06-14 | reverse complement strand
TGATTTGGTTTACGTAGACGATTCCTTTGGCATAGAAGAAGTCGGAAAGTTGACTTATTATCAACCATATGGAGAAGAGTTTCCATCGCAGCAGGCGAAACTTCTGGCATTATGGGACGAGATAGGAATTCCGCACAAGCACAAAAAGCAAATTAGCAGCACGAATTTGACCATCCTAGGAATCCAGGTCGACATGGATCAGTTATCGTTTACGTTGCCTGAGGAGAGCAAGATTCGTCTGTTGGAAGAGTTATCAGTGTGGAGTCAACGAGGAGTGAGGAGGAAAGTTAAGGAATGGCAACAGTTGGCGGGTTGGATCAACTGGTCGCTAAATGTTTATCCCCTTCTTCGCCCGGCTCTCAACAATGTTTATTCCAAAATTAAAGGAAAAGAACAAGACTCGAGGGTTTGGGCGAACAATGCGATCAGAGAGGATCTTCAGTGGGCGAAAGGTAAAGTGGAAAAATCTGATGGGGTCAGACTGTTAAAATCCCTTGCGTGGGAGGTTGAAGAAGCAACGTGTATCGCCATGACAGATGCATGCCCTCGTGGCTTTGCTTTTTGGTACCCAAAGACAAACCTTGGGTTCGCTACGTCCACCCCTCTTCAGACGACCTCTAATCAAATTACATTCTACGAAACTCTGGCGATTCTTTCAGTTCTGGACGACGCCCAACATCGCTTTCCACCTGGCAGCAAAATTGTCATTTACACTGACAATTTCTCTGCGGTCGCTATGTTCAACTCACTTCATGCGCTTCCAGAATACAATTGTATTCTCAAAGCGTCGGTCGACATCCTCCTTGAGCACAAATTCGAACTCAGGGTTTTCCACATCGCTGGTGTCGAAAACGATGTCGCCGATGCCCTCTCTCGGGCAGAATTCATGCGTGCTTTGCATATCAATCCGTGTCTAACTATCAAATCCTTTACTCCATTTCAGCGAGTTGACCGCCGACAGTCAACACCCTTGCTTCGACCCCCTCGACATGCGCTGGGGGCATCCGTGTGTTGAAATGTCAAACCCGTCGTCGTCCAGCACATAATTCAGTCACTGACACCCACAAATTGAATAAAACCGCCTTGTACAATACACTCTAGGAGAGGTAAAACCGATGTCGGCCGCAATGGAATATATATCCAATAACATAGGGGCGGCCGGCCATTATAATTTTAAAAAGAAACCTCTGAAATAAGGCCGGCCGGCTTTAAATTTTGAACATTAGTGCCACTAGAGTAAGGACGGCCGGACCCATTGTTTTCAAGAGGATACTCTCTAAAATAAGGGCGGCCTGATATTGTAATTTTAGAAAGAAACCCTCTATAATAAGGCCGGCCTACTTTGAAATTTTGAATATTAATCCCTCTAGAGTAAGGACGGCCGGACTTATCTTTTTCATAAGAATACTCTTTAACATAAGGGCGGCCGGAACCATCGTTTTAAAGAGGATTCTCTCTAACATAAGTGCGGCCGGACACATCATTTTTAAGAGGATACTCTCTAAAATAAGGGCGGCCGGATAATATAATTTCTGAAAAAAAACCCTCTAAAACAAGGCCGGCCTGCTTTGACATTTTGAATATTAATCCCTCTAAAATAAGGGCGGCCGGACTCATCATTTATACGAGGACACTCTCTAAGATAAGGCCGGCCGGACTCATTATTTTCAAGAGGAGACTCTCTAACATAAGGGCGGCCGGATATTGTGATTTTTGAATATACCTTCTAAAATAAGGCCGGCCTGTTTTGACATTTTGAACATAAATTCCTCTAAAATAAGGGCGGCCGGATGCTGTGATTTTTGAATATACCTTTCTAAAATAAGGACGGCCGGACTCATTGTTTTAAGAAGATACTCTCTAAAATAAGGGCGGCCGGACTCATCATTTTCAATTGGACACTCTCTAAGATAAGGACGGCCGGACTCATCATTTTCAAGAGGATACTCTCTAAAATAAGGGCGGCCGGATACTGTGATTTTTGAATATACCCCTCTAAAATAAGGACGGCCGGACTCATTGTTTTAAAGAGGATACTCTCTAAAATAAGGTCGGCCGGACTCATCATTTATAAGAGGACACTCTAAGATAAGGCCGGCCGGACTCATCACTTTCAAGGGGATACTCTCTAACATAAGGGCGGCCGGATATTGTGATTTTTGAATATACCCTTCTAAAATAAGGCCGGCCTGCTTAGACATTTTGAATATTAATCCCTCTAAGATAAGGACGGCCGGGCTCATTGTTTTAAGAGGATACTCTCTAAAATAAGGGCGGCCGGACTCATTATTTTCATTTGGACACTCTCTAAGATAAGGACGGCCGGATGCTGTGATTTTTGAATATACCCCTCAAACATAAGGACGGCCGGACTCATTGTTTTGAGGAGGATACTCTCTAAAATAAGGGCGGCCGGACGCATCATTTATAAGAGGACACTCTCTAAGATAAGGCCGGCCGGACTCATCACTTTCAAGAGGATACTCTCTAATATAAGGGCGGCCGGATACTGTGATTTTTGAATATACCCTTCTAAAATAAGGCCGGCCTGCTTTGACATTTTGAATATTAATCCCTCTAAGATAAGGACGGCCGGACTCATTGTTTTAAGAGGATACTCTCTAAAATAAGGGCGGCCGGACTCATCATTTTCGATTGGACATTCTCTAAGATAAGGACGGCCGGACATCATTTTCAAGAGGATACTCTCTAAATTAAGGGCGGCCGGATACTGTGATTTTTGAATATACCTCTCTAAAATAAGGACGGCCGGACTCATTGTTTTAAAGAGGATACTCTCTAAAATAAGGGCGGCCGGACTCATCATTTATAAGAGGATACTCTCTAAGATAAGGCCGGCCGGACTCATCACTTTCAAGAGGATACTCTCTAACATAAGGCCGGCCTGCATTGGCATTTTGAATATCAATCCCTCTAGAAAAAGGACAGCATTTTTAAAACACATTAAATTCTTCTGGGATATAGATTTTATTCCCATGGTTGATTATTAAATACAAATGCCAGTTTCATTAGGAAGGAAGATACATTTCAAATCTCTCTGATGCCTTCTTCTGGAATGCTTTCCAAAGTTTCTGCTGCTTTACTGCATAGGATTTATGACCTAGGGGCAATTTACCGTCTTCCCTATTTGATCTTCTTTTCCAGACATCGGCTTGATTTTGAAACCAAAGAGTTGTCCAATGCATTTCATGTTTCACTATTGTTAGTTCTTCTGCCCATCTATCGACTCGGGCTTTGGCCCTTAGCCAATTAACACGGTAAACTACAGAATGAATTAGATGGAGCTGATAGCAGAACTGACATTTCACTCACACTCTTCCATCCACTCCCCTGTCAAGGAATCTTTACTTGGCCCGATACGCCAGAACCAGGCCAAACTGTCGCTACCCTGTCCAAAACGTTTTGCCATGAAGACATCCTTGACTACCACTAGATCTTTGTCTTCCAATATTTGATAGAGAATTCGATCTTCTGGGGTCCCTATGCGAGTAAGAGCTTGCCATGCCCTTTTATAACCATTTGCATGAAATAGAATCTGGCTTTCTGCATTTCGAACACTTGCCCAAGCTCGAGTGCTTTGTTTAGTAGACGTACTTCGATTCACATCTGTGACAAGCAGAAGAGACTTGTTGGCCAATCCGATTCGAAGACCCTCCAGAGCATCATTTGCTTGGCCTTTTCTAAGCTCTCTCTCTACCGATATGACTGATTCTAGAGCTGATTTAAGCCTGGCTGAAGTGATGTTTGAGGGGAGAGGAAGGATGACCGATTCGGGAAGATCCAAGGGAGTGTTGGATTCATCTTCCTCTTCATAAAGAGAATCATCTTCTAGGGAGCCATCCGCCATATCCTCAGGTTCGACCGACTCATCTGAAGGAGTGTTAATCAATTCTTCATCAAATGGATTTAGATCAGTATCCTCCAAAGTTGGTAGAAAAGAACTGGCTGTGTGAAGAAAATCCTTGACCTGCTTCCCGAGTCGAGATCTCATTCTACTGACTTTAAGCTGTTGTGGAGCTGTTGGCTTTTTGGGCAGCTTTCTTATTTCCGATATAAGCCTTGATCTGAAAAACTTTAGCAGAAAACTCAACTATCGGTGTGGTTGAGGACATACTGATCATTTTGGGCTTTAATCCCATCCGAAATCCAATCAACAACACTGGCAGAAATGTGAGAACCTTCTTTAGGGTCGGTGAGCTTTAATGTGATTTCGGCAAGGGTGGGTGCCTTTTCATGATTGATATCAAAGATCTCCAGTCTTTCGCCCCTTTCCTCCATCGCCAGAAGTTCCTCCGACTTCCATAAATCAACAGGAAGCTTTCTTTCTCGACAAGAATTAGTCAACTGGTCGAATGCTGGCTTTGTTGAATCTAAACCGATGTGACTTCTTTTCAGCTTTGTAAGGAGAGTTGGAACTAATGATATGAACATATTACAAATCAGAATCGATTGAGGCAATAAAGAATTCACCTATTCCGACAGTTTTTTTCCAGTTGGCATCCCTCATGTAATCATCAAGTGTCTCCTGCCTGTGTGCTTTGCTCATTGATCTAGCTGCGCCTGATACTTTGTTCATTCCTGACCACAACGTCTCCATAATTTCTCCATCAATGTGTCCCACCCCTTGCAGAAAATTCAAAGTCCATTTCGAAAAGCAGCTGTCCACATGATCTGCAAGATGGAATTTTCCAACAGCACCGAAAATTTTCATCTCTGGATCTCTGGACAAATAATTCGATACGCCTTCCACTCGTTCATCAAAATGCACCAGATAACTGCACATAACATCGTAGACCACATTTGCTTCTTGGAGGCCGTCAGTTTTGAAATTCAAAGCATTGCAAACTGAATAATCGACGTTCACTTGTCTGCAATAAACAGCTCAATTGAAAATGCCTTTGATCAGATATATCAAAATGACACCCACCGTTCTCCCTTTTGCATGTCACAGACTGAGGTCGGGATAAAGCATCCATGTCTTGCGCAGCAGCAGGCAACGACGCCAGTCGCGTCAAGGTTGCGGCGATTATTCGTGTTGGCGGCGTTGACAGCTCGGTGATTCCTACAGGATGGCCTCTACTTATATAAGTTAAAATATAATAAAAAGACAAAATTTTTCATTTACTCACCAACCGGGGCTCCTTGGCCACACTCAGGTATTCTTTGTATCTTTCTTCTTCCACCATATATCCCCGACCATTTGTCAACATGACATCCAGATCTGGGCGTCTCATTTTAATGTGATCCGCATGGAAATTGCCGTCCACAGCAATGGTTCGACGAGTGATCCAGTTCGGCAGGCTTTGCCAATTGGGAGGAAGATTAATTCCTGGCTGGGGACAAGATGGGCAGAATATTGTGAGATCCCCAGGAAAAGATGTTTCATCGTATGCGGTTCCGAATCGTTTCGAAACCTGAAGTTTTCTCATCTGCCTGCTGACTCTCATCAATTCCCGGTATCTGTTCTTTTTCGAATGGTCAGTTTTCTTTTTCTGGAATTGAAGATCAAAAATGAACATACCGGCACTTCATCCGGAAAAGCATTATTAGTAACCCTCCTCAATTTCTGGAAAAAACCCTCTGCAGACGTTTTGCATTCCATGGCATCAATCAAATAATAATCCAGAACATCCAACGTAAAAGCGGTTTCAGGTCGATCGAATGTGGAAGAAAACAGCCGGTGGTTGAAAAGCTGCTCGTGTTCCGAAATGGCACCCTTGCACCGACAAAACCTGACACAATGCTCAAAGACCCCGTTGACATGAATGACCGTCATCCTCCGGTCTCCAAACAGGTTGTCTTCTTCTGGACAACCGCGACCTTCACTAAAATGGCCCAGGATGAAAACATATCCTAAATCACAAAGAGAGACGTTTTCAAACGATCCTTCTTTCCACTGTTGAGGACGATGGAAGGGCAGCATGCTGTGTGTTTTGATCATGCATCTCTGACAAAACCAATGTGGCCCAAAACAATCAAGACACCGAAATTGAGCATCCCTTTTGCTGCAGGCGCTGCAGCTGAGGTCGGATGGGGGCATTTCTAGGTTTAAAAGGTGGTGCAGATATGTTTTCTCGTGAACTAAGAACTGTGATAAGTAGTCGTTTTGGCCCTTTAAACAATGAGATCCAATTTTAAATGATATTGGAAAAAGAAATACCAATGTCTGTCGTTTCTCTGTTATATCCAGGCCTTCCATGTGGTATGGAATGGGTTCAACATCAGAAAACTCCACCTTTCGACGCTTTATGGAAGAAATGGGGTTGCTTTTGCTTGTAGATGGTTCATTCTGAAAACCACGTCTTGCTGGGGTGACCTCTACAGCTTTGATAGTCTTCAATCCTCGACGAGTTACTGTCTCTACGATTTTGAGCTCCTGGACAATACCTCTAGGCTTGACTTTTTTTGGTCTAGAAGAAAGCGACATTGTGGGAAACTTCTGCTAGGTCAAACCATCATGATCGAACTATCATGATTGAAATGACAGAATATCCCCATATGGATTCATTCAAATCGGAAGACATTTCCTATTATTCCGAAATTCCATCAATCCGTCTACTGCCTTGCCTTGACTTCAAACCGAACAATTCAAACAGAGTTCAGACGCAAATAAATCCAAGTTCTGCTTGACCTTCATAAACACCAACACTCGCATTTTTCTCCTTCTCAACAGTTGCATTATTAATATAAATCGAAAAGCAGAATACAAATAAATGTCGATTGGAACGGCGACTGCTGTGGAATTCAAAACCTGATTCAAATGGGGAAGCCTGGCTGGCAGGAGAAACTTCATCATCATTCATATTCCACCACTGCTTCTCCTTCGTTTATGTATTTGAAAAGGAGGGCCCTGATTTCATGTCTGATAAATTTGATATTCCTGTCCTTCACGCCCCATGCTGTGGCTGCCTCTAACTTGGAAGTAAAACGAGTCTGGAAATCAGAATCAATATTGGAATCACCAAAAAAAAAGAATGGTACAACCCTAACAAGGGCCATGGTGGCCTCTGGGTCGTTGAAAAATTTCTTCCCAAAAAAAACGGCGAAACAGCCGCAATCGCTGGAGTTGTTTTGACGAGGCACCTGAGTAACTGATTGAACCAACAGATTTTAAAATTTTTGAGAGGAATTACCTTAGCGACATTCACAGCAATCCGGCCTTCCTCAAATGATTCATCCTTGAAATATTGAAGCAGTATCATCTGGAGCTGTTTTTCTTCTCTTTTAGGCGGATCACTTGCAAGGGAATCCAGAATGTGAAATTGGCTGTGGATTTGTTCAATATAAGAAGACAATTTCAATGTCGAAATCTTTCTCACGTTTTTCCCTCCATAAGTTGGCCAGGCTTTTCAACGATTCCCAGCCTCCAATGCTGACTAGATATTAGAAACTCGATTAATAAACTTTGATAATAAAAAAAGAGCCTCACTCTTCAAACATGGGCATGACCACAAAATCGAATTCCAGGAGGTCAAGCTTTCCTCGGTATCGTTCGTGAAATTCTTCAGGTTCTTCTCTTAACTTATGCCAAAACATGGTATCCAAAAGTTTCACCGTCAGGTTCCCCCATACTTGGCGCGAAGCGCAATCGCGAAAAAAATGCCTATTTCAATCAGATGAATCCAAAACAATAAAAAAACGAACCTACTGAAGTCCTAGGGTGATATGTGAATCAGAGAGCCATTTCCAGTCTTCCTTCAACCTCTCCATATCTAGAATGGATAACTTCTCGAAATTGGGGAGTAGAAATTTCACACAAAGGACTTTGCGGGTTGTCCTGTGTTTGTGAAATGAAGATCAGTTGGTTGTGAGAACTGGGTCTTTTTGATTACTAACGGAATGGTGGATCTCTCTTTCCAAAGAATGGTTGCTTCTGAGGATCTAAATAAATTAACACAGGTTATCAAAAAGAATATGCTTAAGGAAAGAAAAACTTCTCTAAAGATTTGTATTGCTCGTCCGCAAGCGCTGAGGAAACTTCACCAACAAAAGCTCGAAACTGCGACTGAGAGCAATTAACCTTCATCGTAATAACAACCCTTTGAATGCAACCGATATTTGCTGTCGTATACTCGAGAATCCATTTAGGGAAAGACATCAATAAAAGTTCAAAGTCGAAGATCAAAGGCTCGGGGGCCCATTCGCTGTACTAAACATTGGTTTTGTAAGATGTTTGCATGGAGATGAATGTTTTACTTACTTTGAATTCCGAAATCGACTCTTGAATCTCCAATTTTATAGCCTCGTTCGGAGCGATCATAAACTCGAGATGTTTCCTAGTAAGAGGTGTGGGACGGTTGAATTTCCGAAGAACCTTACAAAGACTCACCGACCCCGCTCTTGATATATCTGCATCGCATTCATACATCCTTCCTTACTCAAAACAACTAGCCTGTTGTTTATGCATAGCTCGTCGAAGAACACTTTTTGAAAGGCGGTCATAGTGGGAGTGAAGAAGGAAGTAAACATCAAGTCACATGTTCACCAAAGCCACATGTCACTATCAGGTGATTAATGTCACATGATCTAATTTCTTTTTCTATAGTATTTCGATCAATTAGTCTGATAGGCGTCACGCGCCAAGTGTTTTTGGACGAAATCGGTTGTTTGTCCCGCGTCACACGAAGAGTGGTTGGCTTTGAAAAACCATTGGAAAAAAAATCGGAGGTAACTTACTGGTAAGTGAAATTGATTACCCAACCCTAAAGCGGTGGGCCAAATTATCCGGTTGGTCAAAGGTCACCCGCCCACCGGTCTGTGCCTAAACTAGGTCCACTTCGTCACAGGTCACACCCTCCCACAAATTGATTGAAATAGAACCATAATTGAAATTTTGACTATGTTGTGGGTTTGTTACTAAGGGCGGAAGAGGAACTAAGAGATATGACTTAAAAAAATGCAGGGTGATGGGAAAGTGGGTGGGAATGGGATGGTGCCGTTGACAATAGACAGCAAAAAAACATACAATGAATGAATGGCAAGATTATTTAGTCACAAACCAGAATCCAAAACCAACAAATGACCTATTCTCTAAATTGGCAATTGATGTCATACGATATAAGGCCTGAAAATAAAATTTTGTTGTCTATCTCCGATTTTCTACATGGAAAGACTTTAAGCTCTTTATCAAGACCACAAAGCATGGGAATTAACTCACGTTTCTCCTGTTTGATTTTCAATTTCATATCTGCACCAGGACGTGGGGAGTCCCATTTCCCTATGTCGTGGGCAGCAATACACAATATCACCCGAATCTTCCATCTCTACATTATTGTTTCTTTTTGTTGAAGCTGCTTTGGAAACATTAGCAATTTGATGGTCTATCTCCGATTTTCTACATGGAAAGACTTTAAGCTCTTTATCAAGACCACAAAGCATGGGAATTAACTCACCTTTCTCCTGTTTGATTTTCAATGTCATATCTGCACCAGGACGTGGGGAGTCCCATTTCCCTATGTCGTGGGCAGCAATACACAATATCACCCGAATCTTCCATCTCTACGTTATTGTTTCTTTTTGTTGAAGCTGCTTTGGAAACATTAGCAATTTGATGGGCTAGAAGATGGCGGTATGACTTACTATTCACATTAGACCCAGATGGGTCGCTCGAAGTGGAAGCTGCTTTGGAAACATTAGCAATTGATGGGCTAGCAGATGGTGGTGTGACTTACTATTCACATTGGACCCAGATGGGTCGCTCGAAGTGGAAGCTGGGTATGTAGGCATGATGAAGAGAGGAAAACAAGTTTATTTATCTTACATAACAGAAACCTTGATTCCAAAAGGAAAACGACCATGTGATGTTGAAATCGATGTTTCTTTGGTCTTGCTGAATGCAAATATGTCAAAGTTCAGATAAATAAGTCACGCTCCCAATTTGAACCGAACAATGACTCAACTCGAAGAATTTGAAGGTAAGACTTCAGGTTTTGGGATTGGAATGTTTATTGATATTCATTTTAGGCCATTTCAATGCAGAGGTTACTGGGACAATGGCCTCTCATCCATCTACATCTCCCAATCACACCTATGTGGAGATGGAACCCAAAAACCGACCCACAACTCTCATCTCCACCCCAAACAAACCACCACCAATTGATTATTCAACATATCCAGCTGAAAAAAAGCCACCTCCAATAGACCGGTCAACCTATCCAGCCTCATCAAATCAATCTCAACCAGAGCCTCGTGATCGACCCCAGGAAAAGGCCATGCAAAACACAAAAGAAGAACCTGCGGAAGAGGACGATGTTCTGGAAATCGCCCAATCAGTGTACGACGGATATCTGAGGACGTTGATGAGAATGGAGAAGAGAATGGAAAACCGCCCCAGAGCGTCGGTCGAGTACCCGGATGCCAGCATCGCCATGGCCCGGCTTAACCTGGAGAGATCTGCGAGGGTGCTTGAACAGGTGAAGGATTACACTGTGGCATTGGAGAATGAGCGGTACGAACTTGAGATGATGAGGCAGTGGGGTTATTGACTGTAAAAATGCATAATAATTTGGAATAAAATATGATCAAAAATCTTCATTATTTTGAGTGAATTAAATGGGACTAAACTAGCAAACCAATGCAGTATCCCAAACTTGTCAGTCTCGATTTGAATTTCTAATATTCTGGCCAAGGTTTCAATGGCATTTGATTTCCTTTATCAAATTTTCGCTTCAAATAGACTTTTTTGAACTGAAAATTTTTATGGACATTGGATAACTATTTTCTAAACAGTTAATCAACCATATTGAAATCACCATCATCATCATATTCCTCTTTGACATACGAATCCCTATAAACCCAGCCCGCCGGAGGCACATCCAATCTCCTTCTCACTGACTCCCTCATGAAATGAGCGTAGCAGATTCGGTCTCCATCACCCCAAGATCTGACCTCATGCTTTAATATCGTTCCACAAAACGACACCACTGTCCCACTTGAATATTCCAAATCCAATCCCAAGTCCTCCAATAAAAGTCTAGGATGGGAGCCAGGTGCTGAAAAACTGACTAGAGTGTCGAACCACTCCGGTCTTCCCTTTGAATCGCGATGAGATGGCGAAAGTCTATTTGAAATGATCGAAATTCCGGAATAAACTGACTGCCATGTTTTCGCTATAGCTTTAGTTCCCTCGTCGTTTCGCAATTTTCGAAGCATATCAAGCCCCATTCGGAAAAGCCCCGGATTGATTAAAGAGATTGTCAGATTTACAAACCTTTCTAAGCTATTGGATTCATCAAGCCATCTAGAGGAGCCTAAATAGACTTGCGTCCGGAGGTTTAATGATGGCAACAAGGGGTATTCATCGGTCTGTTTTTAAATCAAATTAGTTTGGATCAGAAAAAGCAAATTTGCCTCACTGTGTGGCCTTGGCCCAACCACCCAGCCGAAAAAGTAACTGAGCCGGGTTCGCAAAAGTGAGTTCTGGTTTTTCTCACAAAGTTCTTCATATGGATTCTCCAATTAGGGGCGCGATTATTGGGCTTCTCACTGGCGACTGATTTTTTTAATAAAGGCCCAATGGATATGGTTCCCATTCGAACATCAGACTGGAAAATTTGAGTTCAATAAATATGCATTCCAAACAAAAAGACAAACCTTCTGTTTTTTGGACAACAACCTGGGAAGATACCACAACACAATTCTTCCTCTGATATCGATCAATACGCAAGGCTTGGACATAGCGCCAAAATTTGGGTTTGGGTATCGAACGCGCCGCTTATCCCGGCCTTTCAATACGCATTCCTCATAAAAATCCATTATGTCCCAGGGAATTTGAACTTTATTGTCCGTTGTAGAAATGTTGTGTTATGATGGAGAAAATGAAAACCCACTAGGATTGAGATAGGCCTCTCTTACAATTTTCTCCAGATGCCTCAATTCTTGGCCGAATCTTCTCTCCATGCTGGGCTCATTCCTTAATTCTTTTCCCTCATTTTTGTGATTTTTTTTTTTCAATTTTCCTGATGTGTTTCTTGGGCGAAGATCTGTCAATAAATTTTACAGGCAAAATTGAATTCAATCACAGATGAGCCATGGAATCAATTCCATTTTTAAGTTTTTCCAACAAATCCTCCGCCAGTCTGTCATTAGTTGTCGGATCCAAATCTTTTTTACGTCTCTGTTTACACGCGTCTTCAGCAGTAATGGAATCGCTTGTGGGAGCAGATGTTTTTTTTCTCATGGTTTATTTTTCTTGTTGAAGCACCCTGAAAAACTTCTAAATTTTTTAGGTCATCCTAGTTATTCGGAAAACAATCTAGCATGAGATGAGAGGCTCACTGAGTCCTGGAGAAAGAAACCTGCCGGACGGAAAAGAACAATGAAAAAGACTTAATGGGACCGTTTGTTTCTCTTTGTCATGATGACAAATGAATATTCTGGGAACCGTTTATCTCCGATTTAGTTCCGGAATCAGAATCCTCGATCCCTCCAAGGCTCCTTTTCACATTTACTTCTATCAAGGAATTAATTCTCTTTCAAGCCCAATGACCAACTGAATCATGCTAAATATGCCTTTTATTGATTTGATGACTTCTGGGGAATGAAATATATCAAAATGAAGTGACCCTTAAAGGTTGGGAAAAGCAAATCGCGAAGCATTCCATATTTGTGCAATTTAAATATATTAAAGTTTTTAACGAATAGACAAAAGAAAGCGTATATAGCATGGGGCTCGATACATGCATTTTAAGCTTCTCCAATCGTTTGTTGACATGCAGGTGACAAATTCCTGATTTAGTAATGACGCCAGCTCGCCAGCTGCTTCTCCGTCGCCCATTGCGAAATTAGTGCCTATTAGTTCGATGCGTCTTAAGTTCTTATATAAAATCTCGATGAGTAAATGAAAACCTATTTACCTATGGCCCGTTTTCATCGTCCCTGCACTCCCTTTCGCCTATTTCGGCAATAAACATCAATGGATTGACGGAGAGCTAAGTTGATGGTGGTTGTAGTTGTTTTCGTTATTGTAATTCTTTATTCGCATCGGTGAAATCCGTTCACCCCCCCCATAATCGACAACTCATTTCACTATATTAAATCAATCCATCGCCGTTGCTCGACATGACGCCAATTCACTTTTGCATCCTCGTCTTTTTTGCCCTTGCCGTCTTCTGTATCTTCGCGTTCGTCATTTGCTTCCTCATATTCTGCTTCTTCTTTTTCATCGTCGCCCCCTTCGTATTCGGCATCTTCTTGGCCATGTTCGCAACCATCGTCGGCCTCCTCTTCTCTTCCAACTTTGTCAATGCGGCCAACGTCGGTGAGATTTCTAAAATCCGTTTGTTTTCATCAAATGCTAAACATAGCACTTAGATGAACTTCCATCCACAGAGGAGCAGAAGGAGGAAGAGACATCCAGGCCGGAGCAGAGGGAGGAAGGGGCGCATCGTGAGTTGGCGTTTTCTTTCTTCTTTTTCATCTACTCAATACCGCCTAGCAACCTATAACTACTGTATATTCAATCACCCCGTTATGACGAACGTCAACGGGGGGGACTTCAATCAATACAGGTCGATGGGACCGGGTACGTTTTTTTTTTCCCATATGCCGCCCGATTTCTGAACCTGCCATCTGTTCCCCCTCCATCTACTGTTGAAATTTTCTTTTCCTTTAAATGCACTGTGACTTCTATGGAAACGATGATGTTGTAAATAGAAATAAAGAATGAAAATCTGTTGGAGAACGGAGATTTGACTGCCTTGGAGTAAGAGCGATCGTTGGCTGTCTTGTTTGTTTGAAAAATGAATGTTTTTATTTGTAATCGTTGAGAAATCCAAGTCCAATAACTTTTTTCCTGCCTAATGCCTATGCAAGCGAACCCGAGCCTCCCATCATCTCGAGACTTCCGTTGTCTCGAGGGTCTCAGACTTGCGATGCTCTCCCTCAGTCGACTCATTTCACAACTTGGCTCCAACCTGCTTCAAGTCTTTTATTATTATTATTACGTAATCTACGAAAAATAAAATAACCTTTTTCTAGATGGGGCTTATTATTTATCTTCGGAATGACAAACTTCTTTTTTTTTTTTCTATCCGAACAAACAAATACAAGGTGTTTTAGTCGATTAGAGATGGGCCCAATCTCTAGCCAACTAAAACACCCAAAGAAATAAATCTGTCTACACAAACTGAATTCGCGAAATGGATGTCTTGACTGTAGTCCAAATGAAGTCAGAATCATTGAGATTCGAAACAAATTCTAGGACTTGCCAAGCGAATATCAACGGATTTTTGAAGCCGAAAACAAAACCTAAGGAATATAAATATATTGAAGACAGCATTTGCAATTTTCTCACCAGAATAACGACCAAAACTTATGGTTCGAATTGTTTTGATATTTTGAACCGCCGAAAACCTACTAAATAATCAGCAGGAAGTTTGGGTTCTTTGGTTCTGCTTACTATCGTAGATGGGAAAGATTATTATTCTTGGAATTGTTTTGATATTATTGCAACCGCGAAAAACCTACTAAATAATCAGCATGAAGTTTGGGTTCTTGGGATCTGCTTACCATCGTGAATGGAAAACTTATTTTTATTGAGAAATAGTCATTCCGAACAACAACATCAAACAGGCGCCGGAGCCTCAGGCAAAATAAATCACCGCAATGTTGATTGGGAAAGATACAGTAACGATGAAACTTAAAAAAACACTCAGTAAATGCAAAAAACAATAGCCTAATCTCACCGAATTGGATTGAAAACAGGACACAAATGTCAACCGAGCCATTAACGCTGTCAATCGCCCTTCGCCATGAAGAGCCACCTAAGCCAAACCCAATCAAGAATACCAACAGCACACATATTCGCTATTACGCCCAATACGGCAATTGGCGGTCCAAAAATGAAGCATTTGGCAATGCTATTCGATTCATAGAATTTTAATGAACCGGTGATAAAGCCATTCTGGAGGAATGTGTTCTTCTCAACCTCTACACAGCTGTAAGGAAAGAACGCGCGTCCGCATTCCTGTGTATTCCGGATGAGGGATCAGAAACCCATGCCACATGGTCGTTTAAAAGAAAACCTTTTCACTTCGAAAAACATTTAATCGCGATGTCACGTGTGATCCGTGGATTGCTTACGAAGTTGATGTTGATTTTCCAGTCGAAATCATGTCACGGGTTAGGGAATGCCAGGAAACATTATCATGTGATTTATGAATCCCGATCCATTTTCCCCCTCCTCCGGATGACTGCCATAATCGAATTTTCTCAGATTCTTCATTCTCTATTTTGAACCACCCTCTCAGATTTCGGCTGCCAAACAGACTACTTTTTCACACTACTGTCTTATTTCACAATGTCATATCAACGAAACATTCATTACTGCGAGGGTCAGGCTTTAACGGGACGACTATGGAGGAATCGTTATTCTTCTTTCTTCAAGCTCCTACCCTTTTATTCGGACATCCCAAGAATGGATGAAATGTCTGGTCCGATTCAACACGCTCTTGTTGAAGGCAGGGGAGGCAGTCGAACTGCGTTTTTTGTTGTAAGTTAAGGAGCCATTCTTTGCATTAATGAATTGTGAATACTTTGACAGAGACTTGCGAAGAGTTTGGATGAAGTCCACCCATTCTCGGATACTACTGGCATCGATGTCGTTTTGCGGGAGGCAGAACTGCTGATGTCTGATGATATGCTTGAAGTAGGTCCGAAGAACGCGAATCGAATATGGGGTTTCCTGTCAAAGTTTGTTATGCTTGACAGGTTTGGAAAAACTTTGGGCGCTGCAGAGCTTTACCCCGCTGATCCTATAACGAGAATGACTTGTTATTCTGATTATTTTGGCACCGCATTTAAGGGGGTGAGCTTTTTCTTTGCAGACTTGTGGAAATTGCTTATTTGCTTTTCAGATATTAGAACACGCGAATCCGCCTACCAAACTGACTGGAAAATTTTTGAAATCATGGGGGAATCGCGAAAAGAGAAAAATGCAATATTCTGAGACAGCTCATATTCCCTCATCCGCAAACGGACTCGATTCGGCGGGTATTACTTACAATCTCTCAAAGCGACTTCTTTCTTTGGCGAAAATGAAAGATATTGTCAATATCGAGGCAGGGTTCGTGATGATGGCATTGGCTTTGGCCATTTGTTCAGAGGTCTGTGACATTTGTTTATTTGTTTGAACTGCTCTAATTTGTATTGAATGTCTAAGAACGACGGTGTATTTCCTGAATTGCCAAATGATGTCATACGTGTTTTAAGACGGTGAGTTTTTTCCCTATGACTTGATCAAATCGTTTACATTACCAAGAATTTGGTCAGGTCGAATGGATTCGCAGTTGCTTGTGGAACTCACAGAAGAGATAAAAGATCTGCACAAGTCAATGAAAAACATGATTGAAATTGTTTTTGCAGTTTCCCCCCTAATGACGCTGTCGACCTTCGGATGGGCTTGGAGATCTACGAACAGCAGCTATCTCCTTAGAGTAAGTGATCTTTACTTTCTATCTTCCCATTTATTTATAAAGATGGATAGATTTTTAGGTGTCTCGGCAACAACCGACCTCAAATCCTCGTCCAGCTAGAAGACTGTGTATTAAATGCCATAATCGCTATTTCGGAGGGAATGTCGCGAGAAGATGCAATCGACAACCTCTATTCGCAGATTATTCCTCTGGAGAAGGATTTAATGAATGACAACGACGCCCTTACATGGTTCGAGTTCAAACCGAAGCCAGAACCCACTGCCATGCCTTCAACCCCCCCGCCTTCTGTTTTTCCTTCGGACGCCTCAACAGGTGCGGTTCCACATTTCCTTACTGCGAATAAACTCTTGGAAATGACATTCGCCGATTTATTAGTGGATTCTATGTCCATGCCATCTATGTCCATGCCACCGACCCCCGCAACTTCTGCCCATATTCCCTTACCCACAAATGGTGCGATTTCTTGAATTTTTATTTTTTTAATAATTTTAACAGTTTTAGCAGAATTCCTCACCTCTGATAAAGAATTTTTCCTAGGTCAGTCGCTGATGTTTGATGCAGGGTCAGAAACTTATCATTTTTCCATCTGATAGGAGGGCTGGCCTCACCCCCCGCGTCAAACAATAATTCACCCATTTTCCCCTTTGGGTCAAAGACTGCATATAATTTCCGAGACGCTTCGCCGCCGTGTAGATATGTGAATCCTAAACAAGTTCTTGGCAGAAATGCGACTTTTGGAGACGAACGATTTGTTGGCGGGCAGATGGTGTTGTCAGAGAATGAGGAGGATCCCAGAGACAGCGACCGGGGAAATTCCTCGGAGCAGGAGGGTGGAGCAGGAAGCGGTGAGCTCAGCATTTCGACAGAGCAAGAGATGGCCCTGCTAGGAGGAGTTGATACCTACTCGAAGCCAAGGTCTAGAGAAACTGACCTGTCGGAGCAGGAGAATGAAGATGGACGGAGTGACCGGAGAAATTCGTCGGATCAGCTGGGTGGACCCGAAAGCGGCGAGCTGAGCAATTCGACAGAGCAAGAGGCGACCCAGCTAGGAGGAGTTGAGACCTACTCAAAGCTAAGGTCTAGCCAGGGGGATGAAGACGGACAGAACGAACGGGGAAATTCTTCGGATCAGGTGGGCGAACCCGAAAGCGGCGAGCTTAGCAATTTGACAGAGCAAGAGGTGGCCCAGCTAGGAGGAGTTGAGACCCACCCAACATCAAGGTCTAAAAGCCCGTCCGGTTTAAAATCAACGACTGCAATGGCAGAGCTTGGGGACGAGGATGACCCCGAAATTATTGCTCAATCCAGGATTGATGTCGAGTCCAACAAGGAATCAACCAATGCTTCGTCAGCCATTCCAGGAGAAGAAGATAGCCCCATGACAAACTTGGCATTTGACAAGGAACCCACGGCGCCATTTTCCCATCAGGCAGAAGACGCAGAATCCCAGTCAAGATTGGAAGAAGACCGCGAAGATCAAAACATGGATGGTTCTGAGGTGATGAAGCCATCGTCAGATTTGATGGATGTTGATGAAGATGTCGTTGCAAGGATGAACGTGGTATTAAAGAAGTCATTAAATTTGGCAGATGATTTTGAAAGCGGTGACCCCCACATCGGGATGGAGTCAAATGAGATGCCGTTGGATGAAGGACAATCAGCTGACCTAGAAGCGCCCGTCCGCCGTTCTCCACTTCCCGAGTTACGCAGGAGTTCCCGTAATGCTGTTGCGAAAAACAAACCCATCTTGGAGAATCTCAGGTCTCCAATCCGAGGCAAAAGGAAGCCAGTTTTCAAAAAAACTGCGACTCATTTTCAGGCAGGTGATTTTATCACCGAATTTAACAAAAGCTGACCGTATGGCGAGCAGGAGGAAGACGCTTTGGATGGAATGCCAAAGCTCTGCGAAGTCGCGAAGGCCACGGTTAGTTTGGCAATTTTCATTTGTCAAATTGCCTAATAACTTTTGCCCATAGTACCATCCTACGCTATGTGCTGACATCGAGGGATGGGGATCGACTGTGGAAGCTGGCCCCAAACCATATCGACACATACCTGTCCAGATTGTGCCGCCTGGAAACATTGAATCAGTGAGTAGAAAAGGATCTCTTCCTTGAAATCAATTTCGACAATGATATTTCAAGACAGGCGATGACACTGAGACCCTCAAGAGACTTGAGCGTGTCATCCAAAGCAAGTTTGTGGACGGACGTCCCCCCCATCTTCAACCCAATGCTAGAAGCCTTCGATACGTTCCTGGGTCTGATCAGTCGCGGATATTCGTAGCTTCGCATTCCGACTTCAGCAGATTAGAAGACAGGGAGGTTCAAGGAATACTTCGCGAAAGAATCATTTTGGTTCACGACAATCCATTGGGCTATGACTACAAATGGGACCTTAAGAGCTTTGCAAGACTCTATGATGTTGAGAAAAAGACAACGATACACGGTGAGATGAAACTTTTATTTAAAAATGCAAATTTTCTGAATATAGCTTTAGTTTCAACCCTGTTTGACGACCGCGACGCTGGAGTTCGACATCACCAGGGAACGTTGGAGGATGTTTACAACATAACCACCAGCCTGTCGAGCGAGGAATGCCCTCCCGTCAACGCCATCTCTCTTCCAGCTCATCCGAGGAGCATCTTCATGCCGTGTCAGTTTGGGAGTCTTGCTTCCCATGAAGTGGCCCAGTCTCGGGTGCCGTTGAATTACGAGGAGAAGTTTCAGGTTTCCAATGTAAAGTCACAAATGGAGTGGTCTCTAATTGGGGGTAGGGGTGCCATCAGCTCATTCCACGTGGACTCCGATGGGTTGGGGACTGCAGTGATGGTTCTTGAAGGAAGTAAATATTGGATTTTAGCGACGGGATTGGGCGAGATTGACGGGATCTGTTCCGCCAACTCCTTCGGCGGCGGTTGGAATCCTTATGTTCTCAATGAAGGAAACAATGCCGATCGGTTTAGTTTTGAGGGAGTCCATTTGCAGAAGGGCGATATGCTGTAAGTGATTTTTAGAATGTCAAATTATATTGCTGACATCACTTCAAGTATTATGCCAGGAGGAGTGCCCCATTGGGTGCTGGGAACCTCCAATGCCATTTGCGTCGGCAGGCACTTTTACAGTTCATCTACAATCCGCTCGTCAGTCATCTCTGCGGTGCAAACCTTCCTCCTAGGTTCGGCTCTGACAAACGAGGATTTGGTCGAGACTCGCACGCTTCTCTACCAGTTGCTGGTTTTTTGGTCAAAGAGACTTTGGAAGACTAAAGCCGATGGTTCGCTAGGTCAATCTTTATATATTGCAGTCTAATTCTAAATCATAATATACTTAGGGGCGCATATACCGGATGTTTCCTCTGCGTTGGAGTTTCTCGACGTTTTGTATCTTGGCGTGTTTATCATTCTCTCCCCAGCATTTGATAGGCGCTTTTACGACCGAAAAAATCTCTCTTCTTTCCTTGCTGAAGAATATCGCCATGCCACAGGCCACTTCTTTTGTATTTTGCATAAATTTTCAAAACGTTTTACCATACTCTTGGAAGGGGAGGCAGTGGCGCATTCCTATGTTTTGGACAGGATGCTTGCGGAGTTTGCTGCGGCCTCTGTGAATTTGGCAAAGGCAATCGGTAGGAGTAATGAGGCCGTTGATGTGAGCGCTGATGAAGCTGGGAAGGTAGAGTTCCGTCCATCGCCCTCCTCGACAGTGGCGTGCATCGAAGAAATTCTCCAGGAGTCCCATCCAAGAGCCTTCCCTTACTACTCCCGTTGCTTGTCAGGTTTCCACAAAGATTTCACATGGACGGGTCCCCAAATTCAAATCCTTGCAAGATCGGAGGGCGCCGTTTCAGCCATCTCTTTCGCAAGCCTGGGTGAAATGCTGGACCTTCCTCATCACCAAATATATCAGATAGATGTCGACGCCCTCACAACAGCTGCCGCGCCTGCCGGTTTACCTTCGTTGGGGAAACGTCGTGAAAGAGCTGACAGTGCTGACAGCGTTCCTCTGGCGGAGGAACTTCGCAAGAAGCAAAAACTCAAGCCTTGATTTTGAAGGGGGGGGGGTTGTCATCGTCGTTCTCATCGCGGCCTGAGCTTGTTTTATTTTAATTTATTCGTTTTTATGTTTGTTTTGAATTGTATTTTTTTTTGGGTTTTGGGAAATGAAATAAAGGCAATTGGCTAAGATTTTCGGATCCTATATTAATTAAGGTTTACTCCGCCGAAGGCGCCGTCAGGTGACTTGAACAGAGTTCATTTCAACCATCACCCCTCCAAAGCTCAAATTTGTTAAACAACCTCAAACTTCAAAACCTGTAATGGCCTTTGACGAGGAGATATGCGAGATTCTTGTTCCCTTTGTCGATAACTACAAGGAAGCCGGAAACCAAATAAAACGAAAGGAAGTCATCAAAAACGCAACCGAAGCAGTCAGAAAGAGCAGGGAATCCCTAGAAGATCAAGATGGCGTTTTGCCTAAAAACCTGTCTCTTGTTTGTCATTTTCATTTATCATTTGCTTTTTTGAACTTTTTTTTATGAATTTAGGCAATAACTCGTTACATTAAAGGACTTCTCGCCAATGAAGAAGGCTCTGAGAATGAGGAGACAAAACCGAAGAAAGTGAAACAAGTCTACACCATTCGTGATGTCATTAAACAAAATTATGCAAAGCTTGTCGATGAACAGATACCATTTAATCCCAGCGAAAAGGGATATCTTGGATGTTACCAAAAAGCGGTGACGACTGTTTTGAACAATATGGACGAGGAGTTGCTAGAAGAAGCAGGAAATATTTTAGAGCAATGGAATTTGAATGGAGCGCCTTCAGATGTTCAATTAAAGTGAGTGATTTGCTGGATGTTTCAGCACTTCCAATTAATCGCGGCTCTTTTAGGAGGGCAAGAACTAAGCTTCCAAAAGACATCAAGAAAAAGCTGGAGGAATGGAGGTTTGCGAGCGGTGCAGCGATACTCTGCCTCGTTGCTTATTCCGATGGATCGAATGTGCAAACCTTTCAGTAAGTTTTTATTTCGCCTGAAAATCCTCCCTCTCACTCCGTTCCCAGCATGGAGAGCGCACCAGTTATCGGGAATCGGAGCTCCTTCACTCAGTACTGCCCAGACTGGAAGGAAGGAACATATGATAATTTCAAAGGTTGGGCGCTTAAGCACTTTGGCGAAAATGAGATCGAATCAGACGGGGAAGCCGACGTTCCGGTGCATTTTAAGAAGGCGAAAAACATTGAATTCAGAAAGAACTCCAAAGGACATCTCATACTGCCCGGCATGGAAAATTACAGAACCACCCGGCAGAGGCAGAGAGTAGTTAGGGGATATATCGGGGCAGTTTATAGTAAGCAAAGTAAATCTGTTTTGTTTCATTATTCATTTAAAGGACAGGAGAATTTACTGGAAACAAAACTGCGGCCTTTCCCTATATTTTAGCATCTAAAGAAGACCAGATTATCTATTCTACAGAATGTGCGCCAGGAGGGTTTTCCCTAAGCGATCCCGACCATTTGCCTGCATTCAAAATCGAATCCCTCTATGCCCACTGGCTGACTCGACAATCGAAAAAACTCCCCCCATTCATCGTCCTCAATCCCGGCCCTTTGCATATTTCATCTGCGAAGAAGTCTGACAAAGCTAAAGGAAAGAAAAAGATGGAATACAAGGAAGTCAGCACTGATGATGATGAGGAAGAAGGACAGGAGATTCCAGATGGGGATGAGGGGGAAATCGGTTTCCCTTTGGCTGCCAAATATGGCCCACCTGTTGGGAGGCCTAAAATTTCTATGGCTAATGTTGGTTCTGGGGATGCTGAACCTTCTTCGTCGGTTTTACTTAAAGCCACATCGAAAGATTCGAATGGGAAAGACGCCGATAGGGGGGCGCCTGAAGGTCGGAAAACAAGGACTTCTTCAAAGAGAAAACGGGGTGATGAAGAAGCCAAAAATCCTCCGCAGAAACGTTCAAAGCATGATGATCTCAAGAAACCAGGGAGGAAGACAGAAAATTCGGATGATAATAGCAAAGCAACAGTGGGTGATTTTGTTGATTTTATTGTGGGATCAAAACTGATGTTCCCAGAACGAAACTGGAAAGAAGAGGAAGAGAAATGCGGATGATCAAGAAAAGACTAAAAACCAGAACCTGGCACAAGAGCCCTCCGCTCCAAAAAAGAAACGTCCTAATCAGTGAGTTTTAGTTCCTTTTGCATATTATTTTAAATGATACATTTGTCAATCCAGAATTTCAAAACCAAAGGATCCCCCCCCTTCTCCGAAATCTCCAGTGAAGCATCGAGAATCCAGCAGGCTGAAGGAGTTCCCTGCCGGAAACACAGCTTCCAGCAGTTCGAGGACGGCTTTCATAAGGAGTCTCTGCCAGATCCCGAAATTTTTGGCATTAGCAGATTCCATTCCCGCAATGGTGAGTATTTATTTTCCTCTTAAAATTTTCTTCATTAATGTCTATCTCAGCCCAGGCCATCCCCTAAGCCTGCGGAATATCCTCCGTGGGCATCATGGAAAAGCAAAGAAGTCTACTTACCAACTGACTTCCATCGATCGCGGTATTTTGATAGTTTATTGGTGATTCTGGAGAGGGATTTTCGGAACCCAAAGTTGGTGGACGAAGGGAAAATTGATGCGCCTCTTCTTCTCTTAGGGCTGATGTATCGAGAAGTGAGCCGTTCGATGGAAGTTGAGCCTGACACTCCAAGCAAGCATCCAGAGCAAGTGGTGGCATCAAAATTCGGCATAAAGGAGGTCAATAAAATAGAACGGTTGTTGAATGGTTTGGATAATCAGTAAGCTCAAGTTTGAATTCCAAACAGCTTGCCATAGGGACTAGAGATTTCAGCAGGGTTATTTTTCCATTCATTACTTTTATCTTGTCTTCGATGTGTTGTGGCTTGGGTTTTTCTTCCTCTCTTTCATTTAACTTATTTTGTCTTTTTGTGATCTTTTTTGTGAATATATCAATCTATTCACTCCGCTGAGGTGGCAACCCAGATGATATACAAGGGATGTTGAGTCACATCTATTATCATGCTCCACATAATGATTTTCACACTGTGCCGGATGTGCTTCTGAAGTCGCATCATCAAGAATCGATTCACTCGGCCGACTTGGCAACAAAGATATTGTGGGAGCAATATCGAGCAGTTTCTAAGAGCCCGGCCGCTTCTCTTCTATAGGGAAAGGTTATTTTTTCTACAGCCCCGGCCGCTGCTCTTTTAAAGGGAAATGTTCCCTTTTTCTAACAGACCGGCCGCTTCTCTTCTATAGGGAAAGGTCATTTTTTCCATTGCCCCGGCCGCTGCTATTTTAAGGGAAATGTCATTGTTTCTAAGAGCCCGGCCGCTTCTCTTCTATAGGAAAATGTTATTTTATCTGTGACCCCGGCCGCTGCTCTTCTATAGGGAAATGTTCTCTTTTTCTAACAGCCCGGCCGCTTCTCTTCTATAGGGAAAGGTCATTTTTTCTATTGCCCCGGCCGCTGCTCTTCTATAGGGAAATATTCTCTTTTTCTAAGAGCCCGGCCGCTTCTCTTTTATAGGGAAAGGTCATTTTTTCTATTGCCCCGGCCGCTGCTATTTTAAAGGGAAATGTCATTGTTTCTATGAGCCCGGCCGCTGCTCTTCTATAGGGAAAATTTATTTTTTCACCAACCCCGGCCGTTACTGTTCTAAAGGGAAAGGTTATTTTTTCTAACTGCCCGGCCGCATCTTTTCTAAAGAGACAGATTATTTTTTATGAATGTGCGGCCGCCTCCTGTTTTGTGTTATTAATTTTTGATGCGGCCGATGTCGGCTTTATCACTCTTAGAATGCATTGTACAAGGCGGTTTTGTTCAATTTGTGGAATATTTGACTGAAGGGGCTGCCCAGGCCTGTGTCTCTGAGAGTGTCTCAACTCGGAGCCCCCCATTTATCCTGCCAGCTGTCATCTC
>WNFT01000986.1_pt1 | contig 24428 bp, 24 predicted proteins | sample 5400191 | NCBI WGS metagenome assembly WNFT01 (sample SAMN13153359, study PRJNA577476) | soil metagenome | isolation source: 80 cm saprolite under Madrone tree | place: USA:California | collected 2016-06-14 | reverse complement strand
CCGGCTCGCATATCTGCGTCGAATACCTCATAGCGGGCTTTGCCCAGAGACTTGGCCCGATACATGGCCGTGTCGGCGTCTCGCAGGATATCTTCCGGTTGTTCGTAGGCTGAGTTGCTTAAAGCAATTCCGATGCTCACCGAAGTGAACACCTCTTTCCCTCCCAATATGAATGGCGACACCAGAGCCTTCATCAGGCCCAAGCAGGAGTTGATCCCCGATCAGATGCCCCATGCTGTCGTTGATCATCTTGAACCCATCAAGGTCCAGGAATAGAACCGCAAACAACTGGTCTTTGCGCCGCTTCGTATGCTTGATGAGCCGACCCACACGGTCAATGAACAGCAGCCGATTCGGTAAGCCCGTCAGTGGGTCGGAGACTTTTCCCTCGGTGATGTCGGTCTGTGATCCGGCCATACGTAAAACATTTCCGGAAGTGTCATGAACGGCAACGCCTCGGCTCAGCATCCAACGAAAGCTTTCATCTTTATGCAGCACGCGATGCTCGCTCTCGAAATGAGGAGTCAAGCCCTTCTGATGAGCGGCAATCTCCTTTTTGACGCGTTCTCGATCCGCGTCATGGATCCGGTCAAACCATTCTTCAGGTCTGTCTCCGATTTCGCCTTCCTGATAGCCCAGCATGGCCTTCCAGCGGGGGGAGAAATACATCATATTGGCTGACAGATTCCAGTCCCATAGACCGTCGTTGGAGCCACGAGCCGCCAGGACATAGCGCTCTTCGCTTTCCTTCAATGCTTCCTGCGTTTGTTTGTGCGATAGCTGAGTACCTATGCGAGCCACCGCGACAGGAAAATCGATCGGCTTCGTCAAATAATCGTTGGCACCTAAATCTAGGGCTTCGACAACATCGTCGCTCTGTGCTTTTGCCGTGACCATAATGATCGGCAATTCGGCCGCAGAGTAGCGCTCGCGCAGCTTTTGCAAGGCGTCCAGGCCGCTGATTTCCGGCATTTCAATGTCCAGCAAGACCAGATCCACGGCGTCTTGTTTGACACGAGTGAGCAAGTCTTTCGCGTTCTCCGCCAGTCCAACGACATAGCCTTTGCGCTCCAGGCGGCGGGCGAACATGTCCCTGTTCATTTCGTTGTCATCTACGATGAGCAACCGGCTCGGCCGCGAATTCATCATCATTTCTTCACCGTGAGCAAGTTTTCGATCTTGTCACTCAGACGTCCAAATTCAACCGGTTTGGTGTCGAAGTCATCGCAGCCTGCTTCAAACGCTTTCTCGCGATCCGTTACCCAAGCATGCGCGGTCAGAACGATAATGGGGATGTGCCGAGTGGATTTGTTGTCTTTCAAAAGGCGAGTCACTTCCCATCCATCCCTCACCGGGAGACTTATGTCCATCAAAATCAGATCGGGCATCTCCGAACAGGCCAGCGAATGTCCTTGCTCGCCATCGTGGGCGGTGACCACGGAGTAGCCCTTGCGCTCTAAGCGCCTCGAGAGCATGTCCCGATTCATTTCATTGTCCTCAACTAATAAGATCTTCGGCATGACCGACCTTTCCCGAGGGTCTCAGATCCGATTCCCGTTGCGCTTTATGACTCGGAGTTCAAGTCGCATCCGCGGATCTTCCATGATGCGGCCGACCGCCGTCGTGCCTTTGCTCATCACCGTTCCTGGCCAACGAGCGCTGCTTGCAACTCATGCTTCTCCATACGCGCCAACAATTTTGAATAGAAGCCGTCCACGTGCCGGTAGAAGCGGGGATGTCCGTCCTTGAGCCAAATCCCTTGGCAATAGTGCCGAAGAAATTCTGCTCCCAGCTTGAATAGGACGTGCGTCGCCATCTCTTCGGCGATTACCGGAATCTCATCCAACTCGAAATCCTTATACGCCGCCGAAGACGACGATAGAAGCGAGGATGCGACTTCCGAAACTTCGGATTCCGGAAGAGTCGGGTGCAGAAGCAAGTCGCAGCGGTTCTCCAGGTAGCTGAAATTGACGCCGAGTGGACCGCGATAAACGATCGCGGCCCCAATCGGTTCTTCTTTGTTTGCCCGATAAGCCAGCCAAACATGCCGCGTGCGTCGCAGCCCCACGCCGCGATACAATTCGTCCACAGCTTTGAATTCGACATCCTGCCGCAGCTCTTCCGCCATGACATAAATGCTTCCGCGAGCGGCTGAAGCGATATCCAAAAGAGCTTCTTTGTGCGATGGACTGTACGGTACGACGCGAATTCGCTTTTCCGTGGGCAGCGACAATGTTCTGGGTAGTGCGAAATACGAGTGCCTCTGCACTGACGAGAGACGCTCTCCTATGGTCCGCACCATCGAACCGAACACTCGTGCGGGAAACCGATTCTCTGGTCGAAACCAGTTCTGCGCCGATAGGTCAGACCCTCTACGAATCGCCCCGGCCGCCGCGGCAAGCATCACGGCGCGCGATGCGTAGGGATTGTTTTCGCAAACAAGGTGCTGCGACATCCATCCATGGTGCGTCGTCCGCCAAACGGCAAGCGATGCGCGCCCTCTTTTCTTGTCTCCGGCTGTCAAGACATACAGGAGTGATTCGTCGGCACCAAGCATCCGCCGCCAGTTCTCCCGAACTTGTCCGAGATGGGGAAAAAGGCGCGCAGCTTTTTCGGGATACAGGAAACCGGTGTGTTCGTAGAGAGCAAAGATTTCGCTGACTGACAGCGCATTGACCTGGACTCCGTACGCGTCATACACGTCCGGCAGGTGAGGAAGACTGTCTAACGTCTTCTGATCAAGCGCATCAAACAACATACGGCCGCCTCCGCGACATCCGTGGCAATTCCGGTCCCGAGCACCGCGCGACTTCCGCTGAGCCGCCACCAAATCTGACCTCGTCAGCAGCAGTTTGAGTCCTGCACTGCTTCGCTTCAAAACTCTCAGTACTTTGGCTACTTTTGTAGATGAATCGCGCGTGTTCCAAAATAGGCCATCCGTACTGTTTTGCGGAACGAAGCCGACGGATTAGTAGCCTGTTTGATGCAGGGCTCCGGGCTTCGCTAGGGACTTCTGACAAAGGGACAGATCAAGACTGAAACATATAGGCCACCAATCCGCAGAATCTAAAAGGCTTACGGATTCGCGAAATCCTTCAACGCTTATTGTTGCAAAGGCGACAACCCCCAATATAGAACGAGAATTCGCAGCCAACGGTGATAGCTTGAGCTCATGGGCAGTTTCCCCCCGTCAAACAGTGGCGATCAGAATGCTCAACGCCGCACTCAGCGCGTGATAGTAAAAGTTTCTGTAATGGTTCTAGCGGAGGGAGCCGAGAACAGGCCGGTCTCGGAAGAAACGCGGACTGTCACCGTAAATGCGCACGGCGCAATGATCCTGTTAGGCTTGAAGGTCTCAATCGGACAATTGCTCACTCTTCGCAATTCGAGTACTAGAGAAGAGATCGCTTGTCGCGTGGTCTATGTGAGCCCTCATGAATCGGAGAAGAGACAAGTAGGCGTCGACTTTATGGAACCTTGTCCTCGGTTTTGGCGCATTTCCTTTCCTCCATCTGATTGGTCAACTCGAAGTCCCGAAGCCAAAGGCAACCCAACGAAGCAAAAGTGAGATATCATCTTTTCCCCTAGCCCTTATCCGGACTCAGTCCGGCCATCGAACCCGGCCTGTCGCGTAGTCAAGCCCACCACTCCTTTAGATTCTGACAAACGTTAGATTCGACTCCCATACGCTTCCGCCATGTCCTGCCTTTAAGCATTCTGCCTACTGAGGCTTGCCATTGGCGATTGCGAAGGGCAACAGCGCTCCGGTGAAACGGTATTTGCCCCACGGAACGTCTAATCCCTGACTCGGATCCTGCGTCTGGGTGGCTTGGGAATTGGCCTAACCGATTGCCATCAGGTCTGAGAATGTAGGAAAAAAAAGAATGAGGTATTGAGATGCCATTTGGCGACGGGCCTGCCCGCAAACAAATCCTCTTAATAGCGGGGATATCGCTGAGTCTCATTGCGGGAAATGCCGCCGGGTCTCAATCCAGTCAGCCTCCGGCGGGGCCGCAACCCTCTGCTCAAGCTTCTTCCGCAGCGCGGCTCGTGGGAACCATCAAGTCGATTTTCGGGAATACCATAATCTTGACCACCGATACAGGCAGCGACGTGACCGTTCAAGTCCAGGACGCAGCAAAGCTCGTGCGCATCGCACCCAGCCAAAAGGACTTGAAGGACGCCACGCCCATCCAGTTGGCGGATCTCCAACCCGGCGACCGCATTCTTGTGCGCGGTAAACTTGGCGATGACGGCAAATCCGTTGCTGCCGCCTCGGTCATCGCCATGAAGAAGACGGACATCGCGGAAAAACAGTCCCGCGAGCGCGAAGAGTGGCAGAGACACGGCTTCGGAGGATTGGTCACCAGCATCGATGCGGCTGGTAACACCATCAATGTTTCGCTGCCTTCTCCTGGCGAAAAGAAGACAGTTGCCATCCACCTTTCGAAGGACACCATCCTGCGCCGGTATGCGTCGGATTCCGTGAAATTTGATGACGCGAAACCTGCTCCCCTCGATCAGATCAAACCCGGCGACCAGCTTCGTGCCCGCGGCACGCGCAGTGCCGATGGCTCCGAATTTACCGCCGATGAAATCGTCTCCGGCACGTTTCGAAATATCGCCGGCGTCATTTCGGCGCTCGATGCATCCGCGGGCACCGTCACCGTGCAGGACCTTGCCCTGAACAAATCTGTCACCGTGAAAATCACGGCCGACTCACAGTTGCGTAAACTGCCCCCGCCCGTGGCACAACGGATTGCCGCGCGTCTGAAAGGAACTCCCGCCGAAGCACCGTCGACAGCTACAACTGCGGGTGGAGCCAGCGCGGCCTCGAACTCGGAACCGTCAGCAAAACCTAATGGTCCGCCTTCCATGGGATTTGGGGCCGGAGGGGTGGGAAGGGCCGGAGGAGGCGCAGGCTCCGGCGACTTGCAGCAAGCGATTAGCCGCATGCCACTCGCCGCCCTGGCGGACTTGCAGAAGGGCGACGCAATCATGGTGGTGGCAACCGAAGGCGGGACCAACGGAGTTCCCACGGTAATCACTCTACTTGGCGGAGTGGAACCTATTCTGGAGGCTTCTCCCAAGAGCAGCGCGTCCACAATCCTTTCGCCATGGAGCCTAGGCACCGGGGCCGGCGGGGAAGCGGCCACGCCGTAATGTCGTCCAGCGGCAACACAAATCACGTTCACTCAGGAGATCTGATGCGTTTCTGGCTCGTCCGAATTGTTCTATTGAGTTCGGTTTTCCTTCCATCGATTTTCTCCGTCGCCGGAAATTTGTGTGCGCAGACGACCGCTGGCGCGTTGAATGGTGTCGTCACCGACCAGTCTGGTGGAGTAATTGCTAAAGCCGCCGTCCGTCTGACCGACGCAGGTGGCGCCTCGCTGGACACCAGCACCAACCGCGACGGCCTCTACGAATTCAAAGGACTGGTTCCCGGAACGTACACCCTGAAAGCGGTAGCAAAGGGCTTCGCCATTTTCACGCAGGAAAACGTCGAGATTCTCGTGGGAAAGACGCAACAGTTGAACATTGGGCTGGTCATCCAGGTCGAAGAGGAAAAAGTGGAGGTTTCCGATTCCTCAACCAAAGTGGATGTCGATCCTTCGAATAACGCTGGAACGGTGGTCATGAAGGGCAAAGATCTTGAGGCGCTTTCCGACGATCCCGACGAGCTGCAATCTGAACTCCAGGCTCTCGCTGGGCCTTCTGCCGGTCCGAATGGCGGCCAGATCTACATTGACGGCTTCACCGCCGGACAGCTCCCGCCAAAAGCCTCGATCCGCGAGATTCGAATCAATCAGAACCCCTTCTCCTCGGAATACGACAAACTCGGGTACGGCCGGGTTGAAATCTTGACGAAACCGGGAACGGATCAGCTTCACGGCCAGATTTTCGTGACTGGCAACACCAACGCTTTCAATTCCCGCAATCCATTCGAAGGCTCGGCCCCGCAACCCGGTTACGATTCCACGCAGTACAACGCCAATCTCGGGGGTTCTATTGGCAAAAAGGCGTCTTTCTTCACCAACATCGAACGGCGCAACCTCAATGAGCTAAACGTCGTAAGTACACCCTTCGTTGATCCGACGACATTTCAAGTCACGCAATTCACAGACGTCGTGCCGAATCCTCGCGCGCGCACAAATTTCAGTCAGCGCTTCGATTATCAAATTACAGCCGGAAATACCCTTACCGCGCGCTATCAGTATTGGCGAAATAACGAACAAAATGACTTCCCACCAGCCCTTGCATCTTTCAGCCTGCCGAGCTTCGGTTACAACTCTCTCGAGACAGAGCACACTTTTCAAGTGAGCGACACGCAGACGCTAAGCTCAAGAACCATCAACGAAACGCGGGTTCAGTTCGTCCGTGAAAACAATGATCAGAGTCCACTGAACACCGCTCCTACGATCCAGATCCAAGGCGCGTTCGTCGGTGGCGGCAACAGTTCGGGTCGGTACAACGACGTGCAAAATCGTTACGAGCTTCAGAACATCACTTATATGACGTTCGGCAAGCATTCCATCAAATACGGCGGCCGTGCCCGCGTCACAAAAGAAGAGAACTCCTCTAACTCCAGGTTCAATGGCTTGTATTCCTTCGGCTCACGCATCGACCCCATCGTAAGTGGGTGCAACGTTCCAAATCCTCCCAGTACTTGCCCGCAGATTTCCGGGCTTGTCGCCTATCAACGGACCCTTCAATCCATCGCCGCCGGGAATGCGCCCACCCAGAGCGGCGGCGGCGCCAGCTTCTATGCGCTGAACTTCAACACCATAGGGAGCGCCGCGGCCGATGAGACTTGGGCGGATGGAGCTGTCTTCCTGCAGGATGACTGGCGCATCAAGCCGAATGTGACCATCAGTTCGGGTCTCCGTTACGAAACTCAAAACAATCTCGGCGATCACGCCGATTTTGCTCCGCGGGTTGGGCTGGCTTGGGGAATCGGCGCGAACGGGAAGAATAAGTCTCCGAAAGCCGTCCTTCGCTTCGGTTACGGAATTTTCTACGACCGTTTTGGCTCGGACCTCGTGTTGCAGCAACAACTTCAGAATGGCGTCATCCAGCAACAATACCTTGTTCAGAGTCCGACATTTTTCGATCCTGCACAGGCTGTGCTGCCGTCTCAGTTTCCGTCGTCCGGCACTTCGCCGCAGACGGTTTACCAAATCAATCCCAATCTTCGCACCCCTTACACCATGCAGACCGGAGTGACGATCGAGCGCCAGCTCGCGAAATCCGCCAATCTCTCTGTCACGTATCTGAATTCGCGCGGCAATCATCAGTTCTTCACCAACTTCATCAATGCCAATCCAATTCCCCCGGGGGCAACCGTTGCTCCGGCGCCCAGCCAAATTCTCTACCAATTTCAATCCGAAGGCGTCTTCAAGCAGAATCAGTTGATCGTCAACAGTAGCATTCGAATGGGCACGAGGCTCTCCCTGTTTGGCTACTACACGCTGAACTACGCCAACAGCGATACTGCAGGCGCGCCAAGCATCCCTTCAAATCCTTTTGACTTGCAGCAGGACTACGGCCGCGCTTCTTTCGATGTTCGCCACCGCGTTTTTGTCGGCGGCTCGATCGGCCTCCCCTACGACTTTCGCTTGAGCCCTTTTATGATTGCCAGTTCCGGCGCGCCTTTCAATATCACCACCGGACAAGATTTGTACGGAAATGCCTCGTTCAACACTCGTGCGACGCCTGCAACCTGTTCTGCCGGCGCGACCGGTTCGAAAGACACCCCGTATGGCTGCTTCAATTTGGTTACTCTCCCTGGGGCATCCGTCATTCCGATTAATGACGCCACAGGTCCGGGCCGCTTCACTTTGAATTTGCGATTGAGCAAGACTTTTGGCTTCGGTGCAAAGAAGGAATCGGCCGCAGCTGGTGGTCCTCGTGGCGGCACGTTTGGCCGCGGGCCTGGCGGCGGAAGTCCGCGCGGCGGCGGTGGGGGAGGGGACCACGGCGGTGGAATGTTCGGGGGCACGCCGTCGAATTATCGTTACAATTTGACGTTTGGCGTCAACGCCCGGAACGTCTTCAATAATGTTAACGTCTCCAACCCAGTTGGAAACCTCAGCTCGCCGATTTTTGGTGAATCGAATGGGCTCGCAGGCAGGCCGTTTTCTTCTTCCACGGCGAACCGGATCATCGATCTGCAGGTATCCTTCAATTTCTAAATCCGGTAAAATCCCGCCGTGGGGCCGGGATGAAAAGACGCAAAAAAGTGTTGGACAAAGGAACGGAAGCGCGGCGCGCGGCGCGAAATTCCGGGATTGCGCCAGCCGTCACTCGGGTCATCCCCGACAAACGGAAGCGGCCGCCGAAACACAAGAAGCAGCTCCTTGAAATCGAGCCCGACCAAACTTGATTCGAATTTTCTTATACCTACTGCGTTCAAATCCTTCGGTGTAAAAAACGCCCCACAATCTTTCAGGCCCGACCGGGCCTAATTTTTGGAGCTTCATCCCGGTTTGTTGGAGGGAACCACTTCGTCGGGGCGGAAAAGCGGCGACAGCGATATTTTTTTGCGCTCGGCGAGGTACGCGGCAATTGTTTCCAGGTCCTTCTTGTCAAAACCCATGGAACTCACTTTGACGGCACCATCGGTGTCGATCAGAAAAATCGTGGGCACGTTGGTCAGGCCGTAGGCGTTGGAGACTGCGTAGGCTTTTTCGTCGTCGAGGAGAATCGGAAAAGTGATGCCGTACTCTTTCGCGAATGTCTGCGACGATCTCGCGTCGTCCTGGGAGATTCCGAGGAACGTTACGTTGTCGCCGCCGTAGCGCTTGTGGAGCCGCTCGAGAAATGGAAACGTGAATTGGCAGACAGGACAGGAGACTTTGAAGAAGGCGGCGACGACGGGGCTGCGCTCGATGAGGCTGCTGAGCGGGTATTCCTTGCTGTCGAGAGACTTGAGCGAAAATCCGGGAGCTGTGTTTCCGGTAACGATGTGCGTCATATGGTCCTGTTTTCCCATCCAGCGTGAAAGCCGCCGCAGAATTCCCATCGCTTGAGTGTAGCGCGAGAGGAAGTCGGCAGTCGACAGTCCCGACAGGGCCGGGATCCTCGATTGAAAGTTGAAGCAGAACCTTCGCGAGAGCCACTCGCGATCCGGCAAGGAAGAGATACGGAGAAGAATGGCCGTCGACGATGGGGGCTGGCGCCTTCCGACGGCGTCGCAACTTCCCCGGTAAAACCGAGCAAGGGCGGTCGGGGTTGCCCGAGAGGTTCGAGGGCGGCAGCGCGAGCAAACATGACGGAAAGATAGCATGTGAGTACGGTGTGGCTATGAGGGTTGAACGGCTGTTGGGCAGACTGAATGGCTTTCATACTGACGGGGCAAACGAAAAAGGCAAAGTCAAAAGCCCCACTCTCCAAAACCGAGGGCGGGGCACCGAGATTCGCTAAAGCAATGTGATGTGGCCCGTCTATCCTGCAAATTCCTTAAAGGCGAGTCCGGTAATCTTCTCGGGAGAACCCTATTGAAGCACTAATTGAGAGAGGGACCAGGAGAAGAGCGTGGAAGGAAAATGGAGAGTTAAGAGTTACAAGTTGAAGGAAGAACAGAGGAGAGAGGACCGCAAGCGATGGGGCAGAGTTCTTGCTGCGCTAGGGATGACGGGCAAGGGGAGAAGAGCGTTAGCGGGAGGCGGTGATGGGGACGCCGATTTCCTTGAGTTTGGCGCGGGCGAGGCGATCTTCGTCGCTGCCGGGGAAGCGCTTGATGACTTCGCGGAGTTCGCGGACGCCGCCGGTTTTCTGGCCGAGTTCGAGAAGGGCCATGCCTTTGCGAAGGCGCGCGGGACCAAGCTTGAAACTCTTGGGATAGTTGCTGAGGACCTTGTCGTAAGCGGCGACAGCGTCCACATACTGCTTCTGCTTGTAAAAGATTTCGCCGAGGTAGAACTGTGCGTTGGAGGCGAGATCGGTTTCGGAGTAGTACTTGAGGTAGTCCTCAAATTCGGAGCGAGCGAGATCGTATTTGCCGCTGGTGATGTCGCGGAGGCCGTTGGAATAAAGCGTGTCTGCGGAGGGCGCGCCGGCGGGAATGCCGGAAGAGCTAGGCGAGGAACCGGCGGAGCCAGTGGGTCTTGAAGAGCCGGTGGAGGAAGTGGGCGTTGCGAGGCCAGTAGCCGGAGCGGCGGTACCGGCGCCGGAAATTTTGGCGTCGAGGCTTTGCACGGAGTTCTGGAGATCGACGAGCTGTTGGTTGAGTTTGCCGAGGCGGGACTTGATTTCCTCGAGGTTGTCCGAGAGGCCCTGGACCTGCGTGGACATGGTGTCCAGACGGGCGCCGGCATTGGCCTGAACGTCCTGGACGGACTTTTGGAGCGAGCTCATGGTGGAGCCGAGCTTGCCGACCGTGTCATTGGATTGGTTGATGAGCGTTTTCATAACCGTGTTGTCCTGAGTGACCTGCGTCGAAAGATCCTTCTGGCCCTGGAGCAGGGAGGTGACGTCGCGCTGAAGCTCGATGAGTTCGCGGGCGACGGCTTCTGCTGGGCGGGGGCCGACCAGGCTTCCGGCGAGAGCACCGGCCAAAACGGCGGCGCTAAAAATAGCGATGTGACGAATACGCATGAACATCCTCCTAAGGGCTCCTAAGGGACTCCACAGCGCTGCAAACGAATGAAGGCTGCTGGGCAGCCAACAAAAATCCTACAGGCCAAGGGAACAGCTTCCACTCTAATAAGAGAGCCGCGAGGTGGCAAGGGTTTGCCTGGCCTCGCGGCTGATTTCGTCACCAAACGGTCATGGCGGCGAACCGGGTCAGTTGGCTTTGACGAAATGGCCGCGGCGATTTTGCTGCCAGCAGGCTTCGTTGTGCTCCATGCAGAAAGGCTTCTCCTTGCCGAAGCTGACGGTGCTGAGGCGGTCGGCAGAAATGCCCAGAGAAACGAGATACTGCTTGACGGCGTTGGCGCGGCGGTCGCCGAGGCCGAGGTTGTATTCGGTGGAACCACGCTCGTCGCAATGGCCTTCGATGGTGACTTTTATCGAGGAATACCTCTTCAGGTAATCAGCGGTCTTCGAGAGCGCCGTGCGAGCGTCGGGACGAACGTCGGCCTTGTCGTAGTCGAAATAGGCGTCGCGCACTTCCTGGTTAAAATCGGGCTCGGGCTCCACTTTCTGAGGCGGTGGAGGAGGCGCATTGACTGTGACGGTGGCCGTGGCGCTGGTGGAGCCGCCCGGGCCAGAGGCAGTAACCGTGTACGTCGTCGTGTCCGATGGCGTGACCTTGGCCGTGCCCTGAGCCGGGACGGCGCCAACTCCTGGGTCGATGGAGAGTTGCGTAGCGTCCGTGGAATTCCAGCTCAAAGACGACGATTCACCTGAATTGATGGAAGACGGGCTTGCCTGCAAGGTTACCGTGGGACGCGCGGGCGCTGGTGCGGGCGGTGGCGGCGTTGGCGGCGGCGCGACGGTTTTCTTGCCGCAACCAACGGTAAGAACAGCGGCGGCGAACGCGACGAGGAAACCGGCGCGGTAGAGCGAGCGTGAAACCGAGTACATGCTTATCCTCCTGGACTGTAAGATTCCGTGAATGTGTCCCACCAGGGCCAACATCGTACCACCAGCGGGGTGGGTCCGCGTAATATCTCGTATCACGATATATTATACACCGTGCAAAGAGGCCTTCTTGGGATTTCGCGCAAAAGTAAACCTTGGCTGCCATAAGAGAACACCAAAGGATATCACCGTGCATTTGTGAGATGCATGGGCAAAGCGGTCTGGTTCCAAAAAGTTTTTCACTTTGGCGACCAATTGGGCGACTCGTTGTGGCCGCTGGTGGTTAGCTGGCGCGCCTGAGAGCCATCGGCCAGCATGGTCCAGATCTGCCGCGTGCCGCCCCGCGTGGATTCAAAGACGAGGTGGCGGCCGTCTGGAGCCCAACTGGGGCGCTCGTTGCGGCCCTGATCGCGAGTCAACTCTACTAGCTGGCGGGTAGTCGCGTCCATGACGTAGAGGTCGTAGTTGTCGTTGGGGCGACGCCAACTGAAAGCCAGCAACTGGCCGCTGGGGTGCCAGGCGGGGTCGATGACGTAGCCCTTGTCCGGCAGGTCGAGTTTGGTCGTGCTGGTGCCGTCAGAATTCATCAGGTAGAGCTGGGGCGTACCGCCGCGATCGCTGACGAAGGCGACAGTCTGCCCGGTCTTGGGATTCCAACTCGGTGACATGTTCGCGCCGTTGGAAATGGTCAGGCGTTTGGGGCGGCCGCCATTAATATCGGACACGTAGAGTTCAGGATTGCCCTGCATCGAAGAGGAAAAAATGACCTGCGTGCCGTCGGGAGACCATGCAGGCGTGATATTAGTACCGCGGAAGCGAGGAAAGGAAACGAGTTTGCCGGTGTCCATCGAATACATGCAAATCTGCGCACTCGTGAGGCCCATGGACGGAGCGAAACAAGTGAAAGCGATTCGCGAAACGTCGGGCGACCAACGGGGCGTGAGGGCAATGGACTTCAGGTTGGTCAACTGGCGCTGGTTGGAACCGTCGTAATCCATAACCCATATTTCCTTGGAGCCGCCGCGCGAGCTGACGAAGGCGATTTGAGTTCCAGCGACACCTGGGAGGCCCCCGGAGAGTTGGGCGATAATTTCGTCGGCAAATTGGTGGGCGAATTTTCGGACCTGGAGGTCGGTGGGAGCGCCGCGATAGACCTTTCCGATGACGGCTGGAGAAGACGGATTGCGGACGTTGTAAAGCCAAGCCTCGATGGCAACTTCGCTGTTGGATTCGGTGAGATTGCCGAAGCCAAGGAAATTGGAGTTGGTGGGGGGATCGATCCAAATGGCGGGTTTGAGTTCGGCGGGCACGCTCGGGGGTTGCGGGGGATAAAAGCTGGGGCTGGCAAGCTCAAAAATGCCGCTATATTGAAGATCGTCGCGAACGACCTGCGTAAAAAGGGCGGCGTGGGACTTGGTGGCGTCAGAGCGCGCCGCGAAATCCGCTATCGCGATGCGCGGCTTAGCTTCACCGAGCCCAGTGGCAATTCTGATGCGGTCCTGCGCTGCGACAGAGTGCACCACGAGCAGGATGGCCGCGGCGAACGATAACCTCCTCGCACAGTTCCCAAGATTCAACACATGCACCCCCAGAGATTTGAAACACGTAGTTCTAGAAAGACAGCCTTGCTACTGCATCAACGACAAATCGAAATCAAAGGTCACGTCCACGTACGATCCCATGTAGTCGTTGGGAAGCGCGCGAAAAGCGTCAATGCTTTGCAGGGCCCTCAGAGCCGAATAGTCCATGGATGAGTTGCCGCTGTTTTGGGACACGCGGATGTTGGAAATCGTCCCATTCGTACTGATTCTGAATGTCACTACTGCATGGGCGCGCCGGGCCGCCCGCACAGCCGGATCAATGGTGGTCTGATCCCAGGATTGACGAACCCTGTTACGTACGGCATCCACATACCAAGGATAACGAGCGCCAAAGTCTCCGCCCCCTTGCCCTATGGTGGCGACACCTGAGGATGCTCCGGGAGTCTGCGTATGCCCGCTTGAAAGGTCAGGATTGCCCTGTTGGCCATAGGGTACATCGTTGTCGTGAACGGGCGCCTTATTCTCGAGGGTCCTGGATTTAGGCGAAGGAGGAAGTGGTTTTTCCTTCTCAAATTTTCGGATTTTCTCGGCATCGGTTTTCGGCTCGGGCGGTTTCGGAGGCTCTTCCTTGTGAAGGCCCTTGGTGGGATCGACTGCCTTGCTTTCTTTGACCACGGATTCCATGGGCATGGGAATGCCGGCGGCGGTAACAAGATTGACTTTCGTTCCCCCAAGTTTGCCACCGACTCCGCCCCACGTGTCTCCGCGACGCTCGAGAAAGGAAGCGCCGATCACTGCCGCGGTTAACAGGGCATGAAACACCACCGAATAGAACAAGTAACTTTTGAGATTGAAATCGTTCGTGTTGGCAACGGCGCTGGTCATTTCTCTATCGAGTCCGTGCACGCTCGGTGAGGGGTTCAGTAACGATGCTGATGTTATTGATGCCGGATTGGCGCAAGGCATCGATGACGGCGGCGAACGCCCCGAAGGGCACGGTTTCATCACACCTCAAGAAGACGCTGCGCTGCGTACTCTTCAATTGCGCATGAATCCTGGTTCCAAGTTCGTGAATACTGACGGGATCATTGCCCAGATAGACGCGTTGGGACTTGTCCAAAGTGACGACGAGACGATCCTGGCTGATATCCTTCACCGTGCGCGTCTTGGGGACGTCGACTTCGATGCCCGATTGGAGGATGGGAGCGGTGATCATAAAGATGATGAGCAGCACCAGCACCACGTCCACAAACGGGACCATGTTGATTTCGGAGAGCGAGGTCTGCGTCGATTTGGAGAGTTGCGGCATGTTCCCATTTTACCAAGCGGCCGGGTTGGGGCGGCCACGAATCTAATTAACGGCTTTTTCGATCAGCGCAGTCACTTCTAAAGCAAACGTGTCGAGCCGCTGAGCGAGATCGCGGATATTTTGCAAAAAATGGTTATAGAAAATGACGGCGGGAATGGCGGCAAACAGGCCGGCGGCCGTGGTCACGAGCGCTTCGGCGATGCCGGGTGCGACGGCACGAAGGCTGGCAGCGCCCGCGCTGCCGAGGCCGGAAAAGGCATCAATGATGCCCCAGACGGTTCCGAAGAGGCCGATGAACGGTGAAACCGCGCCCGTGGTGGCGAGCCAGGACATTCCTTTTTCCACGCGGCGCACTTCTTCGGCGGAAGCAAGCTGCATATTGACGGTCACGGCCTGCAAACTCTTGAGTTTTGGGGGATGTGGGTTGCTGGCGATGCCACCGATTTGGCTTTGCAGTTCGCGATAGCCCGCGGCATATACGTTGGCGAAAGGCGAAGCGACGGCCACGAGGGCCTGCGGGTTGGCGACGCCGCGCGTGGCCCGGAAAATGCGCAGGAACTCGTCACTTTTCCGCCGGACGCGGCCGAACATGCCCAGCTTCTGTAAAATCATGGCCCAGGAAACAACGGAAAAGAAAAGCAGAAGCAGGAGAACGACACGAGCAACCAAGCCGGTTTGCTTGAGAATTTCAAAAAGATCGGTGACAAAAATCGCGGTGAACAGAAAAATGACGTACCCCTCAGTGGAAACGAAATTTTTTCTGGGCGTTTAAAACGTAGCATACGCGTCCGGAGCACGCAACAAATAGGATGCAACTGTTTCTGAATCTGCTGCTTATCGGGTAACGGGCAGTTTACTTCCCCAGGATATCCAAGGCGGCACGGAAGCCTGCGGCGAGTTCTTCAGCGGGACCGCGGCCCCAGTAGTGGAGAAAAATGACCGTGGGCTGAGTGCCGAGCATGTGGTGGTGAATGGCGACGATACTGAGCTTGTGAGAGCGAAGCGACTTAAGGACTCCGTTCACCTCGCTTTCGCGCATGGCGATGTCACCGGCGATCTGCGCGTCCGCGTCGTTTCCCGCAAGAGCGGCCCAGGAGTTCAGGCCCATGCGCGCGTTGATGGGTGCGCCGTGCTCTTTGAGGTTGAGGTCGTCGCGTCCGAGAGTGAACTTGTAAACGGAGCCGAGGGCTTCACCCTGCTGGCCAACGATTTTGTCCAGGGCGACGAGATTAAAGGCGGGCGCGGCAGGTGCTGTGGTGGCAGCTGGAGTCGCCGCGGGAGGCTTCGGGATGAGGTCCAGCGCAGGCTTGATGGACCGCGCCAAATTCATGGCTTCGCCGTGTCCGTGAACGTGCATGTAGAAGAGGCGCGGCTCTTCGAAGAAGAAATGGTTGTGCAATGCGGTGACTTCGATGCCGTGTTCGAGCAAGGCGGACATGACCGGATTGACTTCTTCTTGCGTCAGGACGAGATCGCCCATGAGGACCTCGCCGCTGCCTTCGCCCTTGGTCATGGCCACCCAGCCGCCAAAGCCGAAGGGAGTCGGCGTGGATTGCCCGGCGATGGTCACGTGCAGATCATTGCGCGGGACGTTGACCTTCAGCACTTTGGCTTTGAAATCGCCGGTACGGCCGAGGAATGTGAGGACTTCCTGGTAGTCTTTCGGGACGTCTTGGGCTGCGGCGGGAGCCGAGTTCAACAGCATTGCCAACAAAATCGAAGTACAAACAGCGCAGACAAGTTTCATTGCGATGCTCCTCCATGTCCACTTTACTGCGAAGCGGGCGAAATTCGAAAGGCGAAGCGCCGCCCTACAGAATAAAGCAGGTATGTTAAACTGCGAATTGGGCATGGGCAAACCGTTCGACATCGAATTGGAAAGACTGACAGGGCGGACGTCTTATTCCGAGGTATTTCCTGGTGTTGCGGCAGCGCAGCGGGGAACATTTTTCCTGGAGACGTTTGGCTGCCAGATGAACGATCACGACTCGGAAAAGGTCGCGGGGCTGTTGCTTTCGCGCGGCTATCAGCAGGTGGAAACTCCGGAAGCGGCGTCGCTAATCCTTTACAACACATGCAGCATTCGCGAGAAAGCGGCGCAGAAAGTTTTTTCGCGGCTGGGGGAATACCGGGCGAAGCAGGGCCAAGGCAAAGTCATCGGGGTGCTGGGCTGCGTGGCTCAGCAAGAGGGCGAAGAGATCTTCAAACGCGCCCCGTGGGTGAGCCTGGTATGTGGTTCGGCAAGTTACCGCAAGCTGCCGGAGATGCTGGCACAACTGGAAGCAGGGAATCAGCGCGTCACCGGGCTGGATACGGATACCGACGAAACGTTTGAGACGGAGATGACGCGGCGGGACAATCCGTGGCGCGCCTACCTGACGATTATCGAAGGCTGCGACAAGGCGTGTTCGTATTGCGTGGTGCCGTTCACGCGCGGCCCCGAGCGCAGCCGGGCGAGCGATTCCATTCTTAAGGAAGTGAAGCAACTTGCGGAGCTCGGCTATTCGGAAGTTCAGCTTCTCGGACAAACGGTGAATTCTTACGCTGATCCGACAGCGCGTAAGATGCGTTTCTCGGGATTGCTGCTGGCGGTTGCCGATGTGCAAGGAATTCGACGCGTGCGGTTCACTACGTCACACCCAAGTGATTTCACGCCTGACATTGTGGAAGCCATCGAGCGTCAGCCGAAGATTTGCGACCACGTTCATTTGCCGGTACAGTCCGGTTCGACAAGAGTGCTGGGCGCGATGCAGCGGACCTATTCGCGTGAAGAATATTTGGAAAAGATCGCCATGATTCGCGAGGCAAGCAAGCCGATTACCATCACCACGGACATTATTGTGGGATTTCCGGGTGAGACGGAATCCGAGTTCGAGGAGACATTGAGTTTGTTGGATGAAGTGCAGTACGACAGCATGTTTTCGTTCAAGTACTCGCCAAGACCGAACACGCCGTCGCTTTCGATGAGCGATTCAATTTCTGAAGAGGAAAAAGGCCAGCGGCTTGCGATTCTGCAGGACCGGCAGCGCGAAATTCAGGCTGCCAAGCATGCGCGCCTGGTAGGAGAGCGTTTTGAAGTTCTGGTCAGCGGAAAATCGCGGCGCGAGAATCAGTGGACGGGGTATAGCACATCGCACCGAATGATAAATTTCGCTTCACAAGAGAGAGAGCTTCTGGGAACCTACGTGCAGGTGCGAGTTACAGGAGCGACGCCGAACGGTTTGGTGGGAGAGCACGTCACCTAGCGGAGGGAGGCATCGATGGAAGTGGAGATGAAAATCCGCGGCCTGATGATGGATCCCGTCACGAACATGCCCATCGTGGTGCTGAAGGACGTGCAGGGGCAGGCGATCCTGCCGATCTGGGTGGGCGTTTACGAAGCGAACGCCATCGCATTGGAAATCGAGAAGGTGCAGACTCCCCGGCCGATGACCCACGACTTACTGAAAAACGTTCTCTTGGGTCTTGAAGTGCGTGTGCAGAAAATCGTGGTGAATGATTTGAAGGACGATACGTTTTACGCACTGATCTGGGTGGAGCGCGAAGGACAGATGATGACCATCGATTCGCGACCGAGCGATGCGCTGGCCCTGGCGCTACGCATGGACTGCCCGATCTTTGTGGATGAGGCGGTCCTGAAGAACTCCAAGATATCGAGCGCATTCTCCGAGCGCAATACGAACGAGCAACTAAGAACGTGGCTCGATGGGCTTTCCGATGAGGACCTCGGCCGTTACAAAATGTAAGACGCCGCAAGCCAACCGCGCGATCTTCCATCCTGAAGTGATGTTCCCGCCAGCTTGAGTTAGCCAGCGTGTACTAAGCGACGGACGGCGCGCTGCCAGGCGAAAAGCAAGACGATGCCGATCAAAATGAGCGCCAGGCTCAGGCCGGACCACAGGCCAAAAGCGCCCCATCCTCGGTCAAAACACAGCCAGGCGCCGAGCGGAAGACCAATGATCCAATAGGCAGTGAAGTGACAGAACATGGGCGTGCGCGTGTCGCCCGCGCCGCGGAGCGCGCCGGTGGCGACGGTCTGGAGGCCATCGAAAAGTTGGAAGGCAGCGCCGGCCGCGAGCAGAAGAATAGTGCTGTGAATGACGGTTTCGTCCGGCGTGAACATGCGCGCGATCCATCGGGGAAATAGAAGCAGAGCCGCGCTGGCGCAGGTCATGAAAGCGGCGCCAAGAAAGATGGCGGTGCCACCGGCGGCCCCCGCGCCGGCGGGATCCTTGCGACCGATGGCCTGGCCTACGCGTACGGCGGCAGCTGAGGAAATCCCAAGCGGGACCATGTAGGTGAAGGAAACCACGTTCAACGCGATCTGATGACTTGCGAGAGAAATGGCTCCGAGGCGACCGATGAGCGCGGTGACCAAGGCAAAGACGCCAATTTCCAGAGTGATCTGCATCGCTGCGGGAAAGCCGAGTGCTATGAGCCGCCGGATGCGCGCCAGTTCTGGCTGAATCGGAGTGCGAAGCAATTCGGTGCGATGCTTCTCGTCATACCAGAGCAAGTACCCAACCAGGATGGCCGCCAGATAGATGCGGGCGAAGGCCGTGGACCAACCGGAACCGACGGCACCCATCGCAGGCGCACCAAGCTTTCCATTGATAAGAAGCCAGTTGCCAACGGCGTTGATGATGTTCGCGGTCACCAGCGCAAAGGAGATGGGGCGAACCATGTTCATGCCCTGCATGCAACGCCGTACTGCGAAATAGAGCAAAAGTGGCAACGTGCCCCAGGCCATTGCCCTGGAGTAGGGCACGGCCACGGAAATGATGTCCGGTGAGATGCGCGCGAAACGAAGCAGGGGATCGAAGAACCAAACTGGTGCCATAAGGAAGGGGGTGAGAGCAAGGCTGAGATAAATGCCATGCAGAAGCGAACGATGGCAATCTTCGCGCTGGCCTGCACCGAAAGCTTGTGAAACGAGTGTGTCCAGGCCAATCAGAAGCCCTCCACCAAAAAACGCAAGCACGTGAACAAGAATGCCACCCAAGCTGACGGCGGAGATGGCCACAGCGCTGTTGGGCAGCCGGCCCACCATCATGGTGTCGACGATGGCCATACTCATCCAGCCGAGTTCTGCGAGCACGAGAGGGATCGCAAGCTCCAGGGTGGGACGGAATTCGGCACGAAGTGTTTGGAGTCCGGACATGGCGAAAGACAGGAGGAAAGAGTGTAAGTGGGGCGGCGAAAAGGAGCAACGGATGCCGACGGAACGAAATTGAGGGAAGCGAGGAAAGAAGATCCCCCTCCGACAGGAGTGACTGCTTGAACGTACTGGATACTAAGTTCCATTGACCGGGCGCAGGAACGTTCGTAGGCTGAAGATATTGTTGAGTTTGCAGACCTTAGCAGAAGCAAGTTGACTGCGGACAATGAATTGGGTGCCCCAGCGAGAGCGGCTGTCCTCGAACCCGGGTACTGAGGAGAAACAATGGCGCTCTTGCAGGAAGCGAATTTCGACCCCCGGTGTAGGCAAATCCGCGGAAGTGGGCGGCTCAATTCACGCGTGGCTGTGGCCGTCGAGTGGACCGATGGGGGTCGGAATCTGCGTGCGGAGGGCTACACGGTCGACATTAGCGCCAAAGGGTGCCTTGCCGTTGTGCCGCAGGGTTTTAACGTGGGACAGAAGCTGCGCCTCGTCAATCTCACCAATCAGATTTCCTGCGAAGCCGTATTGGTGTGGCGTGGCCACGAAGGCCGAACGGGATGGGAACTCGGCCTGGAGTTACAGGAGCCTTCGCCGGATTTTTGGGGAATGGATTTCTAGCGCTACCGGGATAACGACCACCGCCGGCCCGGAACCCGCCTCCCGTTTTCCACCGAAATCCTGCTGGTCCGAACACTTTTCCCTTGCCAATGATCCGGCTGCGAACGTAGAGTTAGCCTAGGCCTTGGGGGTTTTCTGGAGGCGGCACCCATATATAGGAACCCTGTTGCCGGATCGCTGCGGCTCGATTTTCTGTGCGCGGGCGGAGGCAAGAATAGATGACTGCCATCATCACGGTTGCGAATCAAAAGGGCGGCGTCGGAAAGACCACGACGGCGATCAATTTGTCCGCGGCGCTGGCGCATCGCGGCAAGCGTACGCTGCTGATTGATCTCGATCCACAGGCCAATTCGACAATCGCGTTTTACGATTCCGGGGAAATCGCGACGAGCATGTTCGACGTGCTGAGCGACAGCCGCACGACGCTGGCCGCGGTGATCAAACCGACTAAAGATCCGCTGCTGTTTCTCGGGCCCGGGCGGTTGTCGCTGGCAAAACTGGAGCAGGTACTGGCGGGACAATTCGATGCCCCCTTTAAATTGAAAGACGCGATGACCCCGGTGCTGAAAGATTATGACTACGTCATTCTCGATACGCCGCCGTCGCTGGGAATCCTGACGGTGAATGCGCTGGTAGCCTCGACGCATTTGCTCGTGCCCATCCAGGCTGCGTACTTCGCGATCGAGGGGACCGACGATTTACTCGAGACCTATGAGCGAATCCGCGCGCGACCCAATCCGGCGCTGAAAGTTCTGGGTGTAGTGATTACGCTTTTTGACCGGCGGACGAATATTTCCAAGGACACGCACGGGCAGATCCGGTCGGTTTTCGGTGAAGTGTTGTTCAAGACAAAAATCACCAAGAATGTGCGGCTGGAAGAGAGTCCAGCCTATAAGGAAACGATTTTGACGTTTGCGCCGAAATCACCCGGTGCCGTCGAGTACAAGAAATTGGCAGGGGAGGTAATCCAACGTGTCGAAGAGAATCGGGCTACCCATCACGCTGAAGATGCGGCATGACGCGCACTACGTCGAATCGTTGACAAGTTATAGCGGCGCGGCGGTCGGGCGGATGATTCGCGTGGACCAGATCCGCCCAAATCCGGACCAGCCGCGCAAAGCGCTGGGCGACCTGCGTGAGCTGACGGAATCGATTCGCGAAAAGGGCGTGCTGGAGCCGCTGCTGGTGCGCTACATCCCGCGCGAGGACTGCTTTCACATTATTTCAGGCGAACGACGGTACCACGCTTCTCGCGCGGCAGGACTCCGTGAGGTACCGTGCATTGAAAAAACGGCCGACGATGCAGAGACGCTCGAAATCGGGCTGATCGAAAATATTCAGCGGAAGGACTTGACGCCGTTCGAAGAAGCGGATGGGCTGCACCGGCTGAGCTCGCAGTTTGAATACACGCACGAGGATATCGCCAAGAAAATCGGACGGGCGCGGTCCTCGGTGACAGAAACGTTGTCGCTGCGGAATATTCCTGACTCGCTGCGGAAGAAGTGCGTCGAGCACGGAATTCTTTCCAAGTCGCTCTTGCTGCAGATTGCGCGCCAGCCCACGGATAAGAAGATGGTTGAAATGTTCCATCGCATCATGCAAGGCGGACTGACGCGCGATGAGGCGCGGCGCGAACGCCGCGAAGAGCAAGCTGGGCCGCAACGCCCGCAGCCATTCATCTTTCAATTCGAACCGCCCTCGGAGACGTTTAGGTTCCGAATTCAGTTTAAGAAGAGCCATGTTTCGCGCGATGAGCTGATTTCGACGCTGCGCGAAATACTGGTACAGCTTGAGGGATCCTCGGCAGCCGATTCGACAGCGGCATAGACAGGCGCGAGTAAAGTTCGCCCCGTAAGACCCTCTTGCGAACATGCAGGAACTAACACCGCAGCAAATGCGAATCATCGAGCGGCTCTTTGAAGCTGGATTCCGCCCGATTGCGATTCCGCTTTACGAAAGCGCCTTGTGCATGAGAAAAGGTGATTGCGCGGCGGTCTTGTCTGCCGTTCCGGACGCAGGAATCAAATTACTTGCGCCGCCATCGTACTTGGTTGACGGGAATCTCAGCGTGAAGCTGAAGCGGGGCTCAGGCGAAGTGTTCGTGTGGAAGAAAAAGAAAATCGATGCCACGCCAGAGCGATTGAAGGAATTAGAATCGTTTCGGCGGGAACTCAACGAACTCCTGGATATGCCTCGGAATCAATAGAGTTGCGGCAATTTGCAATTCCGAAAAACTCCCGTCAAACTGAAATTCTCATGGATACGTACGATATTATTTGCGTTGGCGCGGGCCCGACCGGCCTTGCCACTGCGATTGAAGCCAAGCGCGCGGGAATGCGAGCCCTGGTCATCGACAAAGCCTGCCTCTGCAATTCGATCTTTCGTTACCCAGTGAACATGGTGTTTTTCACGACCCCGGAACTGCTTGAGATCGGCGACTTGCCGCTGGTTTGCGCTGCGGAAAAGCCTACCCGGGTCGAAGCGCTGAAATACTACCGGAGGGCGGCGGAACATTATGCGCTTGAATTGCGGTTGTACGAGAGGGTGGTGCGCGTGGACGGCCAGGACGGGAACTTCACGGTTGTAACTACAAACGAGAAGGGAATAGAGCAGAAATATCGAGGCAAGAAGATTGCCGTAGCAACAGGGTATTACGATTTGCCGAACAAACTAGGAGTGCCAGGCGAGGAACTGCCGCATGTCTCGCACTACTATACGGAACCTTACGAATATTGGAATCAGGACGTTGTCGTGATCGGCGGAAAAAACTCCTCCGCGGAGGCGGCGCTCGATCTCTATCGCAACGGGGCGCGCGTGACGCTGGTCCACCGGAAAAAGGAACTTGGTGCGACGATCAAGTATTGGGTACGGCCGGACATCGAGAATCGTATCAAGGCAGGTCAAGTGAAGGCCATCTTCGAGACGCGCGTGAAAGGGATCACGAATGACGAAGTTGTAGTTGAAAATGGTGCCGGCCAAAGCAGACTACCGGCGCGACGCGTGTTCGCGTTGACGGGCTATCATCCGGATTTCGCGCTTATTGAGGGCCTGGGCGTCCGGCTCGATCCGGACAGCCGTAAACCAGCGCTCGATCCAAACACGCTGGAAAGCAATGTGCCTGGGATTCATCTGGCGGGGGTGGTCATCGGAGGGCGGCATACCGGTGAGATATTCATCGAAAATGGACGCTTCCATGGAAAGCAAATTATTCAAGCCCTGACGGTGTCGCGGACGTAGAAACATAATCGTATGCGCCGGATTTGCCCAGCCTGAACCCCTTTGCTAGACTGAAACTATGGCATCGATCATCCGGGAAGTGGGGGAGACGTTTGGCGCGCTGGTGAAGGGTTTCAGCGTAACCTTCCGGAATATGTTTCGTAAGACAGTTACGGAGAATTATCCGTACGAGCCGGTCCATTTTCAGCCGCGCTATCGCGGGATCCACGTCCTGCACCGCGATGAGAATGGCTTGGAGAAGTGCGTGGGTTGTTTCCTGTGTGCGGCCGCGTGCCCCGCAAATTGCATTTATATCGAAGCCGCTGAGAATGTGGATGCGAACCGCATTTCCGCGGGTGAGCGCTACGCCAGTGTGTACAACATCGATTATTCGCGCTGTATTTTCTGCGGTTATTGCGTAGAAGCATGCCCGACCGATGCCATCACCCACGGCCATGGCTTCGAATTGGCGACCTACGACATCAACTCCCTTGTTTACCGCAAAGAACAACTCCTTGAAAAAGAGCCCGCGCCTACGGTGGTGTCCGCAAGCTAGTTTGTTGCTCGTCTAACTTCAGAACTCCTGACATGGTTTGCCCGGAACCTGTCCGCTTTTTGCTTCAAGACAGGGGGGTGCGACCACATAGTGCATTTGAAGCTGGGTGCCTGGGAACAGCGTGTTTGTTTTGTTGAGTGCATCACAAAGGGATTCGAGGACGCGCGACCGATGTGGCGAACTGAGCGGGACTAGCCTTACCCAAAGTTGGTCATCGGTAGGCTCGATGTCTGCCGTATCCTGCAGCGCCATCTGAATAAAAGCACGCAGGTCCCAGCGGCTGGTCACCATCGGCGTCTGATGGCCGGTTTCTGTCAGACGAGTCACCTGACGGAGTCGAAGTGTGCCGTTGAGGAAGCGGACGGGTTGATCATGGAGAAGGTATTCCACCCGCCGACCGTCCAGCTTGGCCTTGTGCAAAGTGAATCTCTTTTCCACGATGTGGCGGATGCGCCCCTTGCGATAGGTCAAGATGTCAAAACCCATAGCCAGCAGCTCCTG
>WNFT01000965.1_pt1 | contig 24433 bp, 20 predicted proteins | sample 5400191 | NCBI WGS metagenome assembly WNFT01 (sample SAMN13153359, study PRJNA577476) | soil metagenome | isolation source: 80 cm saprolite under Madrone tree | place: USA:California | collected 2016-06-14 | reverse complement strand
CCCAAGCAGCTGATCAAGGCGATGGGGGCAATCCAGTCGAATTCGACCGCCAACCCGTGCTCGATCAGCCAGGCGGCGGCGATCGAGGCCCTTACCGGGCCGCAGGATTTCATCCCGGTTCACAACCAAAGCTTCAAGGAGCGGCGGGACCTCGTCGTCGACTTGCTGAACCGGGTGCCCGGCCTGTTCTGCCCACGGCCCGAGGGCGCTTTCTACGTCTATCCTTCCTGTGCCGGGGTCATCGGCAAACGCACTCCGGCGGGCGCGCCGATCGCGAATGACGAAGATTTCGTCCGCTATCTGCTCGAGGAGACAGGGGTCGCGGTGGTGCACGGCGCCGCATTCGGTCTGTCGCCGCACTTCCGCGTCTCTTATGCGACCTCGACCGAGGTATTGCGCGAGGCTTGCGCCCGCATCGACCGCGCCTGCCGGGCGCTCTCCTGAGCCGAAGAAGGACACGCATCTCGGTTCCGCGCCGCAAGACGGCGGCTCGTCCGGTATCAACTACATGGTCTATGTGTGTGCGTCGTCGCCTATCATAGGGCGATCACCTCATGCAGGACGTAAGAAAGATTGGGGTCCAACCTGATCGCTCGGAAAGAGGTAGCGACCGCCTCGAAGCGCCGGCCTTGGAGCTTTAACGCGTGGGCGAGCTGGATATGCGTGTCAGCCACGCCCGGGTCGATTTCCAGTGCTCTCCGATAGGCAGCCTCTGCTCCCCCGACATGGCCGGACTCCTTCAGAGCATGGCCGTATTGGACCCATATAGCGGCCGCGTCGGGCATCAGGCTCAACGCCGCCCGGTAGTTTCGAGCGGCCTCCATCCATTTGTTCGCGTTCCGGGCACAATCGGCTTTCTCGATCAACGCCCGCGCCCGTCTCCATTCCTTGCCGCGAAGCAACCGAAGCGATGAATAAGGGAGCCGGCGCAGCCATGAATGCTGTGATCGCGCTGGTCCGAACCAGAGGGTCCGGTCGGAGCAGGCGGCGATCACGGCTTTGATAATGGTGCTTTGGGCGTCGAGTTTCGTTGCCGATCGGCTGGTTTCTTCAGCCGCCTCGGCCTGCGTCCTGGCCAAGAGTGTCTCGATCGAGACCCTGGCTGCGACCGCCTGATCGCGCTCGCGGATCAGACTCGAAATCTCACCTTGAGCCGCCTGAAGCGCCCGATCTAATTGCGCATGGTGTGCGGTGATGGCGTCATGCCGCGCCGTCATCTCCGCAACGGCTTTGTCGAGTTGCGCCTTTTCCGCAGACAGCCTGTTCTGCTCGGCGGTTAGGGCCAAGATCTCGCTCCGAGCAGCTGCCCACTTGCCTTCGAGGCTAGAATTATCGGCCGCCAGACGATCGCGCTCCTCGGTGAGGTTTAATATCGCACGCTCCGCGGCCCTTAGTGCGCTCGCGACCCCGGCTACAGCCGTAACGTTTGAAATTGGGTCGCCCATGGACCTCGGCTCTCCCTCGACTTGCGCCTTACCGGTACCCGGCCTCTTGCCATTCGAAACTTGGGCCCTCTCTGCCCCAAACCCCAAAGGACGGCACACAACCATGCCTGGAACCGGTTCAGAGAACACCTCTGTTGACCATCCCGGGGGAGGGCTTTCGGTAATCCAGCGAAGCCCCGTCTCTTCACTCCATTCGGACATTTTCCAAAGATGCGTATTGTATAAGACTAGGAGACCGTCCGGTTCCAAGCATCCTGACACCAGAGGCCAAAGCATATTCCAGACTTTTCTACTATTGTCATGAATATCCACAACCACAAGAGAAAATCTAGATTTGTCGCTTCGGAAAAAATCGGCAGCGTCTGATACGACAACACGGATGCCCATATCTTTAAGATTCGCCGACGCTCCCCTGTCCACCTTATCGACAGTAGTCACTATACAGCCGTAAGCTGCCATCATTGCTGCGAGAAATCCGCGAGAGGTTCCCAGCTCCAGAACTTTGCGGCCGGCGTACTTGTGCGCTAGCATCCCAATCCGCTTAACGCAGATGGGGTGCATCGACCACCCTGGCGTACCCCACTGACCACGGTTCACCAACCACAAGAACCTTTCTTCAGGCGGTGGTTCCTTTTCCATCCAAAAAATTTGGCCTTCCGCCGCTAGTCTTCGGAAATGCAGGTTTTCCTGACGAAACGCGTGGCCGAAATGAAATCCCCAGCTGTTTGTACTAGGCCCTGCAAGCCCATAGTTGAGTTTTTCTTCAAAAGAACGGCCGAAGGGGAATTCGGAAAGGGGAATCGGTACGGCGCAAAGCGCATCGAATGCAGATGCCACCACCCCTTGCTCACTCATATTCGTCCTTCCGTCATGACCCTGAGCCAATGGCTGGATACGGAGCACTTCCAGCATTGCAGGAGTGTAAGTGAGATCTGGGGGCAGTGAAATCAATCCCGAATAAAGACGCTTGTCTTGATCGACCAGTTCAATATATTCACCATACAGTCCATTTATATCCCAATCGTCATCCTGGGTTACACGGATACAGTCTTTACCCTCACACCACGCTTTGAACCAAGATGGTGTGCCCGAAATGACCATGTCACCGTCAAGAATCCACTCAGGTGCTCCAACGCGCACCCGTTCCGGAAACCATTTCCACCAGTACCCAAAGCGATCGGAGTAACACCCAGCCGCCATTAAGGCGGCGGCAAGCGGCGGGTTATCGTGCGGTGTCAGGGGCCACCATTCGACGGGCTGTTCGGCCCACGCGAGCACAGCACGAGCTCGGGCCGGCGAAATCTCTGCCGTGCAAAGGCAGTAGTCGACCGAACTCCCGAAGAGGCGAGTAGCCTGAGCAATCGCGGAACGGGTGACCTCATCGTCAAGCCCATCACCCTTGATCCATCGGATTACCGGGTGATGACCCAACGCGAATGGTCGTTCGACCTCTTTCGCTGGATCGGTTACCGCCAGCTGGGAAGCACGAGACATAGGCGCTCAATTCTCCCGACGCGGGGTGCAAGCGCGCAATCTTTTCTGTGAAAGTTGCGCCTGCCACCCGGCAGCGCGCCCAAGAGCATGGACGCTGGGGCCATCGACATATTTATTGAGTCATGTAGATGCAAGCATTAATACATCTCGTCGCAAGCAACGCCTGCCAACCATGGATGAGGCCAAATCATCTCGCTAACTGAGATACCCGCAAAATAACTGCGATTTGCTTCTGCCGCGACTGGTGTCGATGGGTCGCGGAATATCCTAAATATGCGCAGCGGCGCTGCGACCTCGATTCCGAAACGGTCGTGATGGCCCCGCATCCCCACTTTTCGCCCGCGACGCGAGATGGGGCAGCGGCTGAATTCCCGCAAACGCTCGTTTGTGGAAATGAAGAACGACGCACTTCATTTGTCAATTCCGACAGCGTCGACGGTTCGGCGGGCATAACAAATTTCGATTGCCATCCTGCTGGCCGGCGCGCACTTTCGGGCGCAGATAGAGGCGAAGCCGGGCCTGCCGTCGCGGCCTTGGCGGTCGCTCCTCGGGATGATGGAGGCGCCCATGGCGAATGGAACTGCGGCACCGCGTTGTGCCGCGCTGATCGGTCCGTATCTCTCGGGCAAAACGACCCTGCTCGAAGGTCTGCTGCACGCGAGCGGCAGCACCAGCCGGCGCGGCAGCGTGCGCGACGGCAATTCGGTTGGTGATCATTCCGCCGAGGCGCGCGCCCGTCAGATGTCGACCGAGATCAACGTGGCGAGCGCCTCGTTTCTCGGTGATCCGTGGACAATTCTGGACTGCCCCGGCTCGGTCGAGCTTCTCTACGACGCACAAGGTGCCATGCTGGCGAGCGATGTCGCCGTGGTCGTCGTCGAGCCCGAGGTCGAGCGCGCGCTGACGATCAGCCCGCTGCTGCGCTTTCTCGACCAGCACCAGATCCCACATATGATTTTCATCAACAAGATGGATACCGCGAGTGCCCGGGTGCGCGAGGTGCTGGCGGCGTTGCAATCGGTGTCGTCGCGCCCCCTGATGCTCCGTCAGGTGCCGCTGCGCGGGTCCGACTCGGAGATCACCGGCTATGTCGATCTGGTCAGCGAGCGCGCCTACCGCTATCGGCCGGGGCAAGCCTCGGACCTGATCCCGCTGCCCGACGATTTCTGGGACCAGGAACGGCCCACCCGCACCAGCCTGATCGAAAAGCTTGCCGATTTCGATGATGAGCTTCTCGAAAAGCTGCTCGAGGAGATCGATCCATCGAAGGAGGAAATCTACGAGCACCTTACCCGCACCCTCAAAAGGGCGCACGTCGTGCCGGTATTCCTCGGCTCCGCACTCGCCGATCATGGACTCCGCCGGTTGTGGAAGGCGCTGCGCCACGAGACCCCGAGCCCGCAGGAGACGGCGGCCCGGCTCGGCATCGCTGCTGAAGGCGAGCCTTTGGCCCAGGTTATCAAGACCTACCATTTGCCCCACACCGGCAAATTGTCGCTGACCCGTGTCTGGCGCGGGACGATCTCGGAGGGCAATGTTCTCAACGGCTCGCGCGTCGCCGGGCTGCTGCGCCTGACCGGTGCGCAACAAGAAAAAATTCCTGCCGCCCATGCCGGCGAAGTGGTCGGGCTGACCCGCATGGACGAGATCGCCACCGGCGAGGTGCTGACCCCGTCGGGCAAGGCCGCCCCCTTGGTGCGACCGGAACGCCCACAGCCGGTGTTCGGCCTCGCCATCACCGCCGAAAAGCGCACCGACGACGTCAAGCTAACCGGCGCCATCGGCAAGCTGATAGAAGAAGACCCGACCTTCGAGCTGGAGCAGAACGCCGATACTCAGGAAATGGTGCTGTGGGGACAAGGCGACATCCATCTGCAGATTGCGATGGACCGGCTGCGCAATCGCCACAATCTGGCCGTCACCAGCCGCCCCGCCGCTGTCCCCTACAAAGAGACGATCCGCCGCGGCACGCAGCAGCATTCGCGCTTCAAGCGGCAGAGCGGCGGCCACGGTCAATTTGCCGACGTGACGATCGAGGTGAAGGCGTTGCCGCGGGGTTCCGGCTTCACCTTTACCGATAGCGTCGTTGGCGGGGCGATCCCGCGCAACTACATCCCGGCGGTGGAGGAAGGTGTTGTCGAGGCGCTGGTGCGCGGGCCAATCGGATTTCCGGTCATCGATCTTACGGTCAATCTGATCACCGGCCAGTTCCATACCGTCGACAGCTCGGATCAGGCCTTCAAGACGGCAGGCAGGCAGGCGATCCAGGAAGCGCTGCCGAAATGCGAGCCGGTTCTGCTCGAGCCGATCGATCTGGTCGAAATCTCGGTTCCGAACGCGTTTACCGCCCGGGTGCAACGGCTCGTCTCCGGCCGTCGCGGCCAGATCCTGGGCTATGACGCCAAGCCCCACTGGTCCGGCTGGGACGTCGTCGACGCGCATATGCCGCAAAGCGAATTGCATGATCTGATCGTCGAGCTCCGCTCGCTGACATTGGGGGTCGGCAGCTTCGCCCATCGTTTCGACCACATGCAGGAGCTGGCTGGGCGTCCGGCCGAGAAGGTGCTCGCCATGCGCAGCGCCGACGCCGCCCAATAGCGGACGGCGGACCGACCTCTCCCTCGCGAAACCGTGACTTGGCGGCGGCCGCGGGAATTCCGACCTCTGCATCCTGATGACACGAGGTGCGGCCATGCTGATCGGGCGCAGACGAGGATGGGAACTTCGCGAGAGCAAAGCAACGCCCGAGGCGGTGTTTCACCGGCGGCGGGATCTGCTCAAGGCAGTCGCCGCGGGGTCGATCCTGGCCCCCGGATTGCTTTCGTCCCTCGCCGCCGCGGCGGGAGAGGACCCCTCGGCGGAGCTGTACCCGGCAAAGCAGAACCCGCGCTACGTGCTCGACCGTCCGCTCACCGACGAGAAACTGGCGACGAGCTACAATAATTTCTACGAATTCGGCTCGCACAAGTCGATCGCAAGCGCGGCCCAGGCCTTGGTCGTCCACCCGTGGACGATCAAGATCGACGGGCTGGTCGAAAAGCCGATGACGGTCGACATCGACGATCTCTTGAAAAGAATGCCGATCGAGGAGCGGCTCTATCGCCATCGTTGCGTCGAGGCGTGGTCGATGGCGGTGCCGTGGAGCGGTTTTCCGATGGCCTCCTTCGTCGATTTCGCCAAGCCGTTGGGCTCGGCGAAATACGTGCAGATGGAAACCTTCCTCGACGCCAAGATGGCCCCCGGCCAGAAGGAGTTCTGGTACCCCTGGCCCTATATCGAGGGCGTCACCCTTGCCGAGGCCGGCAACGAGCTCGCCTTTCTCGTAACCGGGATGTACGGCAAGCCGGTGCCCAAGCAGGATGGGGCGCCGTTGCGCCTGGCGTTGCCGTGGAAATACGGGTTCAAATCGGTCAAGTCGATCGTGCGCTTTTCGTTTACCGAGAAGCGGCCGGTCTCGTTCTGGGAAAGCGTGCAGGGGAGCGAGTACGGATTCTGGGCGAACGTCAACCCCGAGGTACCGCATCCGCGCTGGAGCCAAGCGAGCGAGCGGGTGCTCGGCACCAATGAGCGGCGGCCGACGCTCAAATGGAACGGCTACAGCGAGTTCGTCGCCCACCTTTACGACGGGCTCGAGAAGGAACGGCTCTTCGCGTGAGACGCGGTTCTCGCCGCCCTCGCGTCAACGTGCGAGAAAACGCTTGCCAAGGTGTGCACGTTTTGTTCTTCTGGCGGCGGGGACGGGATCGGGAGAACTGTTATGAGACGATTGATGCTTTTGTCCGCCGCTGCCGCCCTCGCGGTTGCCGCGTGGTGGCATTTGCCTGCGGCCGCGCAACGGGCGGCCCAGCCGGCTGCGAGCGAAGCGATCACCTTCGAGCAATACCGCGATTTCCGGCTTCACGATTTGAGGCAGCGCCAAGCGCGCCTCACCAAGCAGCTCGCCGCACCCGACCTGTCGGCGGCCGAGCGGGGGAGCCTCGAACGACGTAAGGCCTATTACGACCAGCTGGCGGCGATGCCTGCCGAGGAGCGTGACCAACTCTACCGCGAGCGCTTCGATCAAATCGACGTCAATCACGACGGCAAGCTCGATCCCGAGGAGCGGGCTGCGTGGCGCGAGAAGCAGCGCCAATCTTACCGGCAACAGGCAGCCGAACGCCCCGGCGCCGCCAACCAACAACAGCATTAGCCCTTCGCCGTAGCCGAGGGGCTGGTGGGGAAGGCCTGTTCTTCTGCCGCTTCTGTCGGCATGATGGACAGCTTACCCCCTTGCCGGAGGGACCCTTGCCTGCGCTTGCGCCGATCCTGACCGCCGACAGCATCACTCGGGTCGGGCTGGAGGCGGCCGGCGCGGTCGTCGTCAACGGCTCCCACGGCGGCATCTATGCCGCCTATCTTGCGGCAAAGCTCGGGGTCGCGGCGGCGATTTTCAACGATGCCGGGGTCGGACGCGATCAGGCCGGCATAGCCGGGCTCGATTATCTCGAGGCGCTCGGCGTTCCTGCCGCGGTCGTCGGCCATGATACCGCTCGTATTGGCGACGGACCGGATATGATGGCGCGCGGTGTCATCACCCATGCGAACCGCGCCGCAATTGCCCTTGGCTGCTACAGCGGCATGATCTGCCGCGACGCCGGCGCCGCACTGCAAACAGCCGGATCTCGCGGTCGCGAACCGCCGCCTGCCCTCGAGGCAGCTTTCCTGCTGGTCCCGGAGGCGCCGGCGGTCTGGGCCCTCGACTCGGCTTCGTTGGTCAGCGCCGAGCATGCCGGAGCCGTTGTGGTGACCGGATCGCATGGCGGCCTTCTCGGCGGCAGGCCGGATACCGCCCTCAAATACGATGTGCTCGCGGCATTGTTCAACGACGCCGGGATCGGGATCGACGACGCCGGTATCACCCGTCTTCCCGCACTCGACGCGCGCGACATCGCCGCCGGCACGGTGGCGGCGGCGAGCGCGCGGATCGGCGACGCACGATCGACCTATGAGGACGGTATCCTAACCAGGATCAACTCTCGCGCTGCGGCGCTCGGCATTGCCGCGGGCATGATGGCGCGGGAATTCGTCGCGATCACGCGCCGTGCCGCGGCCCAAAGAGGAACCCTCGAATGACCGACCCCGACCGCCTCAGCAACCGGCCCTCGGGCCGCATGAACGGGGGCCGCGCGCTCGCCGAGATGTTACGTCTGGCTGGCGCCGGTCCGATGTTTGGTATGGGCGGGTTTCAGCTCCTGCCGTTCTACGACGCGTTGGCCGAGCTCGGGATGCGGCACTTCCTGATCAACGACGAGCGCTGCGGCGCCTTTGCCGCCGAAGCCTATGCCCGCGTCACCAACCGCCCGGGTGTGTGCGACGGCACGCTCGGGCCGGGGGCCACCAATTTGGTGACCGGTCTCATCGAGGGGCTGAACGCCGGGACGCCGATGATTGCACTCGCCGGCGACACGAACCGCGCGCATTCCTGGAAGAACATGACGCAGGAATGCCGGCAGGTCGAGATATTGCGGCCGGCGGTCAAGGAGCTGATACGCGTCGAGCTGACGAGCCGCGTCCCCGAGCTGCTGCGCCGTGCCTTCGCGGTGGCGACCTCCGGCCGGCCGGGGCCGGTATTGCTCGATGTACCCGAGGATGTCTGCCACGGCGAGCACGACTTTGCCGCTGAAGACTTCGCGATCGATCCGACGACGCTCAGCGCGCCGGCTCGGCGCATCCGGCCGGACCGCGCCGACATCGCTAGCGCCACAGCACTCCTCGCCCGCGCGAAGCGGCCGCTGATCCTGGTCGGCGGCGGCATCCACCTCTCGGCGGGGCACGAGGCGCTGCTCGCCTTTGCCGAGGCGCAGTCGATCCCGGTCGCCCACACAATGAGCGGCAAGGGCGGCATCGCCTGCACGCATCCGCTTTCGATCGGGCTCTTCGGCCGCTATTCGCGAATAGCCAACGAGCTGATCGAAGCTTCGGACTGCCTTCTGGTCGTTGGCTGCAAGCTCGGCGAAATCGCGACCAAGCGTTATGGCCTGCCCGCGGCGTCGATCCCGCTGATACATCTCGACATCCTCGCCGAGGAGATCGGGCGCTGTCGGCCGGCGACGGTGGCGCTGTGGGGCGACGCCCGAGCCGGGCTCGAAGATCTCGCCGAGGCGCTCGCCGCCGATGCGCAGCGAGCCCGCGTCGCTCGCGGCGAATATATCGCCGAGATCCCGGCGCGGATGGCGGCATGGCGGCGGGAGGCGGCACCGCGGCTCGATTCGAATGAGCAGCCGATCCACATGGCGCGGCTTTGCCGCGAGCTCAACGGCGCGTTGCCGGCGGACAGCATCCTCGTCGCCGATGGCGGGTTTGCCGGTCATTGGACCGGGCTCCTCTACGATACGAAGGCGCCCGGGCGGCATTTCATTCCCGATCGCGGTCTGGCGTCGATCGGCTACGGCCTGCCCGGCGGGATCGGCGCTGCACTCGCAGCGCCCACCACGCCGGTCGTCGCGATCACCGGCGATGGCGGCTTCAACATGATGCTGGGCGAGCTCGAGACCGCGCGCCGCGCCGCGGTCGGGCTGACGATCGTCGTCGTCAACAACGCCGCCTCCGGCTACGTCAAGGCGTTGCAGCACGCCATGTTCCGCGGGCGCTACCAATCCTCCGATTTGATCGAGATGGACTACGCCGCGATCGCCCGGGCGATGGGTTGCCGCGGTATCCGCGTCGATGATCCTGACCAGCTCGGCGGAGCATTGCGCGAGGGCCTCGCCGAGCGCAGCCGGCCGACCGTGCTCGACGTCGTCGTCACCCGCGACCCGGCCCGCATGCTCCCCGCCGTCGACAACCGCACTGTCGAGATCAGACAGGGCGACCGCGTGGCATAGCCTCTACTTTCCCTCTGACCGCCGGAGAGACCTGGTCGCTGCACTGGCGACGGCGCGCAACGAGGCGGTGACGATGTCGCTGTCCATGCCGACACCGTACAACGTGCTCGCGTCATTACCGCGGATCTGGACATAGGCGGCCGCCTGGGCGTCGGCGCCAGCGCTGACGGCATCTTCGTGGTAGTCGAGAACCGTCAGCTCGATACCGCATTCACGCCGCAGCGCGTCTACGAAGGCGGCAATCGGCCCATTGCCGACGCCCTCGATCCGCCGTTCGGTGCCGTCGAGCGCAACTGTCGCAGCAATGCGGCGCTCGCCGGCCCGTGGCTCCGGCAACACGGTGTAGTCGACGAGCCGCATGCCGCCCCGCAGATAGGTGTCCCGAAAGAGCGACCAGATGTCGGCGCTGCTGAGCTCCTTTCCGGTGCGGTCGGCAACCTCCTGCACGACCTTGCTGAACTCGATCTGCAGCCCGCGCGGCAGGTCGAGGCCGTAATCGGCTTTCATCACATAAGCGACACCGCCCTTGCCCGACTGGCTGTTGACCCGAATGACCGCTTCATAGGTGCGGCCGAGATCCTTCGGATCGATCGGCAGATACGGCACCTCCCACAAGGTGTCGTTGCGCTTGGCGAGCGCCTCGAACCCCTTCTTGATCGCGTCCTGGTGCGAGCCCGAAAACGCCGTATAGACAAGCTCGCCGGCATAGGGATGCCGCTGATGGACAGGGAGTTGGTTGCAGTGCTCGACCGTGCGGACGATCTCGTCGATGTCGGTGATGACGAGGCCGGGATCGATTCCCTGGCTGAACAGGTTCAACGCCAAGGTCATGATGTCGACGTTGCCGGTGCGCTCGCCATTGCCGAAGAGCGTGCCTTCGACGCGATCTGCTCCTGCCATGATCGCCAGCTCGGCGGCCGCCACCGCCGTACCCCGATCGTTGTGCGGGTGCAGACTCAGCGTGATGCAGTCGCGGTCGCGGATCTTGCGGCCGAACCACTCGATCTGATCGGCATAGATGTTTGGGGTCGCCATTTCGACCGTCGCCGGAAGGTTGAGGATGACCTTCCGGTCCGCCGTCGGCTGCCAGACATCCATCACCGCTTCGCAGATCTCGACGGCAAAATCGAGCTCGGTTCCGGTAAAGCTCTCGGGAGAATATTGGTAGATCACCTCGGTCTCGGGCATCGTCGCGGCGAGGTCGCGAATGAGCCTGGCGCCGGAGACAGCGATGTCGACGATACCCGGTTTGTCGAGCCCGAAGACGACCCGGCGCTGCAATGTCGATGTCGAGTTGTAGAGGTGCATGATGGCGCGAGACGCGCCCCGGATCGCCTCGAAGCTGCGCTCGATCAGCTCGGGCCGGGCCTGCGTCAACACTTGGATCGTTGCGTTGTCGGGCACAAGTCGGTGCTCGATGAGCTCGCGGACGAAAGCGAAATCCGTCTCGGATGCGGAGGGGAAGCCTACCTCGATCTCCGTGAAGCCGAGCTTCAGCAAGAGGTCGAACATGCGGCGCTTGCGGTCTGGTCCCATTGGCTCGACCAGGGCCTGATTGCCGTCGCGCAGATCGACGCTACACCATTGCGGCGCGCGGTCGATGGCGCGCGTCGGCCAGCGGCGGTCGGGCAAATCGATCGCCGGAAAGGCGCGGTATTTGTGAATGGGCATAACGGACATCAACAACTCCTGCTGCAAAGGATCGCCCGATGAAGGCGGCGGGGTCTGCGGGCTCACACCAGGCACGGCCGGCGGAGCTTAAGGCTGCCGGCCGGTGCTAAGTCGCAGGGAAAGACGCCGCCGATTTCTTGGTGACGAGGCGCTGCTGGAGAGGGCTGGCTTGGTCGATTGTGTTGGAGACATCGCATACCGAGCGTAGGGGGTTCCCGGACTGGGAACGGCAACGACGATTTCGGCGCCCGTCAGGACGCCGAGCCGATAAGTCGAAGCTCGTAGCGCTCGTTGTGCATCGCGGGCACTCCTAACAGACCCGGCCCGGCTGGTCAACCACCGCCATGTCAAAAGACTCCGCTGCGACGCTTTCGCCAAACTTCAAGTTTAACAGACTGTCGCCTTTCTGCCACTGTTGCCGATTAGACACGGTTAGCAGAAAAGCCGTACGTCGGCCGTGGGCTCGATTGACTTGGCACTGGCTGCCGATAGTATTCTCAGAATGAATGTAGCCTGCGCGCTGTATCGATCCCTGATCGATAAGTAGTTGGCAAAAGGACGCCTTTCCGGCCTGCCGCGGCGGCATCGGTCACAGGCGCCAAAGTCGACCGCGCATGCGAGCGTTGGGTTTGGGGACAGCGGCCGCTGCCGGTGCGGCCCGATGATCGGGGGCGAACGGGACGAAGTGTCCGAGCAAACCAATATTGTGTCTTTTCCGCTGACGGTGCGGGGCGTTCCTCCGCTGGCGGACCCGACACTTAATCGCGCGCCGACCAGATACGAATTTACCGAGAGGGAATTGGCGGCGCTGTGCCGGTGGTTCTCCGCCATGAAATACGCCTTTCCGGGTACGGAGGGAGTAATGATGGTCAACCATCAGGAGAACTACTCGGCAGTCGGGCTATACAACCGGGCGGGAGGCGCCCCGAATTGCCTTGTGGCCAAGCACGAGGTCGGCGGCAGCGTGCGCTTCTTTTGGTCGACGGAGTTTGATCCGCCGCGCCCGATAGGCGACCTCTCCGAAATTACCGATGCTCATATCCGAGCGATCCGCCCGCCGCGCAACGAGAAGGGCTGGCTCGATCCCGCCGGATGGATGGGGGTCTATGCGTCGCGTCTGATTGCGACACAGTTCCAGGTGGTTTAGCCGAAACAAACAAACGCCGATCCAGAAACCACATCAAGCGTGCGCCGTCGTCCTGCCGTGTTCGGCCGGTGGCGCGGCCGTAGAACGAGATAGTCTCGATTGAAGATGCAGGTACGGCTGAAAACTGCCGCCTTGCGATGAAGTTCGCCCTTCTTCTCGCATTCCTGACCGGCACCGCGCTCGCGGGATGCTCAACGTTGCCAACCGCGGGGCCAACCGCGGGGCAGGTGGTTGATCAGGCCGTCAAGGACGACCAGGCGCGTTTTGACGTGGTCGACGTCGACGACAAAGTGGTCGCGACATTGTTGGCCCGGCGGACCGAAAGCTTCCGCAAGCGGTTTCAGAAATACGGCAAGCCGCCCGCCCCGAAAATCGGAATCGGCGATACCGTCACGGTGACGATCTGGGAGGCGGCGGGCGGCGGGCTTTTCGGCTCGTCGTCGATCGCCGGGGTGTCCCCGGGTTCGCGAAGTGTGACCATTCCCGAGCAAGTGGTGGCTCGCGACGGTGGGATCAGCGTGCCCTTCGCCGACCGCATCCCGGTCGCAGGAAAATCGCAGCTCGATGTCCAGAACACGATCGAGCGGCGCCTTGCCGAGAAGGCCATCGAGCCGCAGGTGATCGTTGTCGTGACCAAGAGCGTCACCAATGCCGCAACCGTGTCGGGCGAGGTTGTCAGCGGGTCGCGCATACCGCTTTCCGTCAACGGCGACCGTCTACTCGATCTGATCGCTCTCGCCGGCGGGGCGAAAGCTCCGGTTTATGAGACTTTTGTCAGGCTCTCCCGCGAGGGCGTCACCGCTACCATCCCGATGGAAACCCTCGTGTCGGACCCGGCAGAGAACATTTACGCCTGGCCGGGCGATGTGCTGACTTTGGTGCGCATTCCACAGACCTTCGCGGTGTTCGGAGCGACCGGCCAGAACGTTCAGTTGAGCTTCAACGCCGAGAGGATGACGCTGGCCGAGGCGCTGGCCAAGGCGGGGGGATTGCAGGACCTGCGCGCAGATCCGACCGGGGTCTTCCTTTTTCGGTTCGAGCCGCCCGATGTCGTCGGCGCTCTCAACGCGGCCCCCTTGGCAACCGGGCCCGGCGGCAGCTCTCCGATCGTCTACCGCCTCGATCTCAGCGACGCCAGCAGCTATTTTTTTGCCCAGCGCTTTCCCGTCGACGATAAGGACATCATCTACGTCGCCAATGCGCGGTTGAATGAGCTGCAAAAGTTCTTCACCCTGCTGAACACCCTCACCGGACCCGTGATCACCGGGATCGTGGTCAAGAACGCTGCGCCCTAACTGATGTCCCAAGTTGGACAACGGGGACAACAGAATCGAGATGCTCGATATGAAGACAGGCCAGAGCTTACGCGATCACGATCTGATCCTCGTGACGGGGGGTGCCGGGTTCATCGGGTCGAACATCGTCCTCGAACTGGCACGATCGGGAGCGCGGGTCGCGGTGTGCGATCTCCTTCGGTCAGGTGAAAAGTGGCGCCATCTATCGACGGCTCAGCTGCATGACATGATTCGCCCGGACGCTCTGTTCGAGTGGCTCGCTCGACACCACAACAAGGTGGCGGCCATCATTCACATGGGCGCCATCTCCTCGACCACCGAAACCGACGTCGACAGATTCGCCGCAACCAATATCCGCCTTACCCTAGACCTCTGGCGGTGGTGCGCCGATCATTCGGTGAGGTTTATTTACGCCTCTTCGGCGGCGACCTACGGCGACGGGAGCGCCGGCTTCAGCGATGAACAGCGCGCCGCCGCGCTCGCGGCATTCCGCCCTCTCAACCCCTACGGGTGGAGCAAGCACCTTGTGGACCAACGGATAATCAGCGACGTGATTCGTGGCGAACCGACTCCCCCGCAATGGGCCGGGCTCAAGTTTTTCAACGTCTATGGCCCCAACGAGAGCCACAAGGGCGTCATGCAGTCGCTGGTCACCAAAATCTACCCGGCCGTCAAGGCGGGCGAGGCGGTGACGCTCTTTAAATCACACAATCCGCGCTACCGCGACGGCGGCCAGCTGCGCGACTTCATCTATGTAAAGGATTGCGTCGCCGTCGTCCGCTGGCTGGTGCAGGACCCCGGGACAAGCGGATTGTTCAATGTGGGAACCGGTACCGCGCGCTCGTTCCTCGACCTCGTCAACGCCGTCTGCGCGGTGGTTGGGTGCGCGCCAAATATCCGCTTTGTCGACACCCCGACCGAGCTGCGCGCGCAATATCAGTACTTCACCCAGGCAGACATCACGAAACTGCGCCATGCCGGCTTCGACGCGCCGTTCCACTCGCTCGAGGACGGCATCAGCGATTATCTTGGGCATCTCTCGCGATAGGTACGGAAAGGAGAAGGGTGTGGCGGAAATTCCCCGACTGAACGGCGTGATCCGGGCGCTCGAACAGAACAAACCTGCTTTCGTCACCTTTTTGGCGGCGGAGACTGGTGCGGCGCAGGCGATCAATGCCGCATCCTATGACGGTGTCGTATTTGAGATGGAGCATCGGCCCTACGACATAAGGGCCTTGCGGGATTGCCTGCAATTTATGCTGGATCGCCGGCAAATACTGCACGCCGGCACCTTGGCGCCGGCAGTGACACCCTTCGTGCGCATCCCGCCCAATGGCGGCGAGACCAGCCAGTGGGTTGCCAAGCAGGTGCTCGATCAAGGCGTCTACGGCATTGTCTGGCCGCATGTCAGCACTGTCGAGGAAGCGCGCAATGCGGTCACCGCATGCCGCTACCCGCGTCCGCCGGAAGCCGCCTATTTCGCTCCGCCCGGTCAGCGTGGGGATGCGCCGGCCGCGGCGGCGCGCTATTGGGGGCTGACCCAGCAGGAATATTATGCCCGCGCCGATGTCTGGCCGCTCAACCCACGGGGCGAGATCCTGGTCGCAATCATGTGCGAGGAGGTGCGCGCAATCAAGAACCTGCCGGCTATGCTCGAGCAGGTACCCGGGATCGGCGTCGTGATCGTCGGCGAGGGGGATTTATCGCAAGATCTCGGCCATCCCCGGCAGTACGACCACCCCACCGTGACCTCGGCGATCGACGAGATCTTAGCGATCTGCAAGCAACACAACGTCCCCTGCGGTCACCCGCATGTCGATAGCAAAAACATCGAAGCATTGCTCGAGAAGGGGTTCCGTTACTTGATGCCGGCTCCGGTTTACTCCTACGCCGCGCTCGAGCTCGGCCGCAAGGCCTCCGGCCGAGTCTGATCGAGGGCGTCGCTATCGGCGCATGAAATCGGGACTGCCGAGGATCAGGGCGGCGCGTAGCGCCTGAGGTGCCTCGGCGATCGCCTCGCGCGTCGGTCCCGACAGGGTCGAGCCGAAGATCTGTTCAAGGCGTGCGGCATCGACCGGGCTCGTCCGCAGAGGTAGCGGCGTATCCGACGCGCCACGCGCCGGGTCAGGGGGAAGACTGGCCAGCGGCAGGGCGCCGCGGGCGAGGACGGTCGCAAAGCTGATGCGCTGCGTCGTCGCGTCGGGGCTGAGCCAGGCGGCCTCGGTGTTCTTATAGCCGTCCGGCGTCAGACAACCGAAGAGCGGCATGCCGAGCTGACTGATCGCGGTGAGCAGCGGACGCGTGTTGTTCACCGGGACGCCGGCCGCGCGTGTCGCCGAGATCACGAAATGGTAGGGAGTTTTGTACTTTTGGCCGTAGCTCTCCCAAAATTCGCCGCTGGTGAACAGCACTTTGAGCACCTCCCGGATATCTCCGCCAGTCGCCTGGAAGCGGCCCGCTAGCTGCTCGACGAGTGCCGCGGGCGGCTCGTCGGCAACAAAATACTGCGCCAATTTGAAGCTGATATGGCGGGCCGTCGCCGGGCTCTTCGCGAGGATGTCGAGCGCCTCCTCGCCTTCGGCCTTGCCGCTCGAACGCAGCTGGTGGCCAAGAAAGGCCTTGGGACTGAAATCGTGGCGAGCGCCCTCGAACACCGCCGCATTCTCGGGAAACTCGCGCGAATCCGGGCGATTGACGCGCCATCCGGTGAGGACCCGCGCCAACGTCACCACATCCTCCTCGCTGTAACCACCATCAGCACCGAGCGTGTGCAGCTCCATGACCTCGCGTGCGAAATTCTCGTTGAGCCCGACCTTACTATTCCGCCCGCCTGGGCTCGTGGGTGAGGTGCTCAGCGTGTTGTCGAGGTAGACGAGCATCGCCGGGTGCTTGGTCGCGGCGAACAGCAAGTCGCGAAAACGCCCCAGCACGAAGGGGCGGATCGCCCGCCGCTCGTAATCGCCGATCCACAGATCATCCAGCTCCTTTCCGGCAAAGATATTAAAATGGTTGAACCAGAAGTCGACCATAACCTCTTGCAGCTGCCGCTGGCTCAGCACCGCCCGGAGAAGTCTCGCCTGCGCCGCTTCCCGGACGATGGCCCGGGCGCGCTCCTCACGGGCCTTGATAAGTTCGGGGGGCAGCTTGAAGCCGCGTATCGAAGGCAGCGGCCCGTAAAGCTGTCGCAGCTGAACGGCGTTGTACTTTAGCGTGTCGAATGCCGCGAGGCGCCAGCCTAGCTCGAACGGTTCGGGGATCGATTCAGGAGCAAGCTGCTCGGCGAGGTAACGGTCGACCCCGATGGCCTTGACGCGGTGGAAATCCTCCAGCGTCGGACCGAAGGCGAGGCGGTTCAGAATATGGACGGCCTGTCGGTCGGGGACCGGTTGGGCATAAGCCGCCCGCAGCCCCGCCAAACAAATCAGCAGGCATGCCCCAGTCAGGAAGCGAACATAAAGCATTGATCGAGAATACGACCGTCTTGCCCGGAGTTTAAACCCCGAGATCGCCCACGTGAGTGGAGGACCGCGTTCTGGTCCCTGGCTGCTCTTCCCTGTAGAAACGCGCGGCAATGTTGGGACATGCAGTATGAAAGTTCCGCTGATTGGAGGCATCGCCGCGCTGGCGCCCCGCTATGACGGGTTCATCCTCGATCTCTGGGGCGTGGTTCATGACGGGGTGGCTCCACTACCGGGCGCCCTCGAATGCCTCGAGACCCTGAAAGCAGCCGGAAAGCGAATCGCGTTGCTGTCGAACGCGCCGCGGCGATCCGACGACGTCGTCGAGCGCATCGTCCGCATCGGCATACCTGGCGGGCTCTATCATCATGTGATGTCTTCGGGCGAGGAGGCCTGGCAGCACCTCCATCGGCGCGACGATCCATTCTACGCGGCACTCGGCCGGCGGTGCCTGCACATCGGCTCCGAGCGCGATATGTTGATCCGCGAAGGGCTAGAGCTCGAATTCGTCGACACCGCCGAGGAGGCGGAGTTCATCCTCAATACCGGACCGGCCGGCTGGGAGGATCGTATCGAGGACTATGCGCCGCTGTTGGGGCGGGCGCTGGCGTGCGCCCTCCCGATGGTGTGCGCCAACCCCGATCTCGTCGTCATGCACGGCGATCGCCTGGCTCTCTGCGCCGGTGCCCTGGCGCAGTGGTACGAGGAGGCTGGAGGCCAGGTCCGCTGGCACGGGAAGCCGTTCCGATCGGTCTACGACACATGCTTCGCGCTGCTCGGCATCGAAGACCGCAAACGCGTTCTTGCCGTTGGCGACAGCTTGCGTACCGACATCGCCGGCGCGACCGGCGCCGGTCTCGACAGCGTGTTGATCGCCGGCGGCATCCATGCCGAAGAGTTCGGCATGATCGGCAACCGGCCGCCCGACCTCGACCGCATCGCCGCAGCGCTCCGATCCGGGTCCTACTCCCCCGTAGGCGTGGCTCGCAGCTTTTGCTGGTGAGGGGAGATCGGCAGCTTCAGTGGTCGCCCCCTGCATGCAGGCCCCCGACATGCAGGATCGTGTCGCGCAAGCCGGTGTCGTAGCCGACCCCTAGCGGGGTCAACATGGCGCAATCCGGAAGCGAGCGTATCAGCCCCTTGCGTTCGAGCGCCGCCCATACCGCCGGATTGCGCAGCCCGCTGGCATCGCGAGAAGCGACCAGGGCATCGCCGAGGTGAAAATGGTTGCCATGCGGATGGGGCAGGCTGGTGATGACGGTGCTGTCGGGCTCCTCGCCGGGCCGCGAATAGTCGGGAAGGCGCGCAAGCTCCTGCAGCAAGGTCAGGGTCTTGAGCTGCAGCGCGTTGAGATTGAGAGGGTTCTTCTTGGGCGCCATCACGCTCAGCCCCCAGCCGGCTGAGTGACCGGCGGTCGCACGCGGCGGCGCGACAAGCGCGGCGCCTCGCGGGGCCGCGGGTCGCGCACGCTCCAGCACAGACTGCCGACCAGCGGCAAGTGGTCCGAGGCAAGGCGGGCGAGTGGGGAACGATAGACGTACACATCGCGCAGCACCGCTGGTCCCTCGGCGTAGATCCTGTCGAGCGCCAGCATCGGCAGCCACGATGGAAACGTGCGCGCCGCCGCACTCGGTCCGAGGCGCCGATCCAGCAAGCGGATAGCACCGCTTCGGCCGCGCCACTCGTTCAGATCACCCATCAGCAGCACTGCGTCCGCCACTCGTCGATTCGCTGCCAAAGGCTCCCCGAGCACCGCCATGAGCCGGTTTGCCTGCAAGCGGCGCTCAACAGCGTGCAGACCGAAATGGGTGGCGATGACGCGCAGCACCCGATCGCCAATCAGCATATCGGCATCGATCGCGCAGCGTGGCTCGTACCCCGAAACGCTGAGATCGATTGCCCGCGCGCTGAGTACCGGAAACCGCGTCAGGATCGCGTTGCCGAAACGCCCGAGCCGTTCACGGATGCCCGTACCGGCGATGACGCGGCGCCCGGTAACCTCGCCGAGATAAGCCCATTGATCGTGAGGCCGGTCGCTGCCGCGGCGGGCGTCGACCTCCTGCAGGCAGGCAATGTCAGCGTCGATCACGCGCAGTACGGTGGCGATGCGGCCGGGGTCGTAGCGCCGGTCGACGCCGATGCAGGTGTGTATGTTGTAGGTCGCAACCCGGACCGACGACACCTCCGCGATAACCGGAGCAACGGCCAGGCGCCGGGCGCGATCGACGGGCCTTTCCCGTCTTCCAGCCGTGGGCATCTCGAAATCTTCAAACACTTGAACCTGCGCGGTTTGACGCCATCGTTTATCCCCTGCTCAGCTCGAAACGGCGACGAGGGTTAGACTTGCTATACGACTTGGTCCGAACCGGGCAACGAGATTTCGCCCTCACGGCGGCGCGCATCAACCTCGCCGGCAATTAGCTCACGGAGCCGGGCGGCTGGTGACCAGCGCCAGGCCTCGCAGCACGTCCGTGGCTTGGCTCAGCTGCTCGTCGGCCGCCGATCCGATATCGCCGGTCGCCACCGAGGGTGCCTTTCTTGCGGCCTCGGAGGCCGGAGCGCTCGCTGGTTCCTGGACCTCCGGCTTGCTGTCGGGCGCGACCGGATCGGTGTTCTTGAGCGCGCCGCGAAGATCGGCTTCGCGACGCCCGCCATGTACCAGCTTTTCGAGCTTCAGCGGCATCACGACGAGATCGGGGGTGAGACCTTTACCCTGGATCTGCCGTCCGGTTGGCGTCGTGAAGCGGGAGGTCGTCAATCGGATGGCTCCGTTGCCGGGCAATGGGATCACGCTCTCGATCGAGCTCTCACCGAAGGTCTGGGTGCCGAGCAGCACCCCGCGGCGATTGTCCTGCAGCGCGCCGGCGACCAGTTCAGCCTCCCGCGCCGTGCCGCCGTTGACAAGCACCACAAGCGGCATGCCCCGCGCGAGATCGCCCGGGGTCGCGCTGATCCGCTTGAGGCTGTTCGGCTTGCGGCCCTTGACGATGACGATATCGCCCTGGTCGATGAAGGCGTCGGCTACCGCCACCGCACTCTCGAATGCTCCCCCGGGATTGTTGCGCAGATCGATGATGAAGCCGATCAGCTTGCCGCCGGTTCTCTGGCGGAGATCCTGAGCCGCGCCGGCAAGGGCTTGCTGTGTTGCCGCATCGAAGCCGGCGATCCGGAGGTAGCCGATGTTTCCCGCTTCGACGCGTGCGCTCACCGACTGCAGTTTGTACGCCTCGCGCTTGACGGTCAGGTCGACCGGCTTGCCGGCACCGCGCCGCAAAGTGAGCTTGACCTCGCTCCCGACCGGCCCGCGCAGCTTGCGCTCGGCTTCAGCCAAGGTGAGATCGTAAACCGGCTCCTTGTCGATCGCGAAGATGACGTCGCCGGGTCCGATCCCGGCAAGCGCTGCGGGCGATCCGTCTTGCGGCGAGATCACCTTCAACTGACCGTTCTCGATCGTGGCCACGAGTCCAAGGGTACCGGCATCCTCCTTGGCGGGAGCTTGCAACGCCCTGAACGCCGACTCGCTGAGATAGGCCGAACGTGCATCGAGGCCCGCCAACATGCCGGCGATAGCCGCTCCGATCAGCTTCCCCTCGGCGACCGGCTCGACCGCGTCCTGACGAATTCGCTCGAACGCTTCGTTGAACAAGGTCAGCTGCTCATACCCGCCCTTCCCGCTCTTCAGCTGCGCCCAAGCCCAACCCGAGGCGAGGAACGCCCCCAACACGATCGCCGCTACCACTCTCCGCATCGCCACTGTCTCCGTGAAGGCGGCCGCACAGTAGCCCAGCCTTGGGCGGTCCCCAAGAGCCGACCGGTCGCGCGGGCCCATGCCATGCCAAGGTATCCGGAAGATCTACAATCCAAAGTTGTGTGCCATATTACAGCCCGGTGCTCCTGCAGCGAATCTGCAGCAGACGTTCCTCTTCAGGTTGACAAATCGCGAATGCGGCCGGACCCTGGGTGGACTCGCCTTAGTGAGGCTGCGATCAAGATATATTGTAATAGTTAGGCAATTTTATGGATGCTCGATTCGCAACCACGGGAAGCTGCCGCCACCATTGCCTCTTGCACGCTCGCGGGCATGGATGGCGGTCTCGGGGAATCGCCGGGCGCGTCGCTTGACAACCGGAAGCGGCGACCGTACGGGGTCCTCCCCAGCCTGATCATCGCCCAGTTGCCATGTGGAACGAGAAGCACGCGGCCCTTTCCGGAAGGCTCGTCATCGTCGGGTTCGGCAGCATCGGCCAGGGGGTTCTGCCGTTGCTGTTGCGCCACATCGAGATCGATCCTAGTCAAGTCGCCATCCTCACCGCCGAGCCGCGCGGCCACGAGGTCGCCGCGGAATACGGCGTTCGCTTCATCGAGACCGCGCTGACCCGGGAAAACTACCGGGCCCTGCTGGATCCGCGGCTCGGCCGCGGCGATTTTCTCCTCAACGTCTCGGTCGATGTGTCGAGCGTGGCACTGATCGAGCTGTGCCAGGAGAAGGGCGCGCTCTATCTTGACACCTGCATCGAACCGTGGCCGGGCGGCTATACCGATCCGAGCCTGCCGCCTGCGGCGCGCTCGAACTACGCATTGCGCGAGAGTGCGCTCGCTCTCCGCCCGCGCTACCCCGGTGGGCCGACCGCGGTCATCACCCACGGCGCCAACCCGGGTCTCGTCTCGCATTTTGTCAAACAGGCGCTGATCGATCTCGCCCGCACCTCGGGTCTCGGCGGCAGCCTTCCGCAGGGTCGCGAAGGTTGGGCCCGGCTGGCCGACGAGCTCGGCCTCAAAGTCATCCATATCGCCGAACGCTACACCCAGGTCGCAACGATCCCCAAAGAGCCGGGCGAATTCGTCAATACTTGGTCGATCGACGGGTTCGTCAGCGAAGGCTCGCAGCCCGCCGAGCTCGGCTGGGGGACGCATGAACGGCATTTCCCGGAGGATGGACGGCGGCACGATTTCGGCTGTGATGCCGCGATCTATCTGCTGCGCCCGGGTGCGGCGACGCGCGTCCGCAGCTGGACGCCGCTCGAAGGTCCCTATCACGGGTTTTTGATTACTCACGGCGAATCGATCTCGATCGCCGATTATCTGACGCTGCGCGACGGTGTCCGGGTGCTCAGCCGCCCGACCTGCCACTACGCCTATCACCCGTGCGACGACGCAGTGCTGAGCCTGCATGAATTCGCCGGCAAGAACTGGCGGCTGCAAAATCGCAAGCGGCTGATGATGGAGGAAATTATCAGCGGCACCGACGAGCTCGGGGTGCTGCTGATGGGCCCGCCGAAGGGCGTTTATTGGTACGGCTCGCGGCTGACGATCGCCGAGGCGCGAAGGGTGGCGCCGCACAACAACGCCACCTCGCTGCAGGTTACCGCGGCAGTGCTCGCCGGCGTTGTCTGGGCGCTCGAGCACCCGAACGAGGGGATCGTCGAGCCCGAGGGAATGGATTTCGCGCGCGTCCTCGATATCGCCCGCCCCTATCTCGGCGAGATGGTCGGGGTGCATGGCGGCTGGACACCTCTCGACGATCGAGAGAGGCTGTTTGCCGAAGATCTCGACCGCGAGGACCCGTGGCAATTCAAAAATATTCGCGTCCTCTGACGGATGCACAATGGGTCGGCGCGCCGAGCTGATCGGACTCTGCCTCTACGGGCTCGGCGGCTGCGTCGATTTCGCCTACCACCTGACCTGGGGCGCTCCCCGCGCGTCGATCTGGTATTCGAACCTGCCCGTCGCCTTCTCGGCGGCGGTGTTTTGGCCCGTTGACCTGGTGGCGATGGCACTGCTCGCGAATCTATGAGCTCCACCCGGGTTTCGGTCCGCTCGCGCCACAGCTAGTGACCCCCATCGTTCTCGCTTCCGATGCGGCCCAGTTCGGCGGCAGCAGGCTGCTATTCCGCAGCGGCTCGGCCATTGAGCAACTCCGGCCGATATTCGAAATGCATTGTGTCGTAGTGGGACCACTTGCCGCCCCAGATGAAGCCGTGCCGCTCGAAGATCTCGACGATCTCGATCGGTATGCGATTGGAGTATCCGGTCTCGGCGGTGCCCGAGCGATGGCCGAGCCAGTAGTCGGCATAGGTCGTGTTGATGTCGATCGCCACACCCCAGGAATGCATGCTCGGCTGTCCCGTATCCGCGACCGTTCGGCAGTTATAGGTGCCCGCCGGGGGATAGGCGTACCGCTGTAGTGCCAGCGGCAGCGCGTCCACCTCCGCGGAGACGGCGGCGATCCGTTGAGCCACGCTATTGACCGATGTCGCTTCTGTCGTGCGACCCCAGCTGCGCGGCAGCCACACGACGCTCACGAGCCACGGGCGCACTTCTCCCTTCCAGCAATTGCCGTACATTTTGTCAAAAAAGGCGCGGTTGCGGACCCGTCCGGGATCGCCGGTCGGCCACATCCCCGCGGTCAGCGGGCCAGCCGGATAGGGCAAACGGACCTGGTCGAGGATCGACCCACGCCGCAGCATCTCGGCAAGGTCCCCGGTCGGCCGCCCATCGGCAAGCGGCATCCGTGTGCCGTCCCGCCATATCAAATCGGTCGCGTCATAGCCCGCCAGGAAATCCGGGTAGGCACGGACCAGGGCGTCGAGAGCCGCGTGCTCCCCCGCGCCGGCCGCATCGGCGAATCCAGCCAGCATCGCCGCCAGGAACGCCAGCCGCCGACCCAGGCCTAGTCGCCCGCGCGGCCAAAAGCCTAACGCCATCTGAGCGCCCTCCGCGGTGTCGCGGCAGTACCCTCTCGCAAGTCGCGACCGGTGATCTCGACATTGCCGTCCTCGGTCAACTGGCGCTGACGGATCTTACGCTCGGCGATGCCTTCGAAGCGTGTTCGCTGCAGGTAATAGGCCTCGAAGCACCGCTCCGGGGTCGGCCGCTCTGCCAACAGGCGCTGAAAGGCACGCCTCGAGATGCGGACAACCCCCGTGTACTCCCCGATCGCGACACCAAACTCGATCGCCTCGCACTCGGCATTCCATCGGACATCATCCGGAAAGGTAAAGAACACCATTCCGACCCCGCATCGACCATGTTCTTGTATTGTTCGCATAATGCTTCGGAT
>WNFT01000964.1_pt1 | contig 24441 bp, 24 predicted proteins | sample 5400191 | NCBI WGS metagenome assembly WNFT01 (sample SAMN13153359, study PRJNA577476) | soil metagenome | isolation source: 80 cm saprolite under Madrone tree | place: USA:California | collected 2016-06-14 | reverse complement strand
GCGGCCGATGCAGCCGAGATGGTTAGAATCGAGTACGATCCGCTCCCCGCCGTGGTCGACGCCGAGGCCGCGATGACCGCGGAGTCCCCGGCGGTGCACGAGGGCGCGAGCAATGTCGTTGGCCAGGTCAGCAAGGTCATCGGCGACGTCGACCGTGCGTTCGCCCAGGCCGACGTGATCGTGAATGATCATCCCGCGCACGGGCGCGTGTCGTCGATGGCGATCGAGACGCGCGGCCTCTGCGCCGATTTCGATCCCGCCACGCGGAGCATGACCGTCTGGGCGCCACACCAGGGGCCGTTCAACCTGCGAGCAGCGGTCGCCGCGCGGCTCGGGCTGCCCACCGAGAGCGTGCGCGTCATCGCGCCGGATACCGGCGGCGGGTTCGGCCCGAAGGAAGGCGTCTATCCGGAGGACCTGCTCGTTCCCCTCCTCGCGTATCGCCTCGGCCGGCCCGTCAAGTGGATCCAGACGCGCACCGAATTCATGTCGAGCACTCACCAGGCGCGTGAGCAGGCACATCACGCCCGGCTTGCGGCGACGCGCGACGGGCGCATCCTCGGTCTCGACGTGCGCATCGTGAAGGACGTCGGTGCCTATCATTACTTCTCGGTGCACGAGCCGACGAACACGATCAATCACCTGCCTTCCCAGTACAAAGTGCCGGCCTTCCGCGCGGAGGGTTTCTCGGTGGTCACCAACAAGGCGCCGAGCGCGCCCTATCGCGGCGCCGGCCGTCCCGAGGCGGTCCTCGTCATCGAGCGACTGCTCGACCGGCTCGCGGCCAAGCTCGGCCTCGATCCCGCCGAGGTCCGGGCGAAGAATCTCATCGCGCCGGAGGAGATGCCGTATCGTCCGGGCCTCGTGTACCGCGACGGCGTTCCGGTGACCTACGACGGCGGCGACTATCCCCTCGAGCTCCGGCGCGCGCTCGACCTGCTCGACTACACCGGCTGGCGAAAGCGACAGGCGGATCTGCGCGCGGAGGGCCGGCACGTCGGCCTCGGCATCGCGGCCTACCTCGAGGCGAGCGGCAGCGTCCGTCCCGGCGAATGGGCCACGGTGAAGGTCGACGAGCGCGGCCATGTCGAGGTGCTCATCGGCGTCTCGGGCTCCGGCCAGGGACACGAGACGGTGTTCGCCCAGGTGTGTGCCGACTACCTCGGCGCGGCCTTCGACGATATCCGCGTCCGCGGCGGCGACACCACGCTGGTGCCCTACGGCTACGGAACCGGGGCCAGCCGCGTGGCCGTCAACACCGGAAACGCAGTGGCCGATGCGGCGACCGCCGTGAAGGTCAAGGCGTGTCGGGTCGCCGCGGGCCTCCTGGAGTGCGCGCCGGCCGACGTGCGCATCGAGGATGGCCGCGCGTTCGTGGTCGGGGCGCCGGCACGAGTGATTTCGCTGAGCCAGCTCGCCCGGGTGGCGCTGCGCGACCGAAGCCTGGTCGAGCTCGGCGGTCCGGGGCTCTGGGCCACGAAGTTCTACTCGCCGCCGACCGTGACCTGGTCGAGCGGCGTCCACGCGGCGGTGGTGGAGGTCGACGCGGAGACGGGACGGGTCAGCGTCGTCCGCTACGTCATCGTGCACGACTGCGGCCGGCAGCTCCATCCCGTGATCGTCGACGGCCAGATCGTGGGCGGCTTCGCCCAGGGCCTGGGCGTCGCGCTCGGCGAGCACGTCGTGTACGGCGGCGACGGCCAGCTTCTCACCAGCACGCTGATGGACTATCCCGTGCCCCGAGCGGACGACATACCGCCACTCGTCATGGAACATCTTCACTTCGCGACCGATCACAATCCGCTCGGCGTCCGCGGGGTCGGCGAGGGCGCCACGGTGCCGCCCACGGCGGTGATCGCCAACGCGGTTGCTGACGCCTTCGAGGGACGACTCGACATCAGGAGCCCGGTCTGCACGCCGGAACGGGTGTACGCAATGCTGTGCGAGGTGGGACTCACGCCGCAGTGAACGCCCAGAAGGAGGAACTCATGGCACGGCTGACACCGATCACCAACAAGGACCAGGTTGCTCCCAAGGACCAGGCGATCGTCGACTCGATCGTCGCGAGCCGGGGCGCGCTCCAGGGACCCTTCACGATGTTCCTGCATTGTCCGGAGCTGGCCGGCCGCCTGGCGCATCTCGGCGCCTTTGTACGGTTCGAGGGCTCGCTCGACATGCGCGTGCGCGTCCTCGCCGCCATGACCGTGGCGCGCGAGCTGGAGGCGGTCTATGTCTGGGGCGCGCAGACCGGCGGCGCTCGCAGACTGGGAGTGCCGGAGTCCACCATCACGGCCATTCGCGAGAACCACAGCCGCGGCATTCCGGCCGAGGACGCGCAGATCGTCGAGTTCACGCGACAGCTCATGCGCAAGCACCGGGTGGACGACGCGACGATGAAAACGCTCATCGGGCGGTTCGGCAACGACGGGCTGATCCAGCTCACGGGCGCGATCGGCTACTACGGCATGCTGTCGATGACGGTCAATGCCTGCGAGCTGGAGGCGGCGTCGGGCGCCGAGGTGCTAAAGGTCTAGCGCGGCATCTCGATCTTCCGCGTCACCGACTTCGAGGTGCCGAAGGTCGAAGGCGGACCTCCCGGGCGTAGGTGTCGAGCCCCTCGTCACGACGCCGCCGACCGAATGCTGCTTGGCGAGGAGCTCGACCACACGCTCCTGAAGCTGGAGCGAGTTCGGCTTGCTGTTGTTGAGGACGCCCAGCGTGACGCCGTCGAGGGACCGGAGCCGCGGCGCGACTCCCGGGCTGTAGAATAGCGCAGACCAACGCCGGGGGAGGATCATGAGGCCATACGAGGGGATCAAGATCATCGACATCACGCACGTGCTGGCGGGGCCGTTCGCGGCCTATCAGCTGGGGCTGCTCGGCGCCGACGTCATCAAGGTCGAGCACCCGAAGGATTACGATCAGAGCCGCGATTCGGGCGGCGACCGCGCCCTGAACCGCCAGCAGATGGGGACGGGCTATCTCACTCAGGCCTCGAACAAGCGCGCGATCACGCTCAATCTCAAGCACGAGAAGGGCCGCGAGATCTTGAAGAAGCTCGTGAAGGACGCCGACGTGCTGGTGGAGAACTGGCGGTCCGGCGCCTTCCCCGCCCTGGGCCTGGGCTGGGACGATCTGCGCCCGCTCAACCCGCGCCTGATCTACTGCTCGATGACGGCGTTCGGGCAGGAAGGTCCGCGTGGGGAGCAGACCGCCTACGATCAGCTGATCCAGGCCACGTCCGGCATGATGGCCATGACCGGCACGCCCGATGTGAACCCGATCAAGACCGGCGCGCCCGTGATCGACTACGCCACCGGCACCATGTGCGCCTTCGCGATCTCGGCCGCGCTCTTCCAGCGCGAGCGCACCGGGCGCGGCCAGTACATCGACAGCGCCATGCTCGACGTGTCGCTCATGCTGATGGGCTCGCACATCACGTCGTACATGCGCACGGGCCACGAGCCCAAGCCCAAGGGCAATCGGATGGACCGCGCCAGCAGCCAGCTCTATCAGGCCAAGGACGCGCCGCTGATGATCGCCGCCGGCAACCGCGGCCAGCACGAGCGGTTGTTCGACGCCGTGGGCCGACGGGACATCGCCGCGCAATCGAGCCACGACGAGCGCGAGCAGCTGTACGAGCAGCAGACCGCGGAGCTCGAGAAGATCATCGCGCAGCGCAGCGCCGACGAATGGGAGCAGTACCTGCAGTCACGCCACGTCCCTGCCGGCCGCGTGCGACGGCTCTCCGAGTCGCTGACCGATCCCCAGCTCAAGACTCGCGGGGTGCTCCACGAGCACCACACGATCGAGGGGATCGAGGGCCCGGTGACCGTGCCGCTGGCCGCGTTCAAGTTCGCCGACGGCGGTCCGAGCATCGAGAGTCCGCCGCCTCGCCTGGGCCAGCACACCGACGAGGTGCTCGCGAGGCTCGGCTACTCGAACGCCGAGGTCGCGAAGCTGCGCGAGGAAGGCGCGATCTGAGCCGCGGCGGGTGATGGCGCTGCCGCTAGGGCAGCAGATCGGCCACAGCGATCTGACCGGGCGTGAAGGCAAGCGGCACGATCACAGCCGATGGCGCCAGCGCCCTGACGGACCGATATCGCCATCCGTAGATCGCCCGCGGGTCGGCACCCTCGTCTCGATAGACTTCGAGGACGCGATCGACGAGGTTTACGATCCAGTACTCTCGAATTCCTGCCCGTGCGTAGAGGCTGCCCTTGTGTTCGCGGTCGAAGTAGAGGCTCGAGTCCGCTACCTCGACGACGAGCGCGGGGCGCTGGGGGTGCGAATGGCGATAGTCGGCGGGATTCCCCGGTACGACGACCAGATCAGGCTCGGGCTCGGATTCGTCGTCGAGTGACACGGGCAGCTGGATCCTCACGATCCAGCCGGGCGGCAGGATGGCTCTCACCGCGTAGTCAACGGCGCTGATGGCCGAGGCATGATAGGTGCCGTGCGGCTCCGCGACGACCAGCTGGCCCCCGATCAGCTCGAGCGGCTCGCCCTCGAACACGCCAAGATCTACGAGCCGGTCGTACTCGATTCGCTTCCAGCGCCGGAGCGTGAGCGGGGCTTGCACCATGCCCTCACTCTAGCCGCTCCCGATGGCGCGATCAACGTCGAGTCGTGGATACGCCGACGAACGCGCTATCATCCCCGCGGTGCTCTCGGACGCGCGGGAGCGCCCGCGATGACCGCGGATAGTGAAAGGAGCTGGCCATGACGTCCCTGCTGCGACGGCTTTCGGTGGTCCTCCTGTGCCTCGTCATGACGTCGTTCGCGGCCGGGCCCGCGTCCGCCCAGGCGCCGGCGCGCGGGCACGGCGCCGAAGCCCGCGACATGGAGCTGGTCGGCCACGAACCCTTGCAATCCCGCTCGGCTTATCAGCCGACGATCCACCGGCAGAGCGGGCGCTTCATCGCCTACGTCGGCCATCACGGCGGGCGTGGGCGCAACCCGCTCACCGGCAGCGACGAGGACAACGGCACCTCCGTGGTCGACGTCACCGACCCCGCGCGCCCGCGCTATCTCGCCCACATCCCGGGAGCGCCCGGCGGCTCCGAGCAGGGCGGCGCGCAGATGGCGCGCGTGTGCGACCGGCAGAGCAAGACGTATCTGCTGCGGACGATCGGCAACTCCGTCCCCAACTCGGGCCACGAGGTGTGGGACGTGACCGACCCGGCGAAGCCGCGCAAGGTGAGCACGGTCGTCTCGGGGCTGACCGCGACGCACAAGAACTGGTGGGAGTGCGACACGGGGATCGCCTACCTGATCTCGGGCGATCTCGCCAAGGCGGACCCGCTGCAGCTCGGCCCATCGGGCTGGCGCACGTGGCGCATGACGAAGATCTATGACCTCAGCGATCCCGCGAAGCCCGTGTTCGTCCGCGACTTCGGACTGGCCGGCCAGGAGCCCGGCTCCACCGGGCCGATCACCGTCGCCCACGGCGCCCACGGGCCGATCGTGCTCGGCAACCGCGTGTACTTCGCGTACGGCACGAGCGCCGATGGCGCGCTGCAGATCGTCGACCGCCAGAAGCTCTTGACCGGCCCGAAGGAGCCGACCGCGGCGAACCTCAACGCGCCCGAGATCAGCCGGCTCTACATGTCGCCCAACTGGGGCGGCCACACGGCGTTCCCCGTCCTGGGCATGACGATCGGCGACTGGGCGCCCAACACCAAGGGACGCGTGCGCGACTTCGTCGTCCTCGTCTCGGAGTCCATCGCGAACGAGTGCCGCGAGTTCCGGCACGCCACGTTCATGGTCGACATCACGACCGAGACCCGGCCGTTCCCGGTGGCCACGTTCGAGGTGCCCGAGTCGCCCGGCAACTTCTGCCGCCGGGGTGGACGCTTCGGCCCCCACTCGAGCAGCGAGTCGTTCGCGCCGATCTTCTACAAGAAGCTCGTGTTCATCGCCTACTTCAACGGCGGCGTACGGGCCATGGACATCCGCAATCCCTACGCGCCGCGGGACGCCGCGTTCTATATCCCGGCGACCACCGAGCGGACGGCCGAGCGCTGCGTGACGAACGGGACGCGGAGCTGCAAGGTGGCGATCCAGACCAACAACGTCGAGGCGGACGAGCGCGGGTACGTCTACCTGGCGGACCGCGCCAATACCGGTCTGCACATCGTGAAGCTCACCGGCGAGGCCGCGAAGATCGCCGGCGGCAACTGACGCCGGCGCCCGCTACGCGAGCGAGCCGACGACGATCCTCTCGTGGAGCGCCGAGAGGATCTCGTCGACCGTAGCGGACGCCCACACCGGGAAGAACGGCGACAGCTGAAGCGCCCGCCAGTCGCCCATGAAGCGGTCCCACGTCTGCTGTGGAGTTTCCCCCGGCCTCGCGGCGCGCATCGCGCCGGCCAGCCGGTCCTTATGGTAGATCCTCGGAAACTCGGTGTAGTGATAGAGGTACCGAAGCTCCTTCGTGTAGAACACGGCGACCGGAATCGACTGGAAGGTCTGCCCGCCCTTCTCGTAGAGGAACTCGTTCATGATGTCGGCGTTCGGGGAGTCGGCGGGGTTCGCCTTCGCGTCGCGGCCGACTTTCTGCCCGTCGCGTGGGAAGATGCGCAGCTCCATCCCTCCGGCGTCCGCCACGTGCGCCAGCATCGGGACGTCGCGGCGGCAGTCCGACGACCACTCTTCGGAGATCGCGAGAATCTTGGCCGGGCCGTTGGGCTGCGCTGCGAGCCACCGGATCGCACTGGTCTGGGCATCGCTGAGCCCCACCTGCTTGTACCACTCGCGTAGACGGCCGCTAAAGTCGATCCGCTGCGGCCCCAGCAACCAGCCCGCCTCGCGCTGGAGGTTCTCGGGTGTGCCTCTTCGCGCGATCCATCGCGGCAGCGTCTAGCGGTCCACCAGGGGCACGAGCGCGTAGAGCCGCGGCTGGTCCCCGACGACACGGGTGATGTGCCCCTGGCCGGTCAAGTCTTCGGCCAGCACCACGTCGCCGGGCCCGACGCGCGCCACCGTGCCGTCGCCGACCTCGATCTCGGCGGTGCCCGAGAGCGAGATCGAGTACTGCCGTCGCGGCGCGCAGTGCCAGTTGAGCAGGTAGCCCGGCGGCGCGATGCGAAACGAGATCCCGCTCGCCGACTGCATCGGAGTCCCCTCGCCGTGCGCGCCTTCGACGTCGGCGAAGGGCTTCATCGCCATCGGCACCTCGGCGATGTGCGACTTGCCGTCCGAGCCGCTGTACACCCGCCAGATCTTCGGCATGTCAGCGCGCCGCGGCGGCTTCCGGCAGGATGCAGTCGCCCTTGCCGAAGGTATGCTCGCCGTGGTCCTCGTAGACGAGCTTGATCCAACCGTTCAGCACGTAGAACATCTGGAAGTCGCACTTGTGCTGGTGCAGGCCGGTGGTGTGCAGGTCGTGATCGCCGGCCGACTCCTTCTTGATCCGGACGACGTGGGCGCGGAACTGCCCGCGCGTCGCCTGCTCGATGCCGAGGTCCCGGTACTCCATGAAGCTCCGCAAGCCGGTCTTGTACACCGCGTTCGTGGCCAGATTCGCGCTGAACAGCTGTTCCTGTCCGCTCATCGTTGATCCCTCCTGTGAAGTGTCCGTTCGGCCGTGAAGTACTAGTTCGGTGCGGCGAACTCGAAGGTCGTGCCCACCGAGCTGGCGGTGAACCGTCCGGGCACCCGCTGGGCGACGGCGCAGATGGCCTCGATGCCGGTGCAGTGCTGGGGCACCAGGTGCTCGACGTCGAGGTCGCGAAAGGCGTCGACCACCCGTGTGATGCGCGCCTCCTCGAGGCCGCTCAGGTGGAACCCGCCGATGACCGCGTGCACGCGCGGGATGCCCGTGATCCGTACGGCGTTCCGGCAGATGCCGACGATGCCGCGGTGCGAGCACGACGTGACGACGACCAGGCCGCGGTCGCGCACGTTGGCGACCAGTGTTTGCTCACCGATGAACGTGTCCTGGATCAGCTCGCCGTCCTCCTCGACACGGAGATTGCTCGGGATGGTCTCCCACTCCTCGGCCGCGTGCATCTCGCCGGAGAGCCACACGCCCTCGGCAAGAGGCATGGGCGTGCTCACGAGCGTGACCGGAACCTCGTAGCGCTCGATCTCATCGCGGGACAGCCGGCCGCTGTAGACCCGGCGCTCGCCGCGCTGCTGCCAGCGGGCGCGGAAGTGGTCGATGCCCCCGTAGAAGGGCAGATCGCGCCGGAGGCGCCGCCGCCACGCGTGCAGGAAGCCGGTGAGCCCGCCCCAGTGGTCCCGATGGCCGTGGGAGAGACCGAGCGCGTCGATCGACGCCGGATCGAGGGCCAGCTCACGGAAGTTGTGGTTCAGCGTCTCCGGCGTGAGGCCGAAGTCGAAGGCCATGGTGAAGCGGTCGCCGCCGCGCGTGATCTCCACCAGATGCGCGAGTCCGTGCTCGGCGCGGAGGTCCGGCATTTTCCCCGCCACGAACGCGCTGTACCGGCGGGCCACCGCATCGTCCTGGCGCAGGTTGTCGATGTAGTTGTCGACGACGGTGGTGATGCGGATCCGGTCGACGGCGTCGGTCGCCATGGGCGTACGGTAGCGGGTCGCCACAGGATCGTCAACGTCGTCGAGCCGATGCAGCTTCCGCCGATCCGGCATACGATGTCGATTCTCGAGGGTCACCGGCGTCGTATTGGGTGAGGGGCTGCCGGGGCTCTTGCGGCCCAGGGGCGGCCGAGACTTTCACAGAGAAGGAGGCTCGTATGCGCTACATGCTGCTCATCGGCGGCGACAAGGCGGCACCGCCCCCACAGAAGGCCGAAATGGAGGCCATGGTGCAAGGCCACCAGCGCTTCGCGGAAGAGTTGCAGGCCGCCCGCAAGATGGTCCACGGGGAGCGCCTGCGTCCGGACGAGGAGGCCAGCCGCGTCCGTCTCAAGGCCGGGCAACGACAGGTCACGGACGGGCCCTTCACCGAGACGAAAGAGGTCCTGGGCGGGTTCTACCTGATCGAGTGCGACACCATGAAGGAAGCCGTCGAGTGGGCGAAGAAGATCCCGCTTCGTGAAGGTGGCGGCTACGTCGAGGTGCGGCCGATCTGGCCCATGTAGGTCGGGTAACATGTCTGCCCGTGGGATCGAGCGACCACGGGCAGACGCCGAGCGGCGAGGTTCACGCGCGCGTCGCCGAGGCGTTCCGTCTCGAGTACGCGCGCGTGGTCGCGTCCGTGCTTCGCATCGTGCGCGACATCGACGCGGCCGAAGAGATCGTTCAGGAGGCATTCCAGCAGGCGCTCGATCATTGGCCCGTGAGGGGAACGCCGGATCGTCCAGGCGCCTGGCTTCTCACGACGGCGCGGCGCCGCGCGCTCGATCGCCTGCGCCGCGCGCGCAGGGCCGAGGGGCGGGCCGACGCGATCGCCTACGAGGCGGTGCTCGGGGCGATGGACGAGGGCCCTGACGTGACCGATCCCGACACGATTCCCGACGACCGGCTCCGGCTGATCTTCACCTGCTGTCACCCGGGTCTGCCCGCCGACAGCCGCGTGGCGCTGACGCTGAGGCTGGTGGGAGGTCTCTCGACAGCCGAGATCGCCCGCGCGTTTCTCGCGCCGGAGCCGACGATCGCCCAGCGGCTCGTGCGCGCGAAGCGAACGATCCGCGACCGCGCCCTGCCCTACGAAGTTCCCCAAGGCGCCGAGCTGGCCGAGCGCCTGCCGGCCGTGCTCGCGGCCGTCTATCTGATTTTCAACGAGGGCTATGCCGCGCACAGCGGCGACGCCCTCGTGCGCCACGATCTCTGCGAGGAGGCCAGTCGCCTCGGACGCATCCTGGCCGAGCTGATGCCGGACGAGCCCGAGGTGCTCGGGCTCCTCGCGCTCATGGAGCTCCAGGCCTCTCGCGCGACGACGCGGACGGACGCCGACGGCAATCTCGTGCTGCTCGCCGACCAGGATCGCTCCGGCTGGGATCGGGCGCGGATCGCTCGGGGTCTCGCCTGTCTCGATCGCGCCGCCTCGATGGCGCGTGCGGGCCCATACCAGCTCCAGGCCGCCATCGCCGCCTGCCACGCGCGCGCGGCTTCCTGGGAAGCCACGGACTGGCCGGAGATCGTCGCGCACTATCGAGCGCTCGCCGAGGTCGCGCCCTCGCCCGTGGTCGAGCTGAACCGCGCTGTGGCGATTGGCCTGGCGGACGGGCCGGCCGCGGGTCTCGCGGCGCTCGGTGCGATCGACCCCTCGGCCCTTCGCGGCTATCACCTCTTGCCCGCCGCCCGGGGCGACTTTCTCCGGCGCCTCGGGCGCTGGACGGAGGCGGCCGCCGAGTATCGCCGGGCGCTCGAGCTCACCGACAACGCGCGTGAGCAGAGATTCTATTCAGCGAGGCTCGCGGCGTGCGACGCCGGCGGCTAGCGCGCGGTCTTGACCTTCAGATCCTCGTAGGGCGCGGAGTACGCGAAGCCTTTGATGTGGTCGACACACGCCTCCTCGACTCGTGGCCCGATGCCCCAGAGGAACGCCAGCTCGTAGATGGGCACGTGCAACACCCGGTCGTGCATGATCTGCTGGATCTGCTGCAGCATGGCTTCGCGCTTCTTGCGATCCATCTCGCGGCCCTGTCGCTGGTAGAGATCCTCGATCTCCGGCACGACTCCCGACGCATAGATGCCGCTCTTGGTCACGTAGACTTCGATCCGTGTCGCCGCGTTGCCGGCCGGAGCGCCGAGGCCCATGATGACGCCCTTGATCTTGTGCTCCCGCCAGGCGGTGAGAAACGCGGCGCGCTCCATCGTGCGCACGCGCGTCCGAATGCCGACCCCCTGGAGGTATCCGCCGATCGCTTCGGCCAGCGAGAAGAACGGCGGAAACGGCGTGAGGTCGCCGGCGTCGAAGCCCGAAGGGTATCCGGCTTCGGCCAAGAGCTGCTTGGCGCGCGCCGGGTCGTAGGCGGGCGGCTCGTAGGCCCGCGCGAACTCCAGGACCCGCGGGACGAGGCCACCGGTCGGGCGTGAGAGCCCGAGGGTCTCGGCCTGGTTGAGGGCGTTGCGGTCGAGGGCGTGGCTGGCCGCCAGGCGCACACGCCGGTCGTGCCACGGAGATTTCGGATCCCACTGCTCCGGCAAGTCGAGGAAGGCGACTCCGGGTGGCATGGCGGCGGCCAGGCGCAGGGTCGGCGTCCGCTTGATCTCCTGGGCCGTGGGCCCGCTCAGCAGATAGACGATGTCGACGTCGCCCGCCTTGAGCGCGGCCGCACGCGTGGTCTCGTCGGGCATGCTCTTGAACACGAGCCGCTTCACGCCAGGGGTCTTGCGCCAGTAGCCCTCGAAGGCCTCCATGACCAGCTCGACGCCAGGATTGAAGCTCACGAAGCGGTACGGCCCCGCGCCCACCGGCGCCTTCTTGTAGGCGTCCTCGCCCACCTTCTCCACGTACTTCTTCGGCACGATCCACGCCGCGCCGGTGGCGGAGGTGCCGTAGAAGGTCATGAAGTCCGGCCACGGCTCCTTCAGGAGAAAGCGCACGCGGCCCGCGTCGACGATCTGGACCTCCCGCACGCGCTCCTTGAGGAGCTTGGCCCCGGCGCCGTGGTAGCGGTCGAACGAGAACTTGACGTCCTCCGCGGTCACGGGCTCGCCGTTGTGGAACTTCACGCCCTTGCGCAGGACGAACTCGTAGGTGAGCGCGTCCTTCGACACCGTCCACGACTCGGCGAGGCTCGGCGTGTTGTCCCCGGCCGGCATCGGCTTCACCAGCGCGTCGTGGATGGCGTAGAGCACCATGAACGGCGTGATGAACGCCTCGGTGTCGCTCGGGTCGAGCCAGCGCGTGGCCAGGGTGACGTGGACTCCCCAGGTCAGCGTCCCCACGGGCGTTTCCGAACGCCCCACGGGCGTTTCCGCTGTGGACAGCCCGGAGAGGACCGGGAGCAGGAGCAGAACGGTCAGCACGACGATCACGGTACGGAGCACGAATCCCCTCATGACGCCGCCAGCATCAGCCCGCGGTCTTGCCCTGCACGATGACGCGCGCGGCGAGCAGCGCATCGATCTCCGCCTCACCGTAGCCAGCCTCGCGAAGGATCTCCACCGAGTGCTCGCCGAGCTCCGGCGGGAAGCGTGGCGCAACCTTTTCGACGCCGTCCAGCCAGAGCGGGCTCGCCACGGTGAGCGGAGCGCCCCCGCGCGGGTCGTCGAAGGGCACCAGGGCGCCACAGGCGACCATTTGCGGATCGTCCCGCGTGTCGTCCACGGTGCCGACCTCACCGAAGGTGAGGCGGTGACGGTTCAAGATTTCTCGCCACTCCCCCCATGGCCTCGATCCGAAGACCTCGTCCAGGATGGGCACGAGGGCGCGCGCGTTGGCGCGCCGGGCTGACGTAATGGCGAAGCGCGGGTCCTCGCCGAGGTCGGGCCGCTCGATCGCCCGGAGGAGGTGGGGCCAGTCACGGTCGTCGTTCAGCAAGTTGAGGAGGAACCAGCGTCCGTCGGCGCAGCGATAAAGGTTGGCGAGCGCGGTCGCGGGCTCATCGCGCGACGGCCGCGGCTCGACCCGCGCCCCGGAGAGCGCCGCCTGCACCTGGATCGCGTTCCACCAGAGACCGTTGGCCAGCAGCGAGGTCGAGACCATCGTGCCGCGGCCCGTCTGGCCGCGCCGGTAGAGCGCGGTCATAATCGCGGCGAAGAGCGTGACGCCGGTCGGGTGATCGCCCATCCCGGGCAGCGAGCGCGCGGGCGGAGAGTCCGGAGAGGGCTTCACGAGATCCATCAACCCGGTGCGCGCCCACAGCGCCGTCGCGTCGAAGCCAGTGCGCGGAGCCTCGTCGCCGTGCTCACCGTACGCGGTCATGGACGCGTACACGAGCCGCGCGTTGAGCGGTGCCAGGTCCGCCCAGCGAATGCCGAGCTTCGCGCGCGAGTCGAGCGGCGTGTTGGTGACGAAGACGTCGGCCCGCTCGACGAGACGCTGGAGCACCGCGCGTCCGGCGGGCTCGCGCAAGTCGAGGGCGAGCCCGCGCTTCGTCCGGTTGTCGACGATCCAGCGATAGTTGTAGGGGCTCTCGGCCACCCCGGGGCCTCCGGTACGGTGGCGATACGGGTCGCCGTCAGGCGGTTCGATCTTGATCACGTCGGCGCCGAGGTCGGCCATGATGGTCGTGGCCACCGGGCCGGCGATGAAGCTCGCCGCGTCGATGACGCGCACGCCCGCGAGCAGGAAGTCGTCGCTCATGATCCCCGCCGGACTATATCATCCGCCCCGAGCGGCCGGGAGCCGGGCGGGATCGAACGGACGCAGATCGACCAACGAGGCAGCGCCCTCGGTGATCAGCTCGGCCAGGGCGAGGCCGGTGGCGGGCGCGTTCAGGATGCCCCAGGGGCCGTGGCCGGTCGCCACGTACGCGCCTGCCACGCCGGGGACGCGGCCAATCAGCGGTAGGCCATCGTCGGTGACGGGCCGATAGCACGCTTGCCGGCGAGTGATCCGCGCGGCGGCCAGCGCGCTGGACACGCGGCCGGCGGCGCGCGCCAGCGTGGCGCAGGAGACCTCGCTCACCTCGACGCCGTCCGGTGAATCCGGCAGCGGCGCCGGGTCGGCCATCCCACACACGTAAACCTCGCCATCGGGCCGCGGAAAGATTTCCGGTTCAAACGCGCGGCCGTCGGCCGTGCGGTAGTCGACGAAGAGCGCGTGCGCGGGCACGTCGGCCCCGGCGAGGGTCACGCTGTAACCCTTGAGGCCGTACACGCTCGGGAGCGGCAGCCGCCCGACCGCCCGACCCGTCCACGGACCCATGGCCAGGACGACCGCGTCGGCCTCGAGCGTTTCGCCACCGTTCAGCATGACGCCGCCTACCGCGCCATCGCGCCGCGCGATGCCCTCGACGAGGCCGATGCGCAGCGTGGTGCCGCGAGCGTGCGCGGCGTCGAGCAGCGCCGCGGTGAAACGCGCCGGGGTGACCTGGGCCGTCGTCTCGGTGGTGCCGAGAGCCGCGGTGACGACACCGACGCCGTCGAGCCAGTGCGGAGCGGCGACGCGATGGCCGCCGGGCGGAGCTCCGCGATCGCGCGCGGACATCATGAACGTATCCATGCGACGGTAGCCGTAGTCGGTGCCGAGCTGCTTGGCGAGCTCGGCGTGGAGCCCGAAGCTCTTCCGCGCCAGGGGGCCGAGCGGCGAGCCATCGCACCAGTCGAGCGCCAGGAATCCGCCGGACTTGCCCGACGCCGCGCAGGCCACGCCCGAGCGCTCGACCACCGTCACGCCAACGCCGCGGTGGGCCAGGAAGTAGGCCACCGACGCGCCCATGACGCCGGCACCGCAGACGATCACGTGCCGAGGAGGTGTCACCCGGCGTATGCTACAGCGCAAACGCGAGGAGGGCTCCATGCACTACGGCGTCGTGATGTTCCCCACCGAGTACGCGATGGCTCCCGACGAGCTGGCGCGGGCGCTCGAAGAGCGCGGCTTCGAGTCGGTGTGGTTCCCGGAGCATACGCACATCCCCACGAGCCGGCGCAGCCCGTGGCCCGGCGGGGGCGAGCTCCCGAGGGACTACTGGTCGTCCTACGATCCGTTCGTCGCGTTGATGGCGGCGGGCGCGGCGACCAAGCGACTCAAGCTCGGCACCGGCATCTGCCTGGTCATCGAGCGTGACCCGATCACCACGGCCAAGGAAGTCGCCACCCTCGACCGGCTGACGGGCGGCCGCGTCCTCTTCGGGATCGGCGGCGGCTGGAACGCCGAGGAGATGGAAGACCACGGCACCGCGTGGAAGAGCCGCTGGCGGCTGCTCCGCGAGCGCATGCTCGCCATGAAGGAGATCTGGACGAAGCGCGAGGCGGAGTTTCACGGCGAGTTCGTGCACTTCGACAAGCTCTGGGCCGACCCGAAGCCGATCCAGAAGCCGCATCCGCCCATCCTCATCGGCGGCGACGGGGCGACAACGTTCGACCGCGTCGTGGAGTTCGGCGACGGCTGGATGCCGATCATGCGTCCGCAGACGAACCCCGTCGAGCGCATCCCCGCGCTTCGCGAGCGGTTGAAGAAGGCGGGCCGCGACCCGAAATCGGCGCCGGTGTCCATCTTCTTCGCCCCGCCCAAGAAGCCGGCGCTGGAGGCGCTCGAGGCGGCCGGCGTCGAGCGCGCGATCTTCGGTGTACCGTCCGAGCCCCGCGACGCCGTGCTACCGCGGCTCGACGCTTACGCGGCGGCGATGCGATCCTGACGGACCGGCGCGGCCCGTAGCCGAAGCGACACGCCTATCGAGCGGGGCAGGCCGCGCCCGACTCCGCCCACGCCTTGATCAGTGCGACGAACGACGCCTGCGTCCCCGGTGCCGGCTCGCGGTCGGCGCCCGGGCTCCAGGCCCAGCCCACGAGGGGATCGGTCGAGACGTGCTGGACGATCTCGTCGGGACTGCGGCCACCGTTGCGCGCGGGATCCTTGACCTGCGCGCAGATCTCTGCGAGCGAGCGCTGCTGCCACCCCATCGAAGCGGGCGCGAGATGCCACCCGGGAACGCCGGGCACGCGGCCGGGATCGAAGTTCGTCTCCCGGTGACATGTCGTGCAACGCATGGTCGTGACACCGAAGCCGTCGGCGCCGCGCTGGACGGGCGGCTGGTGCGGGTGGCCGGTGCCCTGCGACGGGCGGTCGCCGCCGGGATGACAGTTGAGGCAACGCGGGTGCTGGAGCACTTTGCCGGCTTCGGCGAAGAGCGCTGCCGATCGCGCGGCGGCATCCCCGATGCCCGCGAAGGCGCTCGGCGGCCGGAGCTCGCGGCTGATCTGGGCTCGAGCCGCCGGCGCGGTCTGGGCTCGCACGATCGACGCGGTGAGGCCCACCGGCGCCAGCGCGGCCACGCCCAGCGCCAGGATTCCGAGCGTTCCCGGCCTCACGCCGTTCGCGTCCCCTCCGGCGCCAGGCGCGCGAACGGTAAGCGCCGCACCCTCTGGCCCGTGAGCTGGAAGAACGCGTTGGCGACCGCCGGAGCGATCGGCGGGACGCCGGGCTCGCCCACGCCCGTCGGCGCCGCGCCCGAGGGCACGATGTGCACCTCGACCGCCGGCATGTCGTTGATGCGCAGCGGCCGGTAGCCGTCGAAGTTCCGTTGCTGGACCCGGCCGTGCACGAGCGTGATCTCGCTCCACAGGGCGGCGGCCAGGCCGAAGCCGATGCCACCTTCCATCTGAGATCGCACGACGTCCGGGTTGATCGCGGTGCCGCAGTCGACGGCGCAGACGACGCGCTCGACCTTCGGCAGACCGTCCGGCCGCAATGAGACCTCGGCGACCTGCGCGACCACGCTGTTGAAGGACTCGTGCACGGCGACGCCGCGCGCGCGACCACCCGGGAGCGGCTCGCCCCAGCCCGCCTTCGCCGCCGCGAGATCGAGCGTGGCGAGATGCCGCGGGTGCTTGGCGAGCAGCGCGCGCCGTACCTCGAGCGGATCGCGGCCCGCCGCGTGCGCGAGCTCGTCGAGGAACGTCTCCGTCGAATAGGCCGTGTGCGTGCTGCCGACGGAGCGCCAGGAGAGCACGGGAACCCCGACCTTCGTCGTGTGGAGCTCCACCGTGATGCTCGGGATGTCGTAAGGAAGATTCCGGGCGCCCTCCACCGAGGTATCGTCGACGCCATTCTTCAGGAGCGCCGACTCGAACGACGTGCCCGTGACGATCGATTGGCCGACGATACGGTGCTCCCAGCCAATGATGTTGCCCTGTGCATCCACGCCGCCGCGCAGGCGGTGCACATAGAGCGGCCGGTACTTGCCGCCCTGGATGTCGTCCTCGCGCGTCCACACGAGCTTCACGGGCTTGTCGGCGCCGATCGCCTTGGCCACCGACGCCGCCTCGCCGGCGACGTCGCCGTCCGGGGTGCCGCGGCGCCCGAAGCTGCCGCCGGCAAGCATCGTGTGCACGCGGACCTTGTCGGCCGGGAGGCCGACGATGCGCGCGACGACCTGCTGATCGATCGTGGGGATCTGAGATCCCGCCCAGAGATCGCACCCGTCGGCGCCGATGCGGACGACGGCGTCGAGCGGTTCCATGGGCGCGTGCGCGAGATACGGAAACTCGTAGACCGCTTCGAGAACCTTCGCGGCGCCGCGAAGCGCGCCAGCCGTGTCGCCCTGGTGTCGCGCGGGCGTCCCCGGGCGACGGGCGAGCAGGCGATACGCCGCGTAGAGATCGTCGCTGCCGCGCCGCTCGGCGCGGCTCTCGTCCCAGGTCACGCGCAGCGCCTCGCGTCCCTTGCGCGCGGCCCAGAAGCTCGTGGCGACGACGGCGACGCCGGACGGGACCTGCACGACCTGCGTCACGCCCTTGACCCGCCGGCTTCCGATCGCGTCGAACGCCTTCACGGTGGCGCCGAACCTCGGCGGCCGCGCGATGAGGGCCGTCAGCATGCCGGGCTCCGCGAAGTCCAGGGTGAACTTCGCCGATCCGTCCGTCTTCGCGGTCGTGTCGAGCCGCGGCAGGCGCTGGCCGATGAGTTTAAAGTCCTTCGGATCCTTCAAGGTCACCTGGGCGGGGGGCGTCAGCGTCGCCGCTTTCGGCGCCAGCTCCCCGAACGTCGCGCGTCGCCCCGACGGGGCGTGCGACACGACGCCGCGGTCCACGGTGATCTCGGAGACGGGAACGCTCCACTCGCGGGCGGCGGCCTCGACGAGCATCGCGCGCGCCGTCGCGCCGGCGCGACGCAGCTGGTCCCACGAGTTCGCCATCGCGGTGCTGCCGCCAGTGCCCTGGACGCCCAGGAGCAGGTTTTTGTAGCGCTCGGTGTTCGCGGGAGCCGCTTCGACCCGGATCTGCGACCAGTCGGCGTCCAGCTCTTCGGCCAGAATCGCCGCGAGCCCGGTCGAGCTGCCTTGGCCGAACTCGATGTGCTTGCCGATGATCGTGACGGTGTTGTCCGGCGCGATCCGGACAAAGGCATTCGGAGCGAACACATCGTCCGCCGCGGCCCAGCGGCCATCGAAACGGAACCCGACCAGGAGTGCTGCGCCCGCGAGCGCGGTCGACTGGACGAAGCGTCGGCGGGTCAGCATGCTCAGCCTCCCAGCGTCCGCGCCGCTTCGTGGATGGCCGCGCGGATGCGAACGTAGGTGGCGCAGCGGCAGACGTTGCCCGCCATCGCGGCGTCGATATCGGCGTCGGACGGGCGCGGGACCTCCGCCAGCAGCGCGATCGCCGACATGATCTGGCCGGACTGGCAGTAGCCGCACTGGGCGACGTCGAGCCGGCGCCATGCCCCCTGGACCGCCTGGGCCACATTGCCCGAGACGCCCTCGATGGTGATGACGTCACGGCCCGGGAGCGCCGCCGCCGGCGTGACACACGAGCGTGTGGCGCGCCCGTCGACGTGGACGGTGCATGCGCCGCACTGCGCGATGCCGCATCCGTATTTCGTTCCCGTCAGGCCGAGCTCGTCGCGCAGCATCCACAGGAGCGGAACGTCGGCGTCGACGTCGACTTCTCGGCTCGTGCCATTGACCTTCAACGTCACCATCGCTCAGCCTCCGGGCGATTAGGTAGCTGCCAAGCGGACGAACTGCCGCTTCATCGCGTTGACCTGGGCCAGATAGCCGCGGACGTCATGGTCACCGCACTTCTGGCCGGGGGTCAGCCGGAAGCCGCGGCGCGCGTAGGCATCGCCCGGGCCGGCTCCGCACAGGTGGATGAGGGCGGCCAGATCCTGCTTCTGCTGGAGCGTGGCGGCGGCGATCCGATGGCGCGCCATCGTGCTCGTGACACTGCGGTCCAGGAGCGCGGCCGTCATCTCGACGGCGTGGCTCGGAACGACGCGCGTGTAGAGACTGTTGAACCAGCACGATCGCCACTCGTGCCAGGCGCCATCCTCGACCACCACGTGGTCGTGGATGCAATAGCGCCGCGCCTCGCGGAATGTCGGGTCGATGATCTGGTACATCCCGACCGCGCTCGACGCCGGCTGGTACAGCTCGAACGGATTCCACGTCAGGCGCCACCGCCAGTATGTCCGGGCCACCGGGTTGCCCGCGCCTTCGACCTGGGCCAGCGCGGCCAGGAGCTCGGGCGTCATGACGGCGGTGGAATGCCCGCGAAAGAGCGACCCGTACTGGCGCCAGGTCTCGGGCGGCGTCTTCGAAAGCGCGCCGCTCACGGGGAAAAACAGCTCGGTCGGCTTGCGCAGCACCTGGTACGTCCAGTTGACCGCCGACCACACCGCCAGAATCACGACCGCGATCACGAGGATGCGGAGCGCCAGCGGCATGGCCAACAGCACCCACCATGCTCGGCGGCCGAACTGAAAGAACGACCGGAAGGACGCGAATCGGGTTCGACGCGCGCGCGCTCTTCGGGACGGGGCTTTGCCGGCGCGCGACGGTGACGTGACAACCATCCCGGCCACTACCGCACGCCGTGCGGCCTACTCGCCCCGAATTTCGCGCAGCCGCCGCTTGAGGGCGGTCATCCGGTCATTCATCTTTTCCGAGAGGGCCGAGGCCTTGGTCCGCTTCTTCGGCGGTGTCGGTCGCACCACGGTCGGCGTGGTGGCGTGACAATACGCGCAGCCGTGCTTCAAGCCGTGCTTGCACTCGCTCATCGATTGGCCCCCTGCAGTCATCCTACCGAATCAGGTCACGATTCGCGAACATCGGTATACTCGCGCTCGCAGAGGAGGATGGCGCCAGGCGCCAAGGAGGGATTCCATGAGCAAGCACGCGCTGTACCTGGTCCGGATGGACGTCGCTCACGACCACGAGGCGGCCTTCAACGAAGTCTACGACCGCGAGCACGTTCCCAACCTCCGGGCGGTACCCGGAGTGCGCCGGGCCAGCCGCTACCGGCAGCCCTCGCCGACCGAGCCGCGCTACCTTGCCGCCTACGAGATGGACGGGCCGGAAGTCGTTGAAAGCGCGGCGTGGAAGGCGGCCGGCGAGGTTGGCCAGTGGCCCACGGTGGTGCGCCCGCACACGATGAATCGTCATCGGGTCCTGTACGAGTGGGCGGGCGGGAACGCGGCGCTCACCGGGAAAACTCCGTACCTGTTCTGGGTCATGATGGACGTGGAGCCCCACCGCGAAGCCCTCTTCAATGACCTGTACGACAACGAGCACCTGCCGCTATTGCTCAAGCTGCCCGGGTCCGTCAACGCCGTGCGCTACCGCACGGCAGCTGCCGGCGAGCCGCGCTATCTGTGCGCCTACGAGGTCGAGCGCACCGACTTGCCGATGTCGAAGCTGTGGAACGACACCTCGGACATCGGCCGGTGGAAGCCGGAGGTGCGGCCGTACACCTACAACAAGCATTACCTCGTCAGCGAACGGGTCTTCTCGGCGTGAAGATCACGCAGGTCACCGTCAACGTGTTGAGGGTTCCCGTCGATCGCCCCTACGTGGCGGGCGGGCGAACGGTCGACGCGAACTGGCACGTCCTGGCCCGGATCACCACGTCCGATGGGGTCGAAGGGATCGGCTACATCGTCTACCCGCGCTCGGATCTGATGACGACGATCGGCCACGCGGCGCGCGAGCTGGGCGAGCACCTGATCGGCATGAACGTGCTGGAGCCCGAGGCGGTCTGGGATCGACTGGCGCGGCGCGGTGACTGGGTGGGCCCGGGCGGTTTGCTCCACTGCGCGCTCGCGCCGCTCGACATCGCCGTGTGGGACGCGGCCGGTAAGACACTCGGCCAGCCGCTGCATCGTCTGCTCGGCGGGTATCGTGATCGCCTCCCGACGTACGCGAGCGACGGCCTGTGGGTCAGCCTGTCGCCCGCCGAGCTCGCGGCATCGGCGAAGCGCCACGTCGAGAGCGGATTCGGAGCCGTGAAGCTGCGGCTCGGCAAGGAGGCGACGCCGGAGCTGGAGGCGCGCCGGGTCCTCGCGGTGCGCGAGGCCGTCGGACCGGACGTCCGGATCATGGTCGACGCGGTCGAGAGCTGGTCGCTTGCCCGCGCGCGACGCACGGGCCGCGTCCTGCAGGACGCGGGCATCGCGTGGCTGGAGGATCCCGTCCACCACCTCGACGTGGCCGGGCTCGCCGAGCTCCGGCGCCAGCTCGAGATCCCGATCGCGGCCGGCGAGCACTTGTATCACCTGGACGCATTCCGGCGGCTCCTCGAGGCACAGGCCGTCGACGTGGTCATTCTGGACCTGGCCCGGGTCGGCGGCGTGACGCCGTGGCGGAAGATCGCCGCGCTGGCGCACGCGCACCGGGTTCCGGTGTGCGGTCACGTGGTGCCCGAGATCCAAGTGCATGGGCTCTCGGCGGTCCCGAACGGCCACATGGTGGAGTACGTGCCGCGATCGGCCGGCATCCTCGCGTCGATGCCGCGGATCGAAGGCGGCGAGCTCGTGGCGCCGCAGGCGCCCGGTCTCGGTCTCGAGCTCGACGAAGCGGCGGTGCGACGCCACCAGGTCGCCTAGCGAGCGAAACGACATGCCCGACCGATTCACCGGCCAGGTCGCGATCGTCACGGCGGGAGGCTCCGGGATTGGCGCCGCCACGGCGCGGCGCTTCGCCGCGGAAGGCGCCGCGGTGGTGGTCGCGGATCTGAGCGGCACGCGCGCCGAAGCGGTCGCGTCCAGCATCACGACGGGCCGCGGGCGGGCCGCCGCGATCAAGATGGATGCGTCCGATCCCGCCGCGGTGCGGCGCACCCTGCAGCTGGCCCTGGACACGTTCGGCCGGCTCGACGTGATGGTCAACAACGCGGGCCTCGCGGAGCCGGCGCCGCTCGACGAGATCACCCTCGAGAGCTGGAACCGCGTGATCGCCGTCACCCTGACCAGCGTGTTCCTCGGCATGAAGCACTGCCTGCCGATCATGCGCGCCCGGGGCAAAGGCGTCATCGTCAACACGGCGTCGATCTCCGGCACGGGCGGCGACTACGGGCTCTCCTCCTACAACGCCGCGAAGGCCGGTGTCATCAACCTGACCCGCTCGGCGGCGCTGGAGAACGCCCGCCACCACATCCGCATCAACTGCGTGTGCCCCGGGGCTGTCGACACGCGCGGTATCCAGATCCTCGGCCGGGACCGAGCCGATGAGCTGCGGCGCCAGCACGCCGCGGTGCACCCGATCGGCCGCGTCGGCGAAGCCGACGAGATCGCGAGCACCGTGCTCTTCCTGGCCTCCGAGGAGGCTTCGTTCATCACCGGCGCCGCGCTCGTCGTCGACGGCGGCCTCACCGCCCACACCGGCCTCCCCCACTTTCAGCGACCGACGCCCTAGCTCCCTGGGAGGGCGATCGTCCCATCGGCGCGACTGGCGTACACTGTGGCGCCGGCGCGAGGTGCCGGCGACAGGAGGTCGCGATGATCGACCCGGCGTTCACGCTCGAGAAGAAAACCGCCATCGTCGTCGGTGCGGCGAACGGAATCGGGCGCGCGACCGCGCTCGCGTTCGCGGCGGCCGGCGCCCGTGTCGCGTGCGCCGACGTCGAGGAGCCGGGCGCCAAGGCCACCGCCGCCGAGATCGAGAAGGGCGGCGCGCAGGCACTGCCGGTGCATCTCGACGTCACGGACAGCGCGAGCTGCCGTGCCGCCGTCGCCGGCACCGTCGAGCGTTTCGGAGGTTTCGACGTCCTGCTCTACGGTGCGGCCGACAGCGATAAGACCGCCACCGTGCTGGAGATGGACGAGGCGGCCTGGGACCGCGTGATCCGGATCAATCTCACGGGCGCGTTCCTCATGGTCAAGGCCGCGATCCCGGCGATGATCGCGCGGGGCGGCGGCAGCGTGATCCTCATCGCGTCCCAGCTCGGCCGGGTCGCCTCGCCCGGGCGTGCGGCGTACTGCGCGACCAAGGGCGCGCTGATCCAGCTCGCGAAGGTGCTCGCCGCCGACCACGCCGCGCAAGGCATCCGCGCCAACACGATCTCGCCGGGCGCGATCGAGACGCGACGCATGCTCCGGCGCTGGAAGGACATGGACGAGGCTCGCAAAATGATGGGCCCGAAGCACCTGCTCGGTCGCCTCGGTCAGCCCGAGGAGATCGCACGCGCTGCCGTCTACCTCGCGAGCGATGCCTCGGCCTTCATGACCGGTAGCGACCTGCTCATCGACGGCGGCTACACCGCAATCTGACTCGGAGGAGCCCGGGATGATCGTCGACATTCACGCCCACTACTTTCCGAAGGAATACAACGACGCCCTCCTGCGGATCGGAGGGCGGAGCCTGCCGGAGGCGGCGCGGCCGACCACGGCGCGGCCGATGCGCAACGACAACGCCTCCGGCATCTCGACGCGTCTGGAGCAGATGGCGGAGGCCGAGGTGCAGATGCAGATCCTGTCGCCGGCCGCCAGCCCGCCGTATGCCGAGAAGGAGGCCGATGCCGTCGCGGTGGCGCGGCTCATCAACGACGCCTACGCCGAGCTCGCCAGAAAGTATCCGGGCCGCTTCAACGCCGTCGTGTCGCTGCCGCTGCCCCACATCGACGCCTCGCTGCGCGAGATGGAGCGTGGGCTGGACCAGCTCGGCATGCTCGGCGTGTCGATGACCTGCTCCTGCTTCGACCGCTCCACCGCCGAAGCGGAGTTCGAGCCGCTCTACCAGGAGATGAACCGACGCGGGGCTCTGCTGAACTACCATCCGATCCAGAACGGCATCTGCTCGCCCATGATCAACGACTACGGCTTCACGGTCTCCGTCGGCGCCTCGCTCGAGGACGCCGCCATCGTCCTGCACCTGATCGCCCGGCGCGTGCCGGAGCGCTTCCCGAACATCAAATACGTCGTCCCTCACCTGGGCGGCATCATCCCGATGCTGCTCCAGCGTCTCGACAATCAGGCCCCGCGCCAGCACCCGAATCTGCCGGAGCGCCCGAGCGTGACCGCCCGGCGCTTCTACTACGACATCGTCGGCCACGGCTCACAGGCGGCGCTGCTCTGCGCGTGGAAGGCGTTCGGCGCCGACCATCTCGTGGCGGGAAGCGACTATCCCGTCCTTCTCGCGTTCGAGACGTACCGGCAGAATTTCTTCTATCTCCGCGAGTCGAGCCTGCCGGCCGCGGACGTGGACAAGATCGTGCACCACAACGCTCAGATCGTCCTGGGCCTGAAGCATTAGGGACATTGGGGCCACGAGGGGACGTATGTGCTCCAAACTCGGCGGCGTCACCTGCAATTTTCCGCTTGACAGCTTTCTGCGAGGGCCGTCGCGCGGGTCGGCAGCACGTGGTGAGTGTCACCCCAGCGGTCCACAGAAGCCCGGAGATGTCATCGCGGGTGCGTTCGCCGAAAGAATGTGGGCCGTGTCGCGATCGCCGCTCGTCGTGCCTCCCAGATGGCTCCGAAACTCGGGTATAGAGTCGCCCATGTAGAAGAAGGGAGACTCGCCATGGACACGCTCGCACTGGACCGCCTGGGTGACGAGATCGCTGAGCTGTCGGCCCACCTCGACGCTGCGACCGCCCGCCTCCTCGATCTCATCCGCGAGTTCGACGCCCGAGAGGGCTGGAACACCGGCTTTCGCTCCTGCGCCGCCTGGCTGAGCTGGCGAGTGG
>WNFT01000963.1_pt2 | contig 24445 bp, 16 predicted proteins | sample 5400191 | NCBI WGS metagenome assembly WNFT01 (sample SAMN13153359, study PRJNA577476) | soil metagenome | isolation source: 80 cm saprolite under Madrone tree | place: USA:California | collected 2016-06-14 | reverse complement strand
AGGTTACTTCGGTGGCGCGCGAAGTGGGCGTTGAAGGCAAGCTCGGCGGGCAGGCAAACGTTCCTGGCGCGGCCGGCACCTGGCGCGATCTGACTGATAACGTCAACGGTCTGGCGGCGAACCTTACTACGCAGGTGCGCGCTATTGCCGAGGTTTCCACCGCGGTGACCAAAGGCGACCTGACGCGATCGATTACGGTCGAAGCGCAAGGCGAAGTCGCGGCGCTGAAAGACAACATCAACGAGATGATTCTGAATCTCAAAGACACGACGCAGAAAAACACGGAGCAGGATTGGCTGAAGACTAACCTGGCTCGCTTCACGCGCATGCTACAGGGCCAGCGCGACATGAAGACAGTCGCGCAGATGGTGCTGTCCGAGTTGGCGCCGCTGGTCGAAGCGCAACAGGGAGTCTTCTATGTAAACGGCAGCGACAACGGCCAGCCCGTGATGAGGTTGCTGGGTGGATACGCTTATAACAAGCGCAAGAACCTGGCGAATGAATTTCATCCCGGCGAAGGATTAGTGGGCCAGTGCACGCTGGAGAAAGAGCGCATCCTGGTTACCAATATTCCTACCAATTACGTGCATATCAGCTCGGGTTTGGGCGAAGCGCCGCCAAATAATATCGTGGTGCTGCCCGTGCTCTTCGAGGGCGAGGTCAAGGCGGTGATCGAACTCTCGACTTTCCATATTTTCAGCGACACGCACCTCACGTTTCTAGATCAGTTGACGGAGAGCATCGGCATCGTCTTGAACACGATCGAGGCCAACACCCGCACGGAAGATCTGCTGCTGCAATCGCAATCACTGGCCGGAGAGTTGCAGAGCCAGCAGGATGAACTCAAGAAGACGAATGAACAGCTCGAGAAGCAGGCCGAATCGCTGCGCGAGTCGGAAGAGTTGTTGAAGAGCCAGCAGGAAGAGCTGCGGCAAACGAATGAGGAGTTGCAGGACAAAGCAGCGCTGCTGGCGCGACAGAAAGCGGAAGTCGAAGCCAAGAATCGCGAAGTTGAAGAAGCTCGCTGGGAGATGGAAGAGAAGGCTGAGCAGCTCGCGCTTACTTCCAAATACAAATCCGAATTTCTTGCCAATATGTCACATGAACTGCGCACACCGCTGAATAGTATGCTGATCCTCTCGCGGCAGCTTGCGGAAAATGGCGAGGAAAATCTGACCACGAAGCAGGTGCAGTTTGCCGAGACGATTCACTCCTCCGGCTCCGATCTGCTTTCGCTGATTAATGACATCCTCGATCTGTCGAAGATCGAATCCGGAATGATGGGCATCGAGGTTTCAGATGTTTCAATCGTTGACGTCACTTCGCAAATCCAACGCAGTTTCCATCAACTTGCGCAAGACAAAAATCTCGGCTTCTTCATCGAGCGAAGCGATAACCTGGCCCCGACCGTGGTTACCGACGATAAGCGTCTGCAGCAAATACTCATGAATCTGCTTTCCAACGCTTTCAAGTTCACCGCCCAAGGCAATGTAGTCTTGAAGATCGCCCCGGCGCCGAAGGATGAAAAGTATTATCTCGATTCGCTCAACCGGGTCGGCGAAGTCATCGCTTTCTCCGTCAGCGATACCGGCATCGGCATCCCCCCGGAAAAGCAGCGAATTATCTTCGAGCCGTTTCAGCAAGCCGATGGGACCACGACTCGCAAATACGGCGGCACTGGGTTGGGCCTGTCCATCAGCCGCGAGATCGCCAGGCTGCTCGGCGGCGAGATTCGCGTCAGCTCCGCTCCGGGAGAGGGCAGCGTCTTCACGCTATATTTGCCGCGCACCTACGTACCGTCTCGAACCATCGTCGCTCCGGCGGGGAAGAAATCGCCCAAACTTGTGAAAGAGATCGAAGCAGCCTGGACGCCGGCTGAAACTTTTGACGATCAGGCGTTGGCGCTGCTTTCCAGAGAGTCGGGCGCTGTCGTCGATGATCGCAACGAGATTCAAGACGGCGATCGCGCCGTTCTTATCGTCGAGGACGACATCAACTTCGCGAAAATTCTTCTGGAACTGGCGCGCGAAAAAGGATTCAAGGGGCTGGTTGCCACGTCGGCGAATATGGCGCTGGCTTTGGCTTATAAGTATAGTCCCGTCGCCATCACGTTAGACATCCAGTTGCCTGATCGCGACGGCTGGACGGTCTTGGATCGCCTGAAACACGATCCGACGACCAGGCATATACCGGTTCACATTATTACGGTTGAAGAATTTCGACGCCGGGCGTTACAGCAGGGGGCCCTCAGGCACCTGCAAAAACCGGTGAGCAACGAAGACCTGACCAGGACGTTCGACGAGATTACTGCCTTCGTGGAGCGCGGTCCCGGGAAATTACTGGTGGTGGAGGACGATGACGTGCAACGCATGAGCGTCGTGGAATTGATTGGCAATGGCGACGTAAACACCACCGCCGTGGCCACCGGCCAGGAAGCGCTGAGCATGTTGAGAGGTGAACGCTTCGATTGCATGGTGCTCGATCTGAAACTTCCAGACATGACTGGCTTTGATTTGATCGAAAAGCTTCAGACGGAGGTCGGGCGCTCTGATCTGCCAATCATCGTTTACACGGGAAAGGAATTGACCCGCAAAGAAGAGCTGCATCTGAAACGAGTCGCCGCTTCGATCATTATTAAAGAAGCGGATTCACCCGAACGCTTGCTGGCTGAAACGGCATTGTTCCTCCATCGGGTAGAAGCCAATCTACCAGAGCCGACGCGCCGCTTGCTTGAGCAAGTTCATCGTCGCGATCCGGTGCTCGCGGAGCGCAAGGTCTTAATCGTCGATGACGACGTGCGAAATATCTTTGCCTTAACGAGCGCTTTGGAGGGGTACAAGATGAAGGTGCTGCACGCCGAGAATGGCCAGGAGGGAATCAAACTTTTGAAAGCCACCTCCGGCGTCGAAGCCGTCCTGATGGATATCATGATGCCCGAGATGGACGGCTATGAAGCAATCAGTGCGATTCGCCAGATGGAAAGGTTCCAGCAGCTTCCGATCATTGCTTTGACCGCTAAGGCAATGAAGGCCGATCGCGATCGCTGTTTGGAAGTGGGAGCATCGGATTACATCTCCAAGCCCCTGGATATGGATCAATTGCTTTCGCTTTTGCGTGTGTGGCTCTACCGTCGGGATGAAGTGAGTTAACTCCGTCTCCCCCTGGGCGAGAAGTCGGGGTAAGGGCTTGCGCGGCGGCGATTACAACATATTCTTAAGCCCGCTTTAGCGGGCGGCAGAGGCAAAGGCGCGTTTCACCCGCTGGAGCGGGCTTTGAGGAATCGTAATGCATAGACTAGGTAGGACCCTCACCCTGCCCTTTCCCAAAAGGAGAGGGTTTTCATGAAGGCACAGAAGAATCTGTTGGCTAAAGAACGCATCAATATTCTGCTGGTTGACGACAGTCCGACAAACTTGTTGGCGCTCGAGTCAATCTTGCGGGCTCCGGACCGAAATCTGATCAGGGCGTCTTGCGGAGAGGACGCGCTGCGATATCTGCTCGATAACGAAGCTGCTGTCGTACTGCTGGATGTTTACATGCCCGGCATCGACGGACTGCAAACGGCCGAACTCATTCGCGGGCGGGAGAAGTCACGAGATATACCGATCATTTTCCTCACCGCCAATACCACCGGCGTCCGGCATCTGAGCCGAGGCTATTCCCTCGGCGCGGTTGACTACATCGTTAAGCCGGTTGAGCCGGAGATCCTGCGATCGAAGGTGGCGGTTTTTGTTGAGCTTTTTAAGCAGACCCGAGAGATTAAGCGCCAGGCACAGCTTCTTCATGAAAAGAACCTGGAACTCGAGAATGCTAATCTAGCGCGTCTCAATATGCTGATCGATCTGGGGCACGAACTGGCCGCCGAGCACAATCCGGAGCAGGTTTTGGCAAAGTTCTGCCGCTCGAGCCGGGGAATAGTTGGCGCTGAAGAGGCGGCCGTCTGCGTCCTCGATGCGGGCGCCACGTCAACGCGTCATTTCTTCCATTGTACCGAGCAGACCGAGACAGTCTCGGTGAGTGCGGTTCCGGCCATTGTGCAACGCGCCTTGGATCTGGTGATTGTGGAACGGCGCGCTCTTCGCCTAAGCGAAGCCGATGAATCGATGCTCGGAGATGAAATCGAGTACGATTCTATGCAGTCATTTCTGGGCGCGCCCATTTTGTCGGCAGGGGGTGTCTCAGGCTGGTTTTATTTACTTAACAAGACTGACGCCGACGATTTCAGTGAAGCCGACGAGAGATTGGCAGCGACGCTGACCACTCAGGTGTCTGTGGCCTACGAGAACGCGAGGCTCTACGCTGAGACCGAGAGTCATGCTGCTGAATTGCGCTCGGAGATGGCAGTTCGCAAGCAAGCCGAAGAAGAGCGGGCCCAGTTACTCGTTCGTGAACAGGCTGCGCGCGCCGAAGCCGAATTGGCAAACCGCACCAAAGACGAATTTCTAGCGACGCTTTCGCATGAGTTGAGGACGCCTTTGTCCGCGATTCTTGGCTGGAGCCACCTTCTGCGTACCAACAAACTCGGGGAGGTGGATCTGGCTCGCGGTCTCGAGACGATCGAGCGCAACGCGCGGGTGCAGTCTCAGTTGATCGACGACCTGCTTGATGTCTCGCGCATCATCAGCGGCAAGATCGCCATAGAACCTCGCGCGGTGGATCTGGCAACAGTCATTGAAGCGGCCATCGATTCAGTTCGTCCCGCGTTTGAAGCCAAAGAGATTCAATTTGAAACTGACCTTGAATCTCGCGATTGCGGCGTGCTTGGCGACGCAAACCGCCTCCAGCAAATCTTCTGGAATCTTTTTAGTAATGCGGTCAAGTTCACGCCGCAAAGCGGAAAGGTTAGGGTTCAGGTCAGGGAGCAAGACTTTAGGGTTACGGTTTCCGTGATCGATAGTGGCGTCGGTATTACTCCCGAATTCTTGCCTTATATTTTTGATCGCTTTAGTCAGGCAGACGGCTCGACCACCCGGATACACGGAGGGCTGGGGCTGGGCCTCGCGATTGTGCGCCACTTGGTCGGGCTTCATCACGGAAGGGTCGATGTGGAAAGCCAGGGCGAGAATCAGGGCGCAACTTTCACCGTTACGCTTCCACTTGCCGCGACCGCGAATGCAACTGCTGATGGAGCAATCCCGCTGGCCGAAGGCGACGTTCCGCCACTGGACTCCGCGAAGATTTTCGACGGAGTGCGGATTCTCGTAGTCGATGATGAAGCTGATTCGCGCGAACTGATTTCCACCCTCCTTACCGGTTGTGGCGGCGAGGTGAGATGCAGTGAATCAGCCGCCGAGGCTATTCGGACCTTCGCCGAGTGGAGCCCCGATCTGCTGTTGAGTGACATCGGGATGCCCAATGAAGACGGATACAGTCTGATCAAAAAGGTGAGAAAACTCAGATCGAAGCGAGCCAAACAGGTTCCCGCCATAGCGCTCACCGCTTACGCGACCGACGAGGATCGATCGGCAGCTCTAGCAGCAGGATTTCAATTACATTTAGCGAAACCGGTCGAACCGAAGAGTCTACTTACCTCTATTGCGGCAGCGCTCGGCTGTGAGGCTATCTCGGAATGAAATGAATCAGTTTTTGGTTTGATTCATTACATCTGGCCTTCGATGAAGTTCTTAAGCACGCGCGCCCGCGAAGGGTGTCGGAGTTTCCTGATGGCTTTGGCTTCGATTTGGCGGATTCGCTCCCTCGTGACGTGGAAGTCCTGGCCCACCTCTTCCAGAGTACGCTCACGGCCATCTCTGTCCAGGCCGAACCTCAAGCGTATGACTTTCTCTTCTCGGGGGCTCAAGGTCTGCAGCACGTCGCCGGCAACGTCACGAAGATTGGAAGTGATCACCCTTTCCGCGGGACTGACGCTTGATTTGTCCTCGATGAAGTCTCCGAATTGCGATTCTCCAGCCTCGCCAATGGGTGTCTCCAACGAGATAGGTTGTTGAATAAGATTGAGCGCTTTGCTCACCTTATCAACCGTGCTGTTCATCCGGCGCGCGATCTCCTGCTTGGTCGGTTCGCGTCCCATTTCCACCACTAGTTCCCGCGAGACGTTCTTGACCTTATTGATTACCTCGATCATGTGGACCGGAATGCGAATCGTCCGCGCCTGATCGGCAATCGCTCTGGTAATCGCCTGGCGGATCCACCACGTGGCGTAAGTTGAGAACTTGTAACCGCGCCGCCAGTCAAACTTTTCCACGCCTTTCATCAGTCCCAGATTTCCTTCCTGAATGAGGTCGAGGAAGTGCAAACCGCGGTTCTGATATTTCTTGGCAATTGAAACGACCAGCCGCAAGTTGGCCTCGGTCAATTCATGTCTAGCCTGGGCAGCCTGGGCTTCGCCAATGGTAATCATCTGATGCGCGCGTTTGATCTCCAGAGGCGAGAGGTGTTGCTCGGCCTCGATCTCTTTCAGCCGGCGCTTTGCCGCGGTAATGCGTCGTTTGTATTCTTCGGCATCTTCGGCCTTTACGCGTTTGCCGCCCAGCTTCTCGGTGTAATTCTCGATCTGGCGCTCGCACCCACGTGTTTCACGGTAAACTGCGCCGATTGCGTCAACGAGACGCTGCCGGGCCTCTTCTTTGAGCCGAAGACCCGCGATCTCTTGAGCGATTTCCAGTCGCGTCCGCGCGAGTTTCCGCTTGAGCCTCAGCAGCTTCTTTGAGGCTTTGCCCCGCCTGAGTTTTTGCTCGGCCCGGAGTTGCTCGAGTTGCTTAAGACCGCGGTTATAGAGCTTGCGAACATTTTCAATACCTTCAATCGTCCATTGAAGATATTCTGGGGCCTTGTCGTCTTGTTCTTCCGCCTCCATCTGATCGGAGAAGCTGACGACGTCCCGAATGGGCAAGCGGCCTGCCTCCAACTCGTCGCCGACCTTCAAGAGTTCCGCGACTGCGACCGGAGAGCGTGTGATTGCCTTCTGCGCACGGTTTTGTCCCCACTCAATCCGTTTCGCGATGGCTACCTCTTGATCGCGCGTGAGCAACGGCACCCGACCCATTTCGCGCATGTAAAGCCTTACCGGATCTGCGCCCTTATCAAACTCACCGGCCGAAAGATCCAGCGCTACGTCCTCAGCCGCAGGTTCACCATCTTCATCGCCCGCAGCCGCAGATGAAGACACGTCTTCAATCAAAGATCCCTCTGCGCCGGCTTCCGCAGTTCCCAGCCGCTCCAGAACCTCCTGCAAGTCCTGCGGCAAGATCGAATCTTCCAGCACTTCTTCGTTCAAGCCCGAAAATGTAGACGTCGCCGGACTCATTAACTCAATTCCATTCTGTTCGTGTTCTAATCTAATCAATTAGGAAATGTTCCTTTCACGCAGTACGAATTTTTATTCCAAAGAAAGCGATAATTGTCGACTCTCTACCCCTTTGCCAGAGGAAAAACTAAGATTCCGCTTGTTACAACAAGGTTGTAGTACACAATAGGGAATTATTAACGCTTTGGCAACTAGCCCCACCTTGCCGCCCATCGATCTGCTCGCTAGAATAGCAGGTTCTGCGCCACACCAGACTCGTCTCCGTGTGGCCGTGTTTCGTCTTCAAGCGCCATGGGAATTGATCGAATCAGCGTTCGCGGTGCCCGCCAGCACAACCTCAAAAATATCGATGTCGATATTCCGCGTGACAAACTGACAGTGATTACAGGGCTTTCGGGCTCGGGTAAATCGTCCCTGGCTTTCGATACGATTTACGCTGAGGGCCAGCGGCGCTACGTCGAATCGCTGTCGGCTTACGCTCGCCAGTTTCTCGATCAGCTTGAAAAACCGGATGTCGATTCGGTCGAAGGATTGTCTCCAGCCATATCGATCGAACAAAAAACCGTCGCGCGCAGTCCGCGATCGACGATAGGCACAGTTACCGAGATTTACGATTATCTACGATTGCTCTTTTCATCGATCGGACTGCCGCATTGCCCGCAATGTGGCGCGGCGATTACCCGACAAAGCGTCGATCAGATTCTGCAAAACATTCTGGTGTTGCCCGAAGGCGAGCGGGTCATGATCCTGGCGCCGATTGTCCGCGGGCGCAAAGGCGAGTTCAAAAAAGAGATCGCAAAGCTGGCGCGTGACGGGTTCATTCGGGCGCGCATCGATGGCGAACTGCGCTCCCTTGATGAGGAGATTCGTCTCGACAAACGGCGCAATCACTCGATCGAAGCGGTCGTCGACCGTTTGCTAATCAAACCAGGCATCAATGAGCGTCTCGGAGAATCGATTCGTACGGCGTTAAAGCTAACGAATGGGGCCGTGCTCGTTTCTGTGATCGACGGTGAAGAGAAGATGTACTCGGAAAGAATGGCGTGCGTCAACTGCGGGATTAACGTGCCGCCTCTGGAACCGCGCTCGTTTTCGTTCAATTCAGCTTATGGCGCGTGTCGTCATTGCCACGGACTGGGAACTGTGATCGAAGTCGATCCGGCCAAGCTGATCACGAACGAAAATGAGAGTCCCGAGCAAATAGCTTTTCTTGGACAGGCGGACAAAGCCGGATCGGCTTATTTGCGTAGCGCATTATTGGCCGTCGTCAATCATTTCAAAATCGATCCGAGCACTAACTTCGGCAAGTTGCCCAAGGAAGTTCGCGAGGCTTTCTTCAAAGGTCTTTCGCCGCAACTGAAATTCCGCCAGGGTCTGTATACCTACAAGAGTTATTGGAAAGGCGCCTTGCCATGGCTGCGCGAGCGTCTGGACAATCCCCCCTCCGAAAGAATCAGAGTTGCACTGGAAGAGATGGTTTCGCCCGTTGTGTGCAGCGAATGCGGCGGCCGTCGTTTGCGCACGGATTCGCTTGCGGTGCGCGTGGGCGGGCGCGGGATTGCCGATTACACCTCGATGACGATCGAAGATGCGATTAGGGCGTTCGATCAAGTCAAGCTCAGCGAGCGCGAAGGGCAGATTGCCGGACTCATTTTGCGGGAGATCAAAGCCCGGCTGCGATTTTTGGAAACGGTAGGACTTGGATACCTGACGCTCGATCGGCCTTCGGCGACGTTGTCGGGTGGTGAAGGGCAGAGAATTCGTCTGGCTACTCAGATTGGATCGCAACTTCGCGGAGTGCTTTACGTGCTCGATGAGCCATCGATTGGACTCCATCCGCGCGACAACCGGCGTCTGCTCGATACACTTTCGGCGCTGCGCGATCTTGGCAACACCGTATTGGTCGTTGAGCACGACGAAGAAACGATTCGCCGGGCCGATTACGTGGTCGATCTCGGACCTGGCGCCGGCACGCACGGAGGCGCGGTGGTGGCCGTGGGAACGCCGAGCGACGTCGCTAACGATCCTGAGTCGATCACCGGGCTCTACATTCGGGGCGAGCGTAAGATACCGGTTCCGGCGGAGCGCCGTTCATCTAATGGCAAGGCAATCACGATTCGTCGCGCGCGTCATCACAATTTGAAAGAGATCGATGTGGCTTTCCCGCTGGGCTTGCTGACGGTAGTGACCGGCGTTTCAGGTTCAGGTAAATCGACGCTGGTGGCCGACATACTCTTTCGCGCGCTGGCGCGAAACCTTTACGATTCTCGGGCTGAGCCCGGCGCGCACGACACTATCGAAGGCCTCGAACACATCGATAAAGTTATCGAAATCGATCAGTCTGCAATCGGTCGCACGCCGCGATCGAATCCAGCGACTTATACCGGATTATTCACACCGATTCGCGAACTCTATGCAATGCTGCCGGAATCGCGCGAGCGCGGATACCGGCCCGGCCGTTTTTCATTCAATGTGAAGGGCGGCCGCTGTGAAGCCTGCGAAGGCGAGGGAATGAAACGCATTGAGATGAATTTTCTTCCCGATGTTTACGTGCTGTGCGATGTTTGTCGCGGGGCTCGCTACAACCGCGAGACCCTCGCCGTCAGGTATAAAGGGAAGTCGATCGCCGACCTGTTGGACACCACGGTTGAAGAGGCCCTGCCGCTGCTGGAAAATATTCCCCAGATAAAACAGAAGTTGCAGACCCTGCTTGATGTAGGGCTCGGCTACATCAAGCTGGGCCAGGCGGCGACGACATTGTCAGGCGGCGAAGCCCAGCGCATCAAGCTGGCGAAAGAGCTCTCGAAGCGGGCGACGGGGCGCACGATCTACATTCTCGACGAGCCAACCACCGGACTTCACTTCGCGGACGTGGACAAGCTGCTTGACGTGCTTCAGCGTCTGGTCAGTCTGGGGAACACCGTGATCGTGATCGAACATAATCTCGATGTGATCAAGAGCGCGGATTTTATCATCGATCTTGGGCCCGAAGGCGGAGCGAACGGCGGCCGCTTAGTCGCCACCGGCACGCCCGAAGAAGTCGCCGCCGTGCGCCGTTCGCACACCGGACAAGTGCTGAAGCCGCTACTGAATCGGAACGCAAGAAGGAACGGTGGTAGGAAGATTCGAGAATCTACTTTCACTAGTTCTCATGAAGAATCGAAGAAGACTGCGTGATATACTTGCCTCATGGATCCGAATATCGAAAACGCAAGGGTTGACCGAACCGCATTCAAAGTCTTCTCGTCATTCGAAGAAGCAGAGGCCGACGACCGAGAATATTGGCACTCGCGCTCTCCCCAGGAACGGGTGCGCCAAATCGAGTTTCTGCGCCGGTTAAACTATGGATCTCGAGCTACCGAACGACTTCAAAGAGTTCTTGAAATTACTACGCGCGCACGGCGTTAAGTACCTCCTGATTGGCGGCTACGCAGTCGGAATCCATGGCTACGTGCGGGCTACCAATGATATTGATTTTTGGATTGCAATGAGTCCCGATAACGCAAATCGCGTCGTAGGACTTCTCAAAGACTTCGGATTTGACGTTCCCGAATTGTCGAGAGACTTATTTCTTGAGCGAGATCAAATTGTGCGGATGGGAGTTGAGCCCGTGCGCATTGAAGTTATGACCACAATATCCGGAGTTGAGTTCGACGACTGTTATCCCGAAAGGGTCGAGACGACGCTGGACGATTTGCCTGTGAGTGTAATCAATTTGCGCGATTTAAGAATCAACAAAGAGGCCAGCGGGCGACTGAAAGATCTCGCCGATCTGGAGAACTTGCCGAAGGCCCAGTCATGACGGATCGGATCGCCTCCATCGTCAGTGGCAGTCTCGAAGTAAAGCGGCGTTTTTTTGAGACACACGCTGATGAAGTTATCAAGGCAGCTGCCCTGATCGCCGAGGCGTTTAAGGCCAACGGAAGACTATTGATCTTCGGTAATGGCGGTTCAGCAGCCGATGCCCAGCATATTGCGGGCGAATTAGTTAATCGGTTTCTTCAGACGCGTCGTGGGTTACCGGCGATTGCGCTGACAACCGATGGCGGCGCGCTGACTTGCATTGCCAACGACACCGGATTTGAAAATGTTTTTGCCAGACAGATCGAGGCGCTGGGAACGAAAGGTGATGTATGTGTTGCCATTTCTACTTCGGGAGCGTCGCCAAATATCGTGCGCGCTTGCGAGCAAGCGCGAGAGCAGGGAATCAAAGCTATCGGTTTGCTTGGCTGCGACGGTGGCCGCGTAGCTGCGCTTTGCGATCTGGCGTTGATTGTTCCGAGCAACGATACCCAACGAATTCAGGAAACGCATAACTTAGTCGGTCACGTATTGTGTGAATTGATCGAGTCAGAGATGTTCCCGTTACAGAACCGGGAGCGGTAGCGACCGGCCCCGTTTGTGATTTCTGAGTTGCCTCTATGATCCGCTCGCTACCGCTCGCGGTTCTGACACGCAGCGATAGCGAGCGGCTAAGAGCCGGCAGGGATGCCGGCGTACCGGATGCAGGATGCGTGCGCTCCAGCATGTCCATTTACGAAAACCTTCAGCCGATCAGTCTCGACGAAGTCAGTACCTATCCGCTTTCATCGCGGCCCAGCAAGGTCACTGTCAAAGACTTCGCAAGCCCTATCGCTGAGAAATCTTCCCTGCGCGATTATCTCGCTGCGCTGCCGAACATTCTTGCGGTGCAGAGCATCCGGGATCTCGCCGTTCGCATGCGGCGTGCGCGTGAATTGAGCAAGCCAATCATCTGGGGCATCGGTGGCCATGTGATCAAAACTGGCCTGGGACCGATTATGATCGATTTGATGAACCGAGGATTTGTCACCGCGATCGCCGGCAATGGTTCCGTACTGGTTCACGATGCCGAGATTGCGATGGCGGGTTCGACTTCCGAAGATGTCGATGCCACGTTGGGCGTCGGGTCATTCGGTGGCGCTGAAGAAACCGGAAGACTGCTTAACGATGCGGCCCGGCACGGCGCGGGCAATGCGATTGGATTAGGCGAATCGCTGAGTCGTGCTCTGCTGGGATTGAAGCCTCAGTACGAAAATCTTTCGGTGCTCTGTGCGGCGTACAAAGCGCGAATTCCTTGTACCGCCTTCATCACCATTGGCGGCGACATCGCTCACTTTCATCCGAACGCTGACGGCGCAGCGCTGGGAGCGACATCGCACACAGACTTTCGTTTGCTGGCTGAAATCGTTCGACGCATGAATGGCGGCGGCGTCTACCTCAATGTCGGTTCAGCCGTGACCTTGCCCGAAGTGTTTTTGAAGTGCGTGACGCTGATCCGAAATCTCGGGTTTCAACTCAATGACATCACCACGGCGAACTTCGATTTCATTCAATCGTATCGGCCGCTGGCCAACGTTGTGCGGCGGCCCACGGCTGACGGCGCCGGTCGCGGTTATGCGATCACCGGTCATCATGAGTTGACTATTCCATTGCTGGCAGCTGAACTCATCTGTGGAGCAGGAGTGGAATAACTTCGCTCAGCAATTTCATGCCCGCGATTACTAAAACTACCGACAGCCAACGCCTGATTCCGCCAACCGGCAAGCGCCGTGTGCCTAACTCGGTTCCTATCCATCCGCCGACGAGGACTGCGGGCGCCCAGACAAAGGCTTCGTGCGGCAATGTCTCGAGTGCCGCCAAGTGATTGAATAAACCGTGTCCCAGCAAACCCGCGATCGAGTTTACCAGAATAAACGTGACGGAAACTCCGGAAGTCTCTTTAGTTTTGGCCCAGCCCTTGAGGAGTAAGAGCGGACTCAGAAATATCCCGCCGCCGACTCCGGTCAGTCCGGAAAGGAAACCGATTCCAGCGCCCAGTATCAGCGCAAGTCCAATAGGAACCAGTTCCGTCTCTTGGGTATCGGCACGCCGCGCGCTGAAGAACAACCGCACTGCGCTGTAAAGCAGCACCGCGCCCACGAGCCCTTTGTACACGGACGCGGGCAAGGGCAACCAGCCACCGAGAAATGACGCGGGTATGGAAGCGACGGCGAAAGGCCAGAACGTTCGCCATGAAAAGAAGCCCGCGCGCAGAAATCTGATCGTGCCCACGGTCGCGACAATAATGTTAAGGGTGAGTGCGGTGGGCCTCATCAATGCGGGCGGCGTATTGAACAGCGCCATCGCCGCCAAATACCCTGAAGCGCCGGCGTGACCCACGGTCGAGTACAAGAGCGCCACTGCAAACATCAGGAGCGCGATAATTGCAATCGTAGTAGCGTCCAATGCTTTGTTGAAATACTGAAATAGGAAGTACGCCCCGATGAGAACACACGGCGCAGCAAAGGCGCAACCGCGGTCACCAACGAAGCGGTTTCTTGTTCTCTCTCCCTTTGGGAGAGGGCCAGGTGAGGGCGCGAAGCGTAGATATAAAAAGAAGCGAGGATGTGGTCGCGGTGCTCGCTAACCCCTCCCCCCAACCCTCTCCCAGCGGGAGAGGGCGATTGGCAAAGGAGACTTAAACTTTGACGACTACAAACTCTTGGCACACTGGCGCAACCTCCACGCTTTTGCTGTGCGTCGCGGCGAGTTATAATTTCATTCCCCCTTTCATCCGAATCCTGATCGTAGAAGTCGAGGCATGGAAGCGACCAAGCTAAATTACTTTAGGAAGCGTTTGCTGGCTGAATTGCGCCAGCATGCGCGCCAGATTGGGGAAGATCAGGCTGCTGCGATTGACGCTGCGAATGACGGCGCGAAAGAGAGCGCCGATCTCTCGTTGCGTGACGTGATCGGAGAAATTGCCTTAAGACTGGGTGAGCGCGAATCACAAATGGTGGCCGATATCGATCAGGCCCTGATGCGGATTGAAGAAGGCTCGTATGGACAATGCGTGCGCTGTAGCAAACCGATTGATGAGCGTCGGCTCGAAGCCCTGCCCACAGCTCGCTATGACGCTATATGTCAGGCGGCGATTGAAGAAGCGAACGGAAGAACCGCGCGGCCCACTTTGTGACCGGCTCGGAGTCAAGCTTTAGGTTGTGAGTGGAAAAACATAATCCTAAAGTTGAGCTCTGAGACTCCTGTCTCATGACCAACTACCTGAATCTGCCTATTGGGAAAAGCGCACCCGATGAAGTCAACGCGGTGATCGAGATTCCTCGCGGGCAAACCAACAAGTACGAATATGATAAGGAGCTTAACGTATTTCGGCTCGACCGCAATTTGTATTCGCCGGTTCACTATCCCGGTGACTACGGCTTCATCCCGAGCACACTTAGCGACGATGGAGATCCGCTCGACGTGCTGGTGCTGGTTGACGCCCCCAGCTTTACCGGTTGCGTGATGATCGTGCGCCCAATCGGCATGTTACGGATGGTGGATCAGGGAAGGGAAGACGAAAAGATTCTCGGTGTAGGCACGAACAATCCCATTTACAAAGACGTGCGCGATTATGACGAGCTATACCCGCACGTCACGCTGGAGATCGAACACTTCTTCACGATTTATAAAGAGTTGGAGGCCAAGACGACGCGCATCGCTGGTTGGCAGGATGCGGAGCATGCCCGTAACGTAATTAGCGCGAGCCAGGAGCGTTTTGCGAAGAAGCAGACTCCGCCTTAGGCGCTCTTCCGGATCCGATCGTTTTTCGATAGTCCGCTCCCTCAATAACAACAGTCTTGCACATTTCATAGAGCCTTGAACGCAGTGCCGACCCGATCCTATCTTCAAGAACTTCGCCGCTCAGAAGTTTCTTAATCTGCTTCTCAACAATTTCAATCTGAGGAGCTGAGTTGGTTCGGCTGTTCCTGTGTCGCTCCAGAATTGCTTTTAATTCGGAGACGCGGGTGTCGACTTGTAGATCGTCGAGATAGTTGGTCGTAAAAATGGTGAGTCTCTTGTCATTATAGCGAGTGTTAATTATTTGCATCATTGTGTCGCGAACCCAATCAGTAGGTTTGGAGGACCCAAGCTCGTCGAGAACCAGCACATCGGCTTGAAATACCGGTTCCAGAACCTTTAGCTCTGAAGTCTGCGAAACAGGATTATAAGAATCTTGGATCTTTTTCAGGAGGGCACCAAATTGATAGAACAAACCACGGACCTGATAAGTATTAATTAACTCCGTTAAAATCGCTGCTGCTAAGTGAGTTTTACCGACGCCAACGTCACCAACGAGTAGCAAACCTCGTCCCTCAAGCTCAAGATAGCTCTCGAAGACGATTTGGGCTTCCCTCTTCGCTATCCATTTTGATGTTGCCTCTTTTGAATCTCCTACCGGAACATCGTAGTTAGCGAGCGTGCAATGCTGGTACCGAGGCGGAATTCGCGCCGCCCGTAACAGACGCTCGCGATAATCAGGCGATTGACAGCGACAGCGGCGCGCGCCAACGCCGGGCACCACTTCCATGCCAGTACCAAAGCAATAAGGACACGCTCCTTCACTCCCCGTATCCGGCGCGGAATCACGATCTCGGTTTACAGTTGAATCCGCGTTGGGCGGCGAATTCCCGACCACGTGAAAACGATTTTGCTTTGCCTTCAAAGAGGTCATTTTAATTGCAACGCAGGATTATATCATTCGAGGGCCATGCAGAATGAAGAATGACCGTTCGATTCTTGTTTTATGATCGATCTGTTGAGACTATTTCGATCGAACAGGTTCTAGCCTTCCGCTCGACGTTCTCTTAGCAACCGAACGTGAAAAGCAGCCATCTGAGAAAACGGGGTTATTCGGCTAGTGCCGCGAGCGTCGCGCAAAGTCGCGGACAGCCTCGCGAGAGGTTGCGAGAAAAGCGGCACGGCAATAACACTCGATACCTCCTGTGATTTACCGCTCGGCGTCGAAGATCCGTCGAGCGGTCTTTTTTTAATTTCTCATGCTACTGCTAAACATAGTCCACGGATGCGATTTCATGTCGCGCATTAGATCGTTCGTCCAACCGTAATCAGGATGTGCCTTCAGGAAAGTTGAGGCGATGAAATCCTCGCCGCAAGGGTGTCCCATTGCGGCCCAGATTTGCATCTTCTCGGCCATTTGGCTGTCAACGGCTTTCGCCTGCACGGTGCCGCCGGGAAAGAACTTGCCCCAGTCCCATTCCGGAATGCCGCGTGGTGATCGATCGACACAGCCACAAAGGCTCCGTTCGTTTGGCCCAGACTTCTGCTCGAAGGAGTCGTAGGTGTCGCCCTCCATTTGTTTCACGGTCTCAACATCGATCAGCGACTTCGATTTCTCTACGAGCTGTTCCCAACGTTGCTTTCTCGCCAGTGGCGAACCCTGACGGTTGTTAAAGTCAAAGTCAGTTTCCGACTTGGCCAATTTCGGATCGACGGGAAAGTTTGAGCCGACGAAATAGCCATCCTTCGTTCTACGTACGCTGTGCTCTTTGAGTCCAAGTTCGAAGAGGGCAATCTCACCCGTCTTGTTGTCGCCCAGTAGCCAGTCGTTGGCGTAGCCGCCGTTGTTGCCGTCCAACATGATTCGCACATAGTCGTCGATGGAGTTGCTGTATTGTAGCGCTTTGCGGGCGCGATAAAACTCCGGCGAACCAGCCGGATCGAACAGGGTGAAACCGGTAATCGTGGTTTCGGTGATCATGATGCCGGCAGCGTTGATCCCGAAATCATCGTCGCTGGTAATCACACCCGGCAAGCCGTCCATCAGGATGCGATAGCCGCGCGCCGGCTTGATATCGAAGATAATGTTCCATCGCTCGCCGACGATATAATTGGTCCAGGTATTATGGCCCATCACGATGCGATGATCTTTCGTATAGCTACCGGTCGCGACCATAGCGCTGCAATTACCCGGTGCGTGCGTCGTCGGCAGGCGGCCCTGTTTTTTCTCCAGCCACGGTAGATAATAGTAAGGAAGCTCTTCCAGCGCGTTCAGGGCGACAATGTCCCAGCGGTCGGCCTTCACGCCCGCATCGTTCAATCCTTTGACGATGCCGTCAAGCTCGCGCTGAAATTCGGAATCGATCTTCGACCAGAGAATTTCTTGCGAAGCCTTCCGATAGAATTCCCAATCGCGCTTACTTTCGTGCTGCAGAAACGGCTTGACCACTCGCAAAAGGTCTTCGATCTCTTTGGCCAGGAGCTTGCCGTGCTGATAACCGATTTGTTCGGGTGAGCCCTGAAGGTGGACATAAATCCAGCCGTTACGCTCGAACCTATAGCTGCCGTTCAGGCGATCGTCTTCAGAAATTGTCGGTTTCCATTGGACGAAGCGAAAACCGCTCAATGAAAGGATTGCGACGGCGAGTGTCAGCGTGCTCAAGAGTTTCAGTTTCATGATTGAATACCTCAGCCTTTGAGAATGGGTTTTGAGACTTCAAGCCACGAGGATGTACCCAACCGGAGCAAATCCAAGGATTGAACTCTCAACACCTGATTTCCGAGTTTCTCATTTTATTCATCTTGATGTTAAAGTACAGAGTTTGTTTTGGCTCTCGATCTTTCATCCGCGTTAACCGTGAAGCAAATCATCGCCACAGACCACGCGCCTGGTGCTATTGGCCCATATTCACAAGCCGTTCGCGCGGGCAACCTGGTGTTTGCGTCGGGACAGATTCCGATCGATCCGGCTACCGGTGAATTCGTTGTTGGTGGAGTCGCCGAGCAAACTGAACAGGTGCTGCGCAATTTGGCTGCCGTGTTTGAAGCCGCGGGTGTCGGATTGAATCAGGTTGTTAAGACGACGGTTTTCCTGGTGGACATGGAAGACTTTACCGCGATGAATGAAGTTTATGGGCGGTTCTTTGGCGAGCAGCCCCCGGCACGCGCCACGGTACAGGCGGCGCGATTGCCGCGTGATGCGAAGGTAGAAATTGAGGCGATAGCCGTGTCAGAAGCGGGAGCGGTAGCGAGCGGATCCTAGAAGCATGGCCTGGACGATAAAGGTCCTGTCGCTATCGCTCGGGGTTCTGAAAAGTTCAAGCCGCTTTCGCTATTTTTCCGGCTTTGATACAGCTCGTGCAAATCTTCATGCGGCGTACACCGCCTTGCGGCAACTGAACGCGGATTGACTGTAAATTAGGATTGAAAACACGTGGCGTCCGATTGTTGGCGTGCGAGACATTGTTGCCAAACTGCGGGCCTTTGCCACAAACTTCACAACGCTTAGCCATGATTGCTGATACGCTCCTGTCGATTAACGCGCGACGCCACGGTGTGGATCGGCGGAGGTCTTTGAAACGAAAACCATAACAAACAGAGTGAGGAGCGGTCAAGGAAGCTTCTCAACAATTTAAGGAGCAAGAAACCAACGTGCAAACAAAACACCTACGATTCTTCGAGCTGATGTTCTTAATGATCGGCGCGATGCTATTCGCGGCCTGTGGCTCTGGAACCGACTCCGGCCCAGCCAACACCGTGGCCGCTACGGTCAATGGCAAGAAGATCATGGTTGCCGAAGTCGAGCGGATGATCCAACAACAGACGCAGGGCAAACAGGCGCAGCTTTCCAGCCATGCCCTCGCTCAGGCGCGCCTCTCAGTGCTCGAAAACCTGATTCAGCGCGAGGTCCTTTTCCAGCGTGCAGAGCAGGAAAAGCTGCTGCCGACCGATGAAGAAATTACCAACGCGCTCAATAAGCAGAAGCAAGACAGCGGCATGACCGATGAAGAATTCGCGCGCCAGCTAAAAGAGCAAAACATGACCATGGAGGCGCTCCGTGAAGAATCGAAGAAGGATATTGCTATCTCGAAGCTTCAGGGCAAATACGCCGGCAAAATTACCATCAGCGATCGCGAGGTTGAAGATTACTATACGGCGAACAAACAAGAGTTTATCCTTGGTAGAGGCGTCGAGTTGGCGGATATCGTCGTAGATCCTCAGGACAACGGCCTTCAGGATGACGCTAAGACTGAGGCGGAAGCCAAGCAGAAGATTGACGGCGTCTACCAGCAGCTTAAGACCGTGGGCACTGAAAGATTCGGCGACGTGGCGCTGGCGAAGAGCGAAGATCAAAGCCGACTCAAGGGTGGAGACATTGGATTTGCCTCTGAAGATGATCTGAAGCGAAATAATTTTCCGCCCGCTTTGATCGCTCGATTGTTTGCGATGCAACCAGGAGAATATACGGAGCCGGTGCAGTTCAATGGCCGCTGGTACATCTTCAAACTGAAGCGAAAACAATTGGAAGTTGAGAATCGCACCTTGGAGAGCCCCGGCGTGCGCCAGCAGATCACGCTCGAGTTGACCGATCAGCGAAAGCAGATTCTAAACGCAGCCCTCCTTACTGTGGCGATGTCCGAAGCGAAGGTGGTTAACAATCTGGCCACGGAGATTTTGAATAACCCGAGTAACCTGGGCTTGCGTCCGGCTGGGCCGGAACCCTCGAAAGCTGCCGGCAGCCCAACGGTGACTCCGTCTTCGAGCACCTCGCCGGCCGCCAAAGCGAGTGCAACCCCCGCGAAGGCAGGGTCGCCCGGGAAGTAGTTATCTCAAACTTTTGCGATTCGACGGGTGCGAGCAAGAAGTACTTGAGTTCGCACCCGTTTTGATTTGCTGGGAGCGCGGAGGTCCCGTCCGCCAGGAGCTGGTAATAGCAAAAGTTGAGTTGATTTAATGGAAGTTCGGTCGAATAGTTTGAATTGACCGTGTGTTTGGCAACACGCTATGCGGACGAGACGTCCGCGCTCCCAGTCTTATGTTGTTTCGGCTTACCGACGTTTACAAATCCTTTGGCTCGCAGGACGTTCTGCGCGGCACGTCTTTTCAGATCAATCCCGGCGAGCACGTCGGTTTGGTCGGACGCAATGGCGCGGGCAAAACGACGATTTTTCGCTTGGTAACCGAAGAAGAAATGCCCGATCGCGGTGAAGTCGCGCGTGCTCGTGGACTCAAGCTCGGACTGCTCGCGCAGCATGTCCACTTCGACCCGGGCTCGACCGTGCACGAGTCCGCGCTCGCAGCGTTTGGCCATCTGCAACAGCTCGAGCATGAGATGCATGAGCTGGAGCATCGCATGGCTGACCCGGGCGACGATCTGGAAAAGATTCTTTCTCGTTATAGCGATCTGCAACACGAGTTTGAGCGGGAAGGGGGCTTTGAATATTCCGCAAAAGCCGAAGCGATCCTGCAAGGTCTGGGTTTTGACCGCGAGGCCTGGCAGATGGAGACCGAAAAACTTTCCGGCGGACAGCAAAATCGTTTAGGACTCGCCCGCTTGCTGCTTTCGGAACCGGACGTGCTCTTGCTGGACGAGCCAACGAATCATCTCGATGTGAGCGCTGTCGAATGGCTGGAAGAATTTCTGCAAACGTACCCGTCGGCTTTTGTCATCATCAGCCACGATCGTTATTTTCTGGATCGGGCCTGTGCTCGAATCATCGAGATGGAACTCGGGCGCGCGACCAGTTACAAAGGGAACTATTCAGGCTACCTTGTCGAGCGTGAAGAGCGGCGCGAGATTCAACAGCGCGCTTATGACAATCAGCAACGGTTAATCGCCAAGACCGAAGAGTTCATCCGGCGCAATCTCGCCGGCCAGAAAACGAAACAAGCAAAGTCCCGACGCACGATGCTGCAACGTCTGGACCGCGTCGAAGCGGTTCGCGCCGAACAGTCCTCCGGAGATTTTCGCTTGCAGGAAATCGAGCGCGCGGGCACTCATGTGCTGACTGTAGATGAAGCGACGATTGGATACGGAGACAAGATTCTGGCGCGGGACATTTCGCTGATTCTCCGCCGCGGCGAATGCCTCGGAGTGATCGGTCCAAACGGATCGGGCAAGACGACCTTCTTGAAAACAATCCTCGGAATAATTCCGGCTTTGTCAGGCGACTTGCGATGGGGGGCCAAAGTTCAGATTGGTTATTATGCGCAACAACTCGAAGACCTCGACGATCGAAACGAGATCATCATGGAATTGCGGCGCGTTGCCCCTGCAAACGCTACTGCCGGCGAGCTGCGATCTTTTCTCGCAAAGTTCCTTTTCTCTGGCGACGATGTCTACAAACACGTGGGCGATCTTTCCGGCGGAGAGAAGGGAAGGCTCTCGCTGGCGAAGTTAATCTACTCGCGCGTCAATGTGCTGGTGCTCGACGAACCGACGAACCATCTTGACATTCCTTCCCGGGAAGCTTTGGAAGCAGCGCTCGCCGCCTATGAAGGAACAATCGTTACGATCAGCCACGACCGTTATTTCCTCGATCGAATGGCGACGCAGATTTTGGCTTTGGATGGCGAAGGCTACGCGGAGCACTACGACGGCGATTACACCGAGTATCACGATTGGAAATCTGCGCGAACAAAAGGCGCCGAAAACTCTATGCACTCCGCGGCGACGCATGGATCGAAGAGATCAGTAGCGAATAGTTCGAATAGACTAGTGTTATCTTCATCGACGGGTGAGATGTCATTTCCGCCCGCAGAAGCTCGCGGGACACGCCGGGGAAAGAAGAAAGCCGCACGATCCGGCTCGACCGACGGTTCACCTCGCGTCAAGATCATCAAAAAGGCGCGCGATCCTGAAACTATCGAAGCAGAGATATCAAGATTGGAAAGCCAACTTTCTCAATTGTCGAACCAGATGGCTCGTCCGGAAGTCGCACGTGACATTACGAAGCTGGTCCAGGTCAACGATGAATATCAGCAGACAGAAGCCCGCCTGGCCGAGTTGTACGACGAATGGGAGCGAGCTGAAACAACTCAGAATTCGGCAAGACATTAAAACGGCCCACTTGTAAGTACTCATCTAAGTATGTCGTGTGCTGAGATCTCGCGTCATCTCTCATACTTACCTAATCCTGCGCACGAAGCGCGCAAAAGACGTGTCTTCATTGAGTTTCTTTCCAGGGCAGAGATTAGGACCACTACGAAGAGACCGCAGGCCGACTTCACCTGACAAAATGTCAGTCGCCTGACAAAACGTCAGTAGCGTTTGGCACTTCTTACAACCTGTAGCATCCATCGCTTAGTCGTTTATCTAGTTTGGGCAAGTGGCGGCGCGTCTTCGACTTAGATCGGTTCACTCCGTTCGCAGGGCTTGCGGCACGCGGCTTGTAAGTAACGCGAAGCGAGGTAATACACCTCACCATCTCGAACCGTCGTCTGGTAATTAGGGACAATCCTTACCACATTGATCGGGAGGCTAAAGTCTTAACCTAGACTGTGACAGCCTCGGGGATGCAATCACTAAGAAGAAGAGGAGAAAATATTATGTTTCAATCGATCAAGCGCGCCGTAACTCTCGTAGGCGTTGTCGCCCTGTTGGCGATGACGGCAGTGGTTGCGTCGGCTCAACAAACCACAGGCTCAGTAAGTATGTCCGCCGCCGTCTCGAATTACGTCGAGTTGGTTTCCGGCGGAGCAGTTACGCTGAGTGGCAATTCCGGCGGCAGCGTTGTCACCGACGGAACGGTGAACAGCCCACTGGCCGTTGTTGTTGACATGGGTGAATTAGGCCCGGCCAATACCAACAGCTTTGTGAAGCTAAGCGTGCCGCTCAAGCTGCGCACCAATGTTAGTTACCAACTCAAGATGAGCGGCAGCGTTTCCGGCGCCGGCGCTACGACTTACAGTCTGAAGAGTACTGACGTTGGTTTTGGCATGGATCCAAGCGCACGGCCGGGGACCCTGGCCAGCGGCTCGGACACCAACGACACGCCGGGCGATCCCACAGTCGGAGGCTCGACTGACGCCAATGGCCGTTGGGTCTTTGCGGGCTCCAACTCGACGCTGGGAGACTTCTCTTCGGCGGCCGAAGTTTTGAGTGGTCCAAGAGTTAACAAGACCACGCCAAAGTCAAACAGCGCTGGCCTGGTAGTGCCTGCAATCTTTACGATCAAGCCGCAGTTTTACGATCCCGCGGCCGCAATCACGATTAGCGCCAACTTTACGATCTCTGCCCCATAAGCGCAGATATTGTTGGGATAGAAACGAACTCGCAGCATGTCACCGAATGACTAACCGGTGACATGCGACGAGCATTTTAGCCCCAATAAACCTCAGGAGATCATCATGAACGTTAGTAGGCGATTAATTGCACACGCGCTCGGTTTGGCTACCTTGCTATTCGTCGCGGCGATTGTTTCAGTTGGCCAAACGACGACGGGCACCGTGAGCATGAGTGCCACAGTTTCGAAATTCGTTGAAATCAACTCAGGTGGTGCGGTGACACTCAGTGGTAACTCCGGCGGTGGCGTCACTACCGATGGTGTAGCGAATAATCCATTGGCGGTCTCGATCAATCTGGGTGAACTCGGTCCGAGTAACTCGAACAGTTTCGTCACGGCCTCGGTTCCGCTCAAGCTCAGGAGCAATGCAGCCTACGTCCTTTCGATGAATGCCACGGTCACGAGTACCGGCACGACCAGCAACAAAATTGGCGCTGCGGATGTTGGATTTGGTCTCGGCTCAGTTACGCGATCGGGAACAGGCGTAAACACGGCCGGGACGGACACCAACGCCACGTCAGGCGATCCGACTCTGGCGGCTAATGGTTCCGTCAATGGCGCTAGTGGCCGCTATGAATTCACCGCTGTGAAGTCAAACCTCAGCGCTTTTTCCAGCTCGACGACGGCGCTTAATGGGGCCTTTATCATGAATGCGGTTCCGAAAAGCAATACTAATGGACTTACGGTACCGGCGATTTTTGCGATTAAGCCCCAGTTCTTCGAAAACGGAAGTACTACTATCTCGGTGACCTTTACTGTTACCGCCCCCTGAAAGAACGATGAGCCGCCCGATCACGATTGCGATGCTGTCCCTCCTCTTCACTCTTTGCGCCGAGGCCGTGGCTTCGGCGCAGCAGTTTGACATCAGCAGCGGCGGCCAGCCCACTATCAGTGGCACTCTGGGCGGCTCAATTACAGGCAGTTCCAGCGTGCTTAATGATCTGACGGTGACGATCAACTTCGGCGAAGTCTCGCCAGCCAATACGAATTCTATTGTTTACGTGGTTGTGCCAATTACTGTTCGCAGCACCAAGCCTTATCAAGTGACGGCTGCTGTAACAGGTCCGAGCAACGCAAATGCACAAGCTCTACAGGCTTCGGATATTGGCTTTGGCGCGGGAAATATGCGAGCGTTGGGAGCCAATTCTCAGGTGTGTAACAACAGCAGTCATATCTTTTATGCGCCGTTCAATAATGATCCTTCGACCACCGTGGCCATTGGCGCAAATGGCCGCGCGACATACCAGTCGACGCTGGCGAACATCGCCGGCTCGACGACGATCCTGAGCGGCCCGCGACTCTCAAAGACGGG
>WNFT01002631.1_pt1 | contig 24453 bp, 27 predicted proteins | sample 5400191 | NCBI WGS metagenome assembly WNFT01 (sample SAMN13153359, study PRJNA577476) | soil metagenome | isolation source: 80 cm saprolite under Madrone tree | place: USA:California | collected 2016-06-14 | reverse complement strand
TGGCGATCGGCGCCGCCGAGGCGACCGGCATCGCCTTTCCCCTCGAGAATCGGATCCCGCCGCGCCCGCTGACCCACGACCTCTTCCTCACCCTCTTCGGCCGGCTCAAGGTCACGGTCACGCGCGTGGTCATCACGGATCTCAAGGACGGGATCTACTACGCCACCGTCGTCCTCGACGCAGGAGGCAAGGAAATGCAGCTCGACTCGCGCCCATCGGACGCCATCGCGCTCGCGATTCGCGCCAAGGCGCCGGTGCTCGTCGAGGACCGCGTCTTCGACAAGTCCGACCTCCTGCCGGGCCCTGGCTCGGCGCCGCGCATCTAGCCGATGGCTCCGGACCAGATCTCGAGCCCGGGCCCGGCGTCAAGCGGGGCGGATCTCGACAGCCAGCAATGGGCGATCCAGCGCCGCATCGACGACGTCTTCGCGAAGCTTGGGGAAAAGTTCGGCGACCTGACCGGGCGCGTGGTGGTGACGATCAAGCCGAACACGACCTTCGCCCAGATCGGCGGCCTGCGCGAGGCCAAAAGCATCGTGCGGAGCTTCGCGACGGCGCTCACGGATCCCGAGCTCTACCGCAAGTGGGGCATCACGCCGCCCAAGGGTGTGCTGCTCTACGGCCCACCCGGAACGGGCAAATCGCTGCTCGCCCGCGCGCTCGCCACCGAGACGGGCGCGGTGTTCTATCACCTCAAGCTGATGAACCTGACCTCCAAGTTTGGCCCGAACACGGGCGAGCTGCTCCAGGAGATCCTGGCCGTCGCCAAGGAGCAGGGCAAAGGCGTGGTCTTTCTCGACGAGGCCAACGCGCTGTCGCTGGAACATTTGCTCCCGCCCGCGCAGGCGCGGGAGTCCTCGGCGCGCCTGGTGGCGGCGCTCTGTGAGAAGCTCGACGACCTCGAGGACTTTTCCCGGATGATCGTCGTCGCCTCCACGAGCCGCACAGACTCGATCGACGCCTCGCTGGTCGCTCCCGGACGTCTCGATCGCCTCGTCGAGGTGACGCTGCCCGACGGCGCCGACCAGCAGGAGATCCTCGAGATGGCCCGCAAGCGCGCGGAGGGCAACGCGGGGCGCCCCCTCTTCGCCGATATCGACTACCGCTCGGTGCTGCCGCCCATGGGCGGCATGAGCGGGGCGGAGCTGTCGGAGATCATCCGGCGGGCGCTCGAGCAGAAGGTGCACGCGGCGGGGCAGGGTCACGACAACGGGCTCGTCACCACGCAGGACCTTCTCCAGCAGATCGACCGCTACCGCCGTACCCGGGAGATAGTCGAGAAGATCCGCTACGGCCAGTACCTCTAGCGCAGGTCGGGGTGCCGCGGCGCTCGCCGCCTCGCACGCAGACCCTTCTCGCCGACCTGCCAGAACCCCAAATTTTCCGTAAGGGTGATAGGATGGCCGCTCGATGCCCTCGGTCACGCAGATCCGCGTCCGCTACAAGGACACCGATACCATGTCGGTCGTCTATTACGGCAACTACCTGACCTACTTCGAAGTCGCCCGAGTCGAGTACCTGCGCGAGAGGCACCTGCCGATGTCCGAGGTAAACACGCGTATCCACATGCCCGTGGTGGAGGCGTTCGTGAAGTACGTCAAGCCCGCGAGGCTCGACGACCTGCTGGAAGTGACCTCGCGCGTCAGCGAGCGCAAGCGGGCGAGCTTCACCTTCTCGTACGAGATCCGCAACGAGGCCAAGGAGCTCGTGGCCACGGGGTTCACGCGCCATGCCTGCTGGAACCCCGCCACGGCGAAGATGATTCCGCTGCCCGACTGGCTCAAGGAGATCATGCCGGATGCCGACCTCGCCCCGACCGATCGCTGACATCGCCCGCGAGCTGGGGCTCGCGGCGGAGGAATGGCTGCCGTACGGCTGGGACAAGGCGAAGGTCCTGCTGCCGGCGCTCCGCTCCCGAAGCGCGGGGCCTGACGGCAAGCTCGTCGTCGTCACCGCGATCACGCCGACGCCGGCCGGAGACGGCAAGACCACCATGACCATCGGTCTCGGGCAGGCCCTCGCGCGCATCGGGGCGCGGGCCGTCATCGCCCTGCGCGAGCCCTCGATCGGCCCCACGCTCGGCATGAAGGGCGGCGGCACCGGCGGCGGGCGCTCCCAGGTGGTGCCGATGGAGGACATCAACCTCCACTTCACGGGCGACTTCCACGCGATCACCTCGGCCCACAACCTCCTCGCCGCGGCGGTGGACAACCATCTCCACCACGGCAACGCGCTCGGCATGGACGTGCGGCAGGTGCTGTGGCGGCGCGTCCTCGACGTCAACGACCGCGCGCTCCGCAACGTGGTCGTGGGACTCGGCGGCCGCCTGGACGGCGTGCCGCGCGAGGCCGGCTTCCTCATCACCTCCGCTTCGGAGATCATGGCGGCCCTGTGCCTGGCCGAGAACCCGGGCGATCTGAAGGCCCGGCTCGGCCGCATGGTGGTGGCGCTCAGTCCGGACGGCGGCGCCGTCCTCGCCGACGAGCTCAAGGTCACGGGCGCCATGGCGGCCCTGCTCCGCGATGCCGTCCACCCGAACCTCGTCCAGACCATGGAGGGCACGCCGGCCCTCGTGCACGGCGGTCCCTTCGCCAACATCGCCCACGGCTGCAACTCCGTCATCGCCACACGCATGGCGCTCAAGCTCGGCGACATCTGCCTGACCGAGGCCGGCTTCGCGACCGATCTCGGGGCCGAGAAGTTCTTCGACATCAAGTGCCGCGCGGCGGGGCTCAAGCCCGACGCGGCCCTGATCGTGGCCACGGGGAGGGCGCTCAAGTACCACGGCGGCGTGCCCCTGCCGGATGTTGGCCAGGAAAACGTCGAGGCGCTCCGCGGCGGGCTCGACAACCTCGAGGCCCATGTCGCCTCCGTCCGACAGTTCAAGGTGCCGGTGCTGGTCGGGCTCAACCGCTACCCGACCGACACCGAGCGCGAATACCAGGCGGTCTTCGACCGCTGCGCCACGCTCGGGGTGCCGGCCTATGTCGCCGACGTCTTCGGCCGCGGCGGAGAAGGGGGCGAGGACCTCGCACGCGGCCTCCTGAAGCTCCTCGAGACCGAGCGCTCGGCCTTCGAGCCGCTCTACCCGCTCGACGCGCCCGTCAAGGACAAGCTCGAGACGATCGCCACGCGCGTCTACGGCGCCGACGGCGTCGACTACTCGAAAAAGGTCGACCGCCAGATCGCCCAGGCGGAGGCGCTCGGCTACGGCCGGATGCCCGTGTGCGTGGCCAAGACGCAGCGGTCGCTGTCCGACGACCCGACCCTGCTCAACCGGCCGCGGGGTTTCCGCATCACCATCAACGACGTGCGGATCTCGGCCGGCGCGGGGTTCCTCGTGGCGCTGGCCGGCGACATCACCACCATGCCGGGACTGCCGCGCAAGCCCAATGCGGAAGGCGTGGACATCACGCCGGACGGGACGATCACCGGGCTCTTCTAGCCGTTTCGAGCCGTGTGATATACTTTCCGATGGCCCAGGCAGAAGCGGGCCAAAACCGTGATCCAGGTCGATCGACTGACGAAGAGCTACGGGCCGGTGACGGCCGTCCACGACGTGTCGTTCAACGTCGACAAGGGACAGATCGTCGGCTTCCTCGGTCCCAATGGGGCCGGCAAGTCCACGACGATGAAGATCCTCGCCTGCTTCATGGCGGCCAGCGGCGGCACCGCGAAGGTGGCGGGCTTCGACGTCTTCACCGAGTCCCTCGAGGTCCGCCGGCGCATCGGCTACCTTCCCGAGAACTCGCCGCTCTACGCCGACCTTCCGGTGGCCGCGTATCTGGACTTCGTGGCCGAGGCCAAGGGCGTGCCGCGCGGAGTGCGCCGGTCCAAGGTCGCCGACGTGATGGACCGGTGCTTCGTCACCGAGATGCAGCACCGGCTCATCGGCAAGCTCTCCAAGGGCTACCGGCAGCGGGTGGGCCTGGCCCAGGCGCTTCTCGGCGACCCCGAGGTGCTGATCCTCGACGAGCCCACCATCGGGCTCGACCCGCGCCAGATCGCCGAGATCCGCGCGCTGATCAAGTCGCTGGGCGGCCAGCACACGGTCATCCTCTCCACGCACATCCTGCCGGAAGTCTCCATGGTCTGCGACAGCATCATCATCATCAATCGCGGCCGCGTAGTGGCCAAGGGCACCCAGGCTGAGCTGGTGGAGCAGGTCTTTCCCGCGGCGCGGGTGGAGGTGGAGGTGGCCGGCCCGGCGGAGGCCATCGTCTCGTCGCTCAGGAGCCTGCCCGGAGTCACGTCGGTGGAGGCGCTCGGCGCCCGCGACGGCGCCTCCCGGTTCGTCGTCGAGTCGCCGCGGGGACGCGATGTGCGCGGCGAGCTCGTGCGGCTGGTCGCGGGGCGCGGCTGGGAGCTTCTCGAGCTGCACCAGGTCGGGCTCTCCCTCGAGGAGGTCTTCATCCGCGTGGTGGCGGGCGAGGAGCACGCGCCCCAGATCGTCGAGAGCGTGCAGGAGACCGCGTGATGAGGTGGCTGCCCGTCTTCAAGAAGGAGATGCGGCTGTACTTCGGCTCGCCGGTGGCCTATGCCGTCGGGACCTTCTTTCTGTTCATCGCGGCCTTCTTCTTCGCGCCGTCCTTCATCCAGTACGCGGACGTCTCGATGCGCGCGGCCATGCAGCCGCAGATGGGGCAGAGCCTCAACGCCACCGAGAACATCCTGCGACCACTCACGTACAACATGGCCGTCGTCCTGCTCTTCTTCATCCCGATGCTGACCATGCGCCTCTTCGCCGAGGAGAAGCGCTCGGGCACCATGGAGCTCCTGCTGACCTACCCCTTGCGCGACGGGGAGGTCCTCGCGGGCAAGTTCTTCGCCTCTCTGGCCCTGTACGCCTCCATCCTCGTGCTGACGCTCTTCTACCCCGTCACCGTTGCCTGGGCTTCGCCAAGGGAGTCATCGACACGAAGGACCTCGTCTACTACATCTCGGTGAACGGCTTCGCGCTGTTCCTCACGCTTCGCTCGCTCGAGTCGAAGCGGTGGCGGGGTTAGGCGGGCCGATGGCCTTCCTCAAGCGCTGGGGCATGTGGGTCGCCGTGCTGTGCCTGCTGGGCGCCGGCGCGCTCGTGCTCTTCGCGTCCTGGCTGACCCGGCTGCAATGGGCTCTCGTCATCGCGGCGGCCGTCCTCTTCATGGCATCGGCGGCACTGAACTGGCGGGAAGGCGCCTCGCTGCTCGGCCGGCGCGGCATGCGCCACGGCGCGAGCGCGGTGCTGCTGGTGCTGCTGGCGCTCGGCGTGACGGTGCTCGCCAACGCCGTGTCCCTCCGCTACAACGCGCGCTGGGACCTGACCGAAGGCAAGCGCCACAGCCTCTCGTCCCAGACGGTCAAGCTGCTCAAGGAGCTCCCGGCGCCCATCGAGGCCATCGCCTTCTTCCGCGCCGACATGCCGGGCAAGAAAACAGCCGAGGACCTCCTCAAGCAGTACGCCCAGGCCTCCGGCGGCAAGTTCACATACCGCATGGAGGATCCCGATCGCTCGCCCGGCCTGGCCAAGCGCTATGCCATCGAGACCTACGGCACGGTGGTGGTGCAAAGCGGGGACAAGTCCGAGAAGGTGCTCGATGCGGAGGAGGAGCGGCTGACGAATGCCCTCGTCAAGGTCACCCGCGCGGGTAACCCCGTCATCTACGCCGTCAAGGGACATGGGGAGCGCGACATCTCGAGCGCCGAGCGGGCCGGTTTCAGCCAGGCCAAGGAGCAGCTGGAAAAGGCCAACTACACCGTCAAGGATCTCGAGCTCGCGCGCACGGGCACGGTGCCGCCCGACGCGGCCGTCGTCATCATCCCGGGGCCGAAGAACGATCTCCTGCCGCCCGAGCTCCTGGCCCTCGACGAGTACCTGGCGAAGGGCGGCCGGGTCTTCTTCATGGCCGATCCGCTCCAGGCCGAAGGCGTCGCCAAGTACCTCGTCAAGTATGGCGTCACGCTGGGCAACGACCTCGTCGTCGAGCCCAGCCCCATCGGTCAGCTCTTCGGTGTCGGGCCCGAGGTGCCGCTCGTCACGCGCTACGAGCAGCACGCGATCACCAGGGACATGACCAATGTCATGACGGGCTTTCCTCTCACGCGCTCCGTCGCTCCTGCCGAGAAGCCGCCGAGGGGCCTTCGCGCCACCGCGCTGGCCCGCACGAGTCGCGACTCGTGGGGCGAGACCGACCTGGAGGGGCTCAGGCGCGGACAGGCCGCGAAGAAGGATCCCGCGGATACGCAGGGGCCGGTGCCCGTGCTGACCGCGGTCACCATCGAGCCGGCGCCGGGCGCCAAGACGGATTCGAAGGCCGAGGGTGAAGCGGCCAAGAGGCCCGAGGGCCGCCTGGTCGTCCTCGGCACGTCCACCTTCGCCTCGAACCAGGCCTTGGGCTTCCAGGGCAACCGCGATCTCTTCCTCAACATCGTCGCCTGGCTCGCCGGGCAGGAAGGCGAGATCGCCATCCGGCCCAAGGACACGCGCCAGAACCCGATCGCCCTCACCGCCGCCGAGAGCAGGAGCGTCCTGCTGCTCTCCATCCTCGTGCTGCCGGGCGTGGTGATGGTGTGCGGGATCTGGCGGGTCGTCCGTCGCCGCCGCACCAAATAGCCCGCGATGAGCTGGAAGACCCTCACTGTCCTGGCCGTTCTCGCGGCGGGCCTCGGCGGCTTCCTCGTCTTCGACAGCTACTACCTGACTCCGAAGCGCGAGAAGACGACCAGCGTCAAGGGGCGACTCTGGACCATCGAGCCCAAGGACGTCGAAAGCCTCACCATCAAGCGAAAAGATGACACGGTCAAGCTCAAGCGCGCGGGCGACGGCTGGGAGATGCTGGAACCGGTCAAGACGCGCGCCAACAGCGGCGCCGTCAACGAGATGGTGACAGGGCTCGCCACCGCGAGAGTGGACCGCGAGATCGACCCCAATCCCTCGAAGCCGGCCGACTTCGGTCTCGAGCCGCCGGAGGCCATGGTCACGCTCGAGGTCAAGGGGCAGGCCGCGCCACTCACCCTCGCGGTGGGCGGCAAGAATCCGACCGGGGTCTGGGTCTACGCGCGGGAGGGAAGCAAACCGGCGGTGGTCGCCATCGGCGACTCGGTGTCCCGCGATGTCACTCGTCCCGTCGCCGAGTTCAGGGACCGGAGCCTGTTCACCTTCGACAGGCGGAACGTCACCGCGGTCGACCTCGACCTCGACGGGTCGAAGATGACGCTCGAGGCGGAAGACGGAGGCAAGTGGCGCATCGCCAAGCCCGGCCCGTTCCGCGGCGACGCCGACCTCATCACGGAGATGCTCGACAAGCTCGCGAGCGTCACCGTGAAGGAGTTCGTCGGGTCGCCGGCGTCGCTGGCGACCTACGGCCTCGACAAGCCCTCGCGTCTGACCCTCTGGCTCGGCAAGGACAAGGACCGCACGTCCAAGACCCTGCGGCTGGGCAAAGTCGACGCCGCGAAGAAAGGCGTGTACGTCCAGCGCGAAGGCGACCCGGAGGTGCTGCTCGCGCCGAGCGAGACATGGGATAAGCTGCCGAAGACCGTCGCGGCCGCGCGCGACAAAATGGTGTTCACCTACGCCTATGATAAGGTCAATCGCGTCGAGCTCGAGAGCGCGGCGGGCTCCGTGAAGCTCGCGCGGGATGGCATCAACTGGAACATCACCGCGCCCGAGTCGCTCAAGGCGGACACCGGCGTCGTCAACAGCCTGCTCTGGCGCATCCGCGACCTGCGCGCCTCGGGATTCCTCGACGAGTCTCCGGCCGGCGTGGCCCGCTACCTGCCCAAGCCCGAGGTGACGGTGAAGATCTGGGAGGAGGGCGCCAAGGAGCCGAAGATTCTCCTCCTGGGGCTGTCCAAGGGAATCAAGGCCGGCGAGCTGGCAGGCGTGGCCGCGCCCGGAGAGCAGGGCCCGGTCTTCATGGTCGAGAACAAGGAGATCCAGGCTCTGTCCAAGACGGCCACGGACCTGCGTGACAAGACGGTGGTCGCCTCCTTCGATATGAAGGAGGTCAAGCGCGTGCGCGTCACCGTCGGCGGCAAGCCCCTGCTCCTGGAGCGGCGGGGCGAGGACGATTGGCGGGTGGTCGAGCCGTCGAAGGGCCCCGCCAAGGAGATCAAGGTCACGGGCCTCCTTCTCGCGCTTCGCGCTCTGAAGTGGAAGGACATCGCCGCCGCCGATGGCGCGGACGCGGCGCGCTTCGGCCTGGACAAGCCCGAGGCGGAGGTGGCCGTGCTCAAGGGAGACGGCACCGAGATGGCCGGCCTCGCCATCGGACGGACCAACGACAAGCTGAGCTATGTGCGGAGCAAATCGTCGCCGGCCATCTACGCGGTCGACGCGACGATGCTCGAAGAGATCCGCAAAGCGCCCGCCGACATCCCCGGCTAGCCTGGAGACCGGCCATGCCTGCTCCCCCCGAGACCGTGTACCTGAGGCAGATGGAGCTGGGCCCGATGCAGAACTTCGTCTACCTGATCGGCGACCCGGAGACGCGGGACTGCGTCGTGGTCGATCCCGCCTGGGAGATCGAGGCCATTCTCGAGCAGATCCAGGCCGACGGGATGCGCCTGAACGGCGTACTCGTCACGCACACGCACCAGGACCACGTGGGCGGCCACCTCTTCGGCCACGACATCCCCGGCATCGAGGAGCTCCTGGCCAAGGCCCCCGCCAAGGTGTACGTGCATGCCGCCGAGCGCGAATTTCTCCGCGGCTTCGGCTCGGATCTCGTCAAGGTGGACGGCGGAGCCACGCTCGACGTGGGGCGCAGGAAGATCACCTTCGTCCACACGCCAGGGCACACGCCGGGCTCGCAGTGCTTCCTCGTGGACGGCCGTCTCATCTCGGGCGACACGCTCTTCATCCGCTCGTGCGGCCGGACGGACCTACCCGGCAGCGATCCCAGGGAGATGTACACCTCCCTGACCCAGCGGCTGGGCGCCCTCCCGGACGACACCGTGGTCTTCCCCGGCCACAACTATGGCGGCACCGTCACCACCATCGGCGACGAGAAGCGGAGCAACCCCATGATGCGCTTCCCCTCGATGACGGACTTCCTTCGGGTGATGGGTCGAGGCTAGGCCGCGGCCGAGCTAGACGGCGGTAGCGCCGCCGTCCACGTAGAGAACCTGGCCGGTGATGTAGTCGGGGCAGGTGGCGAAGAAGCGCACCGCCGCCGCCACGTCGTCCGGGTGACCGAGCCGACCCATCGGGATCTTGGCCCGGATCCGTTTCTTGGTCTCGCGGGGGAAGCTCTCGGGCAAGAGCACGGCGCCCGGTCCCACGGCGTTGACCTGGATCCGGGGCGCCAGCGCAGCGGCGAGCCCCCGCGTCAGCATGACCACCCCCGCCTTGGAGATGGCATAGGGGATATACCCTGGCCACGCCCGCTTGGCGCCCACGTCCGCCAGGTTGATGATGCGGCCGCCGCGACTGCCCATGGCGAGCGCCGCGGCTTGGGAGCAGAAGAAAGCGCCCTTGACGTTGACGGCGACGAAACGATCGAAGTCGCGGGGCGTGACGGTGTTCCAGGGCGTGCGCGAGAAGACGCCCGCGTTGTTGACGAGCAGGTCGAGACGGCCGAGCCGCCGCACCGTCTCGGCCACGAGCCGCCGAGCTTCCGCCGGCTTGGCGACGTCCGCGCGGATGCTCGCGGCGCGGACACCGAGCGCGCCGATCTCGGCCGCCGTGTCGCGGGCGGCTCCCGCCGATCGGTGAAAGTTGATCGCGACGTCGTAGCCGGCCCGGGCCAGCTCGAGCGATATGGCGCGGCCGAGTCGGACCGCGCCGCCCGTCACCAGCGCGACCTTGCCGGCCGTTTTGTTGACTTGTCTAACCCCGTGTGCTGTCATGAATCGACCATGTCCGCCCCGCTTCGCAACTGGTTCAAAGTCCGTTTCATCACTGGATTTTTCGTCACCGTGCCCGCGATCGCCAGCGCGTGGCTCCTGTACGTGTTCTGGGACTTCGTCGACAAGTTCTTCTCACCCGGATACGAGCGCATCTTCGGCCGGCGCATCCCCGGCCTGGGCTTCCTCACCGCCGTGCTCGTCATCCTCATCATGGGCAGCATCGCCACCAACGTCCTGGGCCGTCGCGCGCTCGCGCGCGTCGAGCGGTTGTTCATCCGGGTGCCGATCTTCCGCAGCATCTACCCGTCCATCAAGCAGCTGATCGAGTCCTTCTCGCCCGAGAAGCGCCAGTCCTTCAAGGCCGTCGTCCTCGCCGAGCACCCGCGTGAAGGGGAATTCGTCTTCGGCTTCGTCACCTCCGAGGTGCTCGTGGAAACGCCCGGCCGCAAGCGGGAGATGGTGACCGTCTTCGTTCCGACCAACAACCTCTACCTGGGCGACGTCATCATGGTGCCGCGGCAGGACGTCATCTCCACCGGCCTCTCGGTCGAGGAGGGCATACGCATTATCCTCTCCGCGGGCACCGCCACCCCCCCCAGGCTGCCGCGCGAGCGGCTCTGATCAGGAGCGCGGCCGGGCCCACGTCCGGAGCCATCGCTCCACCACCTCACCGAGAGGAAAGAGCTGGCCCAGAAAGAAGTGCTGCGCGCCGTCGATGATCTCCACCCGAGTCCCGAGCCGCTTCCCCACCCGTTCGATCGCCTCCACCGGGCAGAACGGGTCGCGATTGCCCGCGACCAGCAGCGTGTGCGCCGGCACGCGCTCCAGGAAATCCAGGTCGTAGAGCCCGAGAGGAGGGGCAATCAGGGCCAGTGCCGGTAGCGTGGGCATGGCCATCGCAACCCGCGCGGACACCCAGCCGCCGAATGAATAACCCGCGAGCCCGATTGGTCTGTCTGCGGGCAGCCGTCCGGCCAGCATCTCGAGGGCGGCGACCACGTCGTCCTGCTCGGCTTTTCCCTCTCCATGGACGCCGCCCGAGGCCCCTACTCCCCGGAAGTTGAAGCGAAGAGTCGCCACGCCCAAGCCTTGGGCAACCTCGGCCACCCGGACCACCACGGGATTGTGCATGTCGCCGCCGTACAGCGGATGGGGGTGACAGACCAGCAGGCCGGCCTTGGGCGTCTCGGGCAGGGCCAGCCGGGCCTCCAGCCGAGTACCGTCCCGAACGTCAACCTCCACAGGCGTTTCCACGTCACGACCTTAGTGCGACGAAGCGAAATATTCAAGCGGGGATAGCCGTCCAAGCCGTGGAGGTATACTGCTGACCATGTGGAGCATGAGCTGTGCCTGGGTGCGTTCCCGCCTCGAGCGGCGCGCCGACGGTGCCTTGGGGACGCGTGCGGGGCGGTTCGTGGCCACCCACCTGGGGCGCTGCGCCGCCTGCCGCGCCTCCTCGGAGGACCTTGCCCGCCTCAAGGCCCTCGTGCGCCAGGAGAGTCTCCAGGCGGTCGAACCGGACTGGTCGGGCTTCTGGTCTCCCGTCCGGGCACGCATCATGAGCGAGGAGCCCCGGCCGGTACGTGAATCCTGGTGGGTGCCATTCTGGAAGCCCTTCTGGGGGCATCCGCGGCTGGCGTTCGGCGGGGCGGTCCTCGCTGTTCTCGTCACCGCGTTCACCTTCTGGCCCACCGACGACGCCGCCTTCGCCTCGCCGGTAAGCGTGCAGGACGTCTCGGCCGACGACCCGGAGCGGAGCGTGATGGTCTACTCGAGTCGCACCCACGGCGTCACCGTCATCTGGGTCTTCGGGTCGAGCGAGAACCTCGATGCCAACGGCGACGAGGCCAACGGTGACGAGCCGTAGCGGTTAGTCGCCTAGATTTTTGAGGCGCTCCCGGGCGAGGGGCGCCTCCTCCGACTGCGGGAAGTTGTCGACCAGGTATTGCAGCCTCGCCTTCGCCACTTGCACCTGCTTGAGCTCGATGAGGGCGAGCGCCTCCTTGTAGAGCGCGGTCGGCACCTGACGCCCGCGGGGATAGTTCACGAAAACCTTTCTGAACTCCTGCACCGACTGCTCGAGGGCCTCCCGCGCCTTGTCCGCCTGCCCGGCCGAGGCTGCTGCGCGCCCCATGCTGAAGTAGGACTCACCGATCCAGTACTGCGCGGCATCGGCCTGGGCGGCGTCCGGGTAGCGCCGGACGAACTCCCGGAACTCCGCGATGGCGAGCGCATAGTTGCCCTTGGTGGCGTCGAGGTAGGCTGCCTTGTAACTTTCCTCGGCCGTGCCGTCGCCGGGCGCGCGTGCCCCGCCCGATGGCAGGGGAGCCGGAGCGGGCGACGGGGTCGGGCGCGCGCCCGTGGGGGCGCCCGGGGGGCGGCTCTGGCTGTCGAGCCGCTGGCTGATGTCGTCGAGGCGCGCCGAGAGGCGGTTCATCTCTGCGGTGAGGCTGTCGATCCGGGCGTTCATTGCCGAGAGCTGGCGCGCATTCTCCCCTGACTGCTCGCGAGAGCGCCGCTCGAGCTGGCCCAGCACGGTCTCGCTCTCGCTCCGGCTCCTGTGCGCGGCCAGGTTCAGGGCGTCGAGGTCTTTCCGCATCTGCGCCAGGTCCTGCTGCATGGCCTCCTCCCCGGCACCGGCACAGCCGGCGACCGCGAAAGCGGCGGAAAAGACCAAGGGGAGCCAGAGGCTCCCCTTGGTCACTGCTGACTGCATCACCACGGCCTGTGACGGCTAGCGCTCCTTGGTCAGGAAATTGTCGCGCCGGTTCTGGGCCCAGCAGGCCTCGGTTTTCTCCGTGCACACCGGGCGCTCCTTGCCATAGGAGATGATCGTGATGCGATTGGCCTGTATACCCTGCGCCACGAGGTAGTTCATGGCTGCCTTGGCGCGCTTCTCGCCAAGAGCCAGGTTGTATTCATTGGTGCCCCGCTCGTCGCAGTGGCCTTCGATGAGTATGAGGTTGTTGGCGTTGGTCTTGAGCCACGCCGCGTTGGCGTCGAGAGTCTTGGCGTCATTCGGGCGAATGTCGTACTTGTCGAAGTCGAAGTAGACCGTCTTCAGGTTCGGGTTCGGAGCGAACTCGCTGGGCTTCACCATCGGGGCCGGGGCCGGCGCAGGAGCCGGAGCCGGAGCGGGCGCGGGCGCCATAGGTGCGGGTGCCGGGGCCGGTGCGGCCATCGGAGCCGAGGGAGCCGGGGCTACCGCGCCCGTCGTTGCGGGCCGCTTCGGGCACCCCACGAGGAAGAGGGTGAGAGCGAGAAGAGGCACCACCATATACGCGTGAGCCCGTGGCTTCGCCATAGCGTCACATCCTCCTTGTCGAGCAATGGTGAACAGTCCGGCAAACAGCGCAATACTATCATGGAAGTCGCGGTGACCAAGCTGGACTTGACGCCTGTCCCTGACCTCCGGTCAGGACTTGCTGCTCCGACCCGTCGGCCAGCATGGTGAAGAGCTGCGTGCCCCCGAGGCGACTCGACTGGAAGACGAGGTGCCGTCCGTTCGGCGACCACGAGGCGCTCTCGTTGTCGCCAGGGCCCGCCGTCAGGCGTCGCAGATTCGAGCCGTCCGGGCTGATGGCCCAGATGTCGTGGTTGCCCTGCCGGGACGTGAAGGCGATCGTGTCACCCTTGGGCGACCACCGCGGCTGGGTGTTGAACCCGCTCGAGGTGAGGCGCCGGATGTTGGTGCCCTCGGCGTCCATCAGGTAGATCTGCGCCGATCCCGAGCGGTCGGAAATAAATGCCAGCTCCCGCCCCGTGGGCGACCAGGTGGGCTCGGTGTCGATGGCCGCGTTCATCGTCAGACGCCGGAAGGCGCCGGTCGCCACCGTCAGGAGATAGATCTCGGGATTGCCGTCCTTGGAGAGGGTCATCGCCACCGTCCGCCCGTCAGGGCTCCAGGAGGGCGAGGAATTAATTCCCGCGTAACCCGCCAGGAGCTGCACCGGGCGCCGCTCAAAGGGGAAGATACGATACAGGAAGGGGTAGCCGTTCATATACGACGTGAAGGCGAGCGAGCGGGAGTCGGGGCTCCAGTTCGGCGACATGTTGATGGACCGGTTGGCGGTCATGGCGGTGGGGCCCGCGCCGTCGTAGTCCATCAGGTACAGCTCCTTGACGCCCGAGCGCGTGCTGGCAAACGCCACCTTGGTGTCGGCGACGCCGAGCTCGCCGGTCACGAGCAGCACCACCTCGTCGGCAATCTTGTGGGCGGCGCGGCGGGGCTCCGAGGGGTGCGCGACGACCTTCTTCGACCCGATGAGGCGGAACTCGGGTGACGTCAGGTCGTACAGGCGCATCTCGACTTCCAGGCGATCGGCGCGAACGGTCAGGAGACCCTGCAGCGCCTGCAGCGCGCCGGCCGCCGCGAACGTCTCGAGCCGCGACTTGGCCGCCTCGGGCGGGCCCGGCGGCAGGGCGGGCAAGCCCGAGACCACGCTGAACAGCGAGGTGAACGTCAGGTCGGCGCCCGTGATCTCAGGCAGCCGCTTGGCCCAGTTCTGCGGGTCGGTGCCGCCGGCAAGCGTGAAGTCCGGCACGGCGATGTTGATCTTTTTGATCTGCCCGGGCCGGACATTGAGCTCGACGTCGGGATTGGGATTTTGCGAGCGGACCGGTGCGGGGCCAAGGAGCGCCGCGCCGAAGACGGCAAGCACGGCCGCCGCGGCCAGAGCCGCCAACCCGCCGGTGGAGCGCGGTAGGGATGTCATCCGCGTTTCAAGTCGAAGTTGAAGAGCACGCGGAGCGAGGGATTGGCCCAGTCCGCGGGAAGCGGTGGGAACGGGCTCGCCTCGGTGATGGCTCGGAGCGCGGCACGGTCGTAGAAGCTGCTACCCGAGCTCTCCTCGACACGGGGCGGCGCGATGGAGCCGTCCCGCCGGATCTCGACGTAGATGCGCGGCTTCTGGGCGGGCTCGCTGGAGCGATTCTGCGTCTGCCAGTGTTCCTCGACCTTCTGGAGCACCTGCCGCAGGTACCACGCGTAGGGAAAATCGGTCACGTCGAGCGTGAGCGAGCCCTGCCCGGAGATCGACCCCGTCACCTGGCCGAGCGGCGTGGCCGGCGGCCTCGAGACCGGCTCGGTCGCCACCTTGCCGCGCCGGTCAGATGGCGGGGCCAGCGGCGGAAGGTCGCGCTCGCCCGCGCGCGGCGTGACCACGCGGGACGGCAGGGCCGGCTCCGCAGGCTTCACCGCCTCGCGCGCGATCGGCTCGGGCTCGGGGGTGATCGCGCGGAGGGTCGGCTTGAGTGTGCGTGCGGGCAGGGAAGCCGGGCTTCCCGCCGGATTGCCGACGGCCGCGATGGTCGAGACGAGATTGACCACGTGCACGGTCGGGCGGTCCCAGACGCCCAGGAGCGCGAGCCCCACGAGCGCGGCGACGATCACGACGTGGCCCAGCACCGATAAGACCAGTGCCTTGACCGGCACGGGCTGTGGCGGCGGAGCCGCCGCCAGCCGCCAGCGCGTCGTGTGACGGGGGGGAGGCATGCGCAAGCCGTGGGCGAGGGTCAACGCTCTCATGACCCCCGGACGGGCTCGGTGACCATGCCGAGCTTCTCGATGCCGGACTTGCGGATTCTGTCCATGGTTTCGACGACGAACCCATATTGCAGGGCCTGGTCCGCCTTGAGGTAGAGCGTCTTGTCCGTGCGGTTCTTGAACGTGTCGCGCAGCGTCTGCTCGAGCACGCCGAGCCCCACCGGCTTGCCGTTGAGGTAGATCTGCTGGTCCTTGGTCAGCGTCACCTCCATCCGTTCTTCCGTCACCGTGGGCTTGCCCGCGGTCTTCGGCAGGTTGACGTCGATGCCGCGGTACATGAGGGGTGCGGTCAGCATGAAGATGAGGAGCAGCACGAGGACGACGTCCACGAGCGGGATGATGTTGATCTCGGCGAGGGTGCTCACGCTCCGGCGGCTGCCCCCGTTTCCGCTGTCCATGGTGAACGCCACGACTAGCGGCTCGCGGTCTTCGCAGGCGCCGGGCGGGCGAAGATGTTCAGGAGCTCGAGCGCGAAGCCATCCATCTCCACCGCCCGGCGTTTCACGCGGTTGACGTAGAAGTTGTAACCCATGACCGCGGGGATCGCCGCGCCCAGCCCCGCTGCCGTGGCGATGAGGGCCTCCGAGATGCCGGGGGCCACGACGGCCAGGCTTGCCGACCCCTGCTGTCCGATGCCGTGGAAGGCGCTCATGATGCCGACGACGGTGCCGAACAGGCCGATGAAGGGAGCGGCGCTGGCCGTGGTGGCGAGGAAGGGCAGGTAGCGCTCCATGCGCGCCACCTCGATCTCCGTGGCGCGCTGCATGGCTCGCTGCGCGGCGTCGACCGCCTCGCGCGGCAGGCCCTCGCCATCCTCGAGCGCGGTGTCCACCTGGTCGGGGCCGCCGTAGATGTTCGACAGCTCGAGCCCCGCGGCCGAGTACAGCTGGGCGGCCGGGCTCGAGCGGAACTTCTTCGCCGCACCGTAGATGAGCGAGAAGCGCCGTGCCTCGCGGAAGGCCCGCATGAAGCCCCTCGAGTCGCGCTTGATGGCGCGGAACTCCCACCACTTCTCGACGATGAGCGCCCAGCAGATGACCGAGAAGAAGAGGAGCACGCCCAGGACGAACCGGGCGAGCGGGCCGGCCTGGAGGATAGGGTCGAGGACGTTGGAGGGCATCACGGCGTGAGGTGGCACGCGGGGCTCCTTTATAGGCGGCAAGTGATGCACAGGGGCACAATTGATGATACCCAAGCCCCGCGACGAGTGTCAACGAATTTGGCCAGAAATGCCCGATTTATTTGACACGGCTGGGAGTGGGCCGTATAAGGGAAGCCGTATGTTCCACTCCCCCGGAGCAATTGCCTTCGGTCCGTTGCCCTTTCTCGGTTTGAGCCTGACGGTTCGCTGGTACGGCATTCTCATGGCGAGCGCCATGGCTCTCGGCCTCTGGCTGGCCTACCGCGAGGCACGGCGGCGCGGCATCGATCCCGACGACCTGCTCAAGGCCAGCGAGCTGGGCCTCCTCGGCGGCCTGATCGGCGCGCGCCTCTACTACGTCGCCTTCAATCTCGACTACTACAGCCGCTTCCCGGCCAAGATCCTCGCCGTGTGGGAAGGCGGGCTTGCCATCCATGGCGGCGTGCTGGGTGGTCTCCTCCTCGGCGGCGGCTACGCGCTGTGGCGCGGATTGCCGGCCATCACCTATCTGGATATCGCCGCGCCGAGCCTGGCGCTGGGGCAGGCCATAGGCCGGTGGGGCAATTTCTTCAACGAGGAGGCCTTCGGCACGCCCACGGACCTGCCGTGGCGGCTTTACATCTCCCCGCAGCACCGGCCTCCCCAGTACGCCCAGGAAGAGTTTTTCCACCCAACCTTTCTCTACGAGTCTCTGTGGGACCTTCTGGTCTTCGTCCTCCTCATCGGCTTCTTCCGCACGCGGCTCGAGCGGGCGCCGGGCGCGCTGTTCCTGACCTACCTCGGGCTCTACTCGGTCGGCCGCTTCATCACCGAGGCTCTCCGCACGGACGCGCTCATGCTCGGGCCCATTCGGGTCGCCCAGCTCGCCAGCGTCGTCGGCGTGGCCCTCGCGCTCGTGGGCGTCCCGCTGCTTCTGCGCCGGGTCCGCGCCACCGCCTGACGCCGTGCACTTCGTCTTCCTCGGCAGCTCGGGGGCTCTCCCCGGGCGGGACCGCGACGCGACCTCGATTCTCTTCGTGGCCGGCAAAGACGCCGTGCTCGTGGACTGCGGCGGCAGTCCGGGCCAGCGGCTCATGCTGGCGGGGACGGACCCGCTCGCGCTCACCCGCGTGGTGATCACCCATATCCATCCCGACCATGTCTACGGGCTGCCTTCGCTCTTCCAGACGCTCATCCTCCTTCGCCGTACGGCGCCCCTTCGCCTGGCCTGCCGCGAAGAGCACGAGGCGCCGGTGCGCGCCTTGCTGGGCGTCTTCGGCCTGCTGGAGCGTCCGGACATGTTTCCCGTCGTGTGGGAGCCGGTGCCTCCGCGCGAGGGTTTCGCCATCGGCCCGCCCGGAGACCTCAGCATCACGGCGTCGCCCAACGCCCACGGCGCCATGCCCAACATGGCGCTACGCTTCGGGGTGCCCGGTCGGCCGACCGTCGTCTACTCTTCGGACACTGAGCCCAGCGCCGCGGTGGAGGCGCTCGCGCACGGGGCCCACACTCTGATTCACGACTCGACGTTCTCCGAGCGGCGGCCCCGCAGCGCCGGCACGCACTCCACGGCCGCTCAAGCGGGGGAGTGCGCGGCACGGGCAGGCGTGACGCGGCTCATCCTCGCCCACATCGACGCTGGCCTCCACGGCGAGCTCGACGCCCTCCGCGAGGAGGCGCGCGCCCGGTTCTCTGGCCTGGTGGAGATCGCCCGCGAGCTCGTGCCGTACCCGCTGTGACGCCCCGCATCGCTCGCGCGCAGGCTCTCCAGGCCCGGCTGCGCCGCCGCGTGCTGACCCGCGGCGGTCCCCGGCGAGTCAGGCTGGTGGCAGGGGCCGACCTGGCCTATCTGGGCGACGGATCACGCGCCTGGGCCGCCGTGGTCCTCTGGTCCCCTGTTGACGGTGCCGTCGTGGAAACCGTGGCGGTGTCCGGGCGACCGAGCTTCCCGTACGTGCCCGGCTACCTGTCCTTCCGCGAAGGGCCGCTCCTCTTGCGGGCCTTCAAGCGCCTCAAGGGGAAAGCCGACCTCGTCCTGTTCGACGGGCAGGGCATCGCACACCCCCGCGGCCTCGGCCTGGCCGCGCATATGGGCGTGCTCCTCGATCTCCCCAGCGTGGGCTGCGCGAAGTCCCGCCTGGTCGGCGAGCACGCCGAGCCTGGGCGACGGCGAGGCGATTGGGCGCCGCTCCTGCTCGAGGGACGCCGCGTGGGTGCGGTGGTGCGCACGCGCGAGGGCGTCAACCCGCTCTTCATCTCGCCCGGGCACCGCATGGGGATAAGCCAGGCGGTGAGATGGGCGCTCGCCTGCTGCCGCACGCGCGTGCCCGAACCGATCCGCCTCGCCGAGCAGGTCGTCAACCATCTCAAGGCCGGCTGGCATCTCAAGGCCAGCCGGCATCTCAAGGCCGCCCGGCATCTCAAGGCCGGCCGGTGATCGCGTACGAGAGAAGGGACGGGCGGGCGCGGCTTTACCAGGGGGACAGCCGCGATCTCTCGCCGATTCCGACGGGGAGCGTGGGCGTCATCCTGACGTCGCCGCCTTATTGGGTCAGCGATCGGGGGCGCGCCGCCGCCGACCGCTACGCGCGGAGCCTGGCCGTGGGCTTCGGGCGCGAATGGCGGCGCGTGCTGGATCCGGACGGCGACCTGTGGCTCGTCGTCGGCGATCGCCACGACAGGCGCGAGTGGGTCGGCTTCGACGCGCTCGTCAACGGGTGGCTCAGGCGCTCGGGCTGGCTCCTCCAGTCCAAGGGCATCTGGGCGGAGACCGGGTCGCGCGAGCGCTGGGACAACCGTATCAATTACCTCTTGCGCTTCCGTAAAGCCGGGAGCCGCGTGCGCCCGACGGGGGCCACGCTGTGCTGGATGTTGCCGCTGCCGCGCACGCACCCCGAGAGCATCTGGGATGCCACTCCGGAGCCCGTACTGCGCGCGGTGCTCCTCGCGAGCCGGAAGCGCGGGGCGGTGCTGGATCCCTTCTGCGGGGCGGGGACGGTGGGCCGAGTCGCGCTCGGCGTGGGCCGCGAGTGGATCGGGGTCGAGCGCGACCCGCGCATGGCCCGCCTCACCGCGCGGCGGCTGAAGATGGTCCGCTGCCGGTGAGCGCGAAGGACACAACCACCGCGTTGGTCCTGCGGCCTCAGGTGCGCGGTGTGCCCGCGAAGCCCGTCACTTTCGCTCCCAGGCTTCGAGACACGCAAGGGCGTCGGCGCGCCCGAGGGCGAGCAGGCGCGCGATCGCGTCGCGGTCGAAGTCGAGCGGCCGGAGCAGGAGCGGCAGCGAGGGCGTCAAGAGCTGGACGTCGGCGGCCGGATGGCGGAACCGCGCGAGCTCCGTGTCGCGCCGGATCTGCTGGATCATGATGAGCTCGAAGCTCTCCTCGAGGGCCCGGCGCATGGTGGTGGGAGAGGCGCCGCGCTCCGTCGGCGCGTAGCTCATCACCACCACCGCCCGACGGAGCGACGCGTCCGCCTCGAGCGCTTCGAGCCCGGCGAGATCGGTGGCCGTCACCAGGAGGCGGACCGGCGAGGCACGGATGGCGTCGAAGTCGAGGGAGGCCGCGATCAGGTCCCGGAGCGGGGCCGGATCGAAGAGCGAGCTGGTCTCGTTGAGGACGAAGAGGGTGAGCCAGCCCGGGAGGAAGCCGGCGAGGATCACCGGCGTGCGCAGCGTGTAGATCTGCTCGCGCGTGACCCCGCGCCACATCGTCTCGAGCCTGTCCGCCCGTCCGCTCGCGATCATGGCGGCGTTGAGCGCGCCGGCGGAGGAGCCCGCCACGAGCCGGATCGGCAGCCCGCGCTCCATGAAAGCCGCGGCCACGCCCGCCTCGTAGGCGCCCTTGGCGCCCCCGCCCGAGAGCACGAGGGCCATGGGCACGTCGCGGGGGATGCTCGAGGACGAGCAAGCGGCGGCGGCGGGCGCTGGCGCGGCAAGGGCGACGAGGGCCGCGGCACCCAAGGTCCGCCAGACGCGGCGCGAGGCCAACGGCTGCGCGTCCTTACTCGCGGTAGTCGAGACCGGCGGCGGCGAACCTCGGCTTGAACGAGGGCCGCGTCACGAACGCGATGAAGTCCCGCGCCGCCGTGGGCGTGGCGGCCCGCGTCGAGAGCGCGGCGGAATACGTGGTGATCTTCTGGAGATCGCGGGGTAGCGGCCCGACGAGCGTCACGCCCTTCACGGGCAGGATCTCGCTGATCTGGTGCACGCAGAGATCGGCCTGACCTTTTGCCACCGCTTCCGCCGCGAAGCCGCCCGGCCAGAGCACTGTCTTGTCCTTCACCGCGTCCGCGATGCCGAGGCGCTGGAGGACGCTGGCGAAGTAGATCCCACTGGTCGCCCCGCTTGCCGGATCCACGTAGACGATCGATTTGGCGGCCAGAATGGCTTGCTTGAAGGCGTCCGGGGTCGATATGTCGGGCTTCGGCGCGCCCTCCTTCACGGCGACCCCGATGCCCGTGCGAGCGACGTCGGCCTTGCTGTCGACGACGACCAGCCCCGCGGTGGCGAGCTGCGCCAGGACGGTGTCCGTGACGATCACGACGTCCGCCGGATCTCCGGCCGTCACCTTTTGCCTGATCCCTCCCGCCGTCCCCGTGGTGAGCACGACCGTGTGACCTGTCTCCCGGTGGAATGCCTCCGAGAGCTCGGTCACGATGTCCTTCACGGCGCCGGCGCTCAGCACCTTGATCTCCGCGGCCCGGGCAGAGGGAGCCACTGCGCATGCAGCCAGGGCCACGATGAAAGCCACCGCCCATCGTCCGGCCCGCGTCGATCCTCCACGCATGCTGACGCTCCTTCAGCCGCGCGACGGGCAGCCGCGCGACGGGACGACGTACCCGTAGCGAAGATTGCTGCGGGCCGCGCCGTCCTTCTCGACGCGCCGCCGGTTGTCCGTCTGCGGCGCCGGCATGAATTCGTCGCTGGAGACGCTCTGCGTGGGAATCGGCCCGGGAAACGCCGCCGTCTCGGAAGGTCGCACCGCCTTGAGCTCGTCGTCGCTGAGCAATCTCATGAGGTCCCCCTTCCGTGGTGGTTGGTGGAGGGAACAGTATTGCAGGCTCGAGGGCCTGTCAATCGTCGGGCTACGCTCCGGGCGCGAGCTTCTCCAGCACGAGGGCGCGGAGCGAGGCGGCGTCGAAGGCGGTGGCCTCGCGCGAGGGCGGGGGCGCCTCGGTCTTGAGACCGGTCTCGCTGACGATGACGCAAATGGTGGAGGCGGGGTCGACCTGCCTGTCCGCGAGCAGGCGGGCCAGCACCGCGAGAGAGGCCGAGCCGGTTGGCCCCGCCCATATGCCCTCGGTCCGCGCCAGCATCGTTTGCGCGGCCAGGATCTCCTCGTCTTCCGCCTGGCCTGCCACGCCGCCCGTCTCCCGCAGGATGCGCAGGACCCAATCGCCTTTTCGTCCTGGATTGCCCGCGGCCAGTCCTTCGGCAACGGTGTAGCCGATCTTGAGCGGAGTGATCGCCGTCTTGTCCCGCCACGCTGTGGTGATGGCGTTGGCGCGCGCTGCCTGGGCGGCGGCCATGACTGGCCGCTTGGGGATGAAGCCCCAGCGCTCCATCTCGGCGAAGCCGCGATGCGTGGCGATGAAAGTCTCGCCCACCGCCACGGGTGCGACGACGACATCCGGTGCCCGCCACCCGAGCTGCTCGGCGATCTCGTACGCGATGGTCTTCTTGCCCTCGTGCTTGTACGGATTGCGCGTGGCGCCGCAGTCGAAGAAGAGGCCCTCCTCGGCCAAGTGGTCCCAGTGGGCGATCAGGTCGTCGTAGACGCCTCTGTAGAGGACGAGGTCGCTGGCCGTGGCCGCCATGTGGAGCATCTTGGGCGCCGAGGCCCGCTCGTAGCAGAAGATGAGCGACCGCAGGCCGGCGCGCGCCGAATAGGCGGCGATGGAGGAGCCCGCGTTGCCCGAGCTGACCACCGAGGTGGCGGTGAAGCCGAATTGCAGCGCGGCGCCCACCGCCGTGGCCGACGTGCGGTCCTTGACGGTGCCGGTGGGGTTCGCGCCCTCGAACTTGACGAGCAGGCGCTCGACGCCGAGCTCTCTCCCCAAGCGCGGGCACTCGAGCAGCGGCGTCTGCCCTTCGCCGAGCGAGACGCGGTGGGCGGGGTCCGCGATGGGCAGGACGGACGCGTAGCGCCAGAGACCGCCGCCCGTGAAGGCCGCGGTGCCGAGGCGCTGGAGCGTGGCGGCGTCGTAGACCAGCTCGAGAAGGCCGCCGCACTTCGGGCACTGCAGCGTGTAACCGAGCGGCTCGGCGCGGTCGCAGTCGATGCAGCGAAGGCCCGTCGCCAGCGAGTCCGTCACGAGCGCCTGCCGAAACGCTGTTCGATCACCGCCAGCATCTCGTCGATGCGGTGACGAAGCGTGTGCTCCCTGAGCGCGCGCTTGAGCGCGTTCTGCCCGATGGCGCGCGCCTCGTCCGGGTGCGCCAGGTAGTACGTCAGGTGCTTCTTCATCTCATCCAGGTCCCGGTAGGCCACGACCTCCTCCCCCGGCGTGAAGAGGGCAGGCAGCTCGTCCTTGAGGTCCACCACCTGGCAGGCGCCGCTCGCGGCCAGCTCGAAGGCGCGCGTGTTGACGCCGACGATGTCGTTCATCGGGTGGTGATGGTTGAGCGAGAGCGTCGAGCCCGAGTAGATGGCGAGCTTTGCGCGTCCCCACACGGGCCCCCCCCCCACGAGCGCCCGGATGTCGGGCGACTCCGCGCGCCGCCAGCCGCCACCCCAGACCTTGAGAGGGAAGTCGAGCAGCTCCTTGACCAGGCGCTCGCGGTAGGCGTAGCGGCTGCCCACGAAGCTCATGGGCCCGGCGTAGCGCAGTTGCTCCTCCGGCGTGAGCTCGACCGGATGGTGCATGGCCGGCACGCAGTACATGGGCAAGTAGTGGAGGTTGCGAAGGCCCACGCCCTCGAGCGCGCGCAGCGCGTACCGCTCCTTGGTGAAGAAGAGGTCGTAGGCCTCGATGCCGCCGAAGGGCATCATCCAGAGCGGATTGTCGGGGAAAAAATTGACGAAGAGGGTGTCCTGGCGCCGCTTGACCCGCCGCACCACGCCCGGCGTGATGGGGCCGCCCTTGATCACGAGGACGAGGGACGGCCGCCACTCGATGCAGAGCCGCTCGAGCCGCCGCAGGATCCAGACCTGGTAGGCCGCCTTGGTGCCGCGGTTCTTGTAGAGCGGGTTGTCACGCCGGTAGGCGAAGGTGCGGACCTCGTGGCCCATCGCTTCGAGCTCGTCGCGGAAGTCCACGCCCATGTGCTGCGGACGGTCGAACGGCAGGACAATCAGCCAGCGCATGCCTGAAGCCTAGCATACGGCTGGCCGCCGACTCCTGACGTGTGGTGGTACCACAGGCCGGCGAGAAGGGTCCAGATGCGAGGCGGCGCCCGATGGCCGGGGGCGAGGCGTAGTCTCTCTACGTTGAGCCCCCTGGCCGAGGGCGCCAACGAAGCAGATGGGCCCTTATCGGCGGCCTGATCGGAAGCGAGCGGCTAGGAGCGGATCGACTAGGGCTGCCGTTGCGACCATGGCCGCGTTGGCGCCGAGGGCGAGGGCTTCTTGGGCGCGCTCGACGGTGGTGATCCCGCCGACGGCGAGGATGACCTTGCTCCATGCGCCGGCTTTGCGCCACGCGCAGAGCTCTTCGACCTGGATGCGGCAGGTGTCCCACACGGCGGCTCCCGAGACGCCCGCCAGCTCGCGTCCCGGGCCCGGCAGCCCCGGTGTCCCGTCGGACTTGACGACCCGGCGCTGGAGTCCGTTGACCAGCACGAAGCCGTCCACCCAGCGTGCGATGGCCGTCGCCAGGTCGTGCAGCGCGCGCGGGCTCCGGGAGGCGCCGAGCTTGGCCAGGACCGGCTTCGCTCCTACGGCGCGGCGCACTCGCGCGAGGACATGCGCCGACAGGGCCGGGTCGTCGACGACCATCTGCGGCTGCTCGGCGGG
>WNFT01002461.1_pt1 | contig 24458 bp, 20 predicted proteins | sample 5400191 | NCBI WGS metagenome assembly WNFT01 (sample SAMN13153359, study PRJNA577476) | soil metagenome | isolation source: 80 cm saprolite under Madrone tree | place: USA:California | collected 2016-06-14 | reverse complement strand
CAGGTGGATCGTCGGGACAGCCGCGTCGACCGCTCGAACCCTGTCCTCCTCCGGGCCACGCTTCCGCCGCTTCCGCCGGGAACGTACAAGGTGATCTGGCGGGTGCTCTCGATCGACGCCGACGTCACCGAGGGCGGCTTCATGTTCCGCATCGAATGAGGGCGCTCCTCCTCGTCGCCCTCTGGGTTCACCTCGCGTCCGGTGTGCTGCTGACGGGGGCGTTCTTCATGCTCCTGCTGGCGGGGCCACCCAAGACTCCGGTCGCTCGCCGCTGGGATGAGGCGGTGGTGGCCTGGTCGCGTCTCCTCGTGCTCCTGGCCCTCGGCTCGGGAATCGTCTGGCTGATGGCGCGAACGGCGGTCTTCGAGAACCGTCCCCACGCGGCGCTCGAGGTCCGCGCCGTGTGGCACGCCGTCCTGGATACGTGGCCCGGGCTCGTCTGGCTCGCGCGGCACGGGCTCCTGATCGTGCTCGGGGCGTTTCTCGCGATCCGTGCGGACCTCGCGGAGACACGGAACTGGATCGCCGCCCGCGGCGAGGCGCTCGTGCTCGCCGGACTGGCGCTGGCCCTCGTGAGCGGCTCCAGTCACGCCGCCGCGATTTCCCCGGGCGTGGTGTCGGCCGTGGCGATCGACATCACGCATCTTCTGGGGACGGGCCTCTGGGTCGGCGCCCTCGTCCCGCTCGCACTCTTGCTGCGCCTGGCCAGCCACGAAGATGGCGCCGACTCCCTCTTCTATGCGGTACGCGCGGCCCGCCGCTTCTCCCGCGCCGCGCTGATCACGATGCTCATCCTGACGGGCTCGGGAGTGATGAACGCGATCGTGCAGGTGGAGAGCATCGCCGGCCTGGCGGGGACGACGCACGGCCGTCTGCTCGTCGCCAAGCTCGCCGTCCTCGTCCCGATCCTCGTCCTCGCCGCCGTGAACCGCGCGTACATTCTTCCTGCGCTGCAGGGCTCGAGCGACTCCGTCCGGAGTCCCGTGATGCGACGCCTCGCCGTGTTCGTCGGGCTGGAAGCCGGCCTTGCGCTCGTTCTGCTCGCGCTGGCCGCGGCGATGACGCTGACGACGCCCGCCCGCCACGGAGATCCGGTCTGGCCGTTACCGGTCCGATTCTCGCTCGATGCCCTGCTCGACGTGCCCGCGACGAGGGGCCGCGCCCTGCTGGGCGGCCAACTGGTGCTGCTCGGTCTCGTCGCGGTGATCGCGTCGCTGCTCGTGCGCCGCCGGCGTGCGTCGGTGCTCACCGGCGCCCTCGCACTCGTCGCCATCGGCGCGGGCGCTGGTCTTCCTCCACTCGTGGTTGATGCCTATCCCACCACGTACCGGCGCCCGCTCGTGACGTATCACGCCAGCTCGATCGCCGCCGGGATGATGACCTACCAGGAGCACTGCGCGACCTGCCACGGCGCGAGAGGCGCCGGCAACGGAGCGACGGGCCGCCCCCCCGCCGATCTTCGCGTGCCTCCGGCGTCCCGCCGTCTCGCGGGCGAGATCTTCTGGCTAGTCACTCACGGTATCCCCGCACGCGGCATGCCGGAATTTGGGACCAGGCTCGGTGAAGCCCAGCATTGGAGCGTGATCAATTTCATCAGAGCTATCGGCGCCGCCGATGGCGCGCGAGGGATCGGACGCCAGGTGGAGCCCGGCCGCGCCTGGCTGGTCGCGCCGGACTTCACCATCTCCGTGGGCCCGCTCGCGCCGGCGGCTCTGCGCGACTACCGCGGCCAGCGGATGGTGCTGCTGGTTCTCTACACCTTGCCAGGATCCCGCGCCCGGATGGCGGAGCTGGCGCGGAGCTACAACGTGCTCTCGATCATCGGGGTCGAGGTCGTCGCCGTGCCGACGCGGGCCTCGCCCGAGGCGATCCGCCAGCTCGGCTCGTCGCCGCCCGTCCTCTTTCCGGTGGTGACCGACGGCAATGCCGACATCGTCGCGACGTATGGCATGTTCGCGCCGGGGGCGCACGCGGAGCTACTGATCGACCGCCAGGGCTACATCCGAGCGATCTGGCGAGAGGACGTCGGAGGCATGCCGCGGGCCGCCGCGGTCCAGAGCCAGGTGGAGAAGCTCAACGAAGAAAAGAGCCCGCCTCCGTTCCCCGACGACCACGTTCATTGATGAAAGCGGGAGGGTCCTCGTGACGCCGGTCTGGCAGGTGGCCTTGGTGCTGAACCTCGCGCTTGCCGTCGGCCTCGGCCTGGGCTACGCGGCCTGGGGCCGGCGGGTGGAAGGGCTGGACCGGGAGTACGACGCCGCCCGGGTGCAGGTGGAGCGACTCGAGCGCGAGCGGCAGGCATGCGCCGCTGGCGCGCGCGCCGGCCTACAGCAGTGGGAGGCCCGCGGCGTCGTGCGAGCGGTCTACCCGCAGTTGCTGGTGATCACGCACGAGGAGATTCGTGGGCTTCTGCCGGCGAGAACCACGGGCTTCCGCCTGGCGGAGCCAACGCTCCGTGACCCGATCCGGGTGGGCGACGCGATCCGGTTTTCGCTGCGAGGCACGGTTGCCGACGACGCCAGGCTCGTGGCGATCGCGCCGTGGTGAGGGCTCCGCGCGAGTTGCGCTCGCGCGCGGAGGTGCCGCCGGCGCTGAAGGAATACGAAGCACCGCTCAAGAACGCGCGATGCGGCGCGCGACCAACTCGCACGCCTCACGCGCCACGCCGACGGCGACCGCGAAGAGCTACGCGATCTGAAGAAACAGCTGACAAGCAAGCAATGATGCGATCGACTGCTCAGGGCTCGGTATGCAGATCAATGGCCATCGCCCAGCCGATCCCCGACCCCGGCCAGATCGGAGGAAACGGCATGTCCCCACCCCCGCGCCTCTTCCGCGCGGCGCTTGACGGGGTGCGGGGGCCGGGGCAGTATCCTCCCGACACGAGGGGGCATGCAGGAGGGCCATGACTTACCTGGCCGGCGCAGGGGCGCCGCGGTCAGCGCACGTATCAACGTCGAGGCGAGCATCCAAGGGGGGACGCGTCATGAGCGATCACTGGCGTACGCCACGGACACGCACGCTCCGGAGCCGACTCACGATTGCCCTCGTGGCGGGGACACTCAGCACCGTGGTCGCCGCAGGGGCGCTGGCCCAGATGAGCAAGAGCGCCCTGATCGGCAAGTTGGAAGGCCCGGAGGTCGTCACCGACCTCGCGAAGCAGCCCAAGACCTTGAACGAGGCCCCGCAGCTGGCGGCGCTGGTGAAGGCGGGCAAGCTGCCGCCGGTGGCGGAGCGCACCGGTCAGGATCCGCTGGTCATCAAGCCCCTCCATGAGATCGGCAAATACGGCGGCACGTGGCGGGGCGGCTTCACAGGGCCGGCCGACTTCTGGAACGGCTACCGCTGCTGCTCCGGGCCCGACCACCTGCTGTTCTGGGACTACACCGGGGACAAGGTGACGCCCAATATCGCAAAGGGCTACGAGGTGCAGGACGGCGGGCGCACCCTCGTCCTGCACCTGCGCCGCGGGATGAAGTGGAGCGATGGCAAGCCGTTCACCGCGGATGACTTCGTCTTCTGGTTCGAGGACATCTACCGGAACAAGGACCTCGTCCCCACCCCCTCTGCGGCCATGGCGATTAATGGCAAGCAGGGCGAGATCCAGAAGGTCGACACCTACACGGTGAAGTTCAAGTTCCCCGAACCGTACTACATGTTCCCCGACATGCTGGCAGGCTCCACCGACGTCGGCGGCCAGGCCTGGCGGGGAGCCCTCGGATTGGGCGCGTATGCGCCGGCCCACTACCTGAAACAGTTCCACCCGAAATACATCTCGCAGGCGGACCTGGACAAGAAGGTCAAGGACGCGAAGTTTGACAGCTGGGTCCGGATGTTCCTGTTCAAGAACGATTGGTCGCTCAATCCGGAGTTGCCGGTGGTCAGCCCGTGGAAGACCGTGACGCCCATCAACACGCCCACGTGGACGCTCGAGCGGAATCCCTACAGCGTCTTCGTGGACACGGCGGGCAACCAGCTTCCTTACATCGACCGGGTGGTGCTGACGCTCGGCGAGAACCTCGAAGTCATCAACCTGCGCGCGATCGCGGGCGAGTACGATTTCCAGGCCCGGCACCTCGACCTCGCCAAGGTGCCGGTGTTCATCGAGAACCAGCAGAAGGGCGGCTACAAGCTCTACCTCGACCCCGGCGATTACGGCGGGGACATGATCATCAAGTTCAATCTGAGCTACGAGGCCGACCCGGAGATCGCGAAGTGGATGAACACCACCGATTTCCGGCGTGCGCTGTCGCTCGGGATCGACCGGGACCAGATCAACGAGACCTTCTGGCTGGGGACCGGCACGCCGGGCTCGGTGGTGCCCGTCGACACCAACAAGTACAATCCGGGGCCGCAGTACCGCAAGCTCTGGGCCACGCTCGACGTCAGGAAGGCCAACGAGATGCTGGACAAAGTTGGCCTCGCCAAGAAGGACGCTGAGGGCTATCGACTCCGCACCGACGGGAAGGGGCGCCTGCGCATCGAGATCATGACGCTAGGAGGCCAGTTCCTCCAGTTCACGCAGATCGCGGAGATGATCCGGGAGCAGTGGAAGAAGATCGGTATCGACCTCACCGTGCAGGAGGTGGAGCGAAGTCTGGCGCTGAAGCGCACCGCCGCCAACGAGCAACAGCTCGGCGCGTGGAACAACGACGGCAGCGAGCACCTATTCACGTTCCCGCTCCACGTCTTCCCATTCGAGATCGCCGCCGTCGCTTCCTCGGGGCCGCTCTACGCGAAGTGGTTCCAGTCCGCGGGCACGCAGGGGAAAGAGCCCCCCGCGCGGATGAAGGAGCTCATGGAGAAGTTCAAGCGAGCATACGGGGTGCCGGAGAAGGAGCGGATCGAGCTTGGCAAGGAGGTCTGGAAGATCGCCGCCGACGAGGTCTACATCATCGGCGTTATCGGCATGGGCCCGGCCTCCATGGGCGTGCGCGTGGTCAAGACGAACATGGGCAATATTCCGTCGCGTCAATACAACAGCCCGGACGGCAAGACTCCGACGATCTCGCGTCCGGTGACGTTCTTCTGGAAGAAGTAAGCTCGGGAGGCGTCCGGGTCGTCGCCCCTCCCCCAATGGATGAGGGGCGGCGGTAAGCCGGGGCCGCCATGCTCGCGTACATCGGCCGTCGCGCCCTGCTCGCGATTTTCACCGTGTGGGCGATTTCCGTCCTCTCCTTCGCCATCATCCAACTGCCGCCCGGTGACTACGTCACCTCCTACATCGCCCAGATGGCATCCATGGGCAGCGTCGTCACCGACGAGGAGGCGCAGAACCTCCGGATCCAGTACGGCCTGGGGCAGCCGATCTACGTGCAGTACCTGAAGTGGATGCGGCTGATCGCTCAAGGCAACTTCGGCATGTCCATGGAGTGGCGGCGACCCGTCACCGAGGTAATCGCCGAGCGCTTTTGGCTGACCGTGGTGGTCTCGGTGGCCTCCTTGTTCCTCACCTGGGTGCTCGCCCTGCCCATCGGGATCTATTCGGCAGTCCGGCAGTACTCGGTGGGCGACTACGTCGGCACCTTCGTGGGCTTCATCGGCCTCGCGGTCCCGAACTTCCTCCTCGCGCTGGTGCTGCTCTACCTAGGCTTCACGCTGTTCAACGCTCACATTGGCGGGCTGTTCTCGCCGGAGCTTCAGGATGCGTCGTGGAGCGTGGCCCGGGTCTGGGATCTGCTCAAGCACCTGCCGATTCCCGCGCTGATCCTGGGTCTCGCCGGCACCGCACAGCAGATCCGCATCATGCGCGCCAATCTCCTGGACGAGCTGCGAAAGCCCTACGTGGTGACGGCTCGTTCCAAGGGCCTTACCGAGGCGGCTTTGATCTTGCGGTACCCGGTACGGCTGGCGCTCAACCCCTTCGCGAGCACCATCGGCTACACGCTACCGTACATCGTGTCGGGGAGCATCATCGTGTCGCTGGTGCTGGGACTGCCGACGGTGGGTCCCCTTCTCCTCAAGGCCCTGATCGCGCAGGACATGTTCCTGGCCGGCACCATCGTGCTCCTGCTGGGGGTCATGACGGTGATCGGCACCTTGATCTCGGACATCCTGCTCGTGTGGGTCGACCCGCGCATCCGGCTCGAGGATACGTGATGGCCAGGCCCGACGTGGCCCTCGATCCGACGAGCGTTCCCGTGCCCGGGGCCGGCGCGGCGGACGCGATCAAGCAGCGTATCTTCGTGGCCTCGCAGTGGCAGCTCACGTGGTGGCGGTTTCGCAAGCACAAGGTGGCGGTGGCAAGCGCGCTCGTCGTCATCGGCTTCTACCTGGTCGTCATGGGCGCGGATTTCCTCGCATATGCCGACCCCAACGCGTCCGAGGCGCAGCGCTCGCTCATGCCCCCGCAGCGCGTCCACTGGCTCGACGGCTGGCGCTTCGGCCCGCACGTGTACGCGGTCAAGGGGACCCGCGACGTCCAGAGCTTCAGGCGCGTCTATCGAGCGGATCCAGGCGAGAAGATCCCCATCCGGTTATTCGCAAAGGGCTTCGAGTACCGGTTCCTGGGCATGATCCCGACGACGCGGCACCTGATCGGCGTTGACGGGGACCGCGACGCCACCAACACAATATTCCTGCTGGGCACGGACGTACAGGGGCGTGATCTCTGGTCGCGACTCATGTATGGCACGCGCATCTCCCTCACCATCGGCCTGGTCGGCGTGACGATGAGCCTGGTCCTCGGAGTGGTCCTCGGCGGGCTCTCGGGTTTCTACGGGGGGATCGCCGACACACTCATCCAGCGGGCCATCGAGATCCTTCGCTCGATCCCCACCATCCCGCTGTGGATGGGGCTAGCGGCGGCGCTCCCCCGCGACTGGTCAATACTCCAAGTGTATTTCGCCATCACCATCATCATCTCCCTGCTAGCCTGGACCGAGCTGGCCCGGGTCGTCCGGGGACGCTTCCTCTCTCTGCGGGAGGAGGACTTCGTCGTGTCCGCGCGGCTGGTGGGATGCAGCCAGATGCGGACGATCTTCGTGCACATGGTGCCGTCGTTCATGAGCCATATCATCGCGGCGACGACGCTCGCGCTGCCCGCGATGATCGTCAGCGAGACCGCGCTCAGCTTTCTCGGCCTGGGCCTGCGTCCGCCGGCGATGAGCTGGGGAGTCCTGCTGCAGCAGGCCCAGAACGTCCAGACGGTGGCTCTCTCGCCGTGGCTCATGCTTCCCGCGGTGCCCGTGATCGTCGTGGTCATGGCCTTCAACTTTCTTGGCGACGGCCTCCGGGATGCCGCAGACCCGTATGGCCGCTGAGATCCGGTCAACGCTCCTGTCGGTCCGGGATCTCCGGACCTACTTTCAGCAGGACGAGGGCCTGGTCAAGGCGGTCGACGGCGTGAGCTTCGACCTCTATTCGGGGGGCACGCTCGGCATCGTGGGCGAAAGTGGCTGCGGCAAGAGCGTCACCGCCCGCTCAATCCTCGGGATTGTGGATCGCCCAGGCCGGATCGTCGACGGCGAGATCCGGTTCCGCCGGCAGACGGTCGGCCGCGAGGGCGACGGCGACCCTGTCATCGACCTGGCGAAACTGCCGCCGAACGGTCCCGAGATACGGGCGATCCGCGGCGCGGAGATCGCCCTCATCTTCCAGGAGCCGATGTCTTCGTTCAGTCCCGTGCACACGATAGGCAGCCAGATCGATGAGGCGATCATGCTCCACCAGCAGGTCGACCGGCGCCAGGCGCGCGAGAAAACGATCGAGATGCTTCGCCGGGTCGGCGTGTCCTCACCCGAGCAGCGGGTCGCCCAGCTCTCCAACCAGCTGAGCGGGGGTCTGCGCCAGCGGGCCATGATCGCGATGGCGCTGTCCTGCCATCCGACCCTGCTCATCGCGGACGAGCCCACCACGGCGCTCGACGTAACCACGCAAACCCAGATCCTCGAGCTCATGCGCCAGCTGCAACGCGAAGACGGGATGGCGATCATGCTCATCACCCACGACCTGGGGGTGGTCGCCGAGATGGCCACTGACGTGGCGGTGATGTATCTCGGCCGCGTGGTCGAGCAGGCGCCGGTTGACGAGATCTTTCATGCGCCGCGGCACCCGTACACCCAGGGTCTCCTGCGCTCCATTCCCCGCATGCGCTCGCGCTCGCGGGAGCGGCTCAACCCCATCGCAGGCGCGGTGCCGCACCCCTACGACCGGCCCTCCGGCTGCCCCTTCCACCCGCGCTGCCCGCAGTTCATGGCTGGGCGCTGTGATGCGGAGGAGCCGACCCTGCGGCCGGTCGGGGACAAGCACACGGTGAGCTGCTTCCTCTATCCGTGAGCGCCCTTCCCCCCAAAGTCTTGCTGCGGGTCACCGGGCTCCAGAAGCTCTTCCCGATCCGGAAGGGCTTCTGGAAACGGACGGTGGCCCATGTCCGCGCGGTGGACGGCGTCGACTTTCACATCGACGGAGGGGAGACCCTCGGCCTCGTCGGGGAAAGCGGCTGCGGGAAGACGACCACCGCGCGGTGCATCGTGCGCGCCATCGAGCCCACCAGCGGGGAAGTCCTCATGCGCGTCACCAACGGCACGGTGGTCGATGTGGGTCGGCTGGGCCAGGCGGAGTTACGGGCGCTGCGTCGGGAGATGCAGATGATCTTTCAGGATCCCTTCTCCTCGCTCAATCCCCGCATGACGCTGCTCGATCTCGTGGGAGAGCCGCTGTTGGTGCACGGTATGAAGAGCCGGCGGGAGCGCGAGGAACACGTGGCCGATCTCCTCCGTCGCGTCGGGCTCCGGCCCGAGTACATGCGGCGGTTCCCGCATGCCTTCAGCGGCGGGGAGCGCCAGCGCATCGGCATTGCCCGCGCACTGGCGCTCCGACCCCGCTTGGTGGTCGCCGACGAGCCGGTCTCGGCCCTGGATGTCTCGGTCCAGGCTCAGATCCTGAATTTGCTTCAGGATCTGCAGGCCGAGTTCCGGCTGACGTATCTCTTCGTGGCGCACGATCTTAGCGTCGTTCGACACATCAGCGACCGTGTGGCGGTAATGTACGTCGGGCGCATCGTGGAGCTGGCGGAGACCGAGGAGATCTTCACGGCGCCCAAACATCCGTACACCGCGGCCCTCCTGTCTGCGGTTTCCGAGCCGGACCCGCGCGTGCGCACGCGGCGCATCATCCTCCAGGGGGAGGTGGCGAACCCCGCCTCCCCCCCGGAGGGCTGCTATTTCCACCCGCGCTGTCCGCACGCGATCGACATGTGCCGGACGCAAGCGCCGGCCTGGCAAGAGATCTCGCCCACGCACTTCGTCGCCTGTCACCGCGCCCGCGAGCTCCAGCTCGCCGGGGTGGAGTAGGGTGCCTCCGGGATCAGATCCGGCGACATCGGCAATTAGCGGCGCCCACATCGAACGTGAGGCGAGGCGATTTCGTTGATTGCGCGCCCGCGCAATGCCTAGAGCAAATCGACCTCGAAGCTGAGCATCTTCGTTTACCCAGACTTCACCCAGGAATTGGTTCGGCGTGGCGACCAACTCCGCATCACACTTGCCCGACGCCCGCTGCTTGAGCGGTACGCGTGCAGTCAGGTTAGGCCCTTGGCGAGACTCGCCAACGCGGCGAGCGCGGCGACCAGGCCCCCGCCCTTGCGTGCCGTGAACGGCTCGTGCAGGAAAAGAAAGCCGAGCAGCGCCGTGACGCCGAACCCCATTTGCGCGATGGGCACCACCACGCTCGCTTCTCCGCGCGCCAGACTTTCGACCATGAAGATGAAGGCGGAGGCGAGCAAGATCGCCGCCGTCGGCGCATAACGCAACGCCGCGCCAGAGGGGCGGATGCGTCGGTCCACCGAACCAACAAATGCGGTAGCGAGCGTGACCACCACGACGGCTTGCGCTACGATCAGCGAGGCTGGGGTCGCGCCCGCCCGCAGACCATATTTGTAGATGACGTTCCCGATTCCGACCGCTGCGGTTGCGACCAGCACGCGTGAGAGCGACGACCAGTTCTCGCGCCGCCCGGTGGCATTGTCCGCAGCCGGGGCGCCCAGCAGCAGCCAGGCTGCGGCGAGCGCAAGCGCAATGCCCGTAATCTTATATCGAGTGAGCGGCTCGCCAAGCAGAAGAATGGCAAGCGCCGCGGAAATTACGAAGCTCAGTCGGAACACTGGCGCATTGATGCTGATCTGGCCGGATTTCAGGCTGTGCGCGAAGTTGTAGAAACCGACCGTCATGAACAGGCCGGCAACGGCGCCCCAGAGCGTCCCGGCGACGAACGTGAGCGAATCGGTGAACAGCCCATACAAGGCGACCGCCGGCAAGAACACCCATGACTGCACCATTAGCAAATGATGCGGCTGCGCACCCGCCGCAGCGCCACGCTTATAAATCAAGTCGGCGATCCCAAAGAACAGCAGCGCGCCGAGCGCGTATTCGATTCCCGAGCTCATGTTGGATACAACCAGGCCTCCCCGTGAGGGAACACGCCAGTAGGTTCCCACCGAAGACCCGGTCAGTAAAGACGTCGACCTGGAAGAAGCGGTGGCGCTGAAAGGTCTCGTACGGTTCACCACTCCAGTCCATCCAATGCGAGAGAGTCTCGACCTTAATGCTGGCGAGTTCGGCCGCCGTCTCCCGATAGCAGCCACAACTGATGGCGAGGCCGGTCCCGACTACGCTCGTTTCATCCCTTTCAGTTGAATGCTGTCGGAGATTGAAGAAAGCACCCTATTCTCTCCATGCTGCCAGCACAACGTCCACCGCCTTGCGATTGAGCCCACTGTAGGGTGAGGGCCGGACGGAGGGACGCGCATTGCGGTAGTCGTCCAGGCTTTCCGGGGACCGCTCGCTGGCTCCAGCGCCTTGAAGTTCACCCAACCGCCATGCTAGCGTTCCCCCGCCACGACGGGGCCGCGGGGCCGGCGCAGGAGAGCCCGTCGTCGACAGCCCACGGATGAGTCAGACGAAGATCGCGATCGGCAATCTGTCGCACCGGTTCGAGATCGATGGACGCGAGGTGCTGGCGCTCGCCGACATCAGCCTCGAGGTCGACGACGGGGAGTTCGTGGCGATCATCGGTCCGAGCGGCTGCGGCAAGTCCACGCTGCTGAATATCATCTCCGGGCTCTTCGCGCCCTCGACCGGGCGCGTGACGGTAGACGGCAGGCCGGTGACCGGGCTCAACCCTCGAATTGGCTACATGTTCGCGCGCGACGCGCTCCTGCCCTGGCGCACGGCGCTTGCCAATGTGGAGTTCGGGCTCGAGCTGCGGGGCGGGGCGGTGAGGGAGCGCCGGGAGCGGGCCCGGGAGCTCCTGCGCGTCGTCGGCCTTCAGGGGTTCGAGGCCAGCTATCCCAGCCAGCTGTCGCAGGGCATGCGGCAGCGGGTCTCGCTGGCGCGCACCCTCGCCATCGATCCCGACATCGTACTGATGGACGAGCCGTTCGGCGCCCTCGACGCCCAGACCAAGCTGGTCCTGGAGGACGAGTTTCTGCGCATCTGGGAACGGCACCGCAAGACGGTGGTCTTCGTCACCCACGATCTCTTCGAGGCCATCGCGATGGCGGATCGCGTGGTCGTGTTCGGCGCGCACCCGGGCCGTATCAAGTCCGTCGTCGACGTCGATCTTCCCAGGCCCCGGTCGGTCACCGGGGGTCGCTTCGGGCCGCGTTTCCAGCACCTGTACGAGCGGCTGTGGGAAGATCTGCGCTACGAGGTTGTCCGCGGCGCACTGGAGCCTCCCGACGGAGGAAGATGAGGACGATGAGCCATCCACGAGTCCGCTGGGGCGCTCAGGCGCGGACGAATGTCTGGCGCCTCGGGCTGCTCGTCCTCGGGGCGGGGGCTTGGGAGGCGGCCACCCGGTTCGGGGTCGTCAACGCCTTCTGGGTGTCGAGCCCCAGCCGCATCGTGGTGGACCTCGTCAAGCGGATCGGCGGCGGCGAGGTCTTCTTTCACATCGCGGTGACGCTCTACGAGGCGTTCCTCGGCTTCGTCCTCGGGGCGGCGGTCGGCATCGTCGCCGGCTTCCTCCTCGCCCGATTCGAGGAGCTGGCGCGGGTGCTCGATCCCTTCGTCACCGCGCTCAACAGCCTGCCCCGCGTGGCCTTGGCCCCACTCTTCATCCTCTGGTTCGGCATCGGGGTCACGTCGAAGGTGGTGCTCGCATTCTCGCTCGTCGTGTTCATCCTACTCGTCAACACATACGCGGGGGCCAAGAACGTCGACCAGGACCTCGTCATCATCGCGCGCCTCCTGGGGGCCAGCCGTCGTCAGCTCACGATGAAGATCATCCTGCCCTCGAGCATCCCGTGGATCTTCGCCGGCCTCAGGATAGGTCTCGCCTACGCTCTGATCGGGGCGGTCGTTGGCGAGGTCATCGTCGCCACGGCCGGCCTCGGCTTCGAGATCTCGCACGCCGCCGGTGTCTTCAACACGACCGGGGTCATGAGCTCGCTCATCATCCTGATGGTGATCGCCTCGCTCCTCAACGAGGTGATGAAGGTCGCCGAAGCCAAGCTGCTGCGCTGGCGACCCAAGATTCCCGGGGCATAGCCGGCCGCTTTTGCGCCGCCTGCGGGATCTCCCGTATCCTGGTAGTCTTTGGAGGGATAAAGCATGCGGACACGCTCGCACCTCTGGTTTCTGGGCCTCCTGACGGGTCTCGTGCTGCTCGGCGTCGCCACGATCCCGGCGGCGGCGCAGCCGCGGACACCGGTGAAGATCGCCGTGCTGCAGGCGGCCTTCGTCTACTTCACCCCGTACGTGGCCGAGGCCAAGGGTTTCTTCGCCAAGCACGGGCTCGACGCCCAGCTCGTCTACTTCCGGAGCGGGGGGGAGACGACGACGGCCGTGGTCGCCGGATCGACGGAGTTCGGCGCCCTCGCCACCGAGCACGTAGCCCAGGTGCGCGAGCAGGGCATGAAGCTGAAGGCCATCGTGGCCAACCTGCTCGACTCGCCCTACACGCTCATCGTGCGGAAGGAGGTCGATCTCCCGAACGCCGCGAGGGGGTACCCGGCCGTCATCCGGGACCTCAAGGGCCTCAAGCTCGGCATGACGGGGCGGGGCGCGAGCACCGACTTCACCCTCCGCTTTCTCCTGAAGGAAGCAGGCCTCGACCCCGACAAGGACGTGACGATCATCGCCACCGGAGGCGTCTCGACGACGCTGGCCGCGCTGCAGAAGGGTGACATCCAGGGGTTTCTGGGCTTCGAGCCCATCCAGTCTCAAGCGATGTACGGCTTCCAGGTCGCCAAGCCGGTGCTCGACATCCGCAAGGGCGAGGGGCCGCGCATGCTGCGCGACTACGCTTACAACAGCATGGTGGCCAGGGAGGACTATCTGGCCGCGCACCCCGACGTGGCGCGTCGCATGGTCGAGGCCGTGGTCGATACGCAGCGCTTCCTTCAAGACCCGAAGAACTTCGAGGAGACGGTCAAGATCGCGGAGAAGTACTTCGAGGGAATCGATCCACGCTTGCTGCGCCAGATCCTGCAGGACAGCATCAGGGCGTACCAGCCGGTCATCACGCGCCAGGCGGTGGCCAATATCGGCGAGATGCTCGCCGTCGCGGGTCTTATCAAGCGCCCGCTGGTGTTCGAGGACATCGTCGACACGCGCTTCGCCCCGACGAAGTTCCCCTGAGCACGCGGCGCGCTACATGACGGCGACAGCGGCGCTGAGCCGCTTCATGGCTCTCCACGAGGGCGCCGCCATCCCTGACAGCGCCCTCGGGCTCGCGCGGACGGCGTTCGTCGACGTGATGGCGACCACCCTGGCCGGGGCCGCCGAGCCGGTCGGCCGGGAGGTCACGGCATGGGTCAGGGATGCGGGCGGGGCGTCGGCCGCTACCGTCGTCGCCGGCGGCTTCAAGACGAGTACCGCGCAGGCCGCGCTCGCCAACGGGACCATGGCGCACGCGCTGCTGTATGACGACACGACATTCGTCACGCTCGCTCACCACAGCGTTGTTCTCGCGCCGACCGCGCTGGCCCTCGGGGAAGCGCTCCGCGCCAGCGGGCGCTCGGTGCTCGAGGCGTACGTGATCGGGTTCGAGGTGCTGACGAAGCTCGGCCGCGCGCTCAACCCCACCCACTACGAGAAAGGCTGGCACGCAACGAGCGTGCTCGGGACCCTGGCGGCGGCCGCGACGGCCGGGCGCCTCCTCCGCCTCGACGCGGGCCGGGTCGAGATGGCCCTCGGGATGGCCGCGTCCATGGCCGGCGGCTCCCGACAGCAGTTCGGCACCATGACCATGCCGCTCCATGCGGGCCTCGCATGCCGGAACGGCGTGATGGCCGCCGAGCTGGCGGCGCGAGGTATCACGGCGGATCGGGGCATTCTGGAGTCACGCATGGGATTCTGCGCCCTTTACGGCGGGGCCGGCGGCGCCGCGCTCGACGAGCTTACCCGCGGGCTCGGCGAGGCGACGGAGATCCAGCGGGCGGGCTATGTGCTCAAGCCCTACCCGTGCGGCGCTCCGCTCCAGCGCGCCGTCGACGCCATCCTCGCGCTCAGAGCGCGTCACGGGATCGACCCGGACTCCGTCCAAGAGATTCGGGTCGGCGTGAGCTATATCTTCCAGGGGGTGCTCATCCGTACCGACCCCCGGACCGGTCTCGAGGGCAAGCCGAGCCTCGAGTTCTGCGCGGCCTCGGCCATGCTGGATGGCCGCCTCGGCCTCGACGCTTTCACCGACGAGCGGGTGCGCGACGCGCGCGTCAAGGCGATGATGGCGCGCGTCCGGCCGTACGTCGATACGGCGCTCACACGCGGGGCGCCCGGCGTGGCGCACGATGCCTTCGGCGATCGGACCACGGTCACCATCGTCCTGGCCGGTGGGCGGGAGGTCTCGGAGACCATTCGCTTCGCCCGCGGGAGCCCGGGGAATCCCATGAGTGAGGAGGAGCTGGTCGGCAAGTACCGCGAGTGCGCGCGGAGGAGTCTCGATCCCGATGCGGCCGAGCGGGCCCTGACGCTGCTCACACAGCTCGAGTCACTCCCAACCGTCTGTCCCCTGATGGACGCCCTGCGAGGAGAAGCGGCGTGAGCCCCGACCGGCTGCTGATGTCCGAGGACGACGTGCCGATGCGCGATGCTCCAGCTTCGCCGCCGACCGTAGCCCTCATCCCGCGCGTCGCCGCCGGCACCAACCTCATCCCGGACGTCCGCGCGATCCTCGACAATATTGCCCGCACCCGGCGCGGCGAGCCGGTCGCGGGGCTGGTCGACCGCAGCGCGGCATGACCGCGTCGGAGCGGCTGGCGCGCTTCGTTCACGAGCTGGACCTGGCCGCCATTCCCCTGGCCGCCCGCGAGCACGCGAAGCTCTGCCTGATGGACACGCTGGGCATCGCCTTCGCCGCCACGAAAGAGCCGGCCGCCATCGCGGCCGCGACGGTGGCGCGATGGACCAGCGGCGCGCCGGAGTCCACGCTGCTGGTCCACGGCGACAGAGTCCCAGCGCCGATGGCCGCCCTGGCCAACGGGACGGCGGCGTTCAGTCACAACTTCACTGACACGACACTCTCCTGTGTCATCCACGGAGGGCCCGTGGCGGTGCCCGCCGCCCTCGCCGCCGGGGAGATGATGACCGCGAGTGGGGCGGAGGTATTGACGGCCATCGTGGCCGGGTACGAGGTCATGACGCGCATAGGCAATTCCATCAACTCCGGAACGGCCCGCATGGCGCACCACAAGAAGGGCTACCATCCCACGGCCACCTGCGGGGTCTTCGGCGCCGCCGCGATCGCGGCCGAATCCCTCACGGACGGCAGCGATGTCTGGCGCGCCCACGGAGGGATCGCCGCCCACAATGGCGTGCTCGCCGCCCTCCTGGCGCGTGCCGGCCTCACCGGCCCCCGAGGCGTGCTCGACGGCAAGAAGGGCTTCTGCACCGCCTTCACCGACGGGCGCTACGATGCGGGCGCCCTGGTCGAGGGGCTCGGCGAGCGCTGGCTCGTCCAGGACGCCGCGTTCAAGCTCCACAATACGGCCCACGTCTGGGCGCTGCCGCTCGACGCGCTGGCGGCGGTCCGGGCCGCACATCCGTTCTCCGTCGCCGACGTCGAGCGGATGGAGGTCACCTTCCCGCAGAACTGGACCGCAATCATGGACGATCCGAGCGGCGCCACCTACGCTCCTGTCAATTATGCGCAGGCCACGAACAACCTCCGCTTCTGCCTGGCGCTGGGCCTGCACGAACGTCGGGTCTACATCGGCGAGTTCGACGAGGCGCATCTGCGGAATCCCGCGATCCTCGAAACCGCCCGGCGCGTGATACCCCTCCCGGACGCCGCGCTCGGTCACATCTTCGAGACGACCGACCGGGCGCCGACCCGACTGGAGGTCGTCCTGCGGTCCGGCGCCCGCCACGTCCTGGACGTGGAGTATCCGCGCGGCTCTCCGAAGAACCCGGCGACCCGCGCGGAGCTCGAAGTCAAGTTCGATTCGCTGGCAGCGCCGATCTTCACCGCCGGAAGGCTTGCCCGGATCAAGGCCGCCCTCTTTACCCTCGAGAATGCGCCGACCATCCGGGACTTCGCGAGACTCTGCGCCCAGCCGGAGCGCGATGGGGTCATCGACTGCGGTACGCAATGCGGAACGCCGATCGGACAGTAGCAATCTTGAGGAACGAGGGCAGACCGCCCGGCTGAACGGCGCCAGCCCCGTTCGTCTTATCCAGCACCGAAGGACACCAGGATTATTAGTCCTCGGGTCTGGCCGTGCCTGGCTGGGTCACAAATTTCTAGTACCGCCAGGGCGTGGCAGGCTCTGGGTTCTGTCCGTATTGTCCAACTCGTGTGGCGGCTGGCCTACCCCGCGCCCAAGAGGCCGGGTTCGCGCGAGGTCCTCTAGAGTGGCCCGCCCAGGACGGTCCAGACCTACTAGCTCGCGACCGCAGCCATGATTCCAAGTCCGGCCTCTTCAGAGGTCTCCCTCCCTGTTTCCGGTCGTCTTGACCGGAGTATAGTCGCTGGGGTAGTCAAGTGGGGGGCTATACCCGGGACCCGGGCCCCGGAGAAGAGGGACAGAGCCATGGACGACAAGGTGACCCTGCTGAGCCGGCCGCTGACGCGACGCAGTCTTCTCCGGGGCAGTCTGACGGTCCTCGCCGGTTCGGCCGCGTTCGTCGGTCGGCCGGCGGCCGTCCCTGCCCAGGCGGCGTCGCCGGTAGCGCTCCAGCTCGGGTGGTTCGCCAACGCGCAGATGGCCGGTGACTTCACCGCGATCGGGAAGGGCTATTTCAAGGAGGTCGGTCTCGACGTGAACATCGTGCCCGGGGGGCCGTCCATCGATCCCGTGGGCGTGGTGGCAAGCGGCTCGGTGCTCATCGGGAACGTCGCGTCCATCGGCGTGCTCGTCAGCGGCCGCAGCCGCGGTGTGCCGCTCAAGGCATTCGCCACTGCGTTCCAGCGCCACCCCTTCGCGTTCTTCTTCCTCCGCGACTCCGGCATCAAGACGCCGGCGGACTTTGCCGGCAAGACCATCGGAATCCAGGGCACGGCGCGGCCCCTGCTCGACGCGGTACTGGCCAAGTACCAGGTGCCGCGTGACAAGGTGAACGTCATCATCGTCGGTGGCACGACGACCCCGCTTCTTACCAAGCAGGCCGACGTCGTCACCGGCTGGGTCATCAACTACGCGCAGAATCTCCCCATCGAGGGCAAGAGCAGCCACTTCCTCCTGTGGGATCTGGGGATCCGGATGTACGCGTACACCTACTTCACGACCGACCAGGTTTACAACACGAAGAAGGACGTGCTCACGCGCTATGTCGCGGCGGCCGCCAAGGGGTGGCTCTACGCCAAGGATCATCCCGAAGAGGCGGTCGACTATGTGCTGAAGAGCGCGAGCGGGCTCGAGCGGGACATGGAAGTGCCCACCTGGAAGGTCAGTATCCCGTACATCTCCTCCCCAGCCACCCAGCAATGGGGATGGGGTTACATGGATCCCCAGGTGTGGGGCAGCCTCTCCGACACGTACGCTTCGCTCGACCAGATTCCGCGGAAGGTCACGCCCGACGAGATCATGAGCAACGAGATCGTGCTCGCCGCGAAGACACCCAAGTTCTGACCGTGGCGACGGTCGACATCGCCTGCCGCGCTGTCTCGATGGTGTTCGGCACGGCCGGCGGTCCCGTGCCGGCGCTGGGCGACGTCACCCTCGACGTCGCGCGTGGTGAGTTCGCGGCCCTGATCGGCCCGTCGGGCTGCGGGAAGTCGACGCTGCTGCGCCTGATCGCCGACGTCCTGCAGCCCACCGGTGGCACGATCGAAGTCCGGGGCGGTCCGCCGATGCGGGCGCGCCTGGCGCGCGAATTCGGCTTCGTCTTCCAGCACGCCGGCCTCCTGCCCTGGCGCGACGCCCTCGCCAACGTTTCGCTGCCCCTCGAAGTGGGCGCCTGGGGACGCCGGCACATGTCGCCCCACCGTCCGGAAGCGCTGCTGGAGCTGGTCGGCCTGAAGGGCTTCGCGCACGCGTTCCCGCGGCAGCTCTCGGGGGGCATGCAGCAGCGTGTCTCCATCGCACGCGCCCTCGTGACGGGGCCGTCAATACTCTTGATGGACGAGCCGTTCGGCGCGCTCGACGAGATCACGCGCGATCACCTGAACCAGGAGCTGCTCCGCATCTGGGCCGCCACCGGCACCACGATCATTTTCGTCACCCACAGCATTCCCGAGGCGGTCTACCTCTCCAACCGCGTCTTCGTGTTCGCGCCGCGGCCGGGCCGCGTGACCGAGGAGGTCCGTATCGATCTCCCCTCCCCGCGCGATCCCGCCGTCAAGGACACACCCGAGTTCGGCCGGTACACGGCGGCGCTGCGACGCGCGCTCGCCGCGAGCGAATGATCGTGTCCGCCGCCGGGCCATCGTGCCCGAATGTCCTGCGCCGAGGGACACCATGATCGCGACGGCGGCGGCGAGAGGCGTGACCACCGGCGGCGCGGTTCCGGCGGGGCCGGCCCGCCGGCCCGGTGGCGCCGTGCTGCTCCGGCGCCTGCTGCTCCCGCTCCTGGTGATCGCCCTGCTCATCGCCGCGTGGGACGTGGCGATCCGCGTCCTTGCCATCCCTGCCTATGTGATCCCGGCTCCGGCCGCGGTCGGGCAGGCTCTGGTCAAGGAGCGGGCCCGCCTTCTCGAGAACGCGGTCCCGACGATTCTCGAGAGCCTCGGCGGCTTCGCCCTCGGCAACCTTGTTGCCATCGCCGGCGCAATCGCTTTCGTTCACAACAAGACGCTCGAGCGGGCGCTATATCCGGTCGCGGTGGCCGTCCGCACGCTGCCCATCGTGGCGATCGCGCCCATCTTCGTGCTGATGCTGGGCAACAGCTACGCACCCAAGATCGCGATCGCGGCCCTGATCACGTTCTTCCCCACGCTGGTCAACATGGTCGAGGGGCTCGAGTCGGCGGATCCGCAGGCGCTCGAGCTCATGCACGTGCTCTCCGCCAGCAAGACCGAGACCTTCCGCTACGTCCGCTGGCCATCCTCGCTGCCGTACCTCTTCTCGGCGATGCGCATCGCCTCGACCTCGAGCGTGCTGGGCGCGCTCGTCGCGGAGTGGATCGGGACGAACAAGGGGCTCGGCTACCTGATCGTGCTGACGACCTACGACTTTCGGACCGCGCTCCTGTACGCGGCCATGGTGGTAACATCGGCCATTGCGCTCGCCTTCTTCTTCCTGGTGAGCGTGCTCGAATGGCTCCTGGTGCGCTGGGAGCGCTGAGGTCATAGGAGGGGTCGATATGCAGACGGTGACCGAGCCGAGCCGGCAGACGCCGGTGGTGGTCGAGACCGATGTGCTGGTGGTGGGGGGCGGGCCGGCGGGCCAGGCGGCCGCGGTGGCCGCCGCACGCGCCGGCGCCGAGGTGACGCTGCTGGAGCGCTACGGGTACCTGGGCGGCCTCGCCTCGGGCGGCATGGTCCTGGTGCTCGACGACATGTGCGCCGAACGAGAGGTGTCGGTCGGGGGACTCGCGCTGGAGATCGTGGAGCGCATGCGACGGATCGGCGCGTGTGTGGCCCCTCCGATGGAGGACTGCTTCCGCAACGAGCCCGAGGTGCGGGACCGCTGGGCCCGGTGGGGGTTCGAGGAGCTCTACGCCCGGCGGAAGCCCAAGCCCATCGTATACTCGGCCTCCTTCGATCCCGAGGGCTGGAAGCAGGTGTCGCAGGAGATGGCGCTCGAGGCTGGCGTGCAGCTGCGCTTCCACTCCTGGTTTTCGAGTGCGCTAGTCGAGGATGGCGCGGTGCGGGGGGTGATCGCGGAGACCAAGGCCGGCCGCCAGGCCATCCGGGGCCGGGTGGTGATCGACGCCACCGGCGACGGCGACGTCTTCGGCAGCGCGGGCGCGCCGGGCGTGCACGGCTCGTACATCATGACCCTGGTGCACCGGCTTGCCGACGTGGACACCGACGCCGCGCTGCAGTTCGAGCGCCGGGATCCCGAAGCGGCCCATCAGCTCGACACCCAGGTGAAGCGCATGCTGGGCGGCGCCTGGGACATGTGGTGGCTGCTGACGCCGCGGCCCGGTGTCGTGTGGTGCAACTGCCCGCACATCCCGGGCTACGATGGGCTCAAGCCCGAGCATCTCACCCACATCGAGATCGAGTCGCGGCGCCGTTTCATGAAGGTGATCGATTTCGTCCGGGCAAACTACCCGGGCTTCGAGCGCGCCTACATTCTCGACGCGGCTCCGCAGGTGGGCGTACGCCAGACGCGCCTGCTCGAGGGGGAGTACGTGGTGACCAAAGAGGACGTGCTCGAGCGCCGCACCTTCCCCGACGTGGTGGCGCGCGGTCGCGACTACTTCACGCCCTACCGGAGCCTGCTGCCCCGGCACGTCGAGGGCCTGCTGGTGGCGGGCCGCTGCTACTCCGCGACCTCGGAGGCGCAGCGGATCAGCCGGGAGATCCCGCCGCTCATGGTGATGGGGGAGGCGGCGGGGACAGCGGCCGCGCTGAGCCTCGAAGCGGGCGTGACCCCGCGACGGGTGGACGTGCCGACGCTGCAGAAACGGCTCATCGCGCAAGGTGTGAACCTCGGCGCCCCGCTCGCAGTGGCCTGAGCGGTATGGAGTTCGCCCGCGTCGAGCGCGACGAGCACCTGCTCGTCGTCACCATTGACCGCCCGCGGGTGATGAACGCGCTCCACCGCGCCGCCTCCGACGAGCTGGACGAGGTGTGGACGCGCTTCGAGGCCGACCCCGACCTGCGGGTGGCCATCCTCACCGGTGCCGGCGATCGCTCGTTCTCGGCCGGCTACGACATGCGCGAGCCGGCGCCGCCGGGTGAGGCGCGCGGCGGAGGGTTCCTCGCCCACCGGCACCCGCGCGGCCTCGGGGGGCTCACCCTGCGCTACGGGATGTCGAAGCCGCTGATCGCGGCGGTGAATGGGTTTGCGCTCGGCGGCGGGCTCGAGCTGGCCCTCGCCTGCGACGTCATCGTGGCCGCCGAGCACGCCGAGTTCGGCTTCCCCGAGCCGCGGGTCGGGCGCATGGCCCTCGAGGGCGGCATGCACCGGCTGGCCCGGCACATCCCGTTGAAGATAGCCATGGGCATGCTGCTGACCGGGCGGCGCATCTCCGCGCCCGAGGCCTATCGGCTGGGCCTCGCCAATGAGGTGGTGGCGCTTGCCGAGCTGCTGCCGGCCGCGCGGCGGTGGGCGGCCGAGATGCTGCAGTGTGCACCGCTGTCGGTGCAGGCCACCAAGGAAGCGGTGACGGCGGGCCTCGACCTGCCCCTGCCGACCGCGGTGGCGCTGATCCCGCCGACGATGGCGCGCGCCCTGGTCTCGGACGACCAGGTGGAGGGCGTCGACGCGTTTCGCGAGAAGCGGCCGCCGCGATGGTCGGGGCGATGACGAGCGGGCTCCCGCTCGCGGGCGTCACGGTGCTCGACTTCACGCAGATCGAGCTGGGGCCCTGCGCCACGCAGGTACTGGGCGACTTCGGGGCCGACGTCATCAAGATCGAGCGCCCCGGCGCCGGAGATCTCGCGCGTGTGCACATGAGGCACCCGAGCGGCGAGAGCGCCATCTTCTGGAGCCTCAACCGCAACAAGCGCAGCGTGGCGATCGACATGCGCGCACCCCTCGGGCGCGAGGTCATCCTCCGCTTGGCCCGGAAGGCCGACGTGCTCGTCCACAACTTCCGGCCGGGCGTCATGGAGCGGCTGGGCTTCGGGGCCGCCGAGTTGCGCGTGATCAACCCCCGGCTGATCTACGCCTTCGGGAGCGGCTACGGGCCGACGGGGCCCTACCGCGACAAAGGCGGGCAGGACGTCCTGGCCCAGGCGATGAGCGGCATCGCCTCGCGACGCGCGGAGCCCGACGCGCCGCCCGAGCCGAGCGCGACGCCGATCGCGGACTTCACCGCCGGGATGCTGCTCGTGCAGGCGATCCTCCTAGCGCTCCTGGCACGGGCGCGCACCGGTCAGGGCCAGGTCGTCCATGTCTCGTTGCTGGATGGCATGCTCGCCATGCAGCTGCAGGAAGCGGCGGTGTGGCTCAATCTGGGCGAGCGCCTGAACTGGGGCGCATTTCCGCTGTCCGGCACTTTCGCGACGCGCGACGGCCACATCGTCATGGTCGGTGCGTTCAAGCAGAATCCGCTCCAGGAGATCTGCCGGGGCCTCGGCATCGAGGACCTCTCGGCTGATCCCCGCTACGCGACCCACGACGCGCAGGTTGCGCACCGGGACGAGCTTCAGGCTCGATGGCGCCAGGAATTCGCCGCGCGCACGACGAAGCAGGCGGTGGACGCGCTGGAGGCGGTGGACATCCTCTGCGCCCCCGTGAACTCCATCGAGACGGCGCTGGCCGATCCCCAGGTGGCCAGCAACGAAATGATCGTCGAGATGCATCACCCCGTGGTGGGCGCCATCAAGGCGGTGGGAATCCCGGTGAAGCTCGAGGGCACGCCCGGCTCGGTGCGCCGAGCGCCGCCGTGCCTGGGAGAGCATACGCGCGAGGTGCTCGCCGAGTTGGGATTCTCCGAGGAAGAGATCGGCGCGCTCGGCGGCCCGCCCTCATAGCGGGAGTGAGAGCCCGCCTACGGGCTCTACTCACAATCCATGACAAGGAGGAGGCACGCATGGCGCGCACGGCGATTCAACCCGTCGGCATGGCAGATCCTCGGCCCCGCTACACTCATGGCTGGCGCGTCGGCAATTCGGTCTACGTCGCCGGTCAGCTTGCGCTCGACAAGGAGGGGAACCTCGTCGGGCCGAACGACATCCGCGCTCAGACCCGCCGCGTCCTCGAGAACATGCGCCGCGTCCTCGAAACCGCTGGCGCCAGCCTCGGGGATGTCGTGAAGATCACCGTGTTCGTCACGGACATCCGCTATCGGGAAGGCTACGGTGAGGTCCGCCAGGAGTTCTTCGCGGCCAACCCACCTGCCAGTACCCTGGTGCAGGTGGCCTGTCTCGCCATCTCGGGCGCGCTGATCGAGATCGAAGCCGTGGCCGTGATCGACTGAAGCACGAAGAAACCCAGATGGCCTTCGTGGGCGATTTAGGAGAGATTCGGTCTCCTGGGTCTCCCGTGATAGTTGACGGTAATTCCCTTTGCGCTTGGTCTCGATCGGTATTTTCATCGCGGTCCGGATCATGCGGTTTCCCGTGGCCCACAACCGCCAGGGCCAATACCAGGGTCATGGCCGCGGTCGCCACCAGAAAGATGGCTAATCACTTCTTGTAGTTCCGGGGTCGCCGCGTGACAGGAATTTGTGACACACAGGGCTCCGACGGCTGACCGGAACCGCCCAGGATGAAGCCGGGGGCCTCGGAGTAAGTCTCCCTACCTGATCAGAGCAAAGTCCCCGCCTGGGCTGACCAGCTTCCAGGTCGCGCCCTGACCTCGGGAGGCCCCGAGCCGAGGCAGGGCCATGAAGGACCTCCGGGGCGAACTAGAGTAAGATGACGGCTTCGACGGTCCATCCAGGAAGGGTGGGATCGATGAAGCGCGGGAATTCTCCGAAGGGCAGGGCGCCCACGCGCTCCGCCAAGCCGACACCCATACGCCCGTTGCAATGAGTGCCGGCAGCTAGGGGTCAGCGGGGCCATGTTCTATGCGGGGGCGAAGAAGTACGCGCAGCTCGGCGTGAGCGATCTGGACGCTCCGCGGGTGTTCGCAGCGTAGCCGCCGTCAGCCGCTGTGGAAACGGCACCCGTCTACGGCTCCGACCTCGTCGTCGGTTTGCTGCGCGCCGTCGGCATCGAATACGTCGCGCTGAACCCGGGCGCGACCTACCGCGGGCTGCACGACTCGCTCGTCAACTACGGCGGCAATCGGGCGCCCGAACTCGTCCTGACCACGCATGAGGAGATCGCCGTGGCCATGGCCCACGGCTACGCCAAGGCCCGGGGCGCGCCGATGGCGGCGGTCGTGCACGACATCGTGGGTCTGCAGCACGCGAGCATGGCGATCTTCAACGCGTTCTGTGACCGGGCCCCGATCCTGGTGCTCGGCGCCACCGGCCCCATGGACGCCACGCGCCGCCGGCCCTGGATCGACTGGA
>WNFT01001014.1_pt1 | contig 24466 bp, 19 predicted proteins | sample 5400191 | NCBI WGS metagenome assembly WNFT01 (sample SAMN13153359, study PRJNA577476) | soil metagenome | isolation source: 80 cm saprolite under Madrone tree | place: USA:California | collected 2016-06-14 | reverse complement strand
CCGATCGATTTAAGGACCGCTGGGTCGTCATCGACCAGGCAAACAATCTGCGCGTCGGACTTTTCAACGGGCGTCATATGTAATTAATTACGCGACCGTCCCATTTTCAAGATGGGGCGTGCCGGGCAACCCGTAGGCTAGCGCTTACAATTCGGCAGGGTAGTGGACCTTAGTCCTATGCGCGATTGCGGCGGGCGACACGCGCGCACGCTACGAAATGCGCACCGGATCAGGCGCGGATAACGATGGTTTCCTGGATGATGATTCAGGCGCGTGGCCGAGTGCGCGATGAACCACCTCGAGAAATTGTTCGTCATCAAAAGGCTTAATCAAGAAAGCGACTGTGCCGATTTGCGTCGCGGTGATCCGCGCGGCGCTGTCTTCGCGTCCTGTGATCACGATCACATGCGTCTGCGGTGATATAGCGCACAGCCGCGCCAGGACTTCCAAGCCGGTCATTTCTTCCATCCAAATGTCGAGCACGACGAGCGGTACGTCGTGTGACGCGACATAAGCAATGAAATCCTCGCCATTACTAAACCGACGCACGGCGAATCCATCTGAGACGAGTAAAAGCCCGGTCGATCTGAGCACCAGAGGATCATCGTCCACCAGGCAAACAATCTCCGAGGAAGGGTTCTCACTGGGCGTCATGCGCATTTGCGTGACCGCCCGATTTTCAATTTGGGATGTGTGGGATGTAGCGATCATGCCGTACGTTAGTCCCGACAGTTCGGCTGGATAGTGGACCTTAGTCGTATGGACCTTAGTCTTATGCGGGATATGCGGGATGCGGGATTGCGGGCCATCGGGGTTGGGATGCCTTAACCATGTACAGTGTTCGCGCCCGCTCCCGCCGCTGTTTTGTTTCTCAAGTCCGGGTGGCTGAGCGCGCGATGAACCACCTCGAGAAATTGTTCGTCATCAAAAGGCTTAATCAAGAAAGCGACTGTGCCGATTTGCATCGCGAGGATCCGCGCGGCAGTATCTTCGTGTCCTGTGATCACGATCACATGCGTCTGCGGTGATATAGCGTACAGCCGCGCCAGGACTTCGAAGCCGGTCATTTCTTCCATCCAAATGTCGAGCACGACGAGGGGCACGTCGTGTGATGCGACATAAGCAATGAAATCCTCGCCTTTGTTAAACCGACGCACGGCGAATCCATCTGAGGCGAGTAAAAGCCCGGTCGATGTGAGCACCAGGGGATCGTCATCGACCAGGCAAACAATCTCCGAGGAAGGCTCTTCAGTCGGCATCATGCCCATTTGCGCGACTGCCCTATTTTCAATGTGGAACGTAGCGATCATGCCGCACATTAGCCCGGACAGATCGGCAGGGTAGTGGACCTTAGTCTTATGCCGGCTTGCGGGCCGGGCGAGACGCCGGCGCGCTGCGAAATGCGAACCAAATCACTCGCTCGCGTGCTTCCTCGCAGATACCAATCCGCGCGACTACCCCAAAATGAACCTCACCGGCGACAAGCGCAACCATCGCTGGCTAAGGTGCGCCGCGAAAGCGAACACCTTGGCTGACGTGTTCACCCTTTTCGGCAGCTCACGCAACAGATTCAAATCCAGTAGCAGGTCTCGAGGTACCTGCATGACGTCACACGTTCGAGCAATTTAATCGAACCGACCCCGCAAAGATTCAGCTCTTTTGCCCGCGCGGATGATGACGTGATCGAGCATCACGATTGCCAGTAGAGGCATATTTTTTTGCCGACGTTGCTAACTTGTCAGCCACGTCACAAGCCAGGCTCCAAGAAATCCCACTATTAATCCCGTTAATGGGCTGGAGATGGCGAACCAGAACGGAATTGCCTCCCGTAAGGAAAACAAATCACGCGTGCCCGAGGGTCCGGAAGTTTTTTCACTGGGCGTCACGCGCATTTGCGCGACCGCTCCATTTTCAATGTGGGACGTAGCGATCATACCGCACATTAGCCCCGACAGATCGGTAGGGTAGTGGACCTTAGTCTTATGCGGGATCGCGGGCTGGCGAGACGCCGGCGCGCTGCGAGATGCGAACCAAATCAGCTACGGAGGTGACATCGAGCTTTTGCATGACGCGGCCGCGATGAACTTTGATCGTCTTCTCCGCCGTGTGCAGTTCCGCCGCAATCTGTTTGTTCAACAGGCCTCTAATCACGAAGCGAAAAACTTCGAACTCACGGGGCGTCAATTTATCGATACGTCTACGCGCTTCCCGTCTTTCCCCGTGTCTGCGCAATTGTTCCTCAGCACGTTCCAAAGCACGCTTGACCGCTAGGATCAGTTCCTCGTCGTCAAAAGGCTTCGTCAGAAAATCAACGGCCCCCATTTTCATCGCCCGAGTGGCGGTCGGCACGTCGCCATGGCCGCTAAGGAAAACAATCTGCTCGCAAGCGCCTCGCTTTTCGAGCGCTTCTTGTAACCCCGGACCCTTCAATCCGGGCATGCGGACATCGAGAAGAACGCAGATCGGGCCTTTGAAGATTTCTCGCGCCAGATAGTCTTCGGCTGAAGAAAATGTCTCCGCCGCATACCCAGCGGACTTAAGTAGACGCCCTAAACCGCGACGCACCGACTGATCATCGTCCACCACGCAAACAAGCTCTGTCGCTCCGCTGGCGCGATCTCTCGCTTTTGGGATTTGGTTGGAGCGGGACGACATCCCACCGTCCCGAGGTTGGGCAATTGCTCTCATAATCGAAGGGGAGTTACTATTGCTGAAAACGCTCGATCAAACGAATTTACGCAGTGCCCTTCTATTGCCTTAACTAATCAAAAGTGCGATTGGCACAAACGAGATCCTAAGCGCAAGCGCATATGTTCCCACCGTCGTAGCCTTCATCATTGCCAATTCAGCAAGGGCGTTCCCCCTGCCGCGCCAAAAGCCATTAATGCGAAGAGTAAATGGGTGATTTGCGAACTTCCGTCGAAGCAAATCTTCAGATAGATCAGCGCCAGTGTCGCACACGCGGCAGCTGCCATCGACCAGGCGATAGTAATCCAACTCCATCTGGTTCTGAACTCGGAGGAAAGTTGCTTGCGAAACAACGCCTCCGGCTGAATTGCCACAGTCCAACAGAGAAGCTCCATATCTTCGATTAGCAAGGTCCAAGTTCCTGCGAGTTCCATCACCTCATTACGTTATCGCAAAATTGACTTAAGCGTCGTTATACACCGTCCAGCCCATCGCGAAAAGCCTTCTATTTCAGTAGGGAAATCTTGTAACACGTTCGTAACAATTGAAGCGGGTCTCAGTGAGCGATAATCTCACGCCTCAGCAGAAGGCGAAAGTTCCCCCCATCTCGCGAAGCGATTCAGAATAACAATTTCTCGAATCTTCAGAAGATACAACAAACTAGGTCGGTGCATCAGCAGACCGTTTCGTGCCCGTCAGGGACCGATGCTACGAAAAGAGAGCGGGATCGAGAGCGCCAAAGCATTCGCAAATCTGCCGATTCAACGTATATTTGTTGTTCGCTTTTATGAAGGAATTGAACACAGAGAACCTGCATATCACCGTGGGCGATCAGGAGATTGTTCGCGGATTGACTCTTCGCGTGCCGCGGGGTGAAGTGCACGCGCTCATGGGCCCAAATGGCTCAGGCAAAAGCACACTCGCCAAAGTCTTGGCCGGTCACCCCGATTATCATGTCATCGCCGGCAAGGTATTGATGGACGGAGAGAATCTGCTCGAACTGGAGCCCGATGAGCGGGCGCGACGCGGTCTGTTTCTGGCTTTCCAGTATCCCAGCGAAATCCCGGGGGTCACAATTGCGAATTTTCTACGTGCAGCGTTGCAATCGCGTCTGCCCGAGGGTGAAGAGCTCGAGGCGACCGACTATTACGCGAAGCTTTATGAAAAAATGGAACTGCTCGGCATGGATCGGTCGTTTACGTCCCGGGCAGTCAACGAAGGATTTTCCGGCGGCGAAAAGAAGCGCGCCGAGATTCTGCAATTAGCGATGCTCGAGCCCAGATATGCTGTTCTCGATGAAACCGATAGCGGCCTGGACATCGACGCGCTCAAGACCGTTGCGCATGGAGTAAACTCATTGCGCGGACCTGATCTTGGCATATTGTTAATCACGCACTATCAGCGCCTCCTGAATTACATCGTTCCCGACTACGTCCATGTGATGGTGGCTGGGCGAATCGTTAGGAGCGGGCGGAAAGAGCTCGCTCTTGAGCTCGAGGAGAGAGGTTACGATTGGGCGCGCGAAGGGGCGATTGAACCAGCGTTTAGGTAAACAGGGCAAAATTCACAATGAAAACCGAAACTTCAGCAGTCAATATCAACCGAAGCATCGGGGACTTCTCTTATCCGGAAGTTCACGTGCGCGATGCTGGCGCCGGCCTGAGCGAACGAACCGTTCGCTACATTTCGGATGTCAAAGAGGATCCAGATTGGGTGCGCGAATTCCGGCTCCGGGGTCTCAAGACGTTTTTGGAAAAACCGCTCCCCACGCATTGGGCGAGCAAGGACCTCGAAGCGATCGATTTCGATAAAATCCGTTACTATCTGTCTCCCGGGACCGAGGCGAAACGCAGCTGGGATGAAGTACCGGACGACATTAAGCGCACATTCGAACGTCTTGGCATTCCCGAGCAGGAACGCAAATTTCTTGCCGGCGTAGAAGCCCAGTTCGACAGCGAGGCCGTCTATTCGAACATCAAGAAAGCGGTGGGCGAACAAGGCGTCATTTTCGTTGGCTCGACCGAAGGGCTGAAACATTATCCGGAAATTTTCCGGAAATGGTTCGGCAAAGTCATCCCGATCGCGGACAACAAATTCAGCGCGCTGAATTCCGCCGTGTTCAGTGGCGGCTCATTCATTTACGTCCCGCCCGGCGTGAAAGTGAAACACCCGCTGCAGGCTTACTTCCGTATCAACGCCGAAAACTTCGGTCAATTCGAGCGCACCCTCATTATTGCAGACGAAGGGTCGGAAGTGACTTACATGGAGGGCTGCACGGCGCCGAAGTTCAACACTCCGACACTTCACAGCGCTGTCGTAGAGCTGGTGGCTCTAAAAGGAGCAAAGATTCAGTACATCACGGTGCAGAACTGGGCTTCCAACGTTTTCAATCTCGTCACAAAACGCGGTCTTGCGCAGGAAAACGCCGAGGTGAAATGGATCGATTGCAACATCGGCTCGCGCCTCACCATGAAATATCCCAGCGTGATCATGAAAGGTCGCAAAGCGCGCGGCGAAGTCCTCTCCATCGCTCTCGCCAACGACGGCCAGCATCAGGACACGGGCGCGAAGATGATTCACGCTGCCGATGAAACAACCAGTAACATTGTCTCCAAATCGATCTCCATCGGCAAGGGCCGCGCCACTTACCGCGGCCTGGTCCACGTGCCCAAGCACCTTAAGAATTGCAAAAACAACACCGAGTGCGATGCCCTGCTCATCAACGCGACTTCGCGCACCGACACCTATCCGACTATCACCGTGCGCGGCACTGGCAATGCCGTTCAGCACGAAGCCAGCGTCAGCCAGGTGAGCGCGGAGCAAATTTTCTACATGCAACAGCGCGGTCTTAGCGAGGCGCAGGCGATGAGTCTGAGCGTTAACGGTTTCGTCAACGATCTCGTCCGCCAATTCCCCATGGAATACAGCGTCGAGCTAAAGCGGCTGATCGAGCTGGAGATGGAAGGCTCGGTCGGATAGTTTTCCGCCCTCCACAATTTCCTGTAGCGGCGGTCTCTGACCACCCTTCTGATTCTAAGGCAACACCAAAGATGTCTTCAGTCGCTAATCACGAAGTCGCGAAATCGGAATCGATTCTTTCCGGCCGGAGCGAGTTGCGCGATTTTCCCGATTGGTTTCGTGATCAGCAGCGCGCGGCCTGGGAACAATTTGAGACGTTGCCGAATCCGACGCGAAAAGATCAGGCTTGGCGATTTGCCAATGTCGGTCTTCTTGATCTGACGCCCTTCAAAATCAGTGGGGCGCTTTCTGAAGACGACCGCAAGAATGTTCTGAAGTATTCCCACGGTCTCGAGCAACACGCGGGGCGAATGGTTTTCGCGAACGATCAGCTGATCGAGCGCGATGTCGTCTCCGAAGACCTGAAGAAACGCGGTGTGATTTTCCAGCCGCTCGAACGCGCAATGGTCGAGCACGCCGGCCTTTTCCAAAAATATTTCATGTCCACCGAAGCGAAGCTTGGCTCGGCGAAGTTCGCCGCCTTGCATCGAGCGCTCGTTTCATCGGGAACATTTCTCTTCGTGCCGCGCGGCGTGGAGATCGAACAACCCATCGAGATCTTCCACTGGTTGCGACATGACAACATGTCGATCTTCCCGCACCTACTCCTGGTCACTGATGAACTGGCGAAGGTCACGGTCATCGAGCACTTCCGCTCGTGTAACCGGACCGCCCCGGGCTTCGCTTGTGGCGTGAACGACCTTATCGCTGGACCCGGCGCGAAGGTGACCTACGTATGCGCCCAAAACTGGGGAGAGAATGTCGTCGCGCTGCAAATGAACTCGACAACTGTCGATCATGATGCTTCGGCCATGAGCTTGAATCTGCATCTCGGCTCGCGGTATTCGCGTTTTGAAAGTTTGAGTCGGCTGGTTGGCGAAGGCGGGCGTAGCGATCTGCTGGCGGTCGCCGTGGCCAAACACCAGCAGGAGTTCGACGCCCGCACACTGCAGGACCACGTCTCGCCACACACAGCAAGCGATCTCCTTTACAAAAACGCATTGGACGATCGCGCCCGAACCATCTTCGGCGGACTCATTCGCGTCGAGCCGCACGCGCATTTCACCGACGCCTATCAAAAAGTTCGCAATCTACTTCTGAGTGATGACGCCGAAGCCAATTCAATGCCCGGCCTCGAAATTCTCGCCGACAACGTCCGTTGCACCCACGGCGCAACGTCCGGCCAGATCGATGAGGATGAACTGTTTTATCTGCGCACCCGCGGCATTCCGACAAAAGTCGCCCAGCGTCTCCTCGTCACCGGCTTCCTCGATGAAGTAATACAGCGTCTCAATCACCCCACGATCGCTGAGCATTTGCAGCGGTTAATCGAAGAGAAATTCGCGATGTAAAGCCTGAGGAGCGCCCCCGCCAATCCAGATTCGTCGCTCACTTCGCGGGTGTCTGATCCGTATTCAGCTCGAAATTGATTTTTACGTCATAGTGATCGCCAGAGGCGAGTCCAGCTGGCGGCGGGTCAACTTCGCTTACTCGCTTTCCAATCGTCGCTACCGACTCATTGACCACGACATTTTCTGACGGCTTGACGATCTCGAATTTAGAAACGCGCCCATCTTTCTCAATGCGAACTTTAACGAGAGTCGAAATTTTGCTGCCGGAAGGGACGTTGGTTGTTGGCTGGATCCAGGCGCTGTAAAAGCGATCATGAAGCATGTGGCCGTACCAACCAAATTCAGACCCGCTGGTTCCGCCGCCGGCATTGCCACCTTTCCCCGCTGAACTTGTTTTCCCACTGCCGGTCTGAGACGCAGTTCCGGTTTTTGCCGTAAGGCTTTTCTCATTTTTCGCTGGCTTCTCACTGGATTTCGCCGGGCTCGGCCTGGCTTTGGCCGGCGATTTCGGCGAAGCCTTCGCCACCAGCGTTTTCTTGGGAGTTGGTTTCGGGAGTGGTTTTGCCGTCGCCTTCGGTTTCGGTGTGGGACTTGCCGTCGGTTTTGGCGAGGGCGTCGCTCGTGGCGTCGGGTTCGGCGTTGGCGATGGCAATTCGATTTCGCTTTTCGCCGTCGTTACGACAGGTTTTTCTTCTTGTGGTTCGTCATCTTTCGCCGGTTTGGGTTCGACCGGAGGAATTGTCCGCGTTGCCGGCGGCGATAGCTCGTTTTCTGGTTCGCCAGCCGCGAGATTTTCAGCGCTACCTAACCAAACGATGCTCTCCGGATTCGATGACGCCCTCGCTGCCAGAGTCCAGCGAACAAGTCCCGCAATCAGCGCAACGTGCGCGAGAGCAATCAGGACAACGTTTCGCCAAAATCGGCCGCTTGCCACGGCCGCCCGGTCGCGAAAACTTTCGGAGTAGCCACGCGAAGGTGGGTTCTTCGCCATTTATTTTGATTCAGCTCTTGTGGCAATGCCGACTTTGGTGATTCCCGCCCGTTGCAACGCGTCCATCAGGCCGATCAATTTTTGCACGGGCAAATCGCGATCCGGTCGAATCACGATGGCCAGATCTGGATTCGCTGCCTTTAGATCAGTCAATTGCGCAGTGAGCGTTCGCAAGTCCACGACTTGATTGTTAAACCGAATCGTGTCGGTGCGGTCGATCGACACGGTTTGGACCTGCGACCTATTGATCGGCGGGTTCTTCGCGCCGCTGGATGGGATCACCACGTTCTTGCTGCTTTCGAGCAATGGCGTTGTGATCATGAAAATGATGAGCAACACAAACGCCAGATCGAGTAGCGGGGTGATATTGATCTCGCTCAGCGTGGAGAGACTCTGGCGTTGTGAGTAACGTCGCATGTGCGGTTACAACGTTAAAAGAGTTACATAGTTACAAAGGCCACGTAGTGTGCACCGATTCACGGTTGTAACGATGCAACGTTTGTAACTTCGCAACTGCTTCATCTCCTAAAGGCCGATTCACCCGCCTGCGCTGAGGCTACGGCAGACTGGCGCGAGCCGTGATCGACATACTTATGCTCGAACTCGGACGCGAGCTCGGCGGCAAAGTTGTCCATTTCCACGATGATCCCGCGAATGCTGGTGACGAGAAAGTTGTAACCGAACATCGCCGGAATAGCGACACACAGCGCGGTAACCGTGGTGATTAGCGCACCGGATACGCCGGGCGCCATCGCGACAAGGTTGGGCGAACCGGCTTCGGCTACGCCCGTGAACGCATCCATTACGCCCCAAACTGTGCCGAGCAATCCAAGAAACGGCGAACCGCTCACTGCGGTGGCGAGCAAAATCATTTGAGATTCGAGTGAAAGCGCTGTTTCGCCGACAGCGCGCTCCATTGCAGCGTTCACCGCACCCATTTGGGCCGGCGAAATTTTGTCCGCGATTTCGAGTCGGGCACGAAACGTATCATCCACTTCGGGCGATCCGAGCAGGTGAAACGTCATCTCCTGGCAACCCGCGCGATACACGTTAAAAACCGGCGATCCCGGGAAACGTGCGTTCTTCTCAAAGAGACGCAGCGGCTGTCGATCCTGGCGAAAGGCGGCCAGAAAACGCGCGTTCTGTTTTCGGGCGAAGCGGATCACGCGCAATTTCGTGATCATGATTGACCAAACGAAGATGGATACGACGGCTAGAAGAGAGAGGACGATTTTTCCTGCGATCGTCGCGTGATCGAACGCAAAGATGAGACCGCCGCCGGCTGCTACGATTTCCGGAACGAGCATTCCCGTTTCACCGGCATAAGTAATAGCGCCGTTTTGCGGAAACGCTACTTGTCATTTCGACTAAGCGCATCGGAGTGAGAACGGAGCGGTTGGAATCCGCGACACAACGGCAGGCTAATAGTTGAGCGGACGGAAGTGATAATCCAGCGATGTTTCGACTTCGCTCGACGTGACAAAGCCTACGAGGACATCCGCCTCGGAAAAGTCGGTCGCATTCTTGCCACGACTACAAACGCGATGCCGATGACGATCAAAAAGAACGAAAAGAATTGGCCACGCGTGAAGGCACCAATCAACTCCGCGTCGGGTTCGCGGAAATTTTCAATCACGATGCGAAAGATCGCATAACAAATGAAAAACAGTCCTGTTAACACGCCGTTAGGCTGGCGCGTGCGCGTCCTGAGGACCCACAAAATCGCGAACAAAACGATCCCTTCGAAAAACGCCTCATAAAGCTGCGACGGATGGCGCGGTAAAAGAATTGGGCGCAACTCGGCTGCTACTTGCGGGTGGTTGTTCACCGCATTGACAATTGCGTCCGGCGTTGTGAGTGCCGGATCGATTTGCGCGCATGCCGCCACCGCGCGCTCCGCTTCCTGGGGATGATCGAGCAGTTCCTTTGGAAATTGCATCGCCCAGGGAACGTTCGTGATGCGCCCATACAGTTCGCCGTTGATGAAATTGGCGCAGCGTCCAAAGAACAAGCCAATCGGCGCAGTTACGACCAGATTGTCGCCCAAGTTCGTCCACGAGATTTTGTGCTCGTGCGCGTAGTACAACGTGAAGGCCAACAGGCCAAACATCCCGCCGTGGCTCGACATTCCCCCTTCCCATACGCGCAAAATCGATAACGGCTCACGCAACATTTCCGGTTTGTAGAAGAAAACGTAGCCAAGCCGTCCGCCAATAATTACGCCAAACAGCGCGCAGCCGGTGATAAAGTCGCCAACTCTTTGCGGGAAAAGATCGGCGTACCCGCGTTTGGCCAGCCAAAAAAAAAGGAAATAGCTCGAGATAAATGCGAGCACATAGGCAAGGCCATACCACCGAGGGCCAACATTGTCGTAAATCCGAAAGATAATCGGATCGAGATGGTGCAGATAATAGGCGAGCATTTGCGGCGAGTTTCGCTGTCATTTCCAGCGAAGTCGAGGAATCGCGTTACGAAACTCAGAGATGATTTCATCGGAGTCCTTCGACTCCGCTTCGCGTTGATCAGGATGACAGCGGTGTTTTCGCGCGCGGCATCTTCAACACTTTTCGCAGAAATGGCGCGGTGCGGCTCACCCGATTCCTGGCGACCTGTTCCGGCGTTCCACAGGCCACCACTTCGCCGCCGGCGTCACCTGCTTCCGGTCCAAGATCGACAATGTAATCCGCTTCGGCGATCACACTCAGATTGTGTTCGATCACAATCACGGTGTTCCCTTCGTCCACGAGACGGTGGAGCACGTTAAGGAGCAGCTCGATATCAGCCATGTGCAGGCCGATGGTGGGCTCCTCGAGCAAATACAATGTTGATCCTGGTTTGCGCATTTTTCGAATCCGCTCGTCGGCCGCACGACTGACGCCGCGTTTTAGTTGCGTCACGAGTTTGAGACGTTGCGCTTCGCCGCCGCTTAACGTCGGGCTTGGTTGACCTAGCTTTAGATAGCCAAGTCCCGTATCGACGAGCAGCGAAAGCGGTCGCGCAATCTTCGGATGCGCCGAGAAAAATTGCGCCGCTTCTTCGATGGTCAGCTCCATGACGTCGCCGATGGATTTTTCGTTATAGAGAACCTCCAGCGTCTGCGGATTGTAACGGCGACCGTGACAGTCCTCACACAGCACATAACTGCACGGTAGAAAATTCATCTCCAGCTTGACCACGCCCTGACCTTTGCATGTCTCGCAACGCCCGCCCTCGGCGTTGAATGAGAATCGGCTGGCAGAATACCCGCGCACGCGCGAGACCGGCAGTTGCGCGTAAAGATTCCGAATTTCGTCGAACACTTTCACGTACGTGCCCGGCGTCGAGCGCGAGGTTTTACCGATGGGTGATTGATCGACTTCGTAAACAGCTTCGATTTCTTGCGCGCCGCTAACGAGGTTAAACAGGTCGCCATTGCCTGCGCGTTTCCTTTGTTTCAGTTGCTCGCGCACTGCAGGCCAAATTGCGTCGTGCATCAATGTGGATTTGCCGCTGCCGGAGATTCCCGTGATCACCGAAAGCCTGCCGACGGGGAAACGAACATCGATGTCTTTCAAGTTGTTCGCGCGCGCACCTGTCACTTCGATCCAGTTCTCGACATCCCGCAGCGATCGACGCGATCCGCGGATCGGATGGCAAAGCGGCGTTTTGAGGCAGCGTGCGGTCTCGGAATTCGGATTCGTTTCGATATCACCCAAGGTTCCGCTGATTACGATTTCGCCGCCGTGGATTCCGGCGCGCGGCCCAAGATCGATGATGTGGTCGGCGTGCCGCATTGTTTCGTCATCGTGCTCGACAACGACGAGCGAATTACCTTTGTTGCGCAGCGCGGTAAGCGTTTCGAGCAGGCGCAAGTTGTCGCGCGGATGCAAACCGATCGTCGGTTCATCCAGCACGTAAAGGACACCCCGCAAATTCGAACCGAGCTGTGCCGCCAGGCGGATTCGCTGCGACTCGCCGCCACTCAACGTTTTCGCGGAACGCCCAAGCGCGAGATAGCCAAGTCCGACCTTTTCCATGAACCGCAATCGCTGCTGAATTTCAGGAATAAGCCCCGCAGCGATCGTTTGATGCGTTCCTCGCAATTTCAATTTCTCGATCATGCGCGCTGCTCGACTGGCAGAGAGATTCGTGAACTGATCGATTGTGTAACCTTGCACGCGCACATGACGCGCCACCGCGTTCAAACGCGAGCCGTGACAACTGGGACATTCGCGCGCTTCGCCTTCCTCAATCCATTCGGACTCGCGCTCGGCGGCAAGCTCGGTCTCCAGAACCGATTCACCATCGCGATTTGCCGATGTTTGCAATTCCTGGTCCCAAATTTCGCCAAACCCGCCGCATTCTTCACACGCGCCGTGAGGCGAATTGAACGAAAACAAACGCGGATCGAGTTCTTCAAAGGCGCGGCCGCATGCAGGGCAGCTCATCTCGGTGCTCATCACGGTAAGGCGATTTTTTGAATCAAGCAGACGCGCCGTGCCGCGCCCGATTTCCAGCGCACGCCGGGCAACGTCGCGCGCGTTCTCGATTCGCCGACTATCGATCACGCCCACCACTACGTCGATGGTGTGCTCTTTGAAACGCTCCAGTTTCCGGAAATGGGAGATGGGGACCAGTCGGCCATCGACGTAGAGCGTGTCGAATCCCTGGCGTTCCGCCCAGCGCGCCACGTCTGTATGAAAGCCTTTGCGCGCTTTTACGAGCGGCGCGACAACCTTGAGCGGCGCGCGGTTTGCAGCAGCCTCGATTTGTTTCACGATCGACGCCACGCTCTGTTTTGCGACAGGTAAGTCGCAGTTCGGACAAAATTGCGTTCCGGTTTTCGCAAACAGGAGCCGAAGGAAATGGTGAACCTCCGTCACCGTTGCGACAGTAGATTTGCCTCCACCGCGCGTGACGCGTTGTTCGATTGCCACGCTCGGCGGCAATCCGCTGACCAGATCGACATCGGGTTTTTCGAGTTGCTCGATGAATTGCCGCGCATACGGCGACATGCTGTCGAGAAACCGACGCTGTCCTTCGGCAAACAAGATATCGAACGCGAGGGTCGATTTGCCGGAGCCGCTTAAACCGGTGATCACCACCAGTTGCTCGCGCGGAATTTCAACGTCGATGTTCTTTAGATTGTGCTCCCGCGCACCGTGGACGTAAATTGCGCCGTTGCGTGCACTTGCACGAAGACGCGGAGCTGTTTCTGCGGCTCGCGCTAACTCAATGTTGTCATCCTGAGCGTACGCGAAGGATCTCTCCAACTCGCGTGAGATTTTGTGAGGTCCTTCGCCGTCTTCGCGCCTCGGAATGACCGCTTTGAGAGATTTCGAAAGAATCCGCGCGAGAAATTTTCCAGTGTGCGAATGCTCGACGCGCGCAAGCTCTTCCGGCGTTCCGGCCGCCACGACTTCGCCGCCCGCATGGCCAGCTTCGGGACCGAGATCGATGATCCGATCCGCGCACTTGATCACTTCCAGGTTGTGCTCGATCACTACGATCGAATGTCCACGATCGACCAGCCGCTGAAATAATTGCAGGAGCATGGCGACGTCATCGAAATGCAAGCCCGTGGTCGGCTCGTCGAAAATAAACAAACTTCCGATTGCGGATTTGCCATCAGTTCGGTGTTCGACATTTCCCTGTTCAGCGAGATGCCCAACCAGCTTTAGTCTTTGCGATTCACCACCGCTGAGTGTGTTGAGCGGTTGACCGAGTCGAAGATAACCAAGTCCGACTTCCTCGAGCACTTTCAGCCCGTCCGCAACCTGTCTGCAGCGCTGCACCCTCACCTGGCGCTGCGCATCCGCCTCTCGCTCGTAGGGAGAGGAATAAGGTGAGGGTCGAGCATTGATTTCTTCCTCGCCGATCTGCGCAAAGAATTGAATCGCTTCGCTGACGGTTAACTCGAGAATGTTGTGAATCGATTTGTCATGCAGGCGTACTTTTAAGACGTGCGGCTGGAAACGTTTGCCTTCGCACTCGGCGCAGCGCACGAAAAGATCGCTCAAAAATTGCATCTCGATCTTTTCGTAACCGGTGCCCGAGCAACGCTCGCATCGCCCGCCGCCAGAGTTGAAGGAAAACGCGCCTGCGGTTAACCCTTGCGCCAACGCTTCCGGTTGTGCCGCAAACAATTCCCGGACGCGATCAAACAAACCGAGATAAAGAATCGGAGTTGACCGCGGGGTGCGCGCCAGCGGCGATTGATCGACCATCACCACGTCTCCGACGCGATGGGCACCGGTGACCGATTTGCATGCGCCGGGCTCCTGATCTGACGATTGGCCCTTTGCACGTAAAAGATTCCGGTAAAGCACATCGTGAATGAGGGTGGACTTACCCGAGCCCGAAACCCCGGTCACGCACGCGAACACGCCAAGCGGCAGATCGACATCGATCTTTTTGAGGTTGTGCTGCCGGGCGCCAACGACCCTGATCGATGAGGTCCCTCTTCGCCGTGATTTCGGAACCGGAATTGATTTTCGCCCACTGAGATAATCGCGTGTGAGCGATGGAGCCGGCGCGCCCTCGCTCCGGGTTTGTGATGTGTTGGGGCGCGAAGGCTCGCCGCCTCCATTTACAAACTGATCCATCGGCCCGCTCCAAACCAATTCGCCGCCGCGTTCGCCGCGGCCCGGCCCGACATCGATCAAGTTATCTGAGGCGCGAATGATTTGTTCCTCGTGCTCGACGACCAGCAGTGTGTTGCCTTTATCGCGCAAGTTGTGCATCACCCGCACCAGTTGCCCGACATCGCGCGGGTGCAATCCGATGCTTGGTTCGTCCATGACAAACAGCGTGTTCACGAGCGATGCGCCAAGGCATGTGGTGAGGTTCACGCGTTGGACTTCGCCGCCGCTCAACGTGCGGGTGGATCGATCGAGCGTCAGATAACCCACCCCGACCTCGCAGAGATAGTTCAGGCGCGCGCAGATTTCGCCACGCAACATCTGAGCGGTTTTGTTACCGGCAGGAATGTCGATTTTGCCGAGAAAATGGTGCGCATCGGAAATCGGAAGCGCCTGAAACTCGGGAAGGGACAAAATAATTTCGGATTTCTGATTTCTGATTTCAGATCTGACGGGGATTTTGTAATTGAGCGTCTCTGGCTGGTAGCGTCCGCCTTTGCAGCTGGGACAGGTGATGTAGGCGCGATAGCGACTGAGCAAAACGCGCACATGCATTTTGTAAGTCTTGCTCTCAAGCCATCGAAAAAAGCCGCGGACGCCGTACCACCGATCGTATTCGTAGTCTTCTTCGGTGTAATCGCCTGATCGCTTTTCGCCTTCGATAACGAAATGCTGGTCAGCCTTGGGCAATTGGTCGAACGGCACATTGATGTCGATGTCCTCGCGCGCGCACGCTCGAAGCAAATCCTTCTGCGATTCGCCAAACTCGGCGCCGCGAAAAACGCGCACCACGCCTTGTTTGATACTTAGCCTGCGGTCTGGAATCGCCTTGTTTAGATCGATCGAAATGGTGCGACCGAAGCCGCGACATTCCGGACACGCCCCGAGCGGGTTATTGAAACTCAAAAGCCCGGGCGTGGGCGCGCGAATGTCCAGGTCACACCAGGCGCAGTGCCAGCCGGTGGAAAAGGGAATTGCGGATTGTGGATTGCGGATTTCGGAGAGATTGGCCATGCCGCTGATGTTCGGATTCTTCCTTTCCGCATTCCGCATTCCGCAATCCGCAATCGGAATGACGTTCACCTTGCCTTTCCCAAAACGGAGCGCGGTTTCGATTGCCTCAACTAATCGCGCGCGATTTTCCTCACTGATCGCAATGCGGTCTTGAATCACCTGCACACGGGCGCCGAGCCGCTTAATCTTTATATCGGCATCCGCGCGCACGATTTCGTTATCGATCCAAACGCGGAGATACCCTTGCTGCTGGAGAAAATCGAAAAATGCACGCGGCGCGGTCTTCGGCGGAACTGCAACCCAAAAGGTGATGAGGACATTCTTTCCGGCGCAGTCATGCAGTATTTGCTCCGCGATCGACTGCGCAGTCTCCGGGCGGATTTCCCGACCACAATTCGGGCAGAATGCTTTCGCGACATGTGGCCAGAGCAACTTCAAATAATCATTGATCTCCGTCATTGTCCCGACCGTCGAACGCGAGGTCTTGACCGGGTTGGATTGCTCGATGGCGATCGCCGGGGGAATGCCTCGAATGTCGTCGACCCGCGGTTTGTCCATGCGGTCGAGGAACTGCCGCATGTATGGGCTGAACGTCTCGACGTAACGGCGCTGGCCTTCGGCGTAAATCGTCTCGAAGGCCAGGCTCGATTTTCCAGAGCCACTCGGCCCCGTGATAACCGTCAATTTTCCGAGCGGAAGATCAACGTCGATCCCTTTGAGATTGTTTTGGCGCGCCCCGCGAATTTCCACGTAATCATTCTGCGGTGTCGCGATAATGCGTTCCTCTTTCCCGATCGTTGAACCCACCGGAAATATTCGCCGCCAGTCAAGCGGTTCGCAAATTCTGGAGCCGTGGCACAGGCATCTTGCCTGTGTGGAAACCGGGCGTCCCGCCTGGTAAATCGAATCGGCAGGCAAGATGCCTGCGCTCTATTCGTTAAATCGTGCGGCGAGTTGTTTGTTTTGTTGCAACAATTCCTCCGGCACCACGCCGCCTAACGAATCGAAAAACTTTTTGTGCTCAATCAATTCTTTTTGCCATTGCTCGTGATCAATCTCGAGCAGCTCGTCGATGCATTTGTGATCAAGCTCGAGGCCGGCGAGATCGATGTCGTGAATGCCAGGCAACCAGCCGATGGGCGATTTGAGCGCGCCGCCAGTCTCTTCGCAGCGGTCAATAATCCATTTGAGCACGCGCATGTTTTCACCAAATCCGGGCCACAAGAATTTTCTGTCTGCGCCTTTGCGAAACCAGTTCACGCCAAAAATACGCGGCGGACTGGTTAGGCGTTTTCCAATATCGAGCCAATGCTGGAAATAATCGCCGATGTTGTATCCACAGAACGGCAGCATCGCCATCGGATCGCGGCGGACTTTCCCGACGGCACCGGTGGCGGCCGCCGTTGTCTCTGAGGCCATGGTCGCCCCGAGATAAACACCGTGGTTCCAATCGAAGGCCTCATAAACCAACGGCACCGTATCGCTTCGGCGTCCGCCAAAAATGATCGCGCTGATCGGCACGCCTTCGCCTTTCTCGACATCAGGATCCAGCGCCGGATTGTTGCGCATTGGCGTAGTGAACCGGCTATTCGGATGCGCAGCTTTTTCCTTTGAGTCCGGCGTCCAGTCATTTCCGCGCCAATCGATCGCGTGCGCCGGTGGTGGACCGTCTTTTCCTTCCCACCACACGTCTCCGTCATCCGTGAGCGCGACATTGGTGTAAAGCGTGTCGTGCGCAATCGATCGCATCGCGTTTGGATTTGATTGGTAGCTCGTGCCGGGCACGACTCCGAAATAACCGTTCTCCGGATTGATCGCATACAGCCGGCCATCGCGAATTTGCATCCAGGCGATGTCGTCACCGACGGTCGTCACCTTCCAGCCTTTGAAATGCGCCGGTGGAATCAGCATGGCAAAATTGGTTTTGCCGCACGCGCTGGGGAATGCAGCGGCGACGTAGTGCTTTTTTCCATCGGGCGATTCGACGCCGAGGATCAACATGTGCTCGGCGAGCCAGCCTTGTCTGCGCGCCAGATACGAGCCGATCCGTAACGCAAGACACTTTTTACTCAGCAAAACGTTGCCGCCGTAACCGGAGCCGACGGAAATAATCGCGTTGTCCTGTGGAAAATGGCAGATGGAGCGGCGCTCAGGACTAACGTCCAGCAACGAATGCACACCGCGGTTCCACTCCGCATTTGGGTCCTTGCCAAGGCGTTTTACGGCCACCTCGCCCATGCGCGTCATGATCCGCATGTTTAGCACGACATACTTTGAATCGGTGATCTCGAACCCGACCTTGGTCAGCGGGGAATCCGGCGGACCCATGATGTAAGGCACCACGAACATCGTGCGCCCGCGCATCGCGCCTTTCAAAAGACCGCGAAGTCTCGTGTACGTTTCTCCCGGCTCAGACCAATTGTTGGTTGGACCGGCTTCCTGTTTTGTCGGCGTGCAAACGAACGTGAATTGCTCGACTCGCGCCACGTCATTTGGATCTGAGCGGTGCAAATGCGAGCGCGGAACTTTCTTTTCGTTTAGTTTAATCAGAACATTTTGTTTGAGCGATTCAGCAATCAGGAACTCGTTTTCCCGCTCCGAGCCATCGCACCAGAAAATATTTTCTGGCTGCGTGAGCGTGGCGATCTCGTGCACCCAATCGAGCACGGCTTGATTCGCCGGCCTTGCGTCACCGATCCCAGCTGGCGGGAATATGGCTGGTGCGACACTTTTCATAAAAGAAGAATTTCCATCTTAACCACGAACGGACGGGTTCGCCACGTTGAATAGTTGAAACGGTTGAAGCGTTTCCCGGTGTAACGATTTAACGAATCACGAATCACGCTTGCGTAGACGCAATGCGCAGCATTAATTGAAAATATGTTCGGGGTCACCACGTCCGATGATTATCGGCCGGTTGCGTGGATGGGTCGCTATCCAGTCGATGTAACCACGATGCTGGTGGGGTTGCACGTTGCGGCGGCGGTTTTCGCGGCGATTCTCGTGGCAGCCGGAGCTGGCTCTGTGTTGACTTGGATGCAGTTCGACAGCGCTGCGATCTGGTATGGCGGTCAGGTTTGGCGTCTTTTCACCTACGGGTTTGTCCATGCGCCCTCAGCTCTGCTGTGGTTCGCCATCGAGATGTACTTGCTGTTTGTATTTGGGCGGGAAGTGGAGCGCTTCGTTGGACGACGTTCTTACGTCGCGCTCTATATCATTTTGCTAATCACGCCTGCGGCGCTGCTCACGATTTGGGGACTCTGGGAGCGGTCTGTCCTCGCTGGTTCGCAGGCGTTGCACTTTGGAATTTTTGTTGCCTTCGCAACGATCTATCCGCGTGCGGAGTTATTCCTGCGAATCATGGCTAAGTGGGTCGCCCTCATCCTTGCAGCCATCTACACGCTTCAACTCCTCGCGTACCATGCCTGGAGCGATCTGGTCGTCGTCTGGACAAGTATTGGCGTGGCGTTCCTGTTCATCGAATGGAGTGGCGCCGGGCCAGAGCTTGCCTGGTGGAGCGCCTTGAAAACGCGCTTCGGTCCCAGGCCGCAGTATCGCGTTGTCCCGAAAATGCGGCCGACACGTCCTCCGGATCCAGATGATGTTTATGCCTCGATCGATCCTATTCTCGATAAGATTTCAAAATTCGGGATGGGAAGCTTGACAGCCAGCGAGCGGCGACAATTGAATCGCGAGCGCGAGCGATTGCTAAAAAAATCCGAGTGATGCTGCAGTGGCAGCCGTGTCGGCGGCGCCTCCTCTTGAATTGCAGGCGGCACACCTGCCTCTACAGCTTTTCGGTTTTCAGGTTAGCCGCGATTCGATCAGCTCGCACAAAACGTGGAGCAGAAGCTGGTGCGCTTCCTGAATTCGCGCAGTCGAATCGCTTTTGACCAAAAGATCGACATCGGCCATGCCGATAGTCGATCCGCCGTCCCGCCCTAGAAGCGCGATCGTTTTTAGTTTGCGCGCTTTCGCTTCCTCCAACGCACGGGCAACATTTTTCGATTTGCCGGAGGTCGTGAGGCAAATGAGCACATCTCCTGGCTGGCCGAACGCCGCAACCTGACGTGCGAAAATTTCACTGAAGCCGTAATCGTTTGCGGCCGCAGTGAGAAGTCCGCCATCGCTCGCGAGGCAAATCGCCGGCTGCGCCCGGCGGTCCTTCGCGAAACGCACTACGAGCTCGGTCGCAAAATGCGCGGCATCAGCCGCACTCCCGCCATTTCCACAAACGAGCAACTTGTTTCCCGCCCGCAGACATTCTTCGATCAGATCGGCGGCCTTTCGAACCTGCGCATCAAGATCGGCAAGCGATTGCAGCGTCTTGGTTGCGCCTGCAATCGCGTCGCAAAGTTGGGGGAGAAGAGACATTTCGCGTTGGGCTCGCTTGGAGCGAATGGTTGTTGATACAGCTTTTCAGCTATTGAAGCAAAGCGAAGGAACGCAGTTTATGATCCAATAGTTCTCCGTTGCTTTGCCCGCGAAGTAGCATTTGGTCTTGTAAGAGACATTTGTCTTCGATAAAAAGCGACCAACTTCCGCCTGCCGAATTCGGAGAATACTTATGCGTCCGCGAAATGTCGCTTGTTGGCATTCGGCTCGATTTGCATTGCGTCCCTTGCTCGCCGTTTTTGTAGCGGTTCTCATCGCCGGGTGCGCGATTTCGTTAGTCGCTCCGTACGATGAAGCGATCGACAAGCAGCTCACCGAACTCCACCTCCGGACGCGTGTCTTTCTGGCGAAAATGAGTGCCACACGGGGGGCTTATGGTAACAATATCGCGTTCTATCGAGAAGCGCATGCATCCGTTGCTGTGCTTCTCTCTCGAGCAAAGCTGTACGGGGACAAAAATAAGGGGACCGTCGATAACCTGAACCGATTGGACGCTGCTTTCACCGACTTGGAGGAAGCCCACCGAGCCGGGCCTTTGGTCGGTCCCGCATATGCCAATACGATGGATGTTCACTTTGAATCGCTTCTGCAAATAGAACTTCATAAAAAATTCAGCAGCGGGGTCGCTGCGCCAAAGACGTAATCCATGGAAGAATTTGACGTTAAGACTGTCGGCACGGCTGCGTTCGAAGCAGCGGCTGCCGCTCTGAAAGTGCATATTGACAAGGCGCACCCGTTCCTCCAGGCCGAAGCAAAGAAAATGGCAGAAACGGGTCTCCAGATTGCGGATGGATATACCAAGGGCGAAATTAATGATGCTCAGGCGAAGATCCTTCTCAGGATGCAGAGCAACGCCTCACAATCGGTCCTGACCGCCGTCCGAACCATCGGAATGATCGCGGCGCAGGACGCAATCAACGCCGCCATCGGCGTCGTCCGCGAAGCCGTGAACAAGGCCGTCGGCATCGCGTTGTTATGATGTAAACGGCAAACGAAATCGATGCTAAACACGATCGATACCGTCATCGCGTTTGCCGTGATCATGACTGTGCTGAGCCTGCTCATCACCATTATCGTCCAGATGATCTCGGCGGCGTTTTCGTTGCGTGGAAAAAATCTGGCCAATGCGCTCGCACTCACGTTTCAAACAATCGACCCCAAGATTGGCGACGATGCCCATTCGCTGGCCGCCCAAATTTTGCGCGATCCGATTTTCAGCGACTCGATCTGGCGGAAAAAATCCCGCCCAGTTCTCGATGCCGCCGCGCAAGGTTTTATTGACGCGGAAAGAAACCTCAGGGATGCCCGGGCTAAAAAAGGCGACGATCCGGGCAGGTCCCAGGCAATCGCGGATGCGCAGGAAGCGGTGGCGCGGGCGAGGAACAACGTGACGGTGCCGGCCGTGAAGCCGAATCGCATGAAGCAGTGGGGATTTTGGACATGGCCTTGGGGTGGAGGAACGCAGCTCGGCAGCGCGATCCGCCCTGGCGAAATCTATCGCGTTCTGCATGAACTAAGGGAGATGAGCGAGACCGAGGCGGCGTTGCGCGATATTCCTCCCGAGCTAGTGAACAAGGCGCGGGGACTCATCGCCGTACTGCGTCGCTGGGACCAACCTACCATCGAATCGCAGGGGAAACTTGCCGTCATCGCGCAGGTCTCGCAGGTCTTCGGCTCTCCGGGACAAAAGGAAGCGGTTCTGGAGGCGCTGGCCAACTTCGGCGCGACTGTCGAACGGGCTACTACGCAAGCGTACGACCGATTTCAGCGATGGTTCGGCAGCGCCCAGGACCGGGCGGAGCAATGGTTTCAAATGCACGTGCGCATTGTGACGATCGTTATGGCGGTACTGGCGGCCTTCCTTTTGCAGCTCGATACCGTGGACATTTATCGCCAGTTGCAATCTCAGCCGAAACTTGTCGAAGCGCTGGCCAAGTCAGCGCCAGAAATCTTGAAACAGGGAGGAAATGTCATTGATCCGGGTAACACCCCGGCCCACGAGAGTTATCTTCTCTGGCTCAAGAAACATCCGCAGTTTCCCCTCGAAAAATTTCCGCTAACCGGCACGTCCGATAGTTATAACGAGGCGATCGCGGCACGGTTGCAGGAAGAAGTGGCGAAAGGCTCGATCAAGTCTGAGGAAGCCGCTTCGTTGTTGGCGGATTACGACGCGCTAAAAAACGAAGGCACCGAGAAGTTTTTGAAAAACAGTGGCGAAACTGCTCGCACCTTGCAGGGCACATTAACCAACGCGCAGTTCGACGTTGTGCCCGGATCCTTCTTGGGGCGCTGGGACAATCGAGACCGAGGAAGCGGATTTTGGGCTCGCCTTGCTCAATTCTGGCCGCATCTGTTTGGCGTGCTTCTCACCGCGGGATTGCTTACTCTCGGCGCACCTTTTTGGTTTAATCTGCTCAAGAATCTGACGAGTCTCCGTCCTGCGCTGGCGACTCTCATCGAGAAACGGCCCACCAGCGCCCCGGCGCTGCCCCCCGCTCCGGACAAACCGGCTTCGACCAGCTAGCCTCGACATTTTTGCGATGAAAACACGGGGAGCACTGGGGTGGTTCAAAACAAGCTTTAATAAACAACTCGAAGATGCCGTCGTGCACACGCCATTCAGCGTGGATATGTTGACGGCCATCGCCTACCAGGAAAGCGGCGAAGTTTGGCCGGTGCTCGTGGACAAACGATTAAGTATTCCGAAAATTCTAGAACTTTGTGTCGGCGATACCATCGATAAGGCCGGACGGAATTTCCCAGAAGATCGACGGAAAATCCGGGCACATCGTGGCCGTAGCTCCGGAGACCGATGATGAGAAAGCAAAGCGAGACAGCGATGGGTTAGTGACCAGCCCGCTGCAAAGCCAGGCAGGCGTGACGAATTTTCGTTATCGCGCGGGGCCGATCCGGTGGTGGAAAGGCGATCAGTTTGCCGACAGCGCGTTTTGGATCCACGCCTAAGGAATGGTCGGTTGAATCCCGCGACACCTCTTTCGTCGCAAGATTGCACTGTTTCCAGATCAGTTGCGCATAGCTCATTTAATAGAAGACGCCATTCGGAGTAAATTGAATGGGAATCTCAGCGGTGGTCACACTTCTTGGCCTGAAACGCAATTGCCGAAAAGCTCGCACGGCTGCATTATCGAGAATTTCATGTCCTGTGCTTTTCAACATCGACGCTGCTGCGACGTAGCCAGTCGACGGGTCGATTTTCAGTAAGACTACCCCTTTGCCCGTCAAACCTTTGGCGCGCGCCTCGCGTGGATACTCCGGTTTCAGGCCGTACATTGCCCCTCCTCCGGGTACCAACTGTATACGTCGCATGCCAAACAGTACTGGAATCCTGACCACAGACACCGTTCTCGGCTTGAAGCGCCATTGCCGAAAAGCTTTGACCGCTTCATTGTCGAGAATTTGGTGTCCGGTGCTTTCCAGCATTCGTGCCGATGTGACATATCCCGTCCATGGCCTGACTCCACGGGCACAACAATGCACGTTTACGAGCTCCGAGGGACGCAGCGACACGCTCCGCTAGCCCCGAAAAACTTTCGGGGCTGGTGCATTGGTTCGTCAGCTAAACGACCTGGCTTAAAGTGTCGCTCGCGTAAAACATTGTCGCCTTATCGGTTTGAATGCTCTTCAGGGAACGAGCCAGAGAGTTTTGGTTCTGAGTGGGCGCATGCAGTGCAAAGCCGCTAAGACCGATAACTGCTACAGTCACCAGCATTGCCGCGACTAAATGTGTTCTGATTCCAGGTGGGTTCTTCATAAGCTGGCACGCATACGGGCAATGCGAATAAATGTCAAGAATAAAAAACAAAAGAATTATCGTGGCACTTTGGGCAGTGCTGGTCAAGTTGATGGGACGCTGAAACATGTGTAAGGTTTTCACCTACCTAATCAGCAGCTAGAAAAGCTGATCGGTTGAGACGTGATAACTGGCAAAACGAGCCAAGCGCGAGGAGCAGAGAGCAAAGTGCGAACACCAGAGAGAAGGTGGAACGCGTTGTCCCTCGGCACCGCAGCGATAGGAAGGGTGCTCAACGCGTTGGCAATCAAATCGCCATCGGCGCCAAGTTTAATATCGAACGATCCCAGCTGTGCGACGTTGAACACCTTGCGCCTTCGGACGGCGCAAAAATAATCGCCGATAGTCTAAGATCTTCCTGTAGCGGGAAAAAGCGGCGGAGCACCGCCGCACTCCGAAGGCACTTTCCGCACAGGGCGGACAGGCAGTCCGAAATCTTATTTTGGCGCGAGTGAAGCGACGATTGCCTCAAAGCGCGGGTCGCCCCGCAGCGGGTCCCATAGCGGGTGAAGACGCAAATAGCCGTAAGTCACATGGCTCCCTGGCAGTTTGGCCGCTTCCGCCAATCGTTCAATTG